>Ga0209607_1001980_pt1 | contig 16820 bp, 18 predicted proteins | sample AD_UKC117_MetaG_FD_184413 | JGI IMG/M metagenome (GOLD analysis project Ga0209607, IMG submission 184413) | Active sludge microbial communities of municipal wastewater-treating anaerobic digesters from Hong Kong - AD_UKC117_MetaG (SPAdes)... | ecosystem: Engineered > Bioreactor > Anaerobic >... | reverse complement strand
GCCCTGCATGACAACGCCCGCCGTGGCCAGGCTCGCCCCGACGATCACCGCCAGCGCCACCCGCGGTGCGCGGATGTCAACGATCACCGAATCGGCCACTGTGAGGGGTTGTCCGGTGATGCTGCGCCACAAGGCCGCGATGGCATCACTGACTCCGATCGCGTAGGCGCCGATCGCCAGCGCGAGCAGGCAGGACACCACAAACGCAGCGGCGAGCAAAGGAAGCGCGAGTCGGTGGCCACGACGAACAGACGACCTTTCCAGGGTGGCTGTCATTCCCCGTCCAACTGCCCGGCGATCGCGCGCAGAGTCTGCGGCGTCCGCGGCCCGAAGTTGAGCAGCAGGCCGTCCGGGACGACGATGACCCGGCGGTTCTTGGCAGCCGGGGTCTGGGCCACGCCGGGCAACGCGAGCAGCCCGTCCACACCGCCGACCGACTCGAGACCCTTCTCCATCACCAAGAGCGCGTCGGGCTGCGCCTCGGCCAGCGCTTCCGGAGTCAGGGGGGTGAACGCGCCGAGCCCGGCGCGGCTACCGGCATCGACCGCGCCGACCGCCTCCAGCAGGGAATCCGCGCCGCTGCCATCGCCGCCGAGCAGGTAGACCGCGGCGTTCCCGCGCAGGTACAGGAAGGCCACCACGGGTTCGCCGCGAACCCGTGTCGGCGACGATGTCGAGGCCGCGATGATCGCGTCAGCAGCGTCCGACCGGCCAACGGCGTCGGCGATCGCACGCACCCGCTTGGGCATCTCCTCCAGGCTCCATACCTCAGGTACCAGCACGACCGGCACGCCCGCGTTGCGGATCGCGGCCAGGGCCTCCGGCGGCCCGGTGCGGGCATCGGCGAGGACCAGTGAGGGGTTCAGGGCGAGCACCCCCTCCGGCGAGACGTCGTGGCCCTGCGTGACCACCTCGATCGGTTCGGCCTCGGGGAGGTCCGAGCTCACGTCGCGGCCGACGAGGGAGTCGCCGAGGCCGAGCGCGAAGAGGGTCTCGGTGATCCCGCCGTTCAGCGCGACGATCCGGGAGGTGTCGGACACTATGACTTCGGCGCCATCGGTGCCCCGAACGGTCGTGGGCAGTATGCCGGCGTCGCCGCCCATGACCGCGACCGCCGGCTGCGGGGCGCTCGTCTCCCGCGCCGCAGAGGTGCAGCCGGTCAGGACCAGTAGCGCCCCGAGTGCTGCCAGGAGGAGTCTGGTCACGACCGCTGATCCAGTTCGGTGAACACCGCGGAGTTCAGGGTGTAGGCGGTCAGGACCTCGCCGATGAACCGGCGCTCGTCATCGTCGGTGAGGTGCAGGTCGTCGAGGCGCTCGCGGTACGCATTCTTGTACCGGGGTAAGGGGCCGAGGTCGAACTGGTAGAACGCCAGACCCTCGTGCGCGGATAGCCCCATGGTCCTGGCCAGTACGGCGGAGATCGCCTGGCCGCCGGACAGGTCCCCCATGTAGCGGGTGTAGTGGTGTGCCAGGACCAGCAGCGGGTCCGCCGCGACGGCGTCGATGCGGTCGGCGTAGGTGCGCGTCGCAGTGGCCACGGGGGCTGCGCCGAGCGTGGCCGTGTCGGCGGCCAGCGCCCGCGTCCGGTCCAGTCGCGGGTCGAAGAACGGTCCGTACGTGGGGTCGTCACGGTGCTGCGAGCTCACGTGGTCCAAAGCCGCGTAGACCAGTTGTAGTTGCGACACCAGGTGGGCGTAGTCGGTGCTGGCGAGTGTGCCGTCCAGCAGGCCGGACATGAAGCCCGAGGTCTCAGCAGCGCTGTGGTGCGCGATCGTGGCTGCACGCAACCGGCTGGCGAACGTGTCCGTGGTCAACAAGGGGACCCCCTGGTCAGTGGTATTTAGGTAAGGCTACCCTAACTTCCATGTCCACTCTGAGAGCAGCCGGGATCCTGGTCGTGCTGGTTGCTGCCGGATGCGCACCGCAACAACCCACGCCTGTGGCCGGCCCAGCAGGCCCCGCCGTCACGGTGTCGCCCGGCACGGTCGTCGCTGGTAGGTCCACGCTGACGGTCTCCGGCACCGGCTTCGACGAGGCAAAGGGCATCTACGTGGCCTACTGCCTGGAACCTGCACCGGGCGAGCCCCCCACCCCGTGTGGTGGGGGTGTCGACACCAGCGGTGAGGCCGGGCTTTCATCGTGGATCTCGTCGAACCCGCCGCCCTACGGCGAGGGCCTCGCGAAGCCGTATGGACCCGACGGATCCTTCACCGTCGGCATCGTCGTGAGCCCCCGCATCGGCGACATCGACTGCCGCGAGCAGACCTGCGGCATCGCCACCCGGGCCGACCACACCCGTTCGACCGACCGCACCCAAGACGTCTTCGTCCCCATCGAATTCAAGGAGTGAACCAGTGAAGTATTTGGCCCTCGCAGCCGCACCCGCCCTGCTGATCGCCATTGCCGCCCCCGCCCACGCCGAGTCGGTGACTGTGTCCCCGCGCAAGGGGCTGCCGTCGTCCGGATCGGTGTCGGTGAAGGTCAGCGGCCTGCCGAAGAAGGCCGGGGTGTACGTGCGCTTGTGCAAGAAGCCTCGCAAGGGGGCCCGGCCATCGGTGACCGAATGCCTGAACACCGGCGGTCAGTACGCCGGGGTCTGGGTCGTCGGCAAGTACCCGTATGGCCCGCGACCGAGCACCTCGAACCTCGCCAAGCCCGGTAAGAGCTTCCGGCTGCCGGTGCGGTCGTCCTTCGGGTCCGTCAACTGCAAGACCACGAAATGCGCGATCGTCGTGCGTCGCGACCACCGCAACGGCGGCGATCGTTCCTACGACACCGTGATCCCGGTGAAGTTCCGGTGAGCTGGCTCACCCAGGACGTGGTGGACGCCGTCTGCCGCCACATGAACGATGACCACACCGAGGACGTCGCCGTGATGATCGGCCGGCCGGGTGTGTCCGCGCAGGTCGTCGACCTCGACGAATCGGCCCTGTACGTGCGGGCCGGCGACGACCGCATCGCCTTGCCCTGGCCGGGGCCGTTGACGTCCCGCGCCGACATCCGCACCTACGTCGTCCACATGCACACCCGAGCCCTCCAAGGAGACAAATGAAACGCACCATCACCGCCGCCGCCGGCCTCGCCGCCGTCGTCGCGACGTTCGCCGCGGCACCCGCCTCGGCCGACGCCGCCAAGGACGCCACACTGACCTGGAAGATCAGCGAGTGCGCGTTCACCTCGTGCGCGAGCCTGACCACCGCGCAGAACTCCAGCGGTCCGGTGAGCAAGACCGCCGACGGGTGGCAGTTCACCGGCGGGTCCGGCGACTACGACCCGGCGACCGGTGCGACGAGCCTGGCTTTCACCGGCAGCGTGACGATCGGCAACACGGCGATGGGTGGCTACTCCATCACCTTCCGGGATCCCGAAGTGAGCGTGGACGCAGCCGGCAACGGTTCCCTGGCCGCCGATCTGGTCTACAAGACCTCGGCGGCATCTCCGGAGAGCACCGTTCCTGACGTGCGCCTGGTGGATCTGCCGTCGGTGCCGGATGCCACCTCCTGGACGGTGACCCCGCCCTGGGAGGGCGTCGGCACGCCCGGGACTCCCGCACCGGTCGACGGCAAGCAGTTCGCCCAGCCGTTGATCGATGCGCTGCCTGCCAGCCTGAGGGGCTGGTTCTGGGCGACCGGCACCACCGGCTCGAACCTCACCAAGAACCCGGCACCGGTCGCGGTCTCGCTCACTGCGGTCCCGGCAGCCCAGGGCCCACAGGTGACCATCGAGGGGGCTGACGGCCTCACCGCCAACTCCACCGCCACAGTGACCGTTCGCGGCACGGGCTTCGACCCGGGGAAGAAGACCCCGGCGGTGCAGGGGCTGTACGTCATCTTCGGGCCGGACCCGGCGGTTGCGGGCTATGACAACCCGGACGTCTTCGGCGGCGCGGTGTACCTTCCGACCGCGCCGGACGCGCAGGGGAACTTCACCACCGAGGTGACGGTGAAGGGCCGCTACACCGACGGCACCGGCCGGACGTGGGACGGCAGCAAGGAGACCCTCGGCATCAGCACCTGGGCGGCGCACTCGCACGCCATCTCGGATTGGGACACGTTCACGCCGATCTCCTTCGCGGCGGCGGCGAAGAGCACGTCGAAGACCACTGCATCGCTGGCGGACTCCACGATCCGCAAGGGCAAGCGGGCGGTGTTGAAGGTGAAGGTGCGCAGCCAGGCCACCATCAAGGGCAAGGTCCAGGTCAAGCGCAAGGGCAAGGTCGTCGCCAGCAAGCGGATCAAGGCCGCCGACAAGGGCAAGGTGAAGATCCGGCTCCCCAAGCAGAAGGTCGGGAAGCACACCTTCAAGGTCGTCTACCGCGGCAATGACGCGATCGAGCGCTCCAGCGACAGGGTCGTCCTGCGGGTCCGTCGCTAGGCATGATGGAGGGGTGCGTCCGGCGCTGATCGTCCCCGTGCTGCTTGCGGCGGCCTGCGGATCGACGCCGGATGCACCCGTGCCGTCTGCCACGGCGATCACAGCATCAGCATCGACACCGGCGACACCCACTGGGACGGCGACGGCGACAGCGGCTGACCCCGTCGTTCGCAGGATCCCCGATGCCCAGTGGCGCGCGATGCAGGAGGTCGGCGTCGTGCGGTCCGGCTGTCCCGCGACCCGTGCGGATCTGCGGCGTGTGGAGGTCAACTTCCACGACTGGGATGGGGACGTCCAGCGGGGAGTGCTGGTGATCAACCGTGATGTCGCCCAGGACGTGACGAGGATCTTCACGGACATCTTCGACGCCGGGTTCCCGATCCGGTCGATGAAACCCATCGAGGAGTTCGGAGGTGACGACAACGCCAGCATGGCCGCCGACAACACCTCGGCGTACAACTGCCGGCAGGCCGGGCAGGCGAACTCCCCCGCGACGTTCTCACCGCACGCGAACGGCCGCGCGATCGACATCAACCCGCGCGAGAACCCATGGTTGGACCCCCGGTGCGACTGCTTCATGCCGACGGCCAAGAATGCCGCGCGCACCCCCGGCAAGGGCAAGATCCTCGAGGGTGGCCCGGTGTGGCGGGCCTTCACGAAGCGCGGCTGGATCTGGCAGGACATCGCTACGCCGGATTACCAGCACTTCGATACCGGTTACCCCTCGGTGGCGTGGAAGGGCTAGTGCCTCCCCGCGTTGGGTGGGGTTCGTGCAGCGCCTCCCCGCGTTGGGTGGGGTTCGTGCAGGTAGATGGGGTTCGTGCAGGTAGATGGGGTTCAGCGGGCGCTGAACCCCATCGCTCTACCTGAACCCCATCGGTCTACCTGAACCCCATCGCTCTACCTGAACCCCATCGGTCAGGCCCGCGGGCGGCCCGATCGCCAAGGCCGCGTTGGGCTCAACGGGCGCAAAGGCTGCGCTCATCAGGCGAAGCGGACGCCCTCGCGCTTGACTTGCGATGCGCCGACTAGTGCAATCGGTCGGTGGGCATACAGACGGTGGTGCGCCGCGATGTGCTGGCGGCCGCCGCGAGTGTGATCGGCCTTGTGGGGATGAGGCCTGGAACCGTTGAGGCCGCCACCACCCGGACGGTCGAGAAACAGATCCCGCTGAAGTACGCCTACAACCCGGCCACCGGCATCACCCGGGTGAAGTCGTTCCGCCGCAAGAAGGTCGTCGCCCGGTTCACGAAGAAGTGGGTCCTCGAGAAGCGCGGGAAGAAGTGGGTACGGATCCCCTACGTGTGGTCGCCGCGACGCAAAGCGCTTGTGTACTCCCGGGCGCTGCACCTCAAGCTGCTGGGAAGAAGCGCGAAGGCCAAACAACCACAACCACAACCGCAGCCGCAACCACAGCCACAGCCGGATCCGCCTACCGACCAACCGCCCGCGCCCAAGCCACCGGTCATGTCGGACAACCCCTACATCCCGGCGGACCTGGCCCGACATGTCCTGCGCAGGCTGGGCTACGGACCCAGTCGGGAGGCGCTGGCCGACGTCGAGCAGGCCGGAGGTCCCGACGGGTGGATCGACCAGCAGCTCGATCCGGCGGGCATCGATGACACCTGGTGCGAGGCGATCCTCGCCCGCTTGCCCGACCAGGCTGAGCCGATCTGGGAGGTCAACGAGGCGATCCGGTCCGGCCAGCGCGAGGGCTGGCGGCAACTCACGAGCGTGCACACCGGCCACATCATGCGCGCGGCCTGGAGTCGCCGGCAGTTGCTGACCGTCATGGAGGAGTTCTGGGGGAACCACTTCAACGTCTCCGTGCCCAGCGACGACATCGATGAATCCCGTGCCCACTACCAGTACACGATCCGTCGGAACAGCCTCGGCCGGTTCGAGGACTTGCTCGTGGCGGCCAGCATGCACCCGTCGATGCTCACCTACTTGAACAACCGGGACTCCGACGCCGAACACCCCAACGAGAACCAGGGCCGCGAACTTCTGGAACTACACACGGTGGGCATCGACGCGGGCTACGACGAGGACGACGTGCTCGACTCGGCCCGGATCCTCACCGGCCTCAGCGTCGATCGTGAGTCGGGGGAGTACGAGTTCAAACCGTGGCGGCACTGGGTGGGTCCGGTGCGGGTGCTCGAATTCAGCGACCCGAACCCGACCCGCGCCGGCGGCGAGACGGTGGCGCGCGCCTACCTACGCTATCTGGCGTACCACCCTGCCACCGCACAACGGATCGCCCTGAAACTGGCCCGCCGTTTCGTGTCTGACACCCCGCCCGATGCGCTGATCCAGGAGTTGGCAGGGGTATACCTGGCACAGGACACCGCGATCGCCCCAGTCCTGCGCCGGCTCTTCGACTCCGGCGCATTCCGCGCATCAGTCGGGGCCAAGACGGTGCGCCCCTTCGAGAGCATGATCGCGACTCTCAGGGTGTTGGGGGTTGGCCCCGAGGACTCCGGGATCGATGCGGCCACGTCACTGGTCTGGATGTCGGAATCCCTGGGCCAGTCGCCGTTCGGTGCCCCGTACCCCACGGGGTGGGCGGACGTCGCCGCGGCCTGGTCGTCCACGGCGGTGACCTTGAACCGCTGGAACAACACCCGCAACCTGACATCGGGATGGTGGCCCTCCGAACTCACCCGACCGGCTTTGCGGGACCGCGTCCTGCCCGCCACACTGCCGGCCACCCACGGCGAAGCCGTCGACGCGATCGCGACGGCCCTGTTCGGGATCCCGCTGGCCGACGAACACCGGCAGGCGGTCCTGGCTTTCGTCGGCAAGGCCGCCGACGCCGCGCTGCGCAGCAACTCGGCGTTGGTGACGTGGCGCCTGGCAGAGGTCGTCTCACTGATGCTCGACTCCCCCTACCACCACTACCGATGAGGACCGACATGAACGCATGCCCGGAGTGCCTGTCCGCTGACATCAGTAGACGCAGCCTCCTGCTCTCGTTAGGTGTCCTCGGTGCAACCGCGATCGGCGCTGGAACCGCACGCGTGGCATGGGCGGAGGGACCCTGGAAAGGCGACACGCTGGTCGTGCTGTCGCTGCGGGGTGGGTTCGACGGACTGTCCGCGGTGGCACCCGTCGGCGATCCGTATTACGCGGACCTCCGCCCCACCATCGCCGTTCCGGTGGCGGCCGCCCTCCCGCTGGATACGACGTTCGGGCTGCACCCGGCGATGTCGGCGCTGAAGGAACAGTGGGATCTCGGCCGGGTCGCTGCGGTGAATGCGACCGGTTTGCCCAACCCGAACCGTTCCCATTTCTCAGCGATGGACGAGGTGGAACGCGCCGCGCCCGGCTCCGGGATCCGGACCGGCTGGCTGGACCGGATGCTGTCCCTTCACGACCCGTCCGGACCGTTCGGCGCGGTGCAACTGGGGTCGACCTCGATGCCGATGGCTTTCGCTGGGCCCCGCGATGAGCTGGGTATGGACCGGCTTGCCGACTTCGTGCTCGACGGGGCCTCCCAAGAGGCCGACCGTGCGCGCTGGTCCAGCGCCCTGACCCTCCTGCACGACCGCGCCGGAGGGGCGCTGAAGACCTCGGCGCAGGTGACGCTCGCGGCACTCGAGACGGCGTCCGAGTTGGCCGACTACGACCCTGTGGTCCCCTACCCGGACTCCGACCTCGGGCGGACTCTGCAGGATGTGGCGCAGCTGATCAAGGCCGATGTGGGGGCGCGGGTGATCACACTGGACGAAGGCGACTGGGACATGCATGCCGACCTCGGTCGCGTCGAGGGTGGATGGATGGCCGACAAACTGACAGATCTCTCCGGTTCTCTGGCAGCCTTCCTGGAGGATCTGGGTCCGGCACGTGAGCAGGTCACGCTGATCACCATCAGCGAGTTCGGCCGTCGCGCGCAGGAGAACGAGTCCGCAGGTGTGGATCACGGCTGGGGCAACGTGATGTTCGTCGCCGGCGGCAACGTCAACCCGGGCTTGCACGGGCAATGGCCGGGACTGTCGCCCGGCAACCTGGACGACGGCGATCTGCGTGCGACTACCGACTACCGGGCGGTGTTCGCCGACGTCCTGGCCAACCGCTGCGGAGCCGACGATGCGGCTGTCGGTGCAGTGTTCCCGGGATGGAGCGGCGACACTCTGGGTGTCACCGCTCCATGACCCGGGCGCTGTCGGTCAGGCGCTCGGCGTCGCGGTGGCCGAGTCGTCATCGTCCATGGGCCCGTGGCCGTAGCTGTGCTCCTCGACGGACGTGACCTTGAAGTCCTTGTCCATCTTCACCTCGACCTCGGTGCCGTCGGCCTTGCGCACGTGCGCCTCGTAGGTGCCGTCAGCGTCGGTCTCGACCCGCAGCACGGTGCCGCCGGGGAACTCGGCCTGCGCAGCGGCGGTAGCCTTTTCCGCGTCCGCGCCGGTCAGCGGGGTCTCGCCCATGCCGGGTCCACCGTGGTGGCCGCCGGGGCCGCGGCCCGTCATCTCCTGCACGCCGGTGACGTTGAAGTCAGCGTCGACCTGGACGATGACCTCGGTGCCGTCGGCCTTCTGGACGTGTGCCTCGTACACGCCTTCCGAGTCGGTCTCCACCCGCAGCACGGTGCCGTCGGGGATCTCCGCCTGCGCGGCGGCGGTCACCTTCTCGGCTTCAGTGCCGGTCAGCGGGGTCTCGCCGGCGCCCGGTCCGCCCATGCCGTGCATGCCGTCACCGGGCACTGCTGACCCGCTGACCGCGGGATTCGGGCTCGCCGTGTTGTCGTCGGCGGCGGTCGCCATCGTCACGGCGCCGAGGGTCAGAGCCGCGGCTGCAGCGCCCGCGCCGATGATGCCGATCGTCTTCTTGTTCATTGGTTTCCCTTCGTTGTCGTACCCCTGAAGCTGAGCCACGAGAGCGAAAGTCAGGTGGGACGACGGTAAGAGGACGGTGTGACTGTGGCACGGCCGCCCCAGCGCTCCGGGCGCTCGATGCCGTGGATCCGGGCCTTCTCCACATGCGTGCGGCGGCGTGGGCTGGGCCAGGGGGAACCACCCGCCGTAGGGTGAACGGGTGACAGATGCCGAGGTGATACAGCGCTTCTACAACGCCTTCGCGCAGCGTGACGCCGAGACCATGGCCGCCTGCTACGCCGAAGATGTCGTCTTCTCCGACCCGGCGTTCGGTGAGTTGCGAGGGGAACGGGTGCGCGACATGTGGCGCATGCTGTGCCGGGCGGGCAAGGACCTCGAAGTTCGGGCCAGCGGGATCGCCGCCGCCGGTGACCGTGGCCACGCACACTGGGAGGCCGACTACACCTTCAGCGCAACCGGCCGGAAGGTGCACAACGTCGTTGACGCGGACTTCGTCCTACGCGACGGATTGATCGTCGAACACCGGGACTCGTTCGACTTCGCGGTCTGGGCGGGCCAGGCGTTCGGGCCGGTGGGATCGGTCCTGGGTCGAACGCCGGTGCTCCCCTTCGTGATGCGACAACTGGCGAACCGGCAGCTGGACGGGTTCCAGAAGCGTTCCCACTGATGCACGGGCTGTCCGCGGGCCGTCATCGTCTCCTGACCATTTCCGCCGCCATCGCGGTCGGGGTGCTCGTGGCGCTGCAATCGCGGATCAACGCCGAACTGTCCGAGTACGTCGGCGGCGGGGTGATCGCCGCGGCCATCAGTTTCGGCACCGGCCTGGTGCTCGCGTGGGTGATCGTCTCGTCGCGGGCCCCACTGCGGGCCTCCGTGGCCGCCCTCCCAGGATTGTTGCGAACGCACCGGCTGAAGTGGTGGCAGGTGCTCGGAGGGCTCGGCGGTGCCTGGCTGGTGACCACCCAGGGACTCGTGGTGCCTGCGACCGGTGTCACGATCTTCACCATCGCGGTGGTCGCCGGACAGGTCACCGGTTCGCTGCTCGTCGACCGCGCGGGCCTGAGTCCCGCCGGCCATCTGCCGATCAGTGGCAATCGAGTGGTGGCTGCGGTGGTAGCGCTGACCGCGGTGGTGGTCTCAGGGCTGCAGGCCGGGGTGTCCGAGGTGTCCTGGATCGTCGTACTGGCTGTCTCCGCCGGCCTCGGCATCGCCGTTCAGCAGGCGATCAACGGCCGGGTGGCGGTGGCCACAGGGCAACCGATGGCGGCGACCGGCGTCAACTTCCTGGTGGGCTTCAGCTCGCTGTTCCTGCTGTCGCTGGTCGTGGTCGCGACCGGCGTCACCGCCATCGGCACGTTCCCGGCGCAGTGGTGGCTCTACGTCGGGGGGCCGATCGGCGTGCTGTTCATCGCGCTGGCGGCATGGGCGGTACGCGGAGTGGGCGTGCTGGTCTTCGGCCTGCTGTCGATCGCCGGGCAATTGCTCGGTTCGGTCGTCATCGACGTCGTCGCCCCGAGCGGCAACACCGGGTTCGGGTGGTCGGAGGGCGTGGCGCTGGCGCTGGTGGCGCTGGCGGTACTCCTGGCGACCGCTAGTCCTTCGGCCCGCCGGCGACGTAGATGACCTGGCCGGACACGAAGCCGGCACCCTCGCTGACGAGGAAGGACACCGTGTTCGCGATGTCCTCGGGCTGCCCCACCCGGCCGACCGGGATCTGCGAGGCGGCCATCGTGATGAAGTCGTCGAACGCCACCCCGATCCGCTCGGCGGTGGCCGCGGTCATGTCCGTCTGGATGAAGCCCGGGGCGATCGCGTTGGCGGTGACGTTGAACCGACCCAGTTCGATGGCCAGGGTCTTCGTGAACCCCTGCATGCCGGCCTTGGCTGCCGAGTAGTTGGCCTGACCGCGGTTGCCGAGCGCCGACGTGCTGGAGAGGTTGACGATCCGGCCGAACTCGGCCTCACGCATGTACGGCTGCACGGCCCGCGACATCAGGAACGCCCCACGCAGGTGCACTCCCATCACGGCGTCCCAGTCGTCGACCGACATCTTGTGCAGCATGTTGTCGCGGATGATGCCGGCGTTGTTCACGAGCACCGTGGGTGCGCCGAGTTCAGCAGCGATCCGGTCGACCGCCGCACCCACCTCAGCCTCGTCGGCCACGTTCGCTCCGACAGCCAGGGCGGTTCCGCCAGCGGCGCGGATCTCCTCGACCACCGGCTCGCAGGCCTCGGCGTCGAGGTCGAGGACGGCCACTGACATGCCGTCCGCGGCGAGTTTCTTCGCCACTGCTGCTCCGATACCGCGTGCCCCACCCGTGACGATCGCCGTGCGTGCCATTGCGTGCCTCCCAATATGTCGTGATTTCACGGTATCCGGTGGGCTGGACGGGGAGGGCGCTCGCCCCGGCGCTCACACCTCGTCGAGTGAGACCTCCGGGTCCGCGAGTCTGCTCGGATCGACCTCCCGGCCGGACAGGATCAGTTCGCGGATCGGCTCCACGACGTCCCAGACGTTGACGTTCATGCCCGCCGCGACTCTGCCCTCCCGCAGCCAGAAAGCGATGAACTCCAGCCCCGATCCACGCACAACGACCTCGGCGCCACCGTCGGCGTACCCGACGTACTCCATGCCGAGGTCGAACTGGTCGGTGTAGAAGTACGGCAGCCGGTCGTACACCGCTTCGTTTCCGAGCATCCCCGCGGCCGCCACGGCCGGTTGGTTGAGAGCGTTGGCCCAATGCTCGACCCGGATGTGCCTGCCCAGCACGGGGTGGAAGGCGTTGGCCACGTCCCCGGCGGCGAACACATCGGGGTGGCTGGTACGCAGGTGCTCGTCGGTCAACACGCCGTTGTCGATGGTCAGGCCCGCGGCCGGTTCCACGTTGGGGACGACTCCTACTCCCACGACGACCGCGTCGGCGGCGAGGTTCCTGCCGTCGGACAGTCGCACCGCGGCGACCCGGTCGGTGCCCACGAAACTCTCGACCCCCACGCCGAGTTCGAGGGCCACGCCGTGGCTGCGGTGCACCTGGGCGAACACCTCGGCCATGCGGGGACCGAGCACGTTGAGCAGCGGGAGTTCGGCGGCCTCGACGACGGTCACGTCCACCCCGGACTCGCGCGCGGCGGCCGCCACTTCGAGACCGATCCAGCCAGCTCCGACCACCACGATGCGGCCGACCTCGGCGAACACCTCGCGGAGGCGTTCCGCCTCGGGCAGTCGGCGCAGGTAGTGCACCCCGGACAGGTCGGCGCCGGGGATGTCGAGGTGGCGCGGTCTGGCACCCGTGGTGAGGGCGAGTTTGGTGAAGTCAAGGTCGCCGCTGGGGAGCTGAACCCGCCGGTCATCCAGGTCGATACCGGTGACCTGGGTGTCGAGCAGCAGTTCCACCGCGTTTTCGGTGTACCACTGCGGGTCGTGAACGAAGGCCGACTCGGCGTCGGCCGTGCCCTTGAGGATCCCCTTGGACAAGGGCGGCCGTTCGTAGGGGTGTAGCGGTTCCTCGCCGATCAGAGTGATCGCGCCGTCGAAGCCCTGTGCCCGCAGGTGCTCGGCGGTCTTCGCGCCGGCCAGTCCCGCGCCGATGATGACGAATCGTTCCATTGATCGACGCTACCTCCGGGTGAGCGGGTGCGCGAGTGGCGGCTGGCTCGCCCGTGACCGGGAGGTGGGTCAGCCCCGTCCTGGCCTTTGTGACGAAGGTGTGGTGGCCCTGGGCCGGTTTGTGACGAAGGTGTGGGTTCTTGGGGCCCCGGACCCCGCACCTTCGTGACAAACGGGGGGTGGACCGGCGCAACTTCGTCACAAAGGGGTCGCAGGAAGAGGGTCAGCGCTTCTTCCCTTTGTGCCTGCCCTTGTGGTGCGCGGGCTTGTCATGGCGCGGCTTGCGGCCACCCTCACGTGGCGGCTTGTGCCCGGTGTCCAGGGTCAGTTCGATGAGCTTGCCCGAGATCCGGGTCTTGCGCAGCTTCTTCCACGTCTCGGCGGGGAGTGTGGCGGGCAATTCCACCAACGTGTGGTCGCCTCGGATGTCGATCGCCCCGAAGTCCCTGCTCTTCAACCCGCCCTCGTTGGCCAAGGCTCCCACGATCTGCCGCGGCCCGATCTTCTGCCGCTTGCCGACCGCGATCCGGTAGGTGGCACGGGCGGCAGGTGCATTTACAGGCTCCTCGGTCGTGTCGAGCATGAACGGGGAGTCCCCCTGCAGCACGACCGCCAGCGCGGCCGCGACGTCGGCCTCCGGCACGTCGTACTCGTTGACGTAGTGCCCGATGACGTCGCGGTAGAAGTCGAGTTCCTCCGAGCCGAGCGCCTGGGTGATCCCGGCGTCGAAGCGGGCGAGTCGGCGGGTGTTGATGTCCTCCACGGTCGGCATCTGCATCTGTGTCAATGGCTGTCGCGTGGCCTTCTCGATGGCGCGCAGCAGGTGGCGCTCCCGGGGTGTCACGAAGGAGATCGCATCACCCTTGCGCCCCGCGCGGCCCGTGCGGCCGATGCGGTGCACGTAGGACTCGGTGTCGGTGGGGATGTCGAAGTTCACGACGTGGCTGATGCGGTCGACGTCGAGGCCGCGGGCGGCGACGTCGGTGGCCACGAGGATGTCGAGTTTGCCGGCCTTCAGTTGCCCGACCGTTCGTTCGCGCTGCGCCTGTCCCAGATCGCCGTTGATCGCCATGGCCGAGTAGCCGCGTGCCCGCAATTTCTCAGCAAGCGTCTCCGTCTCGTTCTTCGTCCGGACGAACACGATCATCGCGTCGAAGTCCTCGACCTCCAGGATCCGGGTGAGCGCCTCGACCTTCTGCGGGTAGGACACGATCAGATATCGCTGCGTGGTGTCGGCCGAGGTCGTGGTCTTGCTCTTGACCGTGATCTCGAGCGGATCGTCCAGGTACTGCTTGGACATCCGGCGGATCTGGGCGGGCATGGTGGCGGAGAACAGCGCGACGTTCTTGTCCGGCGGGGTCTCGGCGAGGATCGTGTCGACATCCTCGGCGAACCCCATGTTGAGCATCTCGTCGGCCTCGTCGAGGACGAGGAAACGTAGCTCGGACAGATCCAATGTGCCCTTGTTCAGGTGATCGATGACCCGTCCCGGCGTACCGACAACAACGTGCACGCCGCGGCGCAGTGCACTCAGTTGCACGCCGTAGCCCTGCCCCCCGTAGACCGGCAGGACCTTCACGCCCGGTACGCCCGCGGCGTAGTGCTCGAAGGCCTCGCACACCTGCAATGCCAGTTCCCGGGTGGGCGCGAGAACCAGCGCCTGCGGCTTCTTCTGTGACAGGTCGAGACGGTCCAGCACAGGTAGCGCGAAAGCAGCGGTCTTGCCGGTTCCGGTCTGCGCGAGGCCCACGACGTCGCGGCCGGCAAGCAGCGGCGGGATGGTTGCCGCCTGGATCGGTGTCGGCGTCTCGTAGCCGACCTCCCGCAGGGTCTGCAGCAGTTCCTCGCGCAGTCCGAGTGAGGCGAAGTCCGCATCTTCATGCACGGTCGGCTCCAGGTGTCGTGTGGCGTGGACAGTGGCGCCCGCGTCACGCCCGACTCTAGGCGACGAGCGCGTGTGACACGTCGATCACCGGGTAGGGGCCGATATGGAAATCATCTTGTGGATCCTTGCAGTGGTGCTGGTCGTCAGTGGCGTCGTCGGGCTCGTGCGCGGCGAAGTCCTCTGGGGCATCGTCCTCATCGTCGTCGGACTCCTGGTGGGGCCGGCGGCGTGAGTCTGTTCACGTGAGCGGTGCTCAGGCGGACAGACAGGTGGCCACGGCAGTGATGGTCACGGCCACAGTTGAGATGTTGCGGTAGGTCACGACCCACCCGTTGGTCGAGGGGAAGGACCTGAGCACGAGGACGAGGTCGTTCCCGCCGAGGGTCGTGGTGCCACCGCCGCTGACCATCTGGGTGCCGGCCGGACAGTTCACAGCCACCGTGCCGGTGGCGTTGTTGGCCAGCCCTGCGCCGTTGGTGACGATCTGCGTCGGGCCGAGTTCCCGGGCCTTCACAGCCTCTTCGGCCAACTTGGCGCTGGTCACCGCGCCGTCGGCGATCTTGGCGGTGGTGATCGCGTTGTCCGCGACCGACTGCGCCAACAGGACCTCGAGGGTCGGTGCGCGCTGTGTGATGGCCTTGTTCGCCTGGTTCGCCGCGATCTTGCGCACCTTCGACTTCTTGAGCGCCTGCAGGCTGGAGTCGGGTCCGTCTGCCGCCGCGATGCCGCCAGCAGCCACGGTGAGCACTGCGAGCGAGGCCACCACGGCCGGCCGCGGCCGGAGTCTGGCGAGTTTGGATGTGTGGGACATGAGTGCCTCCCTGGGTCCAGGTCGTGCCGCCTGACGACGGCAGTAGGAGCAGCCTTGCCGAGGTCCGTCACCGGTTCGTCACCGCTGCGTCACCGACACGGGTGACGCTGCCTGGCCCGAATGTGGGATGCGGTGCGCTCGACCGCGACGCAGAATCATGGGTATCCGGGCAGGGGGTGCCGAGGTGGCACACAACGCACAGGGAACCTTCCCCGATGACGGTCACGATCCCGCGCTGCGGGCGTTCCTGCCGCGCGCCGCGCACCCGCGCAGCATCCGCCTGGTCCTGCTCGGGGGCTTCTCGCTGGTCGTCGACGGTCGCGAGGTTGAGCTCGCCCCGATGACAGAACGCATCGTCGCACTGCTGGCGCTGGCCGGACGTACGAGCAGGGCGCGCATCGCGGGCACCCTGTGGCCGGATGCGTCCGAGCAGCATGCGTCAGCCTGTCTGCGATCCGGGATCTGGCGCGCCAACCGGGCTGTGCCCGCAGTCATCACCTCCACACGATTCACCCTCGATCTCGGTCCCGGCGTCGAGGTGGACGTGCATCGCTTCCTGACGGTGGCCGCCACGGGTCTGGACTCGCAGAGCCTCACGCCGGCCTCCGACGCGCTGGGGACGCTGGAGCACGGTGGGGATCTGCTGCCCGAGTGGGACGATGAGTGGCTGCTGGCAGACCGGGAGCGGCTGCGTCAGGTGCACCTGCACGTGCTCGAGGAGCAGGCCGAGCGCCTGAGTCGGGCCCGGCGCTATGCCCCGGCACTCGATGCCGCGTTCGCGGCGCTGGTCACCGATCCCGTTCGGGAGAGCACCCACCGGACGATCATTCGCATCCACCTCGCGGAGGGTAACCCGACGGAGGCCCGCAGGGCCTACCTCGCATGTCGTCGGGTGCTGCGTCGGGACCTCGGGATTGAACCCTCGGAGATCACAACCCGAATGCTGGGTGCCGATGTGACGCGGTGACCGCTGCGTTCAGCCCACTGACGCGGCGACGGCGATGATGCCCGCGCTCACGACGAACATGGCGACCACCAGCGGCCATACGAAGCGCAGGTACTTGTCGTAGCCCACCTTCGCGATCGCCAGGCCACCGACGACCACGACCTGCGTGGGTGACCACAGCATCGTCAACCCGGCGCCGCTCATCCACGCGGTGATGGTGGTCGGCCGGGACACCCCGGCGAAGTCGGCCAAAGGCGCCAGCAGCGGCATGGCCAGAGCCGCGTGACCCGACGTCGAGGGGACCAGGATGGCCAGTGGGATGTTGATGATGGTCACCACGATCGCGAACCCGGCCGCGGA
>Ga0209607_1001978_pt1 | contig 16825 bp, 14 predicted proteins | sample AD_UKC117_MetaG_FD_184413 | JGI IMG/M metagenome (GOLD analysis project Ga0209607, IMG submission 184413) | Active sludge microbial communities of municipal wastewater-treating anaerobic digesters from Hong Kong - AD_UKC117_MetaG (SPAdes)... | ecosystem: Engineered > Bioreactor > Anaerobic >... | reverse complement strand
AGAGGGGCATTTACGCGTGGTCCGCGCGGCTCCTGGGTAGGTCGCTACAGGCGTCTGGTGACAGGCGTCGCAGATGAATGATCGTCCTTGACAGAACCCGGCTTACAGGCCGGTTCCCACTCCATTCTTGTTGCGGCTCCTTCCGAGAGCCGGCTAGCCGATCCCGCATCGCGCGGCGATCGTTTTTCCGAGCCCATCATGACCACGTTCATACCCTTGGAGATTCGTCACGGCCTGCTGCTGGATTTGGACGCGGTCCAGATTTGGGGGTGGGATGAAGAATGCTTGACATTGCCGGACGGCGCGACCAGTTACGGCATGGTGACCCGTGGTCGCTCTGTGCTGCGCGATGTCTGGGGTGGCTGTGAATTAGGCCAGGGGATGTTTTTCGCCTTGCCCGACCCCGGTTCGGTGCGCGGTGGCGCTGGCCTGGTGATCGCCCTGTCTGGTTATCGCGGTCTGCGGCAGATCGGCGGTCCCTTGGAGACTGTCGGGCGTTTGCGCTATATCGACGGGTGCAGCGATACCTTGTTGATTTGTCCGCCCCGCATGGGTGAGCCGTGTCTGAATCATCTGCACATTCCGCCGCATACCGACCAGACGCCTCATACCCATCCTTCGGCGCGGATCGGGGTCATTCTGCATGGGACGGGCGAGTGCCGTACCTCGGATGGCGTGGTTCCTCTGCGGCCGGGCATGGGCTGGTATATCCCAAGCGGTTGCCTGCATTCCTTTTTCACCGAGGAAGTGGCGTTGGATGTGGTCGCTTGGCACCCGGACAGCGATTTCGGGCCGCGCGACGACGATCATCCGATGATCAACCGTACGGTGATACCGTTGGGCTGATAAGAGTTCATGATGATTCATGAACCATGTCAGGCCAATCAGAGCGAGAGAGCTCCTCCGCCGTGCTGAGTAGCCAAGGCGCTTGAGGGGACTGCGGGCGAAAATGGGTCAGGTCAACTGCGAGATTCAGGGTCGAATTGTGCGGAAGGTGCCTAGAGGCTGCCGCTGGCGCTTTGAAGATATCTGTTGAGTTTGTCGTCGAACGTGAAAACCGATTCCTTCTCCACGACGTGATAGGCCCAAAGCAAGGCATCCACAAAATCAAGTCTGCTGTTACTGTAGCATTCAAGCCCTTTCAAGAACACCGCCGGCTTTTCCATGCTGACCAGAGTTTCATTCAGCAAAGCACCGAGTTGTCGCTGAATGTCCTTTCGCTCGACCGCATAGACCTTTTGCAGCACGTAGACCACCTCGCAGGCAGCTTCCATCGGCAAGGTCACCGCCTGCAGTTCGATAATCTCCGTCGCCTTGGCGGAGAGTTCAGCGTGGTCGTCCAGCAAATAGCGCAGCACCACATTGGCATCAACGAGACTCATGTTTCTCGCTCGCCGCCGTTTGCCAGGCGTGTTGTTCCTGGGAAATCAGTTCAGGCTTGGCGTATTGCTTCAGGCAACCGCGCAAGCTTCTTCCAGTCGCGACGCGTTGCGAGTCTTCTTGTGGCGCGCTCAACACGATGATTTCCACCTCTTGGCCCCAGAACTGCTCGGGTAACCGGAGATGGACCTCCCCATTTTCCACGGTTTGAATTTTGCGAATGGCTTCCATCATTCAAGCCTCTGTTCGGTGTCGATGAGATCACTCATCAACTTTCAATTTTCGCAGACACTGACCAGATATTCATCACTGACTTGGCGCGACCCGTGGTTTGCGCCGAAGAGTTTGCATAGGTCAGTAGCTATTTTGGTTTCCAGGCATGTTGTAATCGAAATAACATATTGATTTTAGTTAGTTTATAGGCTGGTTCTGTGGGCAATTGATTTTTAAGGAATGGCTAAAGTCGAGATGAGGTGGTGTCGCTGAATTGTTGTTCAGAGCGACGCTTTGTGGGGCTCCCCTTGGTGGATGTCGCTATGGTGTTGCTGCTATAAACCAACCAGTCCATTTTCCTGAATTTACAATAATTACTATATAATTATTGAAATAATTTATTGGTCTAACTTTTCCTTCAAAATAGCATGTACGCGTTCAATGCAATTTTCAAAGTCCTTCCGAACTTCATGTTGCCATAATCGGATGACTGTCCATCCCATTTCACAGAGGCGTCGGTCGTTCCCAGCATCCCGTTCCCGGTTTTTGGATATTTTTTCTTTCCAGAAATCAGAAATCTTGTTTTCCCATGCAGGGAGGCGGTATCCATGCCAGAAGTCACCATCCACGAAGACAACGACCCGAGCCTTGCTGAAAACGATATCTGGCTTGCCGGGCAGTTCCTTGACATGTTTTCGGAACCTCAGGCCTTTCCTGTGAAGGGCGGAGCGCATTCGCACCTCTGGGCTTGTATCCTTTCCCTTGATGCGGGACATGCAGTAGCTGCGTTGCTCGGGTGTCAAGTTATCCGACATCATCCGATCCTTGATATAAGCTGAAGGCTCTAGCCATTTCCGTAGTAGCCCCAGGCAAATGCAATGGCGGTGGTGCGGGAGTCTGCGAAGCGAAGTCCTGCGGTGTTCTCAGGCAGATTATCGAGAAATCGCATTTCACACATTTCTTGTGATGGGGTCGCATCGGGAAATCTGATGCCAAAATGCCTTGTACTGCCCATTTGATATTGGCCAGAGCTGCGTCCACGGCATCTTGCGTGATAGGAACCTCGATCCGTTGGTTGTCTTTCAATAGATGAACGCTGCCGGTACGGGCATTCTCCCCCAACACTTGTTCGGCGGCGTGAGCGTACAATTGGACTTGAAGAGACAGTTCCGTCCAATCTAGATCCTCATTCTCTTCCGGGTTTTCTTTGCCCTCCATCGCCTTGAAATCGACGATAGCAGCGTCCACGATGTGTCCCTTGGCATCCTCGCGGAGCAAGAGGTCGATGGCACCAGTTATTACACAGTTTGCAGCGGGTATTTCGAACGTGGCTTCGAGTGTCCTCTCCTGTTCGAAGTCAGGCCCATGATCCTCAACGTATTTCTTAGCGATCTCCACAGCGCTGTTCCTTGCCCTTTCATACCCACCCGGTCGATTTACAGGATCATTGCTCTGAGGTACGTGCTTAAGATGAAATGTGTCCTTAACAGCTTGCTCCGCATCTGGTAAGCCGGGGACCGAATCGGGGAACCTCTCGTGAAGCTTCTGGATCGACGTGTGAACAGTCCTGCCGTAGCCGAACATGGCCGGCACCGTTGGATTCAAACCGAATCGTTCACGGAACTGGTAGCTCTTCGGGCACTGCAGGTAGTAGCGGACCTCGGTGAAACTCGTCGGGTAGTCGGTATCTTCGATTCGGCGCCGCTGCGGGGCGTTCGCGAGGTTAGCGGGAAGGCCGTTGGGATCTTGGTCTACCGAAGGATGATTGACCAGTTGGAGCGAGTACGGCGACTGCCTGCCTAATGCTCTAGCGGCTGGCAGATTCGCCGCTGCAGTGATGTATAGATACCGCTCCGCGCGAGTAATTGCAGTGTAGAAAAGTCTCGCTTCTTCCTCCGGGGTACTCTGATATGCGCCGCGGTTGATCGCGTTAGCCATCGCACCAGCAGGGAGCCAGCCGGAGTACTGGCTGCGTTTCTTGGGGAATCGGCGTGCTTCAGCATCAACGACGAAAACGCATGGGAACTCAAGCCCCTTCATCTTGTGGACCGTGGCCACGGTCACTGCATCGGGACGCTGTATTAGGTCGTCCGTAGAAACGTCGTAGCCGGTGTTGGCAGCATTCGACAGGAAGTTGAGTACCTCCGAGAATCTGGCTCTTGAGTCGACGCTCATATAAACAGTCTCAACATCCAGTATCATCCGACTAAACAGCCCAATATCCCGCATGACGTCGCTTGTGAAATTCGACTGCGCGACGTTGAAGGACCCGAGTAGGTCGTAAACGAATTGCTGAGGGTACAGACGTAGCCGTGTGGATCCTGTCGGTCGGTGGATACGTTGGCCCCATTGGGTTAGAACGCGAACAATAGCGTTGAAATCCGCGTGGGGATAAGCTGGCTTGATGATGTTGTTAAAATGTTGTTGCACCGTGTTGCGGTCCGGCGATGCGTTCCTAAGCAGTTCGAATGTGCTACGCAGAACGTTCACCTGAGAGCGGTCAAACGGTCCGCCGCCAGCTTCCAGGCTGAATGGGATGTGTAGCAAATCAAGGGCGCTGGTGAACGCAGCGTGTCGGGGATTGCTATCCTGTTCTTCCTGGCGTGTCGAACGCATCAGGATGGCGAAGTCGGCTGGTGTCAGTCCTCGCACTGTTCCATCGGCATCTTCGTAAGCGGTTCCCAGCAGAGCCTGAATGCGTTCAGCGACCCATGCGGCTTCTGTCGGCCGATCTGGGAACCAGAGGACGCGGAAGTCCTGTGGCCGCCGGTTATGCACAGCCACCGGGTTCTTTGATATGCGGCTCGGCCCCAAAGTAGCTGCCACGAAGGCGTCTGATGCCTGGATGATCGGCTCGGTACTCCGGAAGTTCTGAGCGAGGGTATGAACCGCGCAGTTCGGGTATCGCTGCTGAAACTGGAGGATGTTGCTGACGTCCGCTCCTCGCCATGCGTAGATCGACTGGTCGTCGTCACCAACGACGAACAGCGTTACGGATCGATCATGGAGTAGCCGAATCAATTCTTCTTGGCAGGGATTGACATCCTGGTACTCGTCACACATCAGGTGGCGAAGGCTCTCAATAGCAGCTTCGGCGACTGGGTTGTTGCTTTGCAGGCCTTCCACCACGCTTCGGATCATCATTGAGAAATCGATGTACTGGTCATTGAGTAGACGGCGCCGCAGATGTATCAGTAGTTCGCCAAGCTCCCGGTCTTCAGCAGATACTTGGTCCAGATTAAGCAACTCGTCATTCGCAGTCTTCCATGCATCTGAAACCTGTTTGATCGTGTCAAAGTAACCCCCAGGTTTTGTGGCGGTGGCTCCCCTAGCTCGCCGCTGGAATGAGTGAAGGCCAAGGTCTGCATACCGAGAAATCAGGTAAAGCTTGAGTCGGTTCTCGTCAAGAACGTCAAACTGGCGGTAAGTTGCGTCCATATCACCCAGCACATGCTGGCAGTATGCGTGGATCGTCCCGATATACATCGCACCCATTACTGTGGGGTCTAGACCAGCCGTCAACAGTGCTTCGGAGACACGACGTTTGATCGATTCCGCCGCCTTCTCGGTAAAGGTGAAAGCGACGATGGATTCGGGGGGGTTGCCCTCGACGAGTAGCCGAGCGATACGGTATGCAAGTGTTCTGGATTTGCCTGATCCGGCGCATGCCAGACACAATACTTCCTGCGTGGTATCGACCGCTCCAGCATATTGCTGTGGTGTCAATTTGTTCCTTAAGACCTGGTCGATGCTCACGTGCAGTTCAATCCCTCTTGTGTATAGTTACGCCCCAGCGTTGTTCTGCAGGACCCGTTTGATACTCTTGCCGTGGGCCGCGATGAACGGGGGCGGTAGCGCGTTGCCGATCATCAAGGCCACGGCGGACTTATTGTCGGTGGTCGGGAACTTGTAATGGCGGGGAAAACCCTGGAGAAGCGCCGCCTCGCGCATAGTGATCGCTCGGTTCTCTTCTGGATGCAGGAACCTACCTTTGGACGGGTTGAAGCACCCGCTGGTGATCGTTGGGGCCACATTATTCCAGGCCATGCGTCCGTAAACGTCATTGAACCCAGTACATTTTTTGTGACAATTGAGACGGAGCTCCTCCGGCAGATCTTTGCGGCTTCCTCCGTCTTTTGGAATACGTCGGATGATTTCCAAGACTTTCGGGGTTCGATTCTCGGGCATGTCATGCACGGGATCTCCACTTTGTCCTGCCTTTGGTAGACTGTGAATCGCGTCCTTGACCGTTTTCTGTCTGCCACTCTTTTCAGCGAACGGAATATCCATGCCAACACCAGCCAGATAGATCAGCCTGTGTCTTCGCTGAGGAACACCGTACTCCGCAGCGTTCAGAACGCGGTGGTCGCCAAGGTAACCAAGCTCTTTCATTTTCCTGCAGAAAGCTCCGAATCTTTTGTCATCTGCCAAACCGGGAACATTTTCCATCATCACAGCACGTGGACGGAGAGCCTGCACGAACCGCTCGAACTCCATCAATAGATCGTTTCGGGGATCATCGACCCCGATAGCTCTTCTCAAAGTCCGCATTGTCGAGAAACCCTGACATGGCGGACACCCCGCCAAAAGATCAAGTTCGCCCTGTTTCAACTCTAGGCTGTCAAGTAGTGTCTTCGGCTCAAGTTCTCTAATATCTGTTTTCCATAACGCGACGTTGCGATGATTTGCTTTATAGGTCTTCATGGATAACGGATCGATGTCCACTGCAGCCAAGACTCGGAATCCGGCTTTCTTCAAGCCTACAGTCAGTCCTCCACAGCCACAGAATAGGTCGATAGCAGTCGGCCGTTCCATATTTACCTTGAGTTCCCAAAAGGCATCTTGCTAATGTGTTTCACGGTTTAACGGAGCGGCGGATAAGCGGCGAAGGTGATAATGCCGTAGGTTTTTTCACAGGGAGTTTGTTTGAATCCGCCATTTCATTGACTTGGGCTCGAAGCCTCTGTGACAATTTTCGCTATAAAAGCTCTGCGAGAGATATGGTTGCCTACTATGGAGCGGCACTCCTTTCAATACCTCTCGCTTTACTTCAAAGTAGACGCCTCATTTGATTAATCGTGGGCAACAAATGGGATTGGCGTGATGTCTTGCTCTATTTTGTCGAAGCCTTGGGGATTGTTTTTCGGCGCCCTGTTCGGAATACTCTCCCAAGACATAATCATGACAAACGCTGCTGTAACAATACAAGCCCATTATTTTATAAACTAAATTATTACCGAAGTATTGAATAGGTACATGACTCTATTTGATCTTCTTGAAAATGACTCTTCACTGTATCACTTGCCGTTGCTATTCCCTGGCCCTTAATTATTCAAGATATAAGAGAATTTTCCACCATCTGCTCGTGCCACAGCAGGAAAGTAACGAGCATCCATAGCTTCAAGCCATGGCGCAGGCCGGGGACGCCTTCCATTTCGTAATTCAGTAGGCGTTCCACATAGTCCGGGTTGAACAAACCGCCACGCCGGATTTGTGAGCGGGATAGCAATTTCTTCCCATAACGGCGCATGTCGCCCTGAAACCAGAACCGCACCGGCACCATCATCCCCGATTTGGGTCGGGCGATGATCGCTTCCGGCACCCAATCCCGCACGGCCTGTTTGAGCACGCTTTTTTCCACCGCACCCGCCAGTTTCCTACCCGGCGGGCAGGCCATGCTGGTTTCGATGATCCGTCGCGAGAACAGCGGTGGCAGCGCCAGCAGGCCATGCGCCGAACTCATCTTTTCCACCTTGACTAGAATCAGATTGGCGCCCTTGAGCCGGATGTTGATGCTCATCAACTTGTTGACGAAATCCAGCGGTTCGGGCTCGCGGAAATACGGTTCCAGCAAGGCAATCAGCGCCTCCTCGCCGCTGGCTTCCCGCAGCAGTGCCGGGTCCAGCAAGGCGCTCAGATCCTGATAGCAGCGCTGGAACGCCCGCAAATAATTGCGTTCCAGCCAGCCGGCGGACGGTTCGCCCGGCAGGGGACCGTACAGCCGGGCCAGCAGCATGGGGATGTTTTTCGGACCACCGAAACAAGGATCGCCGCCTTCGCCGTTCAAGACCACGTCCGCGACCTGGGACGCCGCTTGCGCCAACAGATAATTGGGCACGGTTACCGGATCACCGATGGGATCGTCCAGCCGCCAGATGATCTCCCGCAGCCGTTCGAGAAAACCGCCGGGACGGATTTCCAGCCAGTGGTGATCGGTGCGGTAACGATCCACCATCAACTGCACGAACTCGTTTTCCCGCGCGTACTCCGCGCCGAAATGCGCCGAAAAGGTCGGGATACGGACCTCCGGCAATTGTCGGGCGGCGACCGCCAGCACCGCGCTGGAATCAATGCCCCCCGACAGGAACACCGCCGGCGGTTTGTCTGGGCTGACCGCAAGGCACTCGGCCACCGAGTGCTCCAGTGCGGCGCGCACCAGGGCGGGATAGTCTTGCGGGGGAGCATCGGGCGCCGTTTCCAGCGTTTCGAAGCGGAAATGCCGCCGTACCCACGCTTGGCCATGGCGGAAGCACAGCAGGGAGCCGGGCTGTAATTCCTCGATACCCTCGAACATGGTGCCGACACCGGGTACGAAACTGAAACTCAGGTATTCCGGCAGCGCGCCGGCTCGCATCCGGCGGGGTAGGGTGGGATCGGCGAACAGCGCCTTGATCTCGCTGGCGAACAGCAAGCGGCCCTGGTGGACGGTCCAGTACAACGCTTTGACGCCCGCATGATCGCGCAACAGGTAAAAGGTATCACCCAAGCTCGTGGCCAATACGAAACAGCCGGTCAATTGTTCGAGATGGGGCTCGGGTGCATGACGTAGGCTCGGTTCCGCCAGCAGGCGGTTCGCGCCATCGGTCGCGGCATCGCCCGGCGTCGCTAGTTTATCCAGATTGAACAGCACCCCGCCATAACCGAGCAGGTCGTGGTCACGCCGGGCAAGCTGGGATTGCTGGTTCCAGGCGGCGATGCCGTGACCGATTTCCACCCGATCCCCGGTAACGGTCGCGCCATCCTCGCGCTCCCAGCCCAGCGGACAACGGTGGACCAGCAACGCCGCCATGCGTGCCAGCAGACCGTCCGCCGGTGGTCCGCAATAACCGAACAGGCAGGCCATGTGCTAACGGCTTTTCGGAGTTTCAGCCATAGTCACTTTCCACCTCGGCGCCCGCCGCGCTCAGAGCCTCCGGCGCGAGCAGCAGCGCACCACCGACCACCGCCGCGCTCAGCAGACCGATTAGTGGTTTCGGACCGACGTAATCGAGCGGAACCCGGTAACCGGCACGCAGCATTTTCGCGGGGTTACCGCCAAAAGCACCGTTGCGCTGGAAGCGGCGGGTTGACAGCCAGGGCAGGGTGGCTCCACGTTGCAATGCCGCCTTGGAGATGCCCAGATCGCTCAGGCGCGCGCGCGCGAATCGCCATTTCGACTCGTCTGCCAATTGCGAGGCCAGCGCGAACCCTTGCGTGGAGGCATCATGAACCAGTTGCACCGGGGTATCGGGATGATTGCGCAGGAATTCCCGGCAGGCGGCGAACACCGGTTCCGGGTAGCCGGTGCGGCTGACCACCACCGCCTTGGCGGTCAAGTGGAAACGGTTGCGGATCAGCATGTCCACCAGCTCGTCCCGTTCCACCACCAGAATCCGTTCGGGCGCATAGTGCGGGTCTTGCAGGTTGAGTGGCGCGGCTTGGCGCCGGAATGCGGTGCCGTCCGCCAGGGCTTGGATCGGATGGGCCTGATGGTATTGGTCGACGATCTTGCGGGCCTTCTCGAAGGGCAGTTTGCCTTTCTCCCGCCGGCCCAGCCAGATCGCCAAGGGCAGCAGCACCGCCAGGATCAGCGCGCCGCCCCACCAGCTCCATTCGCGGAATACGAACAGTCCGACGATCGCGCTCACGACGATCGCGACGACGCCGCAGCCAACTGGTCCCAGCGTTTTTTTGCGCCAAAGCCGGCAGATGGCCAGGGCAAGCTGGGTCGTGGTGAACGCTTGCTGCCCGTTGTCGGACAGGCGCTGAACGGTCTGCCTCAGCGCAAAGTCGCTGATCCGGTCTTCCTTTTTGCGGAATACGAACTGATAGCGACACTTATTGCAGCGCGTACCGTCCTTGTGGCGCTGGTTGTGTTTGCACTCGGGGCAGCGCATCGGTAACCCTCTCGGCGGTGGTGGCTATAGGGTACCGAGTCTAGTGCGCTAAGCTTTCAACTTCTCGATCAGCAAGTCATTCACCTGCTGCGGGTTGGCCTTGCCCTTGGACAGCTTCATCACCTGGCCGACGAAGAAGCCGAACAGCTTGTCCTTGCCGGCGCGGTACTGAGCCAGTTGCTCGGGATTGGCGGCGATCACGTCGTCGATCACTTTTTCAATGGCGGAGGTATCGGTGATCTGCCGCAGGCCACGCTTTTCGATGATGGCGTCGGCATCGCCTTCGCCGGCCCACATCGCCTCGAACACTTCCTTGGCGATCTTGCCGGAAATGGTCCGGTCCTGAATCCGCCGCAGCAGCCCGGCCAGTTGCGTGGCATTGACCGGACTGTCGGCGATGTCCCGGTTGTCCTTGTTCAGAAACGCCGAGAAATCGCCCATCACCCAGTTGGCGCACAGCTTCGGCTCGCCGCCCAGCGCCGCGACCGTCGCCTCGTAGTGGTCGGCTAGTTCGCGGCTGGTGGTGAGCACGCCGGCGTCATAGGCGGACAGGCCATATTGTGCCGTGAAGCGCTGTTTCTTGACGTCCGGCAGTTCCGGCAAGGCGGCGCGGGCGGCATCGATGAACGCATCGTCCAGCACCAGCGGCAGCAGATCGGGATCGGGGAAGTAGCGGTAATCGTTGGCTTCTTCCTTGCCGCGCATGGAGCGGGTTTCGCCCTTGTCCGGGTCGTACAGCCGGGTTTCCTGGACCACCTTGCCGCCGGATTCGATCAGGTCGATCTGCCGCTCGATCTCGAACTCGATCGCCCGTTCGACGAAGCGGAAGGAGTTGAGATTCTTGATCTCGGCGCGGGTGCCGAGCTTGGACTCGCCCTTGGGTCGTACCGACACGTTGGCGTCGCAGCGGAACGAGCCTTCCTGCATGTTGCCGTCGCAGATACCGAGATACACCACCAGTTGGTGCAGCTTCTTCATATACGCCACCGCCTCCTTGGCCGAACGCATATCCGGTTCGGAGACGATTTCCAGCAGCGGCGTGCCGGCACGGTTCAGGTCGATCCCGGACCGACCGTGAAAATCCTCGTGCAGCGACTTACCGGCATCTTCCTCCAGATGGGCGCGGGTGATGCCGATCACCTTGCTGGAGCCGTCGTCCAGGTCGATGGTCAACTGGCCTTTCTGGACCACCGGCAGTTCGTACTGGCTGATCTGATAGCCCTTCGGCAAGTCGGGATAAAAGTAATTCTTGCGGGCGAACACCGAGCGGCGTGCTACTTCGGCGCCGATGGCCAGTCCGAGCATGGCCGCCATGCGCACCGCGTCCTGGTTCAGCACCGGCAACACCCCCGGCAGGCCGAGATCGATGGCGCAAGCCTGAGTATTGGGCGCGGCGCCATAGGCGGTGGAGGCTCCGGAGAAGATCTTGCTCTTGGTGGCGAGTTGGGCATGGATTTCCAGCCCGATAACCGTTTCCCATTCCATAAATCGAAACCTTGCAAATTGAACGTCAGGCGAAGGCGGCGGGCGCGCGCAGGTGCCAGTCGGTGGCTTGCTGATAGCGGTGCGCCGTGTGCAACAAGCGATCCTCGGCGAAGTAATCGCCGATGAGCTGCAAGCCCACCGGCAATCTGGCGGCGAAGCCCACCGGTAGCGACAGACCGGGCAGACCGGCCAGATTGACCGCGATGGTGTAGATATCCGACAGGTACATGGTGATCGGATCGTCCACCTTTTCGCCCAGCCTGAAGGCCACGGTCGGCGAGGTCGGTCCCGCAATCACGTCCACTTGTTGGAAAGCCCGTTGAAAATCGTCGCTGATCAAGCGGCGAATCTGCTGCGCTTTCAAATAGTAAGCATCATAGTAGCCAGCCGACAGCGCGAAAGTGCCGACCAGGATGCGTCGGGTGACCTCGGGACCGAAGCCTTCGCCACGCGAGCGGGTGTACAGGTCTAGCAAATCCTTGGGATTCTCGCAGCGGTGGCCATAGCGTACCCCGTCGAAACGCGCTAGGTTGGAGGAGCATTCCGCCGGGGCGATCACGTAATAGGCGGGAATCGCCAGCCGGCTGTTGGGCAGGCTGATTTCGACCGTCTCCGCGCCCAGCTTCCGATACTCGGCGATGGCTTCTTCCACCACTTGGGCCACCGCGCCGTCCAGTCCTTCGCCGAAATATTCTTTCGGCAGGCCGATCTTCAGGCCGTCCAGTGGCCGGTCGAGCAGGGCAGTGTAGTCGGGCACCGGCCGGTCGGCACTGGTGGAATCGCGCGGGTCGAATCCAGCCATCGCGCCCAGCAGCAGGGCGCAATCCTCGGCGCTGCGCGCCATCGGCCCGCCCTGGTCGAGGCTGGAGGCGTAGGCGATCATCCCCCAGCGCGAGACCCGGCCATAGGTCGGTTTCAAGCCAGTGATGCCGCACAGCGCGGCCGGTTGGCGGATCGAGCCGCCGGTGTCGGTGCCGGTGGCGCCGGGCGCCAACCGCGCCGCCACGGCAGCGGCGGACCCGCCGGAGGAGCCGCCGGGCACCATCGCCAGATCCCAAGGATTGTGGACCGGGCCATACAGGCTGGTTTCGTTGGACGAGCCCATGGCGAACTCGTCCATGTTGGTCTTGCCCAGCATCACCGCGCCGGCGGTATTCAGCTTCTCGACCACGGTGGCGTCATAGGGCGCGACGAAGCGGTCCAGCATGCGTGAGCCGCAGGAGGTGCGTACCCCTTCGGTGCAGAAGATATCCTTGTGGACGATGGGCACGCCGGTCAGCGGTCCCGCTTCGCCACGGTGGCGGCGCTGGTCGGCGGCGCGCGCGCGGGCCAGCGCCGCTTCGGCGGTGACGGTGATGAAGGCGTTCAGTTGGGGGTTGAACCGCTCCACGCGCTCCAGGAAAGCGCGGGTCAGCTCTTCGCTGCTGAACTCGCCGGCGGCGAGGCCGGCGCTGAGTTGGGCGATGGTTTTCTCATGCATGGCGATGGAATCGGAGATGATGATCCAAGAACTTCCCGCCCTCCTTGAGGGAGCGCGAAGCGAGAGTGTAGGGCTTGGAGCGAGCGCTGAAGTTCACTCGATCACCTTCGGCACCAGATACAGCCCGGCTTCGACTTGCGGGGCGATGGCCTGGAAATGCTCGCGCTGGTCGGGTTCGGTGACCGCATCGGGACGCAGGCGCTGTGTCATGTCCAGTGGATGTGCCATCGGAGCGACGCCGGCCGTGTCGGCGGCATTCATCTGCGCCACCAGTTCGAGGATGGCGGACAGGTTGCGGGCGTAGGCCGGCACATCCTCGTCGCGGATGGCCAAGCGCGCCAGATGGGCGATTTTGGCGACTTCGGCGGGTCCCAGAGACATCGCGAGAGTTCTCCTTGCAAGAGATCGAAGAAAACGGACGAGCAACCCTACCATAATTTGCCGGCTTGCTCCTAACCCCCCTGCTTGCTAGCATTAGCCGTTTCTGACGGATAGGACTTTCGACAACATGTTCAAATGGTTGCGCGGCAAGTTCTCCAACGATCTCTCGATCGATCTGGGGACCGCTAACACGTTGATTTATGTTCGGGGAGGCGGCATCGTCCTCAACGAACCCTCGGTGGTCGCCATCAATCAGGATCCGGTTCGGGGGATTCGCACCATCGCGGCGGTGGGCACGGACGCCAAGCGGATGCTGGGCCGCACACCCAACAATCTTTCCACCATCCGGCCGATGAAAGACGGCGTGATCGCTGATTTCACCGTCACCGAAAAGATGCTGCAACACTTTATCCGCAAAGTGCATTCCCGCAAGTTTCTCAACCCCAGTCCGCGCGTCCTGATCAGTGTGCCCTGCGGTTCCACCCAGGTGGAGCGGCGGGCGATCCGCGAATCAGCGATGGGTGCCGGTGCGCGGGTGGTGTACCTGATCCCCGAGCCGATGGCGGCGGCCATCGGCGCCGGTATCCCGGTCGAGGAAGCACGCGGGGCGATGGTGCTGGATATCGGCGGCGGTACCTCGGAGGTGGCGGTCATCTCGCTGAACGGCATCGTTTACGCCGGCGCGGTGCGGGTCGGCGGCGATCGCTTCGACGAAGCCATCATCAGCTACGTGCGTCGCAATTTCGGGGTGCTGATCGGCGAGCCCACCGCCGAACGCATCAAGCATGAGATCGGCAGCGCCTATCCCACTTCGGAAGTGCGCGAAATCGAGATCAAGGGCCGCAATCTGGCCGAGGGGGTGCCGCGCAGCTTCACCCTCAACAGCAACGAAATCCTCGAAGCCTTGCAGGAACCACTGTCGGGCATCATCAGCGCGGTGAAAATGGCGCTGGAGACCACGCCGCCGGAGCTGGCGGGCGATGTGGCCGAGCGCGGTATCGTGCTCACCGGCGGCGGCGCGCTGATGCGGGATATCGACAAGCTGATCATGGAGGAAACCGGCCTGAACGTGGTGATCGCCGAGGATCCGTTGACTTGCGTGGCGCGCGGTGGCGGCCGGGTGCTGGAGCTGATCGCCAAGGACGAACACGCCATCGAAGCGTTCGCCATCGAATAGCGGTTGGCCGCCCTCAAACCCAGCAGGCGGTCCCGCTACTTGTTCACGGTCAACCCCACGGCGACTCTCCGGCTCGGATTGTGGGTGGCGCTGTCGATCGTCATCATGACGATGGATCACCGCTATCGCTATCTCGACGGCGCGCGCGATGTCCTGGCCACGGCGATCTACCCGCTACAGTATCTGGCGCGCCTGCCGGGCGACGCCAGGATTTGGCTGACCGAGAATCTGGTCGGCCGCGGCGTCCTGCTGGAAGAAAATGCCCAGCTGCGCGAAAAGCAGGTGTTTCTCAACGCCCAGTTGCAGAAGCTGACCACGCTGGAGGCGGAAAATCGCCGGCTGCGTTCCCTGCTGGAGTCGGCGGTCAATACCCCGGAGCGGGTGTTGATCGCCGAACTGCTGGCGGTGGACTTCGATCCGTACCGGCATCACATCCTGCTCAACCGGGGTCGCCAGCACGGCATTTACGTTGGCGAGCCGGTACTCGATCAGCATGGCATCGTCGGGCAGATCGTTCGGGCCGATCCCTTTACCGCCACGGCCATCCTCATCACCGACCCCAACCACGCCCTGCCGATCCAGATCGACCGCACCGGGGTTCGCACCCTGGCCTTGGGTACCGGCAACTTTCAGGAGTTGGAACTGCCCCATGTTCCCAACAATGAAGACGTGAAGGTCGGTGACTTGTTGGTGACCTCCGGTCTGGGCGGGCGGTTTCCGCGCGGTTATCCGGTGGGCAAGGTGGTGAAGGTGGAATTCGATCCCGGTAGTCCCTTTGCCCACATCGTCGCCCGGCCGCTCGCGGCGCTGGATCGAATCCGCGAGGTGATGTTGCTGGAGAACGAATCGGGTGTATCGGAACCGTCCGTGCCCGCCATGGACGGGAGCCTTGCCTCGCCGCGCCCGCCGCCATGAGCGCGCCTCGCCCCACCGGCAGTGGGATCATGGCCTTGAGCCTTCTACTGGCATTTTTGTTGTCCACCATCCCCTTGCCAGGTGAGCTGGATCATTTCCGACCCGATTGGGTGGCGATGGTACTGATCTACTGGTGCATGGCGTTGCCGCATCGGGTTGGGATCGGGGTGGGCTGGCTGGTCGGGTTGTTGCTGGACGTGGCGCGAGGGGCGCTGTTGGGCCAATATGCCTTGGCACTGGCGGTCGTGGCCTATCTGACGCTGCAGACTTACCGGCGCGTCCGGGTGGCGCCGCCCTGGCAGCAGGCATTCAGCATCCTGCTCTTTCTGTCGGTCGAACAACTGCTGGTATTCTGGATCAGTGGCGTGATCGGCTATCCACCACGCGACTGGTGGTACCTGGCGCCCGCGCTGGGCGGCATGGCGATGTGGCCTCTGTTGTTCGTGATCCTGCGCGATGTGCGCCGTTATTTCCAAGTCACCTGAGAGCCCGACAAGGCGACCATGAAACGCTGGCAACCGTTCGCCAAGCCCGCCACCGGCGAACCGCTGGCTCGGGAAAAGGACAACACCGCTGAGAGCGAGCTGTTTTTCCGTCGCGCCTTGGTGGTGCTATTCGCGGTGTTCCTGAGCTTCCTGGCCGTGGCGGGCCGCTTGGTCTACCTGCAAGTGCTCAACCACGAGCGTTTCACCACCCTGTCCGAGAGCAATCGAGTTCGCTTGCAGCCGCTGCCGCCGACCCGCGGCTTTATCTTCGACCGTAACGGGGTACTACTGGCCGACAATCTAGCCTCCTATCACCTGGAAATCACCCGCGAGCAGGTCAAGGATCTGGATACGACCCTGGCGGAACTGCGTCAGCGCATCGAACTCACCGACGCCGACATCGAGCGCTACCGCAAGCTGGCCCGCCGCGCGCCGCCCTACACTGGCGTGCCGTTGCGGTTTCGCTTGACCGATGAGGAAATCGCCCGGTTGGCGGTCGATCTATACCGTCTGCCGGGCGTGGACATCAAAGCTGACCTGACCCGCCGCTATCCGCTCGGACCGCTGGCTGTTCACGCCATTGGTTATGTCGGACGGATCGACGAGAACGAGCTGCGTCGACTCGACCCCGGTCAGTACAGCGGCAGCACTCACATCGGCAAGACCGGCGTGGAACGATCCTACGAAGACTTGCTGCGGGGGCGCACCGGCTGGCAGCAGGTCGAAGCCAATGCCGAGGGCCGCCCGCTGCGAGTGCTCAGCCGTACCCCGCCGGTACCGGGTCAGCATATCTATCTGAGCATCGATGTACGCTTGCAGGCGGTGGCGGAAAAGGCGCTGGAAGACTACAACGGTGCCATTGTCGCCCTTGATCCGCGTAATGGCGAGATACTGGCGCTGGCCAGCCAGCCGACCTACGATCCCAACCCCTTCGTCAACGGCATCGACTTCGCTTCTTACCGCCTGCTCAACACCTCCAAGGACCGGCCGCTGCTCAATCGTGCCCTGCGCGGGATCTATCCGCCCGGCAGCACCGTCAAGCCATTGATGGCGCTGGCTGGGTTGGAATACGGAGAAGTCAACCGCTACAGCGGCGTATTCTGTCCGGGGTTCTACCGGTTGCCCGGTTCCAGCCACAAGTTCCGCGACTGGC
>Ga0209607_1001976_pt1 | contig 16838 bp, 12 predicted proteins | sample AD_UKC117_MetaG_FD_184413 | JGI IMG/M metagenome (GOLD analysis project Ga0209607, IMG submission 184413) | Active sludge microbial communities of municipal wastewater-treating anaerobic digesters from Hong Kong - AD_UKC117_MetaG (SPAdes)... | ecosystem: Engineered > Bioreactor > Anaerobic >... | reverse complement strand
CCGACCTATCTTTCCGGGAGGCTGCCCTCCAAGTATTTTCGGCACGAACGAGCTTAACTTCTGTGTTCGGAATGGGAACAGGTGGAACCTCGCCGTAATCAATACCGACTGTATGGTGACCCGGGGGGGATTCGAACCCCCGTTGCCGGCGTGAGAGGCCGGAGTCTTAGGCCGCTTGACCACCGGGCCATGTGGTGCGCCATCAGGGACTCGAACCCAGGGCCCGCTGATTAAGAGTCAGCTGCTCTACCAACTGAGCTAATGGCGCATACCAAAGACAGGGAACCCGTCATGCAGACAGGGCCTGTTGTAAACAGGGTGTACCCGATCCTGCGGATCAGGAGCCCTGAAAACCGAATAAGAACGGACTGGCAGCGGATGCTGCCAAGGAATAATTTTTGAAGAGAAAGAAAGCGAAAGGTCAAGCCCTCGACCGATTAGTACTCGCAAGCTTAACGCGTCGCCGCGCTTACACATTGAGCCTATCAACCTTGTAGTCTACAAGGGGTCTTACTTGTTTAAAACAATGGGATATCTTATCTTGGGAACGGCTTCACGCTTAGATGCCTTCAGCGTTTATCCGATCCGCACATAGCTGCCCAGCTATGCCACTGGCGTGACAACTGGTGCACCAGAGGTGCGTCCATCCCGGTCCTCTCGTACTAAGGACAGCTTCCCTCAAATATCCAACGCCCACGACAGATAGGGACCGAACTGTCTCACGACGTTCTGAACCCAGCTCGCGTACCGCTTTAATTGGCGAACAGCCAAACCCTTGGGACCGAATTCAGCCCCAGGATGCGATGAGCCGACATCGAGGTGCCAAACCTCCCCGACGATGTGGACTCTTGGGGGAGATCAGCCTGTTATCCCCAGGGTAGCTTTTATCCGTTGAGCGACGGCAATTCCACTCTCATACCGCCGGATCACTAACTCCAACTTTCGTTTCTGCTCGACTTGTCAGTCTCGCAGTCAGGCTCGCTTCTGCGTTTACACTCTATTGCATGGTTTCCGTCCATGCTGAGCGAACCTTTGAGCGCCTCCGTTACTCTTTTGGAGGCGACCGCCCCAGTCAAACTGCCCACCTAACAATGTCCCCCGACTCGATTCAGAGCCGCAGGTTAGAACTCCAATACTTCAAGAGTGGTATTCCAACGTCAACTCCACCGAGACTAGCGTCCCGGCTTCACAGTTTCCCACCTATCCTATACATGAAATACCGAAGTTCAATATTAGGCTACAGTAAAGCTCCATGGGGTCTTTCCGTCTTGTCGCGGGTAACCGGCATCTTGACCGGTACTACAATTTCGCCGGGCGGGCAGTTGAGACAGTGTCCAGATCGTTACACCATTCGTGCGGGTCAGAACTTACCTGACAAGGAATTTCGCTACCTTAGGACCGTTATAGTTACGGCCGCCGTTTACTGGGGCTTCGATTCAGGGCTCTCACTCCTCCTCTTAACCTTCCAGCACCGGGCAGGTGTCACCCCATATACGTCATCTTTCGATTTAGCATAGAGCTGTGTTTTTGCTAAACAGTCGCCTGGACCTATTCTCTGCGGCTCTGCTTTCACAGAGCATCCCTTCTTCCGAAGTTACGGGATCAACTTGCCGAGTTCCTTAACTACCCTTCTCCCGCTGGCCTTAGAATCTTCTTCCTGACTACCTGTGTCGGTTTGCGGTACGGGCGCCTCATATATACACAGAGCTTTTCTCGCCTCTCGCCAAGCATGCTTCCCTACTTAATTTCGGTCCCTTACGCCCGGGGCTACCATCGCCCGGGTCATGCCCTTAAAGAGTGTCCCTCTGTTTAAATATTCCGGCGGTTACGGAATTTCCACCGTATGTGCATCGGCTACGCCGTTAGGCCTCACCTTAGCTCCCGACTGACTTGGAGCGGACGAACCTTGCTCCAAAAACCTTAGTCTTTCGGCCATTATGATTCTCACATAATTCTCGCTACTCATTCCGGCATTCTCACTCGTGTAATGTCCACGACCGCTTCCGCTATCGCTTCACCCCTTACACGACGCTCCCCTACCACTACCCACTAAAAGTGGGCAATCCCAAGCTTCGGTGTATCGTTTAGCCCCGTTAAATTTTCGGCGCAGGACCACTCGACCAGTGAGCTATTACGCACTCTTTGAATGTGTGGCTGCTTCTGAGCCAACGTCCTGGTTGTCTGTGCGATCCCACATCCTTCTCCACTTAACGATACTTTGGGACCTTAGCTGTGGATCTGGGCTGTTTCCCTTTTGACGACGAAACTTATCTCACGCCGTCTGACTCCCGGTGAGCAATTATCTGGCATTCTGAGTTTGATAGGGTTCAGTAGCCTCTCGGCCCCTAGCCCATTCAGTGCTTTACCTCCAGTAATCTCGCTCCGAGGCTAGCCCTAAAGCTATTTCGGGGAGAACCAGCTATATCCGAGTTCGATTGGAATTTCACCGCTACCCACAATTCATCCACCGGCTTTTCAACGACGGTTGGTTCGGTCCTCCATGGAGTTTTACCTCCACTTCAACCTGATCATGGGTAGGTCACCCGGTTTCGGGTCGTATCCATGCAACTGTTCGTGCGGTTAACACTCGCTTTCACTTTGGCTCCGGACATCCATGTCCTTAACCTCGCTGCATACATACACTCGCCGGACCGTTCTACAAAAAGTACCCGATTACACATTGACGTGCTCTCGGTGCTTGTAGGCACAGGGTTTCAGGTTCTTTTTCACTCCCCTCTCGGGGTCCTTTTCACCTTTCCCTCACGGTACTATACGCTATCGGTCACTGGGTAGTATTTAGGCTTGGAGGGTGGTCCCCCCATTTTCCCACGGGATTTCTCGTGTCCCGCGGTACTCTGGATACCGCTAGCCGCCTCCGGTTTTCGCATACGGGACTCTCACCCCCTGCGGTAGGCCTTCCCAGGCCTTTCTGCTAACCTTCAGCGTACATGATGCGGTCCAAACCCCGAAGGCATTGCTGCTTTCGGTTTGGCCTCTTCCCCGTTCGCTCGCCACTACTTAGGGAATCTCGTTTGATTTCTTTTCCTCGCCCTACTTAGATGTTTCAGTTCAGGCGGTTCCCCCCGTATACCTATGAATTCAGTATACGGTGACAGGTGATTAACCTGCCGGATTGCTCCATTCGGACATCCACGGATCATTACGTATTTGCCGTTCCCCGTGGCTTCTCGCAGCTTATCGCGTCCTTCTTCGGCTCCCAGTGCCAAGGCATTCGCCCTGCGCCCTTTTTCGCTTGACCTTCTCGCGCTTCCATTCCTCTTCGAGAATTATTCCTTTGATATTGTAGTTTTCTTTTACCCAATTTTGCTTGTTAAAAAAAACTCTACTTTACCTCTTCTATCGCGTTCTTATTCGGTTTTCAAGGTTCCTTATGAGCATGCTTCAGAAAGCTCTCGCCTCCCAAAGACTTTGGTGGGCTCGGCCTCGAGCCTACTTCCGTACCGCGGGCTTAACGCCTGCGGCGAAAAAGCACTCGCTCTCCGCCTCGCTCCGTCCCTTGCGGGACTTTGGTGGGCTCAAATGGATTCGAACCATCGACCTCGCGCTTATCAGGCGCGCGCTCTAACCGTCTGAGCTATGAGCCCATGTCTCAGCATCGGATTCTCGCTCCTGGTGGAGATGAAGAGGTTCGAACTCTCGGCCTCCTGCGTGCAAGGCAGGCGCTCTCCCAACTGAGCTACACCCCCATGCTCCTCTGTGAAGTGCCCCCTCCTTTTTCCGCTTACACGAAAAAAGGCTCAGGGCCTTCAAAATTGAACAACATAGTCTACGCCTATTCTTCTCCTGACCTTCGGAGTTTCCAGATGGTTTTATCCATCTGAGCTCTCCTTAGAAAGGAGGTGATCCAGCCGCACCTTCTGATACGGCTACCTTGTTACGACTTCACCCCAGTTATCAATCCCACCTTCGACAGTTCCCTCCCTTGCGGGTTAGGCTGCTGGCTTCGGGTGTTACCGACTTCCATGGTGTGACGGGCGGTGTGTACAAGGCCCGGGAACGTATTCACCGCGGCATGCTGATCCGCGATTACTAGCAATTCCAGCTTCACGCAGGCGGGTTGCAGCCTGCGATCCGAACTGAGATGGCTTTTAGGGGTTCGCTCCACCTCGCGGCTTAGCTTCCCTCTGTTGACCATCATTGTAGTACGTGTGTAGCCCAGGTCATAAGGGGCATGATGATTTGACGTCATCCCCACCTTCCTCCGTTTTGTCAACGGCAGTCCTATTAGAGTCCTCTTTCGTAGTAACTAATCGTAAGGGTTGCGCTCGTTGCGGGACTTAACCCAACATCTCACGACACGAGCTGACGACAACCATGCACCACCTGTCTGTGTGCCCCGAAGGGCTTTACGTGTCTCCACGCTATGCACACGATGTCAAGACCTGGTAAGGTTCTTCGCGTTGCTTCGAATTAAACCACATACTCCACTGCTTGTGCGGGCCCCCGTCAATTCCTTTGAGTTTCAACCTTGCGGTCGTACTCCCCAGGTGGATTACTTATTGTGTTCACTCCGGCACGGAAGGGGTCAGTCCCCCCACACCTAGTAATCATCGTTTACAGTGTGGACTACCAGGGTATCTAATCCTGTTTGCTCCCCACACTTTCGAGCCTCAGCGTCAGTTAAGGCCCAGCAGGCCGCCTTCGCCACTGGTGTTCCTCCCAATATCTACGCATTTCACCGCTACACTGGGAATTCCGCCTGCCTCTACCTCACTCAAGAGCTCCAGTTTCCGCCGCAACGATCAGTTGAGCCGATCGGTTTCACAACGGACTTGAAGCCCCGCCTACACTCCCTTTACACCCAGTAATTCCGGACAACGCTCGCCACCTACGTATTACCGCGGCTGCTGGCACGTAGTTAGCCGTGGCTTCCTCCTCGGGTACCGTCTTGTTTCGTCCCCGAAGACAGAGGTTTACAATCCGAAAACCGTCTTCCCTCACGCGGCGTCGCTGCATCAGGCTTTCGCCCATTGTGCAATATCCCCCACTGCTGCCTCCCGTAGGAGTCTGGGCCGTATCTCAGTCCCAATGTGGCCGTTCGACCTCTCAGTCCGGCTACTGATCGTAGACTTGGTGGGCCATTACCCCGCCAACTATCTAATCAGGCGCGAGGCCATCTCCGAGCGATAAATCTTTGGCAGCAAGGTCATGTGGCCTCGCTGCATTATGCGGTATTAACGTCCGTTTCCAGACGGTATCCCACTCTCGAAGGCAGGTTCCTCACGTGTTACTCACCCGTCCGCCACTAAGTTCACCCCGAAGGGTGAACCCCGTTCGACTTGCATGTGTTAGGCGCGCCGCCAGCGTTCGTCCTGAGCCAGGATCAAACTCTTTGTTGATTATATATCATCGAACCAAACAGATCGCTCCGCCGGCTCGGTCATATCTCACCAAAGATCTTTTCCTTAAGCTTCTTTCGTCATCGCTGACAATAGAATTATCTGTTTCCTTAGGAATATATCTTTGCAATATTTTACTCTTGAGAATTCAAGGGTTTCCTATGCTGTTCAATTTTCAAGGTCCTGTTCGCTCCCTCTTTCCGAGACAGCTCTGCTAGTATACCATCGAAAAAACATCTTGTCAATACTTTTTTCTACACGAAAATCTGTTGATTTTTTCGTGATTTCCGATATAATAGAGATTGTATTTGCGCCTGTAGCTCAGTGGATAGAGCACCGGCCTCCGGAGCCGGGCGCGTGGGTTCGATTCCCGTCAGGCGTACCAGCAGGACCATCCTGCATGCGATTCGTGCTCCTCACATTTGTGGGGAGCCGTTTTCATATCCGCCCGCAGCGGGACCAATTGGCCGGATCATACGGGCGGTACGGGAAGCAACGTCTGTCCAGCTATTCCGGAAACGGCGCATTGAATCCATGTACCGGATATGCTAAAATAAGGACATTCTCTTTTATCCTTTATATAAATGGTTCAGAAAGAGGCTTATCATGAATCAAAAAAGCAATGCCGCAAAGGAGTTTTGGCGCTTCATCAAATTCGGACTTTTCTCCGCCTCCGCCGGGCTGATTGAAACCGGCGTATTTTACCTGCTGGGGTTGATCCCCTCTTTCGGGTACTGGGCCTGCTATCTGCCGGCGCTGGTGCTCTCCGTGGTATGGAACTTTACGCTAAACCGGCGCTACACTTTTCAGTCGGCCGCGAATATTCCCGCCGCGATGCTCAAGACCTTCGCCTACTATCTCGTGTTTACCCCGCTCTCCACCATTTTGGGCAACTGGCTCGTGGAAGTGCGCTTCGCCGCCTACCCCGCCGCCTATGATATCGTTTATTTCGCCACGCTGCTCGTGAATTTCGTCACCGAGTTCCTGTATCAGCGCTACTATGTCTTCCGTGGCAGAATCGACGACCGGCAGAATCCTCCGGCCAAATAAAAGCAAGCCATCCGGCGGAAAGAGCTGGGAAATTGGATGAGCACGGCAGAGCTCCAGGCGTGGAGAATGCCTTCTCTATATGCAGCCGCCGCCGGGCCGAAAAGGGATCGGACAAAGGCGACTCTCCAAAAATAGGAATTAGCCTTATAAAATTCATATAGAAAAGCGTTGCTTTGCCGGAAAGATGTAGCCACGCTGCAAAGGTATAGACATACGACATGGGCTCGGCTATACCGCAAGGGCATCCCGTAAGAGCATGATTACACTGGAAAGACACGGTCTCCCGCAGAAGGGACCGTGCCTTTTTTGTTTGTAAATTTTTTGATTCTCATATTGACAAAATTAGATTTGATGGATATACTTTTATCACATCGAATATCATAAATTTGAAAAGGAAGTACGGAAATGGATTATCGGAATTATGCAGACGTCTTCCGCGCCCTCAGCGACGAAAAGCGGCTTCAGATTCTGGAGATCCTTCACGGAGGGGAGCGGTGCGCCAACGAACTGCTGGCACAGCTGGATATCGGCCAGTCGACGCTCTCCTACCATATGAAGATTCTCTGCCGCTCAGGGATCGTCTCCGGGCGCGAGGACGGAAAATGGATCTATTACCGCATCAATGAGGAAGGCAGCGCCAATGCGTGCCGGATTCTGCACTCGCTGACGATCCTGTGCCCGGAGGAGAAGGAAAACCGTTCTCCGGAGGCCGGGGAAGGCTGTAAAAAAGATACGATCTTACGCTGAATTTGGAAAGGAGAATTCCCTTTGAAACAAAATAAAGTATGGAAACTGCTGGCGGTACTGGCCATCGTTCTGGTATTGGCCGGAATTTGGGCCGTCAAAAATGCGGGATCATTGAAAGCCTCCACCCCACCGGAAAGCTCGGAAGTTTCCGAGAACACGGCGGGCACGGAGGATACGGAGAACGCCCCGGACGCCGAAAATGAAGCGGCCTCGGAAAGCACGGAAAACCCGGATTTTGCGCTGGAGGCGGAGACAATTGATCTGGAGCAGCTGACTTCCTACGAACTGCCGATCATTATCGATTTCGGCGCCGACTGGTGCGGGCCTTGCCTTCAGTTCGCTCCGATTCTTGAGTCCGTTCATGACAGGATGATCGGCTCGGCCATCATCAAATTCGTGGACATGGATAAGAGCAGCAGTCTCGCCGCCGAATACCCGGTTCGGGTCATCCCCACGCAGGTTTTCTTCCTTGCGGACGGTACCCCTTATGTGCCGAGCGAGGAGATGAATGTAGAATTCCTTGCTTATAGCGACAAGACGACCGGAGAGCACTTGTTTACCGTTCATGAGGGCGCTCTGACCGAGGAGGAACTGAACGCCATCCTCGCGGATATGGGGGTGACGCAGTGACCGAATTACTTGAACGCTTTGCGGATCTGATGGCGCAGACCCCCGCCCTGGCCCCATTCTTTGCGCTGGCTGCGGGTATCGTCGCCTCTTTTCTGCCGTGTTCCCTCTCCACGGTGCCGCTGATCATCGGCTATGTGGGTGGAACCGGAGAGCGGGATACCAAACGCTCCTTCCTGCTTTCGCTCACCTTCGCGGCGGGCTCCGCCGCCACTTTTACCACCCTCGGGGTCGCCGCCTCCTTTGCCGGACGCATGATCGGCTCCGGCTCATCGTGGTGGTATCTCGTGCTCGGCGTGCTCATGGTGCTCATGGCCATGCAGGTCTGGGGAATCTTTACGGTCATCCCGTCGAGCTATCTCGTTTCTATGAATAAAAAGCGTGGCTTTCTCGGGGCCTTCCTCGCCGGCGTGCTCGGCGGCGTCTTCTCCTCCCCGTGTTCCACGCCGATTCTGGTCGTTCTGCTGGCCGTCGTCGCCGGCAAAGGCAGCGCCCTTTGGGGAACCCTGCTGTTGTTTCTCTACTCGGTGGGCCACGGCACTCTTGCCGTGATCGCCGGAACCTCCGTCGGCTTCGTTCAGAAGCTCTCGCGCAGCGGAACTTACGGAAAGCTGAGCAAGATTTTTACGATCGTCATGGGCGCGCTGATCCTGATGATCGGCTTCTACATGTTTTATCTGGGGTTCTGATCGGGAAGATTGAGGCGCCCGCGCTTCCCGGTTCCCGAGCACGGCTTTCCGCCGGTTTCGGCCAAAGACCGCTCCCGTGCATCCGGAATACGCATTTCCCGAATGGACTTTCCCGGTTCGGCTTTCCCGAAAGCACCGGAAACCCGGTATTCTCCGTTTTGCCCCGCAAAAAGGAGGCGCTCCATCTCTCCGTCTACGATATAACGCGAACCTAAGCAAAAAAGCCGTCCTGCATATGGCAGAACGGCTTTTTCTTTTTGCGCTTTTTATTCCAGCAGACCGATTTCTTTATAATAGCGGGCCGCGCCGTCGTGAATCGGGAGACCGGCCAGATCGGTGACCGCATCCTCCGCCGTCACCGCGGAGAGCGCGGCGTTTGTGGCCTTGACCTCGTCAAGATGCTCCCAGAAGGTCTTCGTCAGCTCATAGACGATGTCGTCGTCGAGATCGGCCGAGCAAAAGAGACAGAGTTTAATGGCGGTCGTGGTGACGTCGGCATCCTGTCCGGCATAGGTTCCGGCCGGAATCGTGTACCTCGCGTACCATGGATACTGCTCCATCAGGGAATCGATCACGTCCTCATCAATGGAGACAAGCCTGCCGCCGGCCGTGGAGGTGATCTCGGTGACCGCGGCGTTCGGCACGCCGGCCATGATCCAAGCGGCGTCGAGCTGGCGGTTGCGGATCAGGTCGATGGCCTCGGTGAAACCGACATAGCTCGGCGTAAAGCCGTCCGGATAGGCGACGCCGGCCGCCTCCAGATGCAGCTCGGATTCCACAAGCGTCGTGCTGCCGGGCGCGCCGGGTGCAAAACGTTTCCCGGCAATATCAGCAAGGCTTTCGATGCCGGAATCCTTCGCCGCGACGAGCTGGTTCGGGTTGTAATAGAGCCCGGCGACCACGCGGAGTTTTTCGTTGGCGCGGCCTTCAAAGCTGCCGGTTCCGTTATAAGATTCATACATGATGCTGGTGACGGCAAAGCCGAGGTCCGCCTCTCCGTCGTAAAGAAAATTCAGGTTGTCGAGCCCGCCGCCGGAGGCCTCGGAGGTCACGCTGACATCCGTCAGGGTTTCATTCCAGAGATTCGCGAGCGTCGCGCCCAGCGGGTAGAGAGCGCCGGTGGTCGCCGCGGTCGAGAAGCTGAGCGTGGTCTTTTGGCCGGCGGAACAGCCGGAAATGGCGGCACAGAGGCAAAGGGCAAGAATCAAGGCAGTCAGTTTTTTCATTGGGGCAATCTTCTCCTCCAAAATATGATGATATAAGAATACGTAAAACAAAGGGTATGCCATATAAATACTATCCGCTGCCGGCCGCTTCAAAGTGGGCGGCAAAGGGATAGACGCCGGATGGGAGGTCATTTGGGCGGGCACGGCGGTGCTCCACATATCGTAACCGGTTCGGTGGATGCCGTCAAGATGTCCGGGGCGTTTTTCGTCCCGAAGATGCTGCCGAAGAAGCCTTTTTCGAGGAATCCCCGGATGATTTTATCCGGCGCCGGCGTATTCCGCATATGGGTATCGGTCAGGCAAAGATGCCCGGGATCTCCGGACCGCTTTTCGTCCCGAAGCTGCTGCCAAAAATCCCTTCCGGGGAATTCCCGGTTGTTTTCAGTGCCGACGGCTCTCCGTATAAGTCAGACAGGGAAGAAAAAATCGGCGTACGTTGCTATGTTTCCGCATTCCTGTGCGGATTTTTTGCCTCCCGGAAATATTGATAAGCAAGAACTCCGGCAAAAATCAGGATACCGGCAAGATCGGAAATAGGCTCCGCCGCCATGCAGCAGACTGCGGCCACGATCAGCGCGAGGCGCGCCGGCAGTGTACAGCGCCGGTAAAGCATGCCTTCAAACGCCGCGGCAAGGCAGACTACGCCGCAGCTTGCAGTCAGGAGCGCAAGCATGGTCTCCCACGCAGGGATACCCGCCGAGCCGATCAGCAGCGCATCGTTATACACAAAGAAAAACGGGAACAGGAATCCGGCTGCCGCAATTTTTACGGCGCAGAGTCCGGTCTTCCACTGATTTGATTTGGCGATCCCGGCGGCCACATAACAACTGACGGCAACCGGCGGGGTGATATTGGCGAGGCACGCATAGATCAGGCAGAACATGTGCGCAGCCATGGCGCTGGCGCCGGCCTCCATCAGCGCCGGCACCGAAATGGTGCTGACGATGACATAGGCGGCGACGCCGGGCACGCCCATGCCGAGAATGCAGCACAGCAGCATGACCAGTACCGCGCAGAGCACGGCTTTTCCTTCTCCGGCAAGGCCGAGGATCAGATTCCCAAGCGTCAGCCCCGCGCCGGTCAGGGACACAGTGCCGATGATGATGCCGATCAGAATACAGCAGACGCCGACGCTCACCGAATCCGCGGCGCCCGCCATGATCGCCTCCGCCGCCGAGCGCAGACTCAGGCCGGATTCTTTTCTCTTCACCGCGCAGACGGCAAAGAGGGCGACAATTGCGGCCGTGCAGGCATAGAGCGGCGTATAGCCGAAAGCCATGACCGCGACCAGCACCATAACCGGAATCAGCAGCCACCAGTTCTGTTTCAGCACGGCCTTTGCCTCCGGCAGATTGTCTTTAGAGAGTCCGTGCAGGCCGAGGCGTTTTGCCTCAAAATGAACTGAAAAGAATAAGGATAAATAATAAAGAAACGCCGGCGCAACGGCCGCAAGCATGACCTGCGGATAGGGCACGCCGAGGAATTCCGCCATGACGAAGCCCACCGCGCCCATGACCGGCGGCGTGAATTGACCTCCGGTCGATGCGGCTGCCTCCACCGCGGCGGCATACTCCGGCTTGTATCCGGCTTTTTTCATCAAGGGGATCGTGATGCAGCCGTCCGTCGCGACATTGGCCACCGCGCTGCCGTTGATCATCCCGAAAAATGCGCTTGAGAAGACGGAGATCTTCGCTACGCCACCCGTTGTCCCGCCCACGAGGGCGAGCGCGAGGTCGTTGAGAAACGAAGAGAAGCCGAATCGCTGCAGCAGCGCGCCGAATAGCACGAACATAAATATATAGGTGCTCGAGACGCCGACCCCGACGCCGAAGATGCCGTTGCTGCCCCAGAAAAGATGGGCAAGCACCCGGCGGAATGTAAAGCCGCCGTGGCCGAGCGCGCCCGGCAAAATGGCGCCGAAAAAGTTGTAGGCAAAAAAGATCGCCGCAAGGACGGCGAGGCTGCGGCTGCGGAGAAACCCGGCCGCAAAGACCAGCGTGATCGCAACTCCGGCGACGACAATGTGAATGGTCTCCGGATAGCCGCCGGAGAGCGCAAAGGAACGATAGGTATACGAAAACCAGCCGAAGATGCCGGCGGAAAGCACGGCCGCCGAAATGAGCAGAATCCGGATCAAACGGTTTTTCGTCTCCGTCAGAGTGAAGGCAAAGACAAGCAGAAACAGGCAATGGATGGCGCGGAACGTGACGGCATCCATGCTGCCAAAGGTGATTCCCCAGATCTGGAAGGCCGCCCAAACGAGCAGAAGCGCCTTTTGAAACGGGCCTGCCTTTAGTCTGTCTCCCATGTTTTCCCTCCTGACGATTGACAAATCCATAATTCCGGGTACACTTTTATCATATGGAAAGGCGGCGATGGCTTGAAAAAAATCGCGGGACTGCTGGCGCTGCTGCTCATGCTGACGAGCTGCGCACCGACCTCAAAATACCAGAAAGATTTTTTTGCGATGGATACGTTCTTCGAGCTGACAGCCTACGGCGAACATGCGCCGGAAGCTTTGGAGGCCGCCGAAGCGCTCTCGATGGAGCTCGACGCCGAGCTCTCCGCAACAGACCCCGAGAGTACGCTGTATGCGCTCAATGAAGCCGAAGGAGGCGCCGTTGAAGGCAGCATCGCGGAACTTCTGAAAATCGCGCTTCCTTTATGTAAATCGACCGACGGCGCATTTGACATCTCGCTGCTCCGGCTCTCGCAGGCATGGGGCTTCTCCGGCGGCGAAGAGCGGGTACCCGAGGCATCCGAAATTGCCGCGCTGCTGAAGTCCGCGGGCTGGGAAAAAATCGTCTATGAAAATAACACTGTCACAATCCCTGAGGGAGCCGGCCTCGATTTCGGCGCCATTGCCAAAGGATATACCAGCCAGAAAATCTCGGACCTGCTCGCCTCTTACGGCGTGGAATCCGCCATGCTCTCGCTCGGCGGAAATGTGCAGGTGCTCGGCAGAAAACCGGATGGGACTCTTTGGAACATCGGAATTGCGGACCCCTCCGACGATACCCGGGTCGCAGGCAGTGTTTCGGTTGAAAATGCGGTGGTCATAACCTCCGGCCCCTATAAGCGTTATTTTGAGCAGGACGGCATCCGTTATCACCATATTCTCGACCCGGAGACCGGTTCTCCCGCTGAGAGCGGCTTACTCTCCGTGACGATCATCTCGGAGAACGGCGCGCTTGCGGATGCGCTCTCCACCGCCCTGTTTGTGATGGGTGAGGAGGGGGCGCTGGACTACTGGCGTGAGCACGATGGTTTTGAAGTGGTGCTCATTACGGAGGACGGCCGCGTGCTCGCAACCGAAGGGGCCGCATTCACGCCCGCCGAAGACTCCGATTATTCGTATTCCGTTGTCGGGTGAGCCTCTTTTCAGTGCGGTTTCGGAGATCCATGTTTCCGACGCACAGGCTTTCCTTTAAAACCGAGTTTTCTTCTTACAAAACAGACCAACCGAAAGTCTCCCTTCCGGTTGGCCTTTTCTTTTGCCCTTGTTTATTTAAAGAAGCCGGCCGCATCCACCAGACGGAGCTTGGTGTTCTCCAGATTCTTAAGCTCACGCGGATACTCCCGGATGGAAAAAAGCGTCTCAAAGCGCTCCCAGAAATCCAAAAAGAGTCTGTCATCCGAAGAGACGAGTTGTTTGAGCATGGAGGCATCCGCCGGCACATTCTCCCAGCAGCAGTGGCCGAACAGGATCTGCCGGCTGCGGGGATTGGCGACAACCAGCCGGGAATCGGCATACTCCTTGAGGGAACTCCAGTAGCCGCCGACCGACGCGCCCAAAAACGGCAGCGTTCCACGGCGGTTGCTGCGCTGGAGGTACTGCCCGCAGATCTTGCGGAACGGGCGGTCCGACAGGTACTCATCAATCTGCTCCCGCAGATCTTCCCCGCCGACTGTCTCTCCTCTCCGGATGGCCGTCATGTTCGGCATCACGAAACGGAACCAGAATGCCAGCGATTCCTCAGAAATCGCATAGACGCCCTTGCGGCTGACCTTGTTCTCCTCTCCAAACGGGGTCTCCCTCGTCACTGCCTGCATCTGAAGCAGCGTCAGCAAATATTTGTTGACCTTTGTGCTGCTCTCCCCTGTCGCGGCGACAATCTCGTTGATCCGGCAGGCGCCGTTTGCGATAGCCGCGAGAATCGAGTGATAAAATTCCGGCTCACGGAGCTCGTCAAGAAATAGACCCGGCGGCTCATACAGCAGCGGCGCGCCCTCCGTCAGAAAGATCCGTCGGATGTTCTCCTCAAAGCTCTGCCCCTCCCGGACCAGAGAGAGATACTCCGGGATTCCGCCCAGACAGCCGTAAAAACGCAGCTTGTCCGCCGGAGAGAAGCTCTTCGGCAGGAGTTTGGCGGCGTCAAAATAATCCAAAGAATCCAGCTTCGATACCACCGGCCGGCGCACCGATGCTCCGGCATCCGGGTCCTCGGCGATGATCTCGCTCTCGGTAAAAAAGACGCGCCCGCAGGAGGCCAGCACATAGAGGCCGGTCCCTTTCCATTCCCGGTTCATCGCGGCGCGGAAACTCTGAAAGATCTCCCCGTCGCTGAATACGAGATCGGCAAAGTCGTCGATCACCAGCAGAAAGCGGCCCTTTTTCGCAAAATCCGTGATGCGGGAGAAGGCCTCTTTCCAGTTGTCGAAATGCTCCTCTGCCGAAGAATACGCCGAAACCGCCTGCTCAAACAGGCGGAGATTCATGTACGAGTTGAGCTTTTGGGCGGAAAAAAAAACGACCGGCTTCTCCTTTGCAAAAGCGGCACAGACGGCGGTCTTCCCTGTTTTGGGGCCGCCGTACAGGACCATGAAATGAAACTCTCCGGTCTTCCAATACTTTTCCATCGAGTCGAGCTTGCTTTCCCTTCCGATCAGCACCGGTTCCGCCCCCTTAATTTATATATTTATAGGTATTATATTTGTGTGGATTTTCATTTTATCAAAGGAATCCGGCGATGTCAAGGGAAAAACAGCGGAATTGCGGGAATTTTTAAAGAATCCGGCGTATTTGTGAAAAAGACGCCGTTTTTCTTGCGTTGGGGTGCGGCCCCAAGGAAATTCTTTATAATAAAACCGCCCGGGCATTTTTTACCCGGGCGGCTTTATCATGGACCATAGATGTGCTCGCCGTTCCTGAAGAAATGCACTCCCGAAAGAAGCATCCGCTCCGATCAGGCAGGCGTCTTATTTCTTCAAAGCTACCGCAGCGGCGGAAACCAGAGAGATCACAGCCAGAGCAACCGCGACGCCGGCAACTTCGGAAGCACCGGTGTTCGGATTCTCTTCTGTCTCGACCGGAGCGGCCTCAGGGGCAAGCTCCACGTCGGAGAGGTAATACTGGCCAAGGGTATCGCCGGCTTCGCGTTTAATCTCGACGTCGACTTCATCGTCGCCCTTGCCGACAGCGACCTTCTCAACCAGAGTCAGCTGATCGCCGACCAGCTCATAGAGGAAGTAATCGCCGGCTTTGGCCGCATCTTCGATCGGGAAAGTATAGGTGATGACGAAATCGGAATCCAGAACGTTGGTAAGGTCGAGGAAGTTGAGAGCGGCAAGTTCCGCATCCTCATCAAGCGCCTGAACATCGTCATCGACGTCGGTGTCAAAGAAGAAGCAAATGCCAGACTGGCCCTTAACAATCTTGCCGATTTCGACTTCGAGGTCGTCGTCAACGCCGACGATCAGCGTGGAGCCGATGATCTCGGCAAAGGAATCCTTTTCGATCACATACGGGATATGGCTCCAGTCTCCATATGGGATTTCGGGCTCCTCCTCGCTCTCTCCATCTGCATACTGCCAGGGATCGATAATCTCAAAGATCCAGATGATATCTCCCGTGACGTCCTCATAGGCATCGGCGAAATCATCGTTATCCCAGGCGTTATCCGGAATCAGGCGATAGCCAAGGTCAAGCTCCATGGCCTCATCCTCGTCGGCATAGGTATCGACGTCATCCTCATAGACCGCCCACGGATAGATGCAGAACCAGAGTTTTTCGGTTTCCTTGACGTAATCCGCGCCGGTGGTGTTCTCGCGGAATTTCAGCGTGACATAGTTATTAAGGCTGACCTTCGCACCGGCATAGGTCGGGAAATCGAAATAGACGAAATACAGATCCAGATCGGCCTCGTCGTGCTCGTCGTTCCAGGTGAACGCCGTATCGTCAAAATAATCCGGAGCCGGATCCGCATCAATCACCGGAACAAGATCTTCCAGATCAAAGTCGTCAAACGGCCAGCTGGATTTGGTCTTGATATCGGTCACATGGCCGTCGTTGTAGGAGAAGGATTTTACATAATCGTTCAGTTTGTAGACGGTGACGTCGATCAGGCCCTTTTCGGACTCCACCTTGATGGAGCTCAGGGTGTCACCCTCCGGAGCAGTCGGAAAAATCTGTTCGACCGTATCCGTACCGTCGATCAGGGTTGCAAAATCGCCGAAATTATACGGACCGATCAGAACATTCTCATTGTTGATATCCCAGTTCCAGTTGACCCAGGTGAAGCCCCAATCCACTTCAGAGCTCTCCGCACCCGGCACGACCAACGTGATGCTCGCGGCGAAAGAGGTGACGCCCATCGCCAGAACCATAATCAAAGCAAGAGCAAGTGCAAGTACTTTTTTCATATTTTCTCCTCCAGTTTTTGTGTATTTGTCCAGAAAAATATGCTCCCCACCATATTTTTCTAGCTTAATCATAGTGTAATACCGCTGTAACCTTTTGTCAATAGTTCCCCGGGGAGAAATTTGGTTTTTTTTACCTTACTATTATCCATAAATTGAATAACTCTTTATAAATCGGCCCTTTTTCTCCCCACCAAAGCGGGATAATATTTGTTTTTCTGATACGTATGCCCATTTTTCGTTTCCGGGCCATTCCACGGCCTGTTTGAAAAGGGTAACAAAAAGCCGCCCGGGTGGAGAGTGCCCGGGCGGCTTTTATCAGGTATTAGTTAGTTGTTGTTCCTTTGAAAGGAATCAGACTCGAAAGAGTCTAACTTATTTCTTCAGGGAGACAGCAGCAGCGGAAACCAGGGAGATCACAGCCAGAGCAACCGCGACGCCGGCAACTTCGGAAGCACCGGTGTTCGGGTTCTCTTCATTATCAGCCGGAACCGTCTCGG
>Ga0209607_1001973_pt1 | contig 16859 bp, 13 predicted proteins | sample AD_UKC117_MetaG_FD_184413 | JGI IMG/M metagenome (GOLD analysis project Ga0209607, IMG submission 184413) | Active sludge microbial communities of municipal wastewater-treating anaerobic digesters from Hong Kong - AD_UKC117_MetaG (SPAdes)... | ecosystem: Engineered > Bioreactor > Anaerobic >... | reverse complement strand
AACTGCCAGGGTCGCAATGCTTATTTTTGTTTCCGGTATTTCCAATAATTTATGTGCACAAGCTTCTAACGTTGCTCCGGTTGTAACTACATCATCAACCAATAAAATATGTTTACCCATAAGTAATTCGGGATTTATTACGGTAAAAATATCTTCTACGTTTTTCCATCGTTCAAATCTGGTTTTCCTGGTTTGTGTTTCGGTAGCAATAGCGCGCACAAACGATTTTGAATCGATAGGTTTTCCCATTGCTTCAGCTAACCCCAGTCCAAACCACTCACTTTGATTATACCCTCGTTTTTTAAGTTTATTTTTATGCAGAGGAACAGGAACAATAACATCAACAGAACAAAAATAGCTTTCTTTTAGTTGGTTCCCCAACGATTTTCCTAAAATCTGCCCTATTTCTTTGTATCCATGATATTTATATTTGTGCATCATGTGTTGGTAGTTACTTCCTTTATGAAAGAAAAAATAACCGGTAGCATATTCTATTGGTACTCTGCCCCAAAAAATCTGTGAAACCGGATTATCTTTATGTAAATGAAAATTGGTTTTAGGTAAATGATATAAACACTCAGTACATATAAGCTTTTCCTGATTTATCAGGTGCTGATTACACACCACGCATAAATTGGGGTAAAACAGGTTTAAAAAATCTTTTAAATAGGTTTTAAAGCTTGAAAACATAAATCAGATGTTTACACTAAGATAATAAAACTATTGTTTACAACGCCATTCATCCATAAATTGTTGTAAAAATTGTTTCATAAACCGATGCCTTCCTTCTGCTATTTTTTTTGCGGTTGGTGTATTCATCCTGTCTTTTAATAATAAAAGTTTTTCGTAAAAATGATTTATGGTGGTTCCTTTCGAGTTTTTATATTTTTCAAAGCTATCGTGCATTACAACAGGAACTTCTGGATTATACATTTCGTTTCCGAATTTGCCACCAAAAGCAAAAGTGCGCCCAATACCCACAGCACCAATAGCATCTAATCTGTCTGCATCCTGCACAATTTTTCCTTCTATACTTTCCATTTTGTCCTCTACTCCGGCCCCTTTAAATGAAATATTTTTAATTATATCGATAACCCTCACGCATGTAGATTTATCAAGGCCTAAACTATTTAACCAATCATCAACTATTTTTATTCCTAAATGTTCTGAGGAATTAAATTTCCAGTCTGCAACATCGTGCAATAGCGCGGCTAGTTCAATAACAAATAAATCACCACCTTCCTTTTTGTGCAGCATTTTTGAATTGTTCCATACTCTGTATATATGCCACCAGTCGTGGCCGGAACTATCCCCTTCCATTTTTGATTTTACAAAACCGACAGTTTTCTCGATTATCTCTGTTTTGTCCATACTCATTATTAAAAAACCCGCCTAAGCGGGTAAGTTTTATAAAATTTAATCTCGCAATTTATCTTCGCGTTTCCATTCTACTTCTCTTCCGATGAGTGAAATACCAATAAAACCCTTTACATGTAGCGTTACATTATCTCCTTCTTCAAACCACATAAAGCATTTATAGGTTTTGCCGTTTTTAGGGTCATAGATGGTGCCATCTACCCATTCTTTATCATCATTATCAAATTTAAATCCTTTTAAAATTTGTAAACCTAAGACAGTTTTTTTCTGGAGCTCAGGGTCAGGATTATTGTCGTCTAATTTAGGAGTACCATCCTCTTCGTTTGGTGTTTTTAACCATTTTATTTCACCATAGTATTTTCCATTGGTGGCTTTAAAAATTTTAACCTGCGAATCGCCATCCTGGGTTAGCCAATAACCTAATATCTTATCAGCGTTTTGTGCATAAATTGCCGGAATTAAGAATACTGACAGGAGAAGAGATAGAAGTAATGTCTTTGCTTTCATAAATACATCAGTTTAGTTTATAGTTTCGGAAAGATAAGAAATTTATTATCTGTTTTTATTTGTTAGATCTAATAAATCGTTGCATGGTAAAGTAAAAATAAACTTGCTGCCTTTACCTGGTGTACTTTCTACCCATATTCTACCCGAATTTTTATCGATAAACTCTTTGCATATAATTAATCCAAGTCCAGTGCCCTTTTCATTGTCGGTGCCCTTTGAAGTTGAATTTTCGCTTATATCAAATAATTTTGATTTTATCTCCGGATCAATGCCAACACCATTATCCTCAACGGTTATTTCTATATAGGGATTGTTGTTTTCGGTTATTTCCCTTGAATTTATTAATATTTCTCCTCCGTTGTGGGTAAATTTTATTGCATTAGACACAAGGTTTCTAATAACTGTCAAAATCATATCTTTATCAGCGAAAGCGTAAATATCATTCAGTAAATTATTTTTAATTTTAATATTTTTCTTGATAGCCTGTTGGTTTAATAAGTCAATTACATCTTTAAACAGCAGGGCTAAGTTAATTTTTGTGTTATTCAAAAGCATTGTTCCCTTTTGCGATCTCGACCAGGTTAACAGGTTGTCCAATAGTTTATAAGTGTTTTGAACAGAGGTATGGATATTTTCAATATATTTTTTTTGTGTTGATTTATCAAACTCGTCCATTTTTTCTTTTAGTAAAGATGAAAAACCCAACATGGCAGTAAAAGGGCTCATTAAATCGTGTGCAATAATCGAAAAGAATTTATCTTTAGTGGCATTTAAAACGGAAAGTTCTTTATTCTGCCTTTTTAACATTTCTTCATTTATCTTTCTTTGTGAGATATCACGAATAACCCCAATGGCATGCCATTTATTGTTAAGTTTTATGGCAGCCAGCGAAAGTTCCACTGGGAATTCATATCCTCCATTTCTTAACGCTTCTAATTCAACAATATGATTTATTGCATTGCCTTTGCCAGACTCAATAAAAGATTTGAACGCTGTTTCTTGTTTTTGATGATAACGCTTCGGAGCAATTAATTGGTGTAGGTCTTTTCCAATGGCTTGTTCGCGTGTAAATAAAAATATTTTTTCGGCAGCATCATTCCAAAAAATAACCTCTCCTTTTTCGTTGATAAGTATGATGGCATCTTGTGCTGAGTTGGCTATTGTTCTGAATTTCTCTTCACTTTCCTTAAGTTCGGTAATCACATGATTTAACTGGATTGTTTTTTCATCAACAAGTTTTTGTAAATGTTTACCTTTTTTAAAAAACGACATCCTGATTTGTTGTTGCATTAAAATAAAAATTAGTAAAACCGAAATAGCAGCTAACAAGCTTAACAGAATGTGCCTTCTTCGAAATAGCTTCATTTCATCAAGCACCAAATCCTTGGTTTTTGAAAAACAGAAAATATGATTTGTAAATTGAGATTTTGAAAGAAAGATAATATCCTTGTTAGTAAATATGATTGTGTCTTTTAAAAAACTAATTTCTTTATTAATTCCTTCAATTGCTATTTTTTCCTTCTCTTGGTAAATACCATATTTTTGTTCTTTTGTTAATATTGTTTTAAAAATTTCCGAACAACTGGAGTAAATTATATCGTAACCTAAGACAGCATTATTAAGTTTTATGGGAGAAATAATATTTACATTTAAAGTAGTATCGTTAATATAAATCTGACTTACCATGATATTATTCAAAGTATCGGGTATAATAAATTTGTTTTTTTTAACGAATGGATTTCCAAACTCTGCAACAACAGTATTGTCTACATAGCGCATAGCGTAAATGCAATTATCTAAGGTACTTACACCATCCTTAAATTTGGGTTGTGTATATATTTTCAGTTCATCAAGGCTTACCTTGCCCGTTTTGTATTCTACTATTTTATTCCGAATCATCGACCTGCTGGAAATACTTTTTGCCCCATTCATAAATTTGGAAATCGTATTATCTATGAGGTATGATTTTAAGATCATGTTGTTCTTGAACTCGCTGACTATTTTGGTTCTGATTATTTTTTGTGATGGTTGAAATATAAAAAGGTAGTATAAGGTTGTAACCATAATAACAATTACAGCATAAAGCGGATAAGTTCTGGAGTGTTTATTCATTAGCTAGTCAGCAATAAATATGTATGTTTATATGTTATGATTTTCCCTAATCTTTACGAATATATAAAAAGGAAATCATTTCAACAATAGTTTAAATAAGCATTATGCAGGGAATTAGTAAAACATTCTGAAAAAGTTTATTGGTATTTTATTCCTATTAAGAAAGAATACCGGGTACGAATAAAAAAAGAGAGCTCTATCTGGGCTCTCTTTTTTCCATTGAATTTAACATTTGCCAGAATTATTCATAAAAAAGGATGATGAACTCTATATAAAAGAGCGTGTGTTTTATAACATACTTTTTTTGAGGTCACCTTTTGCCTTTTTTCGGAATTAATAAGTGAGGGGGGATTGTTAATGAAAATAATAGAATAAAATTTATAAAAAAAATTGCTGGCAGTTACCATTAAAGAAAAGAATAAAAGGCTATATATAGGAGCAATTTAACTAAAGCCGTAATGGAATTCACGGGGTGAGTTTTCAAACAAATGCAAGTTATATATTTAACCTTAATGCTGTTAGTAAAAAAACTCGCATCGTGATTATTTATAAATAACGATTTAAAAACCTAAAATGATGATGAAAAAGAAAATTGTAATTAAAACAACCGGAAGCTATAAAAAAATACCCGTTGAGGAAATAACGTATTGCAAGGCAGATGGTTCTTATACCAGGATTTGTTTTGGGAAAGATGAGAGTATTGTAGTTACCAAACTGTTAAAAGAATTAGAAACAGAATTGCAAGCCCCTGAATTCTTTCGAATAAGCAGGTCGCATCTGGTTAATTTGGATAAAAGTAACGAAATAATAAAAAACGGGCATTGTGAATTGAAAATGGATAATGGTGAACGGCTAAAAGTAAGCCGGTCGAGAGTAAAGGAGTTGGTAGAAAAGTTTTGTTAAGCGAAAATGAAAAATGGTTTATTGCCAAAAACACACCATTCATTTGTTAAAACTATACCACTCACAAACTAGTTTAACACTTGCTTGTACACGCAAAAAGTTATGCTAAACTTTGATATGATATTTTTTTAGTATTAATTTTAAACATTTAATTATGAAAAAATTACAAATGAATCAAATGGAAAATTTGCAAGGTGGAAAAGATCAATATGATTATTGCACCATTTTAGGTCGTTGGGTTCTTGATCCTACCGGATATCAGGGAAACATTAATGATGTTTATTACTACTACGTATTATACTGTATGGATTAAACTAGATTAATTTTAGGGCCCTAATAAAAAAGGGCCTTATATATTAAAAAGTGGAAATTTTAAATTTACTATTATGAAAAATATAGAATTAGATATAATGGAAAAAATACAGGGAGGAAAACAATATTGTGAACAATTGAGCAATTGGATAACTAATGGGTTTGAAGGATATCAAGGAGATCCATACTGGTGTATATGTCTTTATGTAATGTATTGTATGTAGATCCATTTAATGGGGTTTTTATTAGGATGAAAATGAAAAAGGAATTGTTTTGTATTATATTTTTTTTAATCAGCAATATTATTTTAGCTCAAAATATTGTTTTAAAAGGATATGTTTTAAAAGATTCAACTAATTCTCCGATTATTTATGCGAACATAGCAATAAAAGGTAACCCGCTTGGCGTTTCATCTAACGAAGCAGGTGAGTTTTGTTTTTATTTCTCTGATAATTATATCAACGATACTTTATCGGTGTCTGCTATTGGATATGAATCATACGAGTGTTTAGTAAATGAGGTATGTAATAAGGATAGCTTGGTAATAATTCTTAAAGAGAAGGTTTATGAATTACAGGATGTGTTTGTTTTTCCGGATGAAAAGCTAAAGGATATTATAAATAATGTTACCAAAAATCTAAAACGGAATTATCCAAACAGAAAACATCTTTTAACTGGATTTTACCGTGAACTAGTGTTAAAAGACAATTCTTACACCCGACTAATTGAGGCAGCTGTTGACATACAAAAACCTGGATTTTATAGTAATGAAAAGTCATTAATAAGAGTAAATGAACTTAGAAAAAGCGACAGTTATATTGAGTATGATTGGAAATCTAGGATATTTAATAAAATGTTTGGTGAACAAAACCTGTTATATTCTACTCTAGGTGCTGATATTATTCAATATCATAATAAATCATTTAAAACTAAATATATCTTTACTAAAGATTTTATTGACTTTTATGATTTTGTGCTTGAAAATATAACAATGAGTGATTCTGTTAGAATATTTAAAATCAGGTTCTTTGAAAAAGCACTAACAGAGGGCGATTTTTCTGCCATACAAAATTATTGGATTTGGGTAAGAGAAGACAATTATGCAGTAATAAAATATGATTTTAAGATACAGATTCTAAAGAATTTTGATACATACAAAACCGTAAATATTGGTGAAAATTATATATATGCAGAGTCTGTTTATTATAAAGAATATAATAATAGATATTATCCATATTTGCTTGAATATTCTAGGTTAATTAATGCTAAAGGTGCTGATGAAAATACAGGTAAAGGAAAGCAATATATGAAATCCACACTGCTTATCAATAATATTGTAACTAAAAGATCGGATGAATACGAAAAAGTAAAAAAGAAACTTTCAAGCCCCGCGGATGTTGATCTGTATAATCAATATTATAAATATAACCCAGAATTTTGGTCGAATTATAATATCTTAAAATTGAATCCTTTATATAAACAGGTTAGATCCGATATTGGGAAAGAAAAATCACTTGAAGAACAATTTATTGAAAATGGAAAATAAGTTTGAAATTTTAACAGAACGTAAAAATGTTCTTAATTACTTTTTATTTTATGCTTTAATCAATGCGTTATTGTTATATTATATACACGATATAATAATTACAGATCCACAGTTTTTTACAGGCGGCAATGCACGCAGTGTGAATTTATTCAGACAATTGTGGAGGGTATTTTATTTTATTTCTCCTTTTTACGAATGGATAAAAATTCTTATAATCGGGTTCTTAATTTATCAGGCCCTTAAATTTATAAAGAAGCAAATTATGCCATTTTGGGGTATTTTTTACATTGTTTTATTAGGGCAGTTTTTATTGTTAATACCTGATTTATTGGAATTAGTTTGGTTTACATTTATAAAAACAGATTATTCCATGCAAGATGTTCAATCCTTTAGTCCATTGTCTTTAGCAACTTTTGTAAAAAACGAACATATATCTGAATTTACATTTAAAATATTGAGTGCTATAAATTTATTTAACATATTTTATTGGGTTTTTTTATGTTACTTGATTCAGAAGTTTTCAAAAAATAATTTGAAAGATAGTGCACTTATTGTTTTTAGTTTTTATGGTGTTTTGGTTTTTATTATTAACCTAATCGAATTTTACATCTCATTTAAAATGTCTTATGCATCTTAGCACCAATAAAAAAATTCTTATAGCAATTGCAATATTTTTATTAATTGATGTTTTATTAAAATTAGTATATAAATATTATATAATAAATACTGAAATATTAATACAATACTATCATGACCAGTTTTCAGAATTATCTGCTGAATTGAAGATAAAGAGTATTAATCAAAACCTAAGTATAAAATTATTATTTGCAGAGACTTTTATAGTCTTTAAGATGATTTTGATATCAGGAATTATCAAATTGGGAATATTTCTTTTCAATTATAAAAGTAAAACATCATTTAAAAAGATACTTTATGTTGTAATCAAATCGTATTTTATATTTCTAATTCCTGGCATAATACAAATATTATGGTTTTCAATTTTTAAAGAGAATTATAGTGTTGATGATTTGATGAATTTTAATTGGCATACATTATTGTTTTGGATAGATGATTTAAAGTATGATTTTTTGAGATACCCTTTATCTGTTATAAATTTATATGAGATCCTTTTTTGGATTCTATTAATATTATTATTAAAAAAACAATTAGGGAAAAGCTTATGGGTATCATCTAAATTGGTACTAACAACTTACATTCTTGGGCTTTTTACCTGGATAGTATTTGTAGTTTTTATAATAGTTGTTGTTGCAGGTTAAGTATGAAAAGGCATTTAAAAATATTGATACCACTTATATTATTTTGTGGTATTATCTTTATGGTATTTAAAATATATAAAAATGTCGATCAAGAGAACAGAATTAGTTTACAAATAAAAAACTTGCCCAAATTCAAATTTGTTGATTTAAAAACCAATAGGGAATTTACTAATTATGAACTGAAAAGAAACACAACAACTTTTTTTATTTATTTTAATACAGAATGTGAATATTGTAATTACGAAATAGAAAAAATAGTTTGCAATATTGATAAATTCAAAAACTCCCAAATCTTACTTGTATCATTTGAAGAGCATCAGGTTTTAAAAGCTTTTGTAGAAAAATACAATTTAACAAAATATGAAGAGATTAAAGTGCTTTATGATAAGGATCTAAAATTTGAAGAATTATTTGGAGATTGTGTTTTCCCTTCTATTATAGTATATGACGATAATAATAAGTTAGTTAAATTCTATAAGGGTAAAGTTAATATGGATATTTTATTAAAATGTTTAAATTAATAATGAATATCAAGAAGATTAAGAAAACATTAGAGTTACAACAGGATCAATCCGATTGCGGTGTTGCTTGCCTTAAATCTATTGTAAAATATTATGGGGGAGATATTTCGCTCGAAAAGCTTCGCGAGATGAGCGGAACGTCGAAACAAGGTACCACTTTATTGGGATTATACCAGGTTGCAAATCAAATTGGCTTTACAGCAGAAGGTAACGAAGCCGATATTCAGGCATTAATAGATCATAGTAAACCCTTAATTTTACACCTTACTATCGATAATAAGTTACAGCATTATGTGGTTTGCTATGGTTTCGAAAATAATGTGTTTATTATTGGCGATCCTGCAAAAGGAATAATAAATTATAACCAGGAAGAGCTTGAAAAGGTTTGGGTTTCAAAAGCCTGTTTAACGTTAGAGCCTAACGACACTTTTCAAAAAACAGAACATCTGAAAAAATCTAAAAGAAAGTGGTTTATTGATTTACTGCAAGATGATAAAGAAATACTTGTAATAAGTATATTTATTGGAATTGCCATAGCATTGCTGGGAATGGTTATGGCAGTTTTTTCACAAAAACTGATTGATGAGATCTTACCTGAAAAGAATTTACAAAAACTGGTTTTAAGTATTATTCTTGTGGCCATTTTACTTACTGCCCGTGCCGGATTTACTGCGATACGCCAGTTTTTGCTTATAACACAGGGTAAGCAGTTTAACAACCGTATTATTGAAGCTTTTTATAATGCCTTGTTGTATTTACCTAAATCTTTTTTCGATACCCGTAAAAAAGGAGAGTTTGTTGCACGGTTAAACGATACAACACGAATACAAAGAGTAATTACTCAAATGGCTGGTAATATAATAATCGATAGCCTGATTGCTGTTACGTCAATTGTATTTTTATTTATTTATTCATGGCAAACAGGCCTGATTGCAGTTTTTAGTATGCCGGTATATTTTTTACTTATTTTCAGCTTTAACAAACGAATTATTATTTCACAAAAAGAAGTAATGGCTACTTATGCAATGAGCGAGAGTAATTATATTAATACATTATCGGGTATTTCTGAGATTAAAAATTTTAATAAACAATCTTTCTTTGCAGAGTTAAACAAAACAATTTATGGAAATTTTCAGGATAAGGTTTTTAATCTTGGAAAAATTAACATTCGGCTTGGTTTTATTGCTGGTCTGACCGGGCTTGTGTTTCTTAGCCTGGTTTTAATTTATAATTCATACATGGTTTATGCCGATAAAATGCTTATAGGTGCATTAATGGCTATATTAAGCGTATCTTCAACTCTTTTGCCTTCCATTAGTAATCTGGCTTTAATAACAATCCCCATAAATGAAGCAAAAGTTGCATTTAACCGCATGTATGAGTTTACGGGAATTTCGCCCGAGAAAAATATAAACCCCGAAGCAGATTGCTTTATACTTGAAAACCTTGAAATAAAAAATCTTGCATTTCGTTTTTCGGGAAGAAAAAGGATACTTCAAAATATAGGTTTTCATATTTGCAAAGGAGAGTTAATTTCGTTGGTTGGTGAAAGTGGAAGCGGGAAAAGTACCATTGCAAACATCTTACAAAAATTTTATTTCTCCGAAAATGGGGAAATTATAATAAATGGTAATATACTGTTTGATAATATTCAGTTAAATCAATGGAGGAATATATTAGGCGTAGTTCCGCAAGACATACATCTTTTTAATGGAACTGTAATTGAAAATATTTGTTTGGGAGATATTCAGCAAGAAGGAAAAGATGTGATTCATTTTATCAACGAATTAGGTTTTGATAAATATATCAACGAGTTCCCGCAAGGCCCGTTAACTATAATAGGCGAGGAAGGTATAAATTTATCAGGTGGCCAAAAACAAATCATAGCATTAGCTAGAGCCTTATATAAAAATCCGCAGGTATTAATTTTAGATGAAGCAACAGCTGCTATGGATAGGGAAACGGAACTGTTTACTATTGGTTTACTGCAAAAAATTAAAGAAAAAACTGCTATTATTTATATCTCTCATAGATTACATATCCTTAAAAATATTAGTGACAGAATTTATATCCTTAAGGAAGGTGTTATACAAAACTACGGGACACACAAAGAGTTACTTGAAAGTGATAATTTGTATAGTAATTATTGGAGGGATTTAGCACAAGTATGTTAGATTATGATACTTTTAATTGAAATGTAAAAAGAATTTAATATTGTCAATTACTATTGATGCGTTAAAAATAAAATTCTTAAAACTATGATTTTTAGTAAAATTAAATTACACAATATCAAATGAATGACTTGAATGAATTTATTTCTTGAAAACTTTTGATTTCAAATCCAAAAATCAAAAACATGTCTAAAAACTAATGATATCAACAAATTCAACACAAAAACATAAAATTTAACGCATCACCAGTAATTGTCAATAATAAAAAAAGGAGCTTTTGGAGCTCCTTCTGTTTTTATTAAGTGATACTTATAAGTTAAAATAACCCACCTTCAACAATTTCAAATTGTGTCGAGCCAATTTCGTTGCCATCAGCAAAAACATATACTTCATAAGTTCCGGGTATTAAGGCACCGTTGTTGTCCCAGTAAATGGTTACATCAAGGTTTTCTCCCAAAAAGTCAACAGGGCGTTTTGCCGAGTAAACAATTTCCTGCCCCTGGTATTCGAATAAATCTTCTTCCGATTTAGCCAGGATATAATCATCCGGACCTGCTATTCTTATAAAAATATCACGTTCGCCTTTTTCAGCTAAAACGTTTTCTTTAATTCTGAAATCAACTTTTATTTTTTCAATTTTACTTATTTTATTATTCTCCTTACCACGTTTATTTAAGGTAACAGCTTGCAGGTTTTCAACTCGTAAAATACTTGCTAATTCAACTTTGCCTGATAAATCTTTGTTTTGTTCTTCAAGCTCTACTTTGGTTTTAGTTACTTCTTCCATTTCGTTCTTAACCTTAATATTTTCAGCGTATAAAACCTGATTTAAGGTATTTAACGAATCAATTTGGCGAACATAACTTTTAGCCACCTCGCGAAGTGTCCCCAATTCGTTCTGAAGCTGCTTTATTTTTGCATAGTTTGTAGCTTTTACTGTTTTTATTTCTGCTAATAAATCATCAATTTTTTCTTTTTCTGCAACCAGTTGTACATTTAACGAATCGTTATCTGTCATTAGCTCATCATACTCGTCGCGAAGCTGAACCAAATTAGCCTGTAATGAATCTTTTTCAGCGGTTAATGCTGTTTGAATATCCTCCGTAACCATACGTTGGTTAATGTAAAGCCATGTTACAACAGCTAAAAGCGCAAATAATAATATTAAAATAAAAGTTAGTCCGCTTTTACTTTTTTTAGGTGGAATAGGAGCCTGAGTTGTTTTGGTTTGTTTATTTTCAGGACTCTGGTTTTTGTTTTGTTCTTCCATTTTATTTTTTAGGTTAGATGTTTATTGTTTTGATTTGCAAATGTATATTATATTTTCAAAAAGTTCAACATGCTCTAAAGTATATTATTCGCCCAATTCAAGTATCGAAGCTAAATAATACGCTCCACTGCTAACAACGTTGCTTTCTTCCAGTTTAGTATCCGAGCTTACAATTTCAACAAAATCGTCTGTATGCAAACCTGTTTTAATTATTATTTTAAAAAAAGTACCGTTTTTTTGTATAAAAAGATAACTGCTTTCAGTATCTTTTAATACCGCCTCGGCAGGAACTACCAAACTTTCTTTTTCGTTTACAAGTACATTTGCGTTGACATACATTCCTGGTTTTAGCGAGCCATTGTTGTTCTCCAGTTCTCCGAATATTTTTAATGTGCGGGTTGTTTCATCTAGTTTTGTATCTATTCGTTTCAAATTAGTAGTAAAAGTCTTTGTATTTGCGGTGGTATTACAAATTATTTTTTGCCCAATCCCGATTTTCTCCAGGTCTTTTTCAAAAATATCCAGCTTAACAGATAGTTTTTGGATATTCATAATTTCAAAAGCATAATTATCGGGGCTAAGGTATTGCCCGGTATTTACATTAAGCTCTGATATTATTCCACTTATTGGGGCTTTAATCTGAAACGATTGGATAAAATCGCCTTTCTCAATTTTTTGTACATCAACACCCATTATTCCGAGTTGCGATTTTAGTGATTTATAAGTTGCTTCTGCCGATAAATAATCCGCTTTAGCTCTTTGCATATTTTTTAGCGATGCAGCATTTTCAACAGTTAGTTCGCCTTGCCTTTTATATTCCTCCGATAAAAAATCCATCTGGCTTTTGGCTTCGATATATTGTTTTTGTAAATCGATAAAATCGGGGTGGGTTAATGTGGCCAGGACTGCACCTTTTTCTATTTTTTCTCCGGGCAAAAAGTGTAGTTGCTGAATATAACCTCCCATTAAAGGCGAAACACTGGCTTTTCCCCCGGGTAATACATCAAGTATTCCGGTACAAGCAATCTGCTCCGCTATTTTCTTTTTTTCGGGCACTACAGTTTTTATTTTAGCATAAGCAAGTTGTTCTTCGCTAAGCCGGATACCTTCGTTTTCAGCAACTGTTGACTGATTTCCTGTTTCTTGTTCTTTTCCCGGTGTACAGGAAATAAATAATGCCAGTATGATAATGATAAAATTCTTCATGATATATTATTTTATATAAAATTCTAATTTTAAAGCAGTTTCATTGTATCTGTATATGGTTTCCAGATAATTCATCTCGATCTCTAAGGCCATTTTAATACTTTGTAAAAACTCCAGGTAATCGATTTCTTCCTTCTCAAACTGCACTGTAGCAGTGTTTTTAAGTAATGTTGCTTTTTTAAGCGCACTTTCGTTGTAATACAGCAAATCGTTTTGTATTTGGTCTAATTGAACTACCAGGTTCTCGATTTCTTTATTCACATTAAACTTCTGATATTCAAACATATTAAGCGATTTCTGTTTTTCAATTTTTGCCGATTGTACTCTGGCATTTTGTGGCAAAAACCATAAGGGCATGCTTAAACCGACACTCCAACCACTAAAGCCTCCCACGTTATCAATCTGTTGATTAAAATACCCAGCCGAAATTTCGGGGAAATATTTTGACCGCTCTACTTTCCACCTTTGGTTCTCGGCCTGATAAACATTTTCGTAATAATCGAGCCACAAGCTATTGTTAAAACGTTGATCTGAGCTTGCTGATGCCGGTAAAAGATACAACGCCAGTGAGTCGTTATCGGGTAAAAGGTTTTGGTCGGTACCAATAAGCTGTTTAATACTATTTTCGGCTAAAATTAACTGTTCGGTAATTTTTAACACTTCGTTTCTCGACGAAGCATATTCTGTTTCTGCAGTAATTTGTTCTAACAAATTGGTTTCTCCCAGTTCGTATTTAAGAGTAGCTATTCTTAAAAATTCACTGTTAAGCCGAACTTTTTCCTGAATAATTTTGGCCTGGTTAATTAACATGATCCACTTAAACCAAAGTGTTTTGGCTTGTATAACTGTTTGTTTTTCAATAATCTGGTATTCCTTTTCGCTTAATGCAAGCATTTGGTTTTGTAACCTGCCATTCTGATAATGGCTTAACAACGAGCCAAAATTCTGGTTTATCTCAAACGACCAATCAATAATTTCTGAGTTTATTTGTCCGCTTTGATAGCTGAATTCGGTAGGTGCAAAATCTATAGCTCCCTGCTTTTGTTTTTTAGCTGCATCAATCGAAAGTTTTGCATTTTTTAATGCGGGATGGTTTTCTTTTACCAGTTCAACTAATTCTTCGATAGCTATTGTTTTAATCTCATCCTGATTTTCCTGGCTAAAAACCTTCGCTTGAGGTAAAACTAAAAGTAAGGCAAGGGCAACTATTGTTGCTTTCGGCTTCTTGAACCAACGAAATGGTTTTTTAGAGTATATTAAGCTAAAAAGTATAGGTAGCAGAATCATGGTAAGCATGGTAGAAGTAACCAATCCACCAATAACAACCGTTGCTAATGGGCGTTGTACTTCGGCTCCTGCCGATGTTGAAATCGCCATAGGCAAAAATCCGACCGCCGTTGAGGCTGCAGTTAGCATTACTGGGCGGAGCCTTTCGCGTGTTGCTGTAAACACCAGTTCCCGCATATTGTTTATACCGCTTTGCATAAGGTCTTTAAGATGCTCGATTAAAATAATGCCATTTAATACCGCAACACCAAATAGAGCAATAAATCCAATACCTGCCGAAATACTAAAAGGCATTCCTCGTATCCAAAGTAAAAAAACACCACCAACTACCGATAAAGGTACCGAGGTAAAAATTAAGGCAGCATCTTTTATTGATTTAAATGCAAAATGTAAAAAAATAAAAATCAAAAGGAGCGATACGGGTACCGCTAATTTTAATCTTCGCATCGCATTTTCAAGATTCTCAAACTGCCCTCCATAATTAATATAGTATCCGGGTTCTAAGTCGATATCGGTTTCTATTTTTTGCTGTATCTTATTTATTACAGTTTCCAGGTCTTCGCCTCTAACATTAACGCTTACCGTTACCTGACGGTGTGTATTTTCTCTCGATATTTTTGCCGGGCCATAGGTATAGTTAATTTCGGCAAGTTCTTTTAAAGGGATAAGTTTTTTATTTGGTAAAGCCACATTCATTTGCCTGATGTTCTCGATATCTTTCCGCACAGATTCTTTAAATCGAACAACTAAATCAAACCGTCTTTCACCTTCGAAAACATTTCCAATAATTTCGCCTGCAAAAGCCGCCGAAAGCTGCCGGTTAAGGTCTTCAATATTTAAACCATACATAGCAATCCGGTTGCGGTTATAATTAACATTAATCTGGGGCAAGCCGGCAGTTTTGTCTATAACAACATCGGCTGCTCCCGGAATATTTTCGGTTAAGGCTTTTATTTCGTAAGCCTTTTGATTTAAATAATCCAGGTCTTCGCCAAAAATTTTAATGGCAATATCTGAGGTGGTGCCTGTTATAAGTTCGTTAAAACGCATTTCAATAGGCTGAGTAAATTCATAATCTATTCCTGGTATAACCGATAGAGCCTCTTTGAATTTCTCGGCCAGCTCTTCTTTATCGCGGGCGTTTTCCCACTGGTTTTTGGGATTTAGCTTAATAATCATATCTATTTCTTCCATCGACATAGGGTCGGTAGGTACTTCTGCTGCACCTATGCGGCAAACAATCTGGTCAACTTCGGTAAAATTGTCGATTAAAATCCTCTCCATTTCGGTTGTAAGCTCAATGGTTTTTGTAAGCGAGGTTCCGGTTTTTAACACAGGCTGAATAACATAATCGCCTTCATCAAGCGTAGGAACAAATTCGCCACCCATTCGCGAATAAATAACCCCTGCAATAAACAACGATGCAACAGCCATTCCTATAATGGCAAATTTATGGTCGTACGACCATCTTATAACCGGTTGGTACGATCTATAAGCCAAATCCATAATTCGGGTGGCAATATTTTTTTTGTTTTCCTTTTCGGGCTTTAAAAATAACGATGCGGCAACGGGTATCCATGTTAATCCTAAGATCATGGCTCCTATCATTGCAAAACTGAATGACAGTGCCATGGGTATAAACATTTTGCCTTCAACACCCTGTAATACAAACACCGGTATTAACACAATAAGTATAATGATTTGCCCAAAAATTGCAGAGCTAATCATTTTAGAAGCTCCTTCGTATGATATTTTATCGGATAACAATTTTCTTTGTACGCCATGTGCCGCTTCTAGTTCTGCTTTACGTGCTGTTATGCGAAGGGCAATAAATTCAATAACAATTACCGCACCATCGATGATAATTCCAAAATCGAGAGCCCCCAAACTCATCAGGTTAGCATCTATACCTAAAATATACATCATAGATATTGTAAACAGCAACGAAAGAGGGATGATAGAAGCAATAACCAGGGCAGCCCTCATGTTCCCCAATAAAAGTATTACGGTAAGCATTACAATAATACACCCCAAAAGAAGGTTTTCTACCACAGTACTCGTGGTTTTTTCGATCAACTCACTTCGCTCAACGATAGGATTTATAAAAACACCTTCGGGCAGGCTTTTCTGAACTTCGGCAACACGCTCCTTAATAGCTTTAATTACCTGTTTCGAATCGGCATCTTTAAGCATCATGATTTGCCCCATTACTTTTTCACCCTGCCCATTAGCTGTTATAGCCCCATAGCGATTAGCAAAACCAAATCTTACGTCAGCAATATCTCGCACCAAAACAGGTGTTCCTTTTTCGTTTTTTACTACAATCGACTGAATATCTTCAATGTTTTTTAATAATCCTTCACCACGTAT
>Ga0209607_1001971_pt1 | contig 16863 bp, 14 predicted proteins | sample AD_UKC117_MetaG_FD_184413 | JGI IMG/M metagenome (GOLD analysis project Ga0209607, IMG submission 184413) | Active sludge microbial communities of municipal wastewater-treating anaerobic digesters from Hong Kong - AD_UKC117_MetaG (SPAdes)... | ecosystem: Engineered > Bioreactor > Anaerobic >... | reverse complement strand
GATCCAAATTGTTCAAAGGGGCTCAGATCAATGTCATCCCCCATGGTTGCTGTGTCCAGGAATACCAGTTTCATCCGGCAAATTTAAGGAATCTCAGAGATTCTGCGCAAAAATTCCAAACCATAAACTCCAATGTGCTATTACACTGCTTGTTACGATTTTTAATAAACCCAAGTTGCGCAGAATCTCTGAGATTCCCTAAATTGCGTCCATGAAAAAGTTGCTATTGCTAGTTGGTACAGTATGTTTGGCTGCATGCAGCAGTGAGCCCGTATTGGAAATATCAGGCGGTCAGCTTCAGGGAGTAGAGACAGAAATTCCGGGCATATATGTGTTCCGGGGTATTCCTTATGCAGCACCGCCTGTGGGTGAGCTGCGCTGGAAAGAACCGCAGCCGGTCGTCCCGTGGGAAGGTGTGCTTGTTGCAGATACTTTTGGTCCTGCCGCTCCACAGACAGATAAAGTGAGCGGCACGTCCGGCCGGGGAATTGATTACGTAAAAGAGTTCTATGCCGCAGGGGATCCTTTGCGCAGCGAAGACTGCCTGTACCTGAACGTATGGACGCCTGCACCCGGGAAAACAGGCGAAAGACTGCCGGTTGCCCTGTGGATCCACGGAGGTGCGTATATGCAGGGATTCGGTCACGAGATTGAATTTGACGGGATGGAGTACGCCAAAAGGGGCGTGATATTGGTAACTATCAATTACCGTCTGGGACTTTTCGGTTACCTGGCACATCCGTTGCTGACGCAGGAAAGCCCTTTCAATTCTTCAGGGAATTACGGCCTGTTGGACCAGATAGCTGCTTTGGACTGGGTGATAACAAATATTGAACAATTCGGAGGCGATCCGCACAATATTACGGTATTCGGACAATCAGCCGGTGCCGGGAGCGTTCAGGCCATGGTCACTTCGCCTTTGAGCAGGGACAAGATGCAACGCGCTATCATTCAGAGTGGCGGCGGGTTGAGCGGTCTGAGCACGACCCCGTTCCTTCCCCAGATGGAACAGATGGGTCAGGAATTGTTTGCCAATACGGATATCAACACCCTGGAACAGATGAGGGCCATGACATTTGAAGAGTTGCAGGAGTTGTTCACCGGATGGATGATCAAAAACAAACGGTTTATGATGCTCCGTCCCAATATAGATCAGTATGTTCTGGTGGAGGAATTCAGTAAAGCAGCTATGCAAGGAGGGATTGCTGAAATTCCATTCATGATAGGAGGGTGCAAGGACGATATGAGCCCTGTCATGACCGGTCAATCGCTGTATGATTTGAGTATAGCCCTGGAATACCGGGGCAGGCGTCCGGCCTACATTTACCGCTTTGACCGGGAATTGCCCGGGGACGACAACGGGGCGTTCCACTCGGCCGAGTTGTGGTACGTATTCGGCACGCTGCACCGCGCCTGGCGTCCTTTCACAGCGGAGGACCGCGCACTGAGCCACCGGATGATCGACTACTGGGCCAACTTCATGAAAAGCGGAGATCCCAACTCGGAAGGCCTTCCGCGCTGGGATCCGTATACCTCGGCAAATCCCGTTGAGATGCGGTTCCATCTTCAAGATGACGCGCCACTTGAGTAACAGCTGAAGCGCAACTTGCCGAAAAACAGCGTTATGCATTTCGGGTGAATTTGCAGTGGCGCGTCATCTTGAAGATTCACGGGCGGTTGGGCTGCTCCCACCTGTGGGTTTTGGTGCAGCGGATCATCAGGCTCTGATCTCCAATACCAATCTTGAAATCTCCTTCTTCAAGTACCCATTTTCCGTCCTGTCCCACAAAGGCCAGGTCCTGGGCCGGAATTTGCAAGGTGACTGTTTTCGTTTCACCCGGTTCCAGGGAGATCTTGTCAAAAGCCCGCAAACGCCTGTTGTCCGGCATCAGGGAAGCGTATAGATCTGAAGAATAGAGCAATACACTTTCTTTGCCGGCCACTTCACCTGTATTTTTCACATCTATGGTAAAGGTCAGCTCATCCCCGGCTGTAAACGATGTTTTATCTGTCTTCAGGTTGGCATAGTCAAAGGTAGTATAGCTGAGCCCGTACCCGAAAGGCCACTGGATGTGGGTGTTGGCAAAATAATCATAAGGTCCTTCAATGGGAGAGCGTGCTTCACACACTTTGTAATCGTAGGTGGTGTACCCGTTGGGACCGCTGGGATAGGTGAAAGACATCCGGCCGCTGAAATTCACTTCTCCGGAAAGAAGATTGGCCAGGGCATCCCCGCCGTAATTTCCCGGAAGCATCACGTTCACAATGCCCTTTGCCAGCGGGACCAGGTCTGCAATCACCCTCGGACGGCCTTCGTTCAGGATCAGGATCACGGGTTTTCCCGTAGCGGCCAATGCTTTTACCAGGTTGGCCTGGTTTTGTGAAATGTGCAGATCGTTAATGTTTCCGGTCGTTTCGCAATAGGAATTTTCCCCTATGCAAACCATGATGTAGTCCGCTCCGGCTGCTGCAGCTACTGCTTTTTCTATTTCAGGTTCGTGCTCCATGGTCCAGAATCCCTGTTCGTTGTACAACACACCCGGTTCGTAAATAATGTTTCCGTTTCCGAATTCGTTTTGCATGGCTTCCAGGATGGTGTTGAATTGTTCCGTGAAACGGTCGATCCCGCTTCCCTGCCAGGTATAGCTCCAACCCCCGTTCAGGCCTCGCATGGTGTTGGCATTGGGTCCGGCTACCAGGATCTTTTTGCCTTTTGGCAGCGGAAGGATTCCTTCTTCATTCTTGAGCAGTACCATGGATTCCTGCGCCGCTTCCAGCGATAGGGCAGCAAAGGCAGGATCGCCAAAGCGGGGGTAATCCTCAATCACGGTGTAAGGCGTATCGAACAGGCCCAGGCGGAATTTCAGGCGCAGGATACGCCGTACGGCATCGTCAATGCGGCTCATGGGTACCTGGCCTTCTTCTACCAGTTCTTTCAGGTCAATGCAGAACTGCCAGCTGGAAGGCACCATGGCCATATCAATGCCCGCGTTGATGGCCATTTTGACCGCCTCTTTGTAGGACGAGGCGATCCGGTCGCGTTCGTGCAGGCTGGTAATATCGGCCCAGTCCGTAACGATCATCCCGTCCCAGCCCAGGTCTTCTTTGACCCATTGGGTCAGCAGGATGGGATTGGCCACACCGTTCACCCCGTTGATGGTCGAAGAGTTGGTCATGATGGACAGCGCCCCGTTACGCAATGCCTCCAGAAACGGGGCAAACTGCTTTTCACGCATATCCTGGTCGTTGATGATGGCCGGTGTGCGGTCCAGCCCGTTGAACGGCACTCCGTAGCCCATGTAGTGTTTCAGACAGGCCGAGATGTTTTCCCTGCCAATATGGTTGGGATCGTCTCCCTGCATGCCCAGTATGACTTCCTTTCCGATTTCCGAGGCCAGGTGAGGGTCTTCACCGTAGCCTTCCCACTGTCTGGGCCAGGCCGGCTGACGGCCCATATCCAATACCGGGTTGAAAGACCAGGGAATGCCTCCGGCACGTGTCTCATATGCGGTTACTTCGCCCGTACGGCGGGCCAGATCCCGGTTGAAGGTAGCTGCCATATTGACCCCCTGGGGGAACAGCGTGCCATCCGAGATGTAGGTAGATCCGTGGATCTGGTCTATTCCATATAAACAAGGAATCCCAATGGCTTCCAGGGACTTTTCCTGGATGGTCTTCATGATGTGATTCCATTGTTTGACGCTCTGGGCTGTTGTATAAGGCGTATTGAGTATAGACCCGACTTTGTATTTGACAAAAACAGAGTCCATGATGGCCGGATCAAATTCAACGCCCTTCTTCATTTGTATCTGTTGCTGAAGTTGGTAGAATTTGAATCCGTTCTGCCTTATTTTGTCCTTATTGGCCAGGTCGGCCGCATCGTATTCATTTTCCAGTCCGTGTTCCTTGATCAACGCTTCAAGGTCTTCCTGGGAAAGTGAGATCAATTTCATCAATTGGCCTTGCATGTTGGGCAGCAACAGGTTGATATCCAGCTGCGTCATTTGCCCGACCTTTTCGGTCAGCGTCATTTTGGAAAGGATCTTGTCAATTTGTTTTTCGATCTCCGGATCCTGAGGGATCACCGGAATGTTCTGTGCGTTTGCTCCCGGCAGGTTTGCCATACAGCAAAGGGCCAGGAATATTGAAGTGATGATGTGCTTTTTCATGGGGATAAAGATAAGCATCTTCAAGATACCGCGCCACTGCCTTTTTAAGAAAAATGCAATCGTTAGATATATTGTCGGTTGTGATTTTACTTGCGTTGAAGTGGCACGGTATCTTGAAGATGCTCCGCCGCCTGCAGGATCTTGTTTTTCAGCAGCGGCTCGTAATCGGGGTGTTCCCGCAGGAATGCAGAAACGATGTCGGCGGCGGCGTGGGAGTTGTGCCCACCCAGGCAGGCCGAGATCCAGGCGGTGGGGAAAAAGATGTCCCCGGTCTGTTGCACTTCCTCCAACCCGGCAAGTGCCGGATGAATGTATTTCAGGGCATGTTCCTGCCTCAGGAAATGGTTCAGGAAACCCAGGGCCGAGATGACCCAGGGCTCGGTGCTCCGGTTTTCAACTTCCAGGAGGGATTGGAAAAAGGCGTCCCGGGCCGCAGGGTCCGGATCCACGGCTTGCACTATGAAAGCAAAGGCTTTCCGGCGGTCGGGGTTGGTGATGCGTTCCAGTTGTTTTTCCCGTATATAGGATGCTTTTTCAGGTATGCGGATCATCAGCTGGTAAGCGAGTGAGGTCATTTCCGTTTCTGCGAAAGGAAGTCCGTCGAATGATTTGCCGCTATCCCATTGCTGAAAGAGTTGCTTTGTGATCAGGGAATCGGTAAAGAGCCCGGTCAGGGTGCGGTAGGCCAGCAGGCGGTATTCTTTGTCTTCTTTGGTGTTGGCGGCGGTTTCAAGTAAAAAGGCTTCTGTGCGAACGTTTTCTCCGGTGGTATAACGCAGGGTGGCATCCGCCAGGTATGATAGGGCGGAATTTCGCACCAGGTTGTTGGTTTCGGCAGGAAGGTAACGGATCAGGGCTTGGGTAAAAGCATCGCCGGAAAGATTTCCTGCCAACATGTTCTCGTACAAGGTCATCAATAGGGAAAGCCGGGTCTCTTCCGCCTCAAACCGGGCCAGGTTCTGCAACATGTACTCCATACTCAGGCTGTCGGGCAGGAACATGCCGTAAGCCAGGCCGTCTGTATTGGGCAGGATGTATTTCATGCCGGGGGGAACGGGAGCCTTTGCCTCGGCAAGTTCCAGATCAAGAGTAAGGGTCCGGTCCTGTTCCCCGCTCCTGTTCTGCTTCAGGTTCAGGTTATGCTCCCAGTCAAGCTTCAGATCCTGAAGCCGGACCAGGTTCAGGTCCGGGTCCTGCTCCTGCTCCCAGTCAAGCTTCAGATCCTGAACCCGGCCCAGGTTCAGATTCAGGTCCGGGTCCTGCTCTCCGTTGGTCAGGAGGAAGGTGACTTTTTGCGGCCACAGGAGGTCCCGGCCCAGCGGATCGGTTTGCGTAACAACCAGTGAATCGTTTGAAATACGGGCGTGAATATGTGGCATTCCCCGGCTGTGGATCCACACCCGGCTCCAGCTTTCCAGGTCTTCCGACGTTTCCAGGTCCAGAATCCGGATCAGGTCTTCCCAGGTGGCGTTTCCGTAAGCGAATTGCTTCAAATAGGTACGGATGCCTTTGCGGAAGGCTTCAGGACCCATACGTTCAACCAGCATGTTCATTACAACGGGGGCTTTGTCGTAGATGATATTCCCGTAGATCAGGCCGGCTTTGGCCAGGTTGTCCAGGGGTTGCTTGATGGCGTTGGTACCGGCAGTCCGGTCCACGGCGTAAGCAGTAGCGTAAAAAGCGCGCAGGTCGTTCAGGCGGTGGTTGATACCGGGAAACTGCGGACGGATCATTTGGGAGGCAAAATAATTGGCAAACACTTCTTTGGTCCAGACATCGTCAAACCAATCCATGGTCACGTAATCCCCAAACCACATGTGTGCCGTTTCGTGGGCTATCAGGGACATGCGGCTTAGTTGCTCCCCGGTGGTGGGGTGTTCCCCCAGAAACATGCGACGGTCGTTGTACAAGGTGGCTCCGGTATGTTCCATGCCCCCGTACTGGAACCCGGGCAGGATAATGAAGTCGTATTTGGCAAACGGGTAGGGGATCCCGGTGTATTCCTCCAGCCATTCCAGCGAGGCGTATACCTGGTCAAAGATGATCCCGGTCTGGGCGATCTTCAGCGGATCGGTTTCCCTGTGGTACAGCGATATACTGCGCCCGTTGCGGGTCTGTGTCTCCTGTTGGAATTCCCCGGCCACAAACGAAAACAGGTAAGTGCTAAGGGGCTCCGTGGTCCCGAACCGTATGGTTTTGCGCTTGTTCTCAAGGGATGTTTCATTCGGGGCGGTGTTGGAGACGTCAGGAACAGTATTGCTCACGTTCGGAACAGCGGGAGATGCTGCAGGTGGTGTGCCGGATTCCTCGGGGCCTGTATTGGACACGGCCACCCAGTGTTCGGGGACCTCCAGGGTCAGGGTGTAGGCCGCTTTCAGGTTGGGCTGGTCAAAACAGGGAAACAACGTCCGGGCCCTGTCCGGGACCAGCAGCGTGTACAGGAATTCTTCGTTCCGGTTTAAGGATTGTTCGCCGGCGCGGAAATCAACGGCTATGGTGTTCGTATCCTTTTTGAAATACCTGCGGGGCAGGACAATATGTTCATTCGTAAAACGGTATTGTGCCGTCCGGCCGTTCACCTGCACCAATGTGACAAAGGCAGGGTCTTCCTTAAAATCCAGAATGATTTGCCGAGTCGTTTCCAGATTGAAACGGATGGTCTGTGTCGCCCGGATGGGAGCCTTCGGATCCTCCGGCAGATTGAAAAAAAGCTCATACCCGAGTCCGGATATTGCCTCTTTGCGTTCCCGGGCCAGCTGCAGACTCACCCCGGGTTCGGGACCGGAGCAGCCCAGGAAGGCCAGGATCAGTGGGATTATTAAGAATTTGCGCATATGTAAAGGTAAGCATCTTCAAGATACCGCGCCACTGTCTTTTTGAGAAAAATGCAATCATCAGTATTACTGCCCGTTGTGATTTTACTCGCTTTGGTGTGGCGCGGTATCTTGAAGATGCTTACCTTTGTTCCATGTCAAAATACGGAACAGTTATCTGGGTGGGATTGCTGGCGCTGATCGCCGGTTTCCTGATCTGGCCTCCAACACACAAGGTGTTTGTGGAGCTTACGGCAAAGGTTCCCTATATTATGGGGTTTGTCAAGTTTGCCATTCTTTCCATGATGGGCGAGTTTCTGGCAGCCCGGCTGGTGCATAAAAAGTGGGTCAGGGTCAGGGGTGTGCTGCCCAAGATGCTGGTCTGGGGGATCCTGGGGATGCTGATCGTGCTGATGTTTGCCGTATTCTCGGGAGGCGTGGACAGTGCCGCCTCTCAGGGACTGCTGATCTCCGAATGCAGCGATACCTGCCCGCTGGTGGTGCAGTTCATTTCCAGGTTGCGCCGTGCGTTGTTCATCTCGGCAATCATGAATTTGACGTTCGGGCCGGTGTTCATGGCGGCGCACCGCATTACCGATGTGTATATTGACAAGCGCTTTTCGGGGGAAAAGGTGACTTTTGCCGAGGTGATTCCCGGGATTGACTGGGGGCGTTTCATCAAAGAGATCGTGGGAGTGACCATCCCGGTGTTCTGGATCCCGGCGCATACCATCACGTTCCTGTTGCCCGGACAGTATCGGGTGCTGTTTGCCGCCTCGTTGTCCATTGTGCTGGGGCTGATCCTGTCTTTTGCCAAAATGAGGAATCCGAAATCTTCAAATACAAAACAATAAACCATGCGTTGCTTACTGTCAATCATTTTAGTTACTGTCCATCTGGGACTATTTGCCCAGAATGTGAACAAACAGAATTTTCCCGAAAAGAAAAATTTCAACCGGGTGGAGATGGCGTTGCCCCGGGTGAACGGGTATACGGTGTTGAGGTGCGACTTTCATACGCATACGGTGTTTTCCGACGGCCTGGTCTGGCCGACTTACAGGGTGGGGGAAGCCTGGATACAGGGGCTGGATGTGCTGGCCATTACCGATCATATTGAATACCGTCCATTTAAAGAATATGTAGGCGGAGATCATAATACCTCCTACGAGTTGGCACTGCCTGCTGCCCGGGAATACGGCATCATGCTCATAAGGGGAACAGAGGTTACCCGCAAGCAAGGCGTAATTGGTCACTTCAATGCATTGTTTATTCAGGATGCCAACGACATTGAGCAGCCCGATCCTGAAAAAGCTTTGCAAGCCGCTTATGACCAGGGTGCTTTCATTATGTACAACCATCCGGCCTGGGCGCTGGACACCTGTTTGCTCACGGAATTTCAGGAGGATATGATAGACAAGGGGATTGTCACGGGGATTGAAGTATTCAACAACGACGAGTTTTATCCCAGGGCGCTTTCCTGGAGCCGGGACCGGAAACTGACCGTTTTTGCTTCTTCGGATGTTCACGGAACCATCAGTGATGATTTTGGAGTACACGGTTCGGCTGCTGCCAGAACACCCTTTCGCCCCATGACTTTGGTGTTTGTAAAAGACAAAACTCAGGAAGGCGTACGGGAAGCCCTTGATGGCAGGCGCACCCTGGCCTATTTTCACGACAACCTGGCCGGTGAAGAGCAGTGGCTCAAATCACTTTTCCTGGCCTCGGTCCAACTGGAAAAAGTATCTGAAAAAGGGGGCTCGGCCTCCTACAAAATGACCAACCTTTCCGGTATCCAATATAAATTCACCATTGGCAATGCCCAATACACCCTGGATGCCGGATCATCCATTCACATCACCCTCCCTGCGGATCAGCGGGAAGTATCTCTGCACATTCTGAACATGCATTGCTACGAAGGTATGCATCCGGTAGTGAGTATGGCGCTTTAGCGCCCCAAATGGAGTTTGACTGCGCCACAGACCTTGCTTTTTGCGCCACAAACCCGCATAACTGCGCCGGAAACCCCCGCAGGTGCGCCCCAGACCCCACTAAAGTGCGCCCGAAATGGAGTTTGACTGCGCCAACATTTCAAACCAATCTACAAAATACTGTAAAACAGCATGTTGTGTTTTAGGCATTTTTGTTGGCGCAGTCAAACTCCATTTGAAGTGCTTTTTGGGATGCTTATTTATTAAGTCGGGGATATGGTCGGGGATATTTCAAAAGCAAAAACCAAAAGTAGTTGAATATAAATAACTTGTGGTTTTATATTGTGCCCAAAAATAAGACTCACCAATGTTTTTTTCTTCATTTTACATACAATTCTTATTTGTTGCTTATAATATCATAAATAAAAGGAATAGAATAAGATACAATAATATCTATAGTGTTAGTTAATATTACTCTATATCATCTATTTTTAAATTAGCGGATATTTTGCGGACATTTTTAGACTAAATAATTGTTTGAAATGTGGCCTTCATTTCTTATATTTGTAATGCTTAGAAATTGTCATCATGTCTACTATCTTAAAAATTTTGTCGCTGAAGGTAAGTCCCGTTACCGGAAAATCAGAAGTTCTATTGAAGTTACGCTACGGACGTAATTTTGTAATCAGAGCAAAAACGCATTTATTTATTTCTCCTAAATACTTTGTCAGAAAACGTGTAGCTGTGGATGTGCCTGGTGAAATAGTAATAAAATCAAGATATCCTACACCTGAAGTTGTCCAGGCAAAAGAGGTGAGGAACAAGATTGAACAAATGTGCCGCTTGTTCGAAGATCGTATTGCAGGAGAAAACCCGGAAAACATCACTCTTGACTGGCTGCAGAAACAGGTCGATCAATACATTTATGGTGACTCTAGTTCACCGGTAGTTGAAGTCAGTAAGCCTAAATCATTCTTTGATCATTTTGATGATTACCTGGCTGTTTCCCAATTCTCGGAAAGCAGGAGAAAACATTTCTTGGTCCTGTACCGTGCCTTGAAACGTTATGCGTTATACAGGCATTACGAAATTTCTTTTGATACATTCAATCCCGCCATTATTGCCGATTTTGAACGGTTTCTTCGCAATGAACATACATTCTTCGTTGAGGATAAGAAGGCTGCCGGAAAGAAAGCAAAGCAGGGTGTTGCCAACAGGATCCCGGTAAAAAAATACAGAGCCGTCTTCGATAAATTTCCTGAATGTAGAATCCCCAAGCAAAGAGGGGATAACTATATAAAAGGACTGCTTATCATTCTAAGGACATTCTTTCTTTGGGCAAACAAGACAGGCAAGACAACTTGCAATCCATTCAGGGAGCGTCAGATCAAGGATAGTGTGTATGGTACTCCTATCTTCATAACGGATGACGAACGCCGGCAGATCTATACAACGGATCTTTCGTATGACAAACGTTTGGAACAGCAAAGGGATATTTTCATTTTCCAATGTTTGATCGGATGCAGGATCAGCGACCTTTATGCGCTTCGTCGGTCCAATGTCATCACAGAGCGGACATCAAAAGGCGATCGCAAATGCATCAGTTATATTCCACAGAAGACCAAAGAGGGGCATCCCGTAACGGTCTATGTTCCTATGAATGCCACGGCGCTTGAAATTCTGAAGAAGTATGATTATATGAAGGACGAAGCACTGGTCGATAATCGCTATTCCAAGGAAAAACAAGCCCAGGCAATCAGGGAAAAAATGCAGGATTCCACTTCCGATGCGCCCCTGTTCCCGCTTATTGCCCAGCAGCGTTACAATGAGTACATCAAAGAGGTTTTCCGAGCTTGCGGCATCACCAGGGAAGTATCTGTCATCAATCCCACGACCGGTGAGGTGGAACAGAAAAGCATTGCCTCTGTGGCCTCTTCCCATTTGGCTCGAAGGACTTTTATCGGGAACCTTTACAACAAGGTGCAGGATCCCAACCTGGTCGGCAGCCTCAGCGGGCACAAAGAGGGGAGCAGGGCCTTCTTCCGTTACAGAACCATAAACATCGACATCAAAGCGGACTTGATAGATAAGCTGTAAAGAAACGCCCCCAATTCCGGGGCGCAGATATTTATCAACATTAGTTGGCGTTCATAAGTTGAATGAACAGAATGACTCTTCATACCGCATAAGGGACATCTTGCATAGGACAGTGTTAGTCTTGCTGTAACATCCACGGTCTCGCAATCAATGTATCCTTCCATGAATCTTATTCGCTTATATCCTGTCACACCTCGTAGGATTTTGTCTTTGAGAAAAATATTGGTGTTTTTTTTGTTAACAGTTTTGAACATGTTTAAAGTAATTATATTCAGCACTTTAATTTAACAATAATATCTCGAAATTGCAAATTTAATTCATTGTTTTTCAGTGTTTAAAACTTGTTTTTTTAGTCATTTTGGAGATACCTCTCCATGCACCAAAATTGACGAAGAACCGTAAATTCAGACCACAGGGTAAGTTTAACAAAAACGATTAAATTTACTCATTATGTCAACAACAAGAAAGAAACACAGTGCCGCCTTCAAGGCCCAAGTGGCTATTGAGGCAATCAAGGAACAGGAGACCTTAAGCGAACTGGCCAAGCGATTTGAAATACATCCCCAGATGATCTCCAATTGGAAGCGGGAATTTATTTCCCGGGGATCAGAGATCTTTTCCACCAAAGCACCTGATGAAGAAGCTGTAAAACGGGAAAAGGCCTTGTATGAAAAGATCGGGCGATTGGAGGTAGAAGTGGATTTGGCATTAGCCTTCAATCGGCGGCGTTCGGCATAATCCAAACAAGTTTGGCTTCTGCTCTCTCTGGCACGATTGTTTTACAAACGGGTATCAGAGCAATTGGGGATACTGAAACCCTCGAAAAAGTGATAGATCCCCAGGGGAGAGTCAGTATTCGCAGGCAATGTGAGCTTTTGGATGTAAATCGGAGCAATGTGTATTATCAACCGGTACCAGAAGATCCAGAAGATCTGGAATTGATGCGACGTATGGATGAAGAGTTTTTGAAACGTCCGACCAAATGGGTATTGGGTATGGTAGATTTTATAAGGGGGCTTGGCATTTTGGTTGGGCCTAAACGAGTACGAAGGTTGTTGCGAAAGATGGGCATCATGGCTATATATCCACAAAAGAACCTGAGCAAGTTGGGGATTGCCAAATACATTCATTCCTATAAGCTCAGAGGGTTAGAAATAACACATAGCAACCAGGTGTGGTGCATCGATTTGACATACATCCCCATGAAACGAGGCTTTCTGTACCTAACGGCCATAATTGATGTATATAGCCGATATATTGTGGGCTGGGGATTGTTCAATACATTGGATGCGGAAAACACACTTGGGGTATTGAAAGAGGCTATTTCAACATTTGGTAAACCTGAAATTATTAACTCAGACCAGGGGTGCCAATTTACCTGTTCAGGATGGGTTGAATACTTGGAAAAAGAAGGTGTCATGATCAGTATGGATGGCAAAGGAAGGGCATTAGACAATATTTATATTGAAAGATTCTGGAAAACACTCAAATGGGAATATGTATACCTAAACCCGGCTGAAGATGGAAGGGAATTGCAGAAAGGGTTAAAAGAGTATCTTTACTATTACAACAACCAACGGACGCATCAAAGCCTGAATCATTATACCCCATATTCCTGGTATGAAAATGCTGCTTAAACGTTAAAAAATTAGCAAGAAATTAAAGAATGTAAAAACACAAAACTAAACTTAAAAAACTAACCCGGTAGTTGAAAGATGGGAAGTATTAAAGCCATTTTAGAGCGCCTTTTTGATTATACCTCACAAAGGAACAACTATTGACTGAGAAAAGTGAACGGACATGCTCCGTTTATTACTGACTCTCAGCCTTTTGATGAAGCAAAGTGAACGGACATGTTCCGTTTTGCATCGGTCAGCCGGCCTGTTGGCCTGGTTGGCAATACCACTGAACGGTTATTCTCCGTTTTTTTGCCACATCTTTAGTAAAGTGAACGGATATGCTCCGTTTTTTAACCGGGTTTTGTGGATATTTTTGGCGTTTTTAACCCTTTTTATACCGTGTTTTCTGGGTGGGTATGCTCCGTTTTATACAGTTGAAACGGAAGACAATAATTAAATGTCATTTTGACAATATTCTAAATGCCTCAATATCACGACACGGATAATTTATACTGACATAATGACGGTTTATTGTTTTGTTTTTGCAATTATTTTATAGTTTATAAAAAACATATAAATCACTATTAATCAGTTATATACAAAACAAGATATATCATTAGTAAAACAATTGGCATAAAAGTTGAAAAATAGCTAACTGAAAAATAAAACAAAAATTGTTTAACAAATAAAAAAGGAGGTAATTATGGCACTCTTAAGAAGCAGCGATTATTTGCCTGCTTGGGCATATTTCGCAAACAATTTTTTCAACAATGATTTGTCTGATTGGTCAAATCTTCATTATTCAGACACAAACACAACTTTACCGGCAGTAAACATTAAAGAAAACAACGATGCTTTCGTGGTCGAAATGGCTGCTCCCGGAATGGTAAAAAACGATTTTAAAATCGAACTCAACAATGATTTGTTGACAATTTCGTCTGAAAAGAAAAATGAAAACGAAACCAAAGAGGGTGAAACCTATACTCGCCGCGAATACAGCTATCAATCGTTTAGCCGTTCGTTTACTTTGCCGAAAACAGTTGATGCTGAAAAAATTTCTGCAAAATATGAAAGCGGAGTTTTGTGTATAGAAATTCCTAAAAAGGAAGAAGCAAAGCCAAAACCCGTAAAACAAATTTCAATTTCGTAATAAAATAATTTTTAAGATACATCTGCGGTTTTTTTCCGCAGATGTTTTCTTAAAATTTAATGTTTAACCATTAATTTATAATGCTATGAAATTGTTTAAATGGAATATTTCAGATATTAAACCTAAATTTCCCAATATTGTGGAAAAATTTTTAGGTAAGAAAATTACCGATGATGCAGTTCATAATGTGGAAGTTGCCACAGTTCCATCGGTAAATATAGCAGATGAAAATAAAGCCTTTGAAGTAAGCGTAGCATTGCCCGGACTTGATAAAAAAGACGTAAAAATCGAGATTCAAAACGATTGTTTAATTATTTCGTCAGAAAAGAAATACGAAAAAGAAGAGAAAAACAAAAACTGGATGCGCCGCGAATACGGGTACGCTTCATTCCAACGAATGTTTCAATTGCCCGTAAGCGCCGACCAGGATAAAGTACAGGCAGAAATGAAAAATGGTGTACTTTCGATTAAAGTGGCAAAGAAAAAAGATTATATAGAAAACAAAAAACAAATTGCTATTCAATAACAATTTAAATTCTAAGATTATGAAAACTAAATGGATAATTATGTTCATTGCATTTTCATTAATCTTTTCGGGTTGCAATGGACAGGAAACAAAAAAAGACAAAAATAAAAATGTAACCGATACAACATCAATAATCGGTAATTATCCCAAAGAGGATATTAAGGTAAACAAAGAGTATGATAAGGACGGTAATTTAATCCGTTACGATTCTACTTATAAGTACTATTATTCAAACATTGACGGAAATCAAATGGTTGGCGACAGCATTTTTAATAACTTCCGAAGTATGTTTGAAGATCGCTATCCTTTCTCAACAAAGCCATATTTCGATAATTTGTTTTTCGAAGACAGCTTATTGCACTACGATTTTTACAAAAAAGACTTTTTCTATAACCGTTTTAGGCAGAACATGCAACAAATGGACAGAATGTTCTGGGAAATGGATTCCATTAAAAACAAATTTTTTATGGAGCAATTTCCTAAAAAAAAGTAGAGAATACATGATATGCTTTTCAAAAAATCGGTGTTTTTAGGGAAAATAAAACACCGATTTTAATTATAATGTTTAACTCATAAGTGTCCACTAAAAAATATAATCGTTCTTTGAAAATATTGAAATTTTGATTGTTATAAACGTTTGTTGATTAAACAGACTTCGATTTTACATTTGCCAAACAAACTATTGAGCATATGTATGAAAAGAAATATGTTTTCTCGCAACTGACCTCACTTCTCAATCGCAGCAAATTCAAATACATTGTTTCCAAATATAAAGGAGACCGCTACGTTAAATCTTTCACCTGTTGGAACCAATTGCTTGTGATGATGTTTGGTCAGCTTTCCAATCGGGCTAGCTTGAGAGATCTGACCACATCCGTTGGGGTACATTGGAAAAAAGCATATCATCTTGGTTTTGGAAAACGAATAACAAAAAGTAATCTTACACCACGCGAAAAATGTTGCCTGATAGGGCACTATCCGCAAAATTTTATTTCCATTTGGATTTAATACAATTTCCGCCTTCTGGTATTTTGAGTTCGCACGGTAAATCAGCGTTAGTAATTCTATCGTTTCCTTTTTCAGGCTTTCACCTACCGTATACTTGTACTCCCTGTTAAAGTCCCTGGTGAACTGAAAAATGGACAAAAGCAAATCGTATGTCGCCTTATATACCGGTAATTCATTATACTGCCCCAAAATTCAAAAAATCAAATAGACAAATAGTCAAATAGTCAAATGAATTAATCCTAATCCCTTAAGCAACGGACAGAAAACCCGTAGTCCTTGCTGTCCTCGTCCCTGAAGACGTCGCTACCACCGAACAACAGGCAGCGGGGCCAGGCGGAATCGGTACCGTACTGCGTAGAACTCCACCAGTGGCCGTAGCTACGAATGCCGCTGAAGACCCCACCGCAATCCCGGGAACCACCCGGAAGGGCTGTAAAACCACTTTCGTTGGTTGCACCTGTATTTGGACTGGTCCAATGAGAGAATCCGGCTTCTTTCATTTTTCCGCCAGCAACGCTCAATCCTCCCAGATAAGTAGTAAGTGTTGTCCATTCCGCATCACTGGGTAAATGCCAGCCGTCAGGGCAGGCTGTCAGTGCCGCAGTCCAGTTATACAATACCCCATAGGTAAAATAATGGGGCGTCGCCTTTGCATCATTTACAGATGTACCTTCATAATCGTATACATAATAATATGGTTCTGTCTCCGAACCGGTGTCCGGGCCAACAACGCTTGGCAGATAAGCCAGATTCTCTGTCATCCAGACCTGGGTGCCGATCGTAACATACGGGTATGTTTTGTCGTCCCGGTTATCTTTATAGGTGGCGTCCCATCCCGCACCTTCAGTGTTCAGTGCTACCACGTATTTCTTACCGCGGACAAAGCCTCCTGACGGTTGTGTTTTGGACATTTCTTTCCAGTTCCCGTCAATTTTCACACCAATCTGCAAGTTTTCATTTTGTGATCCCGGAAGTACCATCATGTAAACGCTAATAGCTGTTGTTGAATTTAACGAAGCTGCTGATCCCAGCGTAACGGTCACGTATTTTGAGATACTGCTTGTGGTGACGGTATAGGCCCCGGCCTCGGGAGTTTGTGTAAGATCAATGGTCCCCTCACAAGCCAGGGGATCTGCCCCATTGAGGCTAACCTGGGTTAAATTCCCGCTGCCCTTGATCTGAAACTCGATCATTACAAAGACGTGATTGAACGTGAAGTTCACCGCCTCTCCATACTGAACCGTATCGGGAGTCGCCACCATAAAATCTAATGCTCCAATATGGGCCGTATTCCCTGCTGCAGACTGTATCTGTGCCGAGGGTAAAGAAATTGGCACATCTGTACGTTCTCCTGCAAATCCCGAATTACGTGGGTAATACGCATAAAAATTGTGCGATACATTGTCCCCCCAAAACATAGTCCCCGTGAAAGAAGAGCTTTTTGCCGAGGTTTGGGCCGTGAAGGCAAGGTTTTTCGCGGGATTGGCTTCTGGTGTGCCATCACTTGTGGCCTTGGCCTCAGGTGAAAAGATCCCGATTTTATCGGCATTTCC
>Ga0209607_1001967_pt1 | contig 16888 bp, 17 predicted proteins | sample AD_UKC117_MetaG_FD_184413 | JGI IMG/M metagenome (GOLD analysis project Ga0209607, IMG submission 184413) | Active sludge microbial communities of municipal wastewater-treating anaerobic digesters from Hong Kong - AD_UKC117_MetaG (SPAdes)... | ecosystem: Engineered > Bioreactor > Anaerobic >... | reverse complement strand
ACCGCCCGTGCGGCGGCGAAACCGCGCGACCGCGGGTCGGGCTCAGAGCAGGTTCGCCACGAATTGAGCGGCCTGCCAGGCGGTGCCGTCCGGGCCGTAGCTGCGGTGGGCCGGTACGTCGTTGCCGTCCGAGCAGATCGGGTCGCCAGGGTTGCACAGGTCGATGGCCTTGCGTCCATAGACCGGGCTGGAGGTCAGCGGTATGCCGATCCGGTTGGACGGGTTGCCGAAGACCGCCAGGGCCGCGATCCGGTTGGCGACGTCCGGGGGCAGCGGGTTGGTGAACCCGATGACCGGGAACGGCACCGCGGCGAGCACGTCGATGATCGCCGCGCCCTGCGAGTACCCGCCGAGCACCAGTTTGGTGTTCGGGCAGGTGTTGACCACGTTCTGGATATAGGCGCTGGCATCGTTCGCGCCGTCGGCGGCCGCCAGGAAGTCATAGCTGGCCGGGTAGTTCACCGCATAGACCCCGAGGCTGCGGTTGCCCACCATATTGCGCAGATCGTTGACGAAGGCCTGCCCGACACGGCCGATGCCGGGGTCCTCCTTGGTGCCGCGGGCGAAAACCACCTCGATGTCGTTGCAGGCCACGGCGCCGGCGACGGGAGCGTTGAGGGGTGTCAGGGCTGCCGCCGACGCGGCCAGCAACGCCGTGGTGAGACGCAGGATCAACAGTCGCAGGGATGAGGTGAGAGAGCGCATCACGGCACCGATTGTTCCAGATTCCCCGGCGATGAGCTTTCCGGGACGATTTCGCCCCGACGCGCCAGAGCCAGACCGGCCAGCACGACGATCCCGCCGACGGTCTGCGCCCCGCTGAGGTCCTCGCCGAGCAGCAACCAGGCGGCCAGCACCGCGAACAGCACCTCGGCCAGGCCCGCCAGTGAGGCGAAACCCGGCCGCAGCCGAGCCACTCCGCCGATTCCGAGCGTGTAGGCCAGTGCGGTGCAGACCACCCCGAGCAGTACCACCGGAACCATCCACGGCACCGTCGCCCCGGCGATCACCGCGTCGTTGGCCGTGAAGTGCAACGGCATCACGCCGGACAGGCCGAGCAGGCCGACGGCGATGGTGGCCACCACCAGCGATCCCGCAGCGAGCGTCAGCGCCTGCAGGCCCGAGCCGTCGGTGCTGACCTTGTCCGACATCATGAAGTAACAGACGGCGCACAGTGCCGCGCCCAGGCCCCAGGCGACGCCCACGGGGTCGACCCGGGCGGAGTTGAAGACGTCGAGCACCAGCGTCACGCCCACCACCGCCAGCGCGACGCCGACCAGCGTCAGGACCTGTGGCCGACGCCTGGTGGTGGCCCATAACCACCCGATGACCAGCACGGGGGAGGTGTACTCCAGCAGCAATGCGACGCCCACCGACAGATGCGCGACGGCGTTGTAGTAGCAGAGCTGCGCGCCGGCGACCGGGATCAGCCCGTAGGCGAGCACGGTCCCGGCGTGTGCGCGGGCTTCGCGGAGCCAGCCTGGTCGGGCGATGGTGGCGACGACGGCGAGCACAAGTGCACCGCCGGCGAGTCGAGCGGTGACCGCGGCCGTCGGCGACCAGCCGGCCTCCATCAGCGATTTTGCGAGCGGGCCGGACATCCCGAACGCGAAAGCCGAACCGCCGGCCAGCAGCAGCCCCAGCTGGAACTGGTTCACGGGCCGGGGCTGGTTCTTCTCCAGCGTCTTCTGATCGAGCGTCGTGGACATCGGACACCCCCTCGGGTCATGAGTAAAATAGTTGACGGTCCTGACGCTACGTCCCCGGGAGGTCATGGGTCAAATGCTTTTCACGCCTGACACCGAGCTGACCCTCCGGGCCGCGGCCGTCCTGGTCAACAGCAATCGGATCGACGGTGAGCAACTCGTTGACCAGGCTGCACTCGACGAGTATCTGGATACGTACGGGTGGACGGGGCGCCGCGACCGTGATGCCGCGGAGCTGGCCGAGGTCCACGGGCTCCGAGAACGGCTCGGCCGGATCTGGGCGGTCGCCGATGACGAGGAAAGCTCCGTCGAGGAGGTCAACGCGCTGCTCGCCGAGACCCGCGCCTCGCCGTGGCTGACCAGGCATCCGGAGATGCCCGAATGGCATCTGCATCTGGCGTCCGCGCGCGATCCGCTGGCCCGGAGGATGGGGGCGGAGATGGCGATGGCGCTGGCCGATCTGATTCGCGGCGGGCAGTTGAACCGTCTGAAAACCTGTGCGGCGCCCGACTGCGAGGCGGTGCTGGTCGATCTGTCCCGCAACCGCTCGCGGATGTTCTGCGACACCGGCAATTGCGGCAACCGGCAGCATGTCGCCGCTTACCGTCGGCGCCGTTCCGTCAAGCCCCGACAGCCCTGACGGTCCTCAAAGCCCTGTGGATGGCCACGGCGGGCGGGGGCCAACCGGCCCTAACCTCGAGCCGTGAACGACAGCCCCTACCCGAACGACGGCGCCCAGACCGTGCTGGAGGTCGGGCCGCGGACCGTCCGCGTCGTGAGCGGCGGCGCAGGTGCCCGGCTGCCCCCCGCGCTGGTGGCGGCCGCCCTCGAGTGGATCGACGATCCGGTCGGGTTGTTCGAGGGTTCGCCGGTCGCCGTGGCCGACCTGTGGCGGGAGCTACTGCTGGCCGCGGTCGGCCGGCACCGCGATTCGGTGGTCGTCGTGCATCCGCCGGGCTGGCCCGAACCGCGCATCGCGCGGGTCCTGGCCGCGGCGAACACCGTCGCCGACCGGGTCGTCGCGGTCCGCTCCGGGGAATGGGTCCCGTCACGTCCCGAACCCGAACATCCTCAACTCGAGCCCGTCGGCAGGCGCCGGCGCCGGTGGCCCATGGCGATCGCGGTCGCCGGGATCGTCCTGCTCCCGGCGGCGGCCCTGCTGTGGCCCCACCCGTCACCGCCCGCGGCTCGGCCGGCGAGCCCGGTAGCGAGCAGCCTGGTGGAGGGGCGGGTGGCGGTGCGGATTCCCCGGCTCTGGTCCGTCGAGCGGATCACCGCAGGCCCGGGGTCGCGCCGCGTGCAGGTCATTTCGCCGTCTCACGCCGACGTGGCGCTGCATATCACCCAGTCCTACGCGCCCGAGGCGACGCCGGAGCAGACCGCCGAGGTCCTCGCGCGTGCCATCGCCCGTGAACCGGCCGGGGTTTTCACCGACCTTCGTCCCGACGGCCGGGTCGCCGGCCGCCCGGCGGTGACCTACACCGAGGCTCGGCCCGGCCGGATCATCCGGTGGGCGGTGCTGTCCTCGGGCCCGACCCGGATCAGCATCGGTTGCCAGAGTCCGCCGGGCCGCGAGGATTCCATCACGGCGGTCTGCGACGACGCGGTGCGTTCGGCGCGTGATGTGGGAACCGAAGCCGGTCCCGCGACGTCTAACCCTTAGTGACCGGCCACCGATGACCGGCGGTTGCGCGGTCTCGACGGAGGAGAGCCGTCGGGACCGCACAGCTGCCGCAACGGTGCGCTCCGGTGGCGTTTTGACCTGCTCGGATCCCCGACGGTAGGCTACCGATCTGGTGTGCGGTACTCCGCGGTGTCATCCGCGGGGTCAGCCGGGTTCTCGGGTCAATGTCGGTCGCTGAGAAACGTTGCCCGACCGCTGGCACCCGACCGGCACCCGGCCCGTCCGGGATCGAAACCCGCTAGAGGATCAAGGAGAGGTAAGCGCCTGTGCCTACATACACGCCGAAGGCCGGTGACACCACGCGCTCGTGGTACGTCATCGACGCCACCGACGTGGTGCTCGGCCGGCTCGCCGTCGCCGCAGCCAATCTGCTGCGCGGCAAGCACAAGCCGACATTCACGCCCAACGTCGACGGTGGCGACTTCGTCATCATCGTCAACGCCGACAAGGTCGCCATCGGAGGCGACAAGCTCAACTCCAAGATGGCCTACCGCCACTCCGGTTATCCCGGCGGTCTGAGCTCGCGCACCATCGGTGAACTGATGGCCAAACATCCGGACCGGGTCGTCGAGAAGGCGATCGTCGGGATGCTGCCGCATAACAAGCTGAGCCGTCAGGTCCAGCGGAAGCTGAAGGTCTACGCGGGCCCCGATCATCCGCATACCGCTCAGCAGCCGATTCCGTTCGAGATCAAGCAGGTGGCGCAGTGACAGACAACGACATCGAGACAGGCAGCGACATCGACGTGACAACCGAGACGGTCGAAGAGGTCGCGGTCGAGGCCGCGCCCCGCCAGCCGGTGTTCATCGACCGCCCGATCCAGACGGTGGGTCGCCGCAAGGAGGCCGTGGTCCGGGTGCGCCTGGTTCCCGGCACCGGCCAGTTCAACCTGGACGGCCGCACTCTGGAGGCCTACTTCCCCAACAAGGTGCACCAGCAGCTCATCAAGGCGCCGCTGGTGACCGTCGACCGGGTGGACAGTTTCGACGTCTACGCCCACCTCGACGGTGGCGGCCCGTCCGGGCAGGCCGGCGCGCTGCGCCTGGCGATCGCCCGCGCACTGATCCTGGTTCAGCCTGAGGACCGGCCCGCACTGAAGAAGGCCGGCTTCCTGACCCGCGACCCGCGCGCCATCGAGCGCAAGAAGTACGGCCTGAAGAAGGCCCGCAAGGCGCCGCAGTACAGCAAGCGCTGAGCGGCAATTGCCTGTCCCACTCGCCGGGTGCGGTCCAGCTCCGACTGGACCGCACCCGGCGGGTGTGTTTTTTCGGTGAGTCTGCGGATCTGGAAGGTGTGAGTCCATGGGCCGACTGTTCGGCACCGACGGTGTACGCGGAGTCGCCAACCGCGAGTTGACCGCTGAGCTCGGACTGGCGCTCAGCGCGGCGGCCGCGCGCCGGCTCGCCCCAGCCACCACCGGGCACCGCTTCGCAGTGGTCGGCCGCGACCCCCGGGCAAGCGGGGAGATGCTCGAGGCGGCGGTGATCGCCGGCCTCACCAGTGAGGGAGTCGACGCCCTGCTGGTGGGGGTGTTGCCCACCCCCGCGGTGGCCTATCTGACCGCGGCCTACCGCGCCGACCTCGGCGTGATGATCTCCGCCTCGCACAACCCGATGCCCGACAACGGCATCAAGATCTTCGGCCCCGGCGGGCACAAACTCGACGACGACGCCGAGGACCGGATCGAGGAACTCGTCGCCCAGGGGCCGGGGCTGCGGCCGGTCGGTGCGCAGATCGGCCGGGTCCGGAGGGCCCACGACGCGCTCGACCGCTACCTGGACCACATCGTGGCTGCGGCCGGAACCCGTCTGGACGGGCTGACCGTCGTCGTCGACTGCGCCAACGGCGCGGCGTTCGCTGCGGCGCCGCGTGCCTACGCGGCCGCGGGTGCGCGGGTCATCGCGATCAACGCCGAGCCGGACGGGCTCAACATCAACGACGGCTGCGGGTCGACACACCTTGATCAGCTTCGGTCGGCGGTGGTGACCCACGGCGCCGATCTCGGTCTGGCCCACGACGGCGACGCCGACCGCTGCCTGGCCGTGGATGCGGCCGGTGAGGTGGTCGACGGCGACGCGATCATGACCGTCATCGCACTGGCTATGCGGGAGGCCGGCGAACTCGCCGCCGACACGCTGGTCACCACCGTGATGAGCAATATGGGGCTGCACCTGGCCATGCGGGAGGCGGGCATCGCGGTGCGCACCACCGCGGTCGGCGATCGTTACGTGCTCGAGGAACTGCGGGCCGGGCGGTACAGCCTGGGCGGCGAGCAGTCCGGGCACATCGTCCTGCCGGCGTTCGGCACCACCGGCGACGGGATCCTCACCGGGCTGCGGCTGATGTCGCGGATGGCCCAGACCCGGGCCACCCTGGCGCAGCTGGCCGCCCCGATGCGCTCACTTCCGCAGGTCCTCATCAACGTGGAGGTCGCCGACAAGGCCAGTGCCGCCCAGGCGCCGGCGGTGCGCTCGGCGGTGTCGCAGGCCGAAGCCGAGCTCGGCGACACCGGCCGAATCCTGCTGCGGCCCTCGGGCACCGAACAGATCGTCCGGGTGATGGTCGAGGCTGCCGACGAGGACACCGCCCGCCAAGTCGCTCACCGGGTCGCGAGGTCGGTCAGCGCCGAGGGCTGAGTTCGCGCCGGAAGGGAACCGGCGGGGTCGCGGTCGCGTCCAATCCGATATGGGAACAACTGCCGGAGTCATCGCGGTGGATCCGCAGGCGCTACGGATCGCGGCGGCGCGGCTGGATGCCGCCGCGGACATCCTGCTCACGGCGCGCCGCACCCACCTGAGTGGCCTCCGGGCCGAGGAGGCGGCCACCGCTGTGGCCCGCTGGGAACTGGCCGTGCGGGAGACCGCCACGGCGTTGCGCACCGCGGCGGAGCGTTACGCCGACTCCGAGGTGCGTGGGGCCCAGGCCTTGCGGTGACGACCGATCCGGGGCTTGTGGCGACGCTGGAGGCCGAGCGCGTCGCGGTGACCGCGGCGGCCGCGATGGCCGAAGACGCGCTGAGCCTCCAGCGGGAGGCCCTGGCCGTCCTGGTGGAGGGTTGGGACGGTCAATCCGGTTCAGCGGCAGCCGATCTGCTGTCGCGGCAATGCGCCGACGGGGCGGACGTGGTCACCGCGATGCAGGAGGTCGCCGGTGAACTCGCCCTGCTGCGCGACAGCCTGGCGGATCCGGGTGACACCGCCGCCCGGGCCGTTCGCGCCTACGGTGAGGCTCCCGTTGGTGCGGGTGTTCCGGCGGCGCCGTGGGGGCCCACCGGGATGCCCTTTCCCGCGCTACCGGACTTCGGCGGGGCGCTCGCGGGCTTGGTCGGCCAGATCACCGAGGCGATCGGAACCGGTGTGGGCGGCTCGGTGGGCTTTCCCGCCGAGTCCGCGAGCGGGATTCCCGCTGAGATCCCCGCTGAGGTCCGCGCCGGGCCGCCCGAACCGCCTGAGGTCGTGCCGGAGGCCGTCGAGACGGTGCCGGACCCGGTGCCCGCGCCACCGCCCGATACGGTGCCCGCCGAAGCGCCGGGCCCGCTTGCTGCCGAAGCGCCGGTGGTGAGTCCGCCCACCGAGGAACCCTTGGTCATCCAGCGGCCGCCGGAAACGGAGCCGCGACCGGAATCTCCGGCAGCCCCGGCCACACCCTGCGAGATCGCCGCCGACGAACTTCCGCAGGTCGGCCGATGACCCACGGATCAGGGCAGCAACTGCAGGAACTGTTCGACGAAGTCGACGTACTCCGCGCCGTCGGCGGCGACGGGTGTGGCGAGCAGCGTGGTAACGCCGGCCTCGGCAAAGGCGGCGATGCGTTCCGCGACATAGCCGCGCGGGCCGATCAGCGACACGTTGCGCACCAGTTCGTCCGGTACCGCGGCGATCGCCTCCACCTTGCGACCGGACAGATACAGGTCCTGGATGCGGTCGGCGACCTCGCCGAACCCGTACCGGGTCGCCACGTTGTGATAGAAGTTGCGCCCCTTGGCGCCCATCCCGCCGATATAGAGCGCCAGTTGGGGTTTGGCCCATTCCAGCCGGTCCTCGACGTTGTCTCCGATAGCGAGCGAGACCCCGACCATCACGTCAAGGTCGCCGAGTTGGCTGTCGCGCTTGGCTTTTCCTGCGCGCAGCGCCTCGCCCCAGATGTCGTCGGCCCGCTCCGGGTAGAAGAACACCGGCTGCCAGCCCTCGGCGATCTCGGCGGTCAGTTCGACGTTCTTGGGCCCCAGGGCGGCGATACTGATCGGAATGCGTTCCCGCACCGGCTGATTGATGAGCTTCAGCGGCTTTCCGAGTCCGGTGCCCCGGCCGGGCGGCAGCGGGATCTGATAGTTCCTGCCTTGGTGGGACACTCGTTCGCGGCGCCAGACCTGGCGGCAGATCTGCACGACCTCCCGGGTGCGGCCCAGGGGGGCGTCGAACGGCACGCCGTGGAAACCCTCCATCACCTGAGGCCCGGAGGTGCCGATGCCGAGCCGGAATCGTCCGTCGGAGACGTAGTCGAGGCCTGCGGCGGTCATGGCCAGCAACGTCGGTGTGCGGGTGTAGATCGGCACCACGCCGGATCCGAGTTCGATGGTCGAGGTCTTGGCCGCCAGATAACCGAGTTGGCTGACGGCGTCGAAGGAATACGCCTCGGCGACCAGGACGATGTCCACCCCCTGACGCTCCAGGACGGCGACGTGCTCCGCGGCTTCGTGGAAGCCGCCCGCGTAGGACAGGAAGACACCGGTGCGCATGCACCGGTTATACCGTCCCCGGAACGGGCTCTACTTGAACAGGGCCACGATCCGGTCCTCGTCGGTCACCGGCGGGGCGTCCGGGTCCGGCCGCCGAGTGTGCGGCAGCGCCGCCTCCGGATCGGCGAAGTCGCGATAGGCCTTGTCGCCGGTGAGCCGGTGCATCAGGAATCCGGTCAGCAGCGCCCGGACGGTCTTCTGGGTCCGGGTGCTGGAGCCGGGCAGACCGAGGAGCCAGCCCAGGCGCCGTTTCTCGGCCAGTTCGGCGGCGGCGGCCTTGTCGACCACTCGCAGAACCGAACCGCTCCAGGCCCGGCCCGCCTCGAGGGCGTCGGTGCGCAGGGACTTGGCGTCATCGGGGGTCGCCAGCACCAGGCCCGGAACCTTCAGCCCGGCCGCGGCGGCCTCAGCCGAGGGCTTGGTCACCGCCGGGAAGACCGCCGCCACCGCCTTCGGGGTGACCGAACCGGAGGCCGCCAGGATCGCCGCCGAGGCGCCGACGCCGTGACCGGACAGACCGCGCTTGTCCGGGGCGACGCTGATCCGGCCCGGGCCGAGCCGGATCCCGCTGATCACGTCCAGGGTGGCGGACAGGTCGTGGGCCAGGTCGAGGACCGAGGGGACCGGGCCGCGCTGGGTGGCCGGCGCGGCCGCCACGATGCCCCAGCTGGCCAGGTGTTCGAGGGTTCCGGTGTAGCGATAGGCGTCGGTGAGCCAGTCGTGTCCGAAGGCCACGCCGGGCAGGTGAAAGCCCTCGGCGGGGGTGTAGAGCAACCCTGGGATGCCGGCGAACGCCAGGTCGCCGCGCAGCACCTTATGTGGGCCGCGCCGGGTGAGGGACTTGAACAGCGTGCGGGTGCGGGACACCTGACGACCGTAGCCGACCCGGTTGCCGTGGGCTCACTGTTCGCCGCGATCATGCCTGATCGCAGGCCCGGGACCGGGCCTGCGGGTCGGTAGCTCACCCCCGGCTGCACTACCCTGATGAACCATGTGCGGAATCGTGGCGTACGTGGGGCACCGTCCTGCCCGCGACGTCGTGGTCGACGCACTGCGGCGGATGGAGTACCGGGGTTATGACTCCGCGGGGATCGCGCTCGTCGAGGCGGCGGGCGGACTGACCGTCCGGCGCCGCGCGGGCCGGCTGGCCAACCTGGAGGAGGCGCTGGCCGAGACCGATCCGGACGCACTCACCGGGACCGCGGGGCTGGGCCACACCCGATGGGCCACCCACGGCCGGCCCACCGACCGCAACGCGCACCCGCACCGCGACGCCGCCGGCGAGTTCGCCGTGGTGCACAACGGGATCATCGAGAACTTCGCCGCCCTGCGCCGCGAACTCGAGGACGCCGGCGTGGAGTTCGCCAGCGACACCGACACCGAGGTGGCGGTCCACCTGGTTTCCCGCGCCTACCGCGAGGGTGACACCGCCGGCGATTTCGTGGCCTCGGTGCTGGCCGTGCTGCGCCGTCTGGAGGGTCACTTCACGCTGGTCTTCGCCCACGCCGGAGACCCGGGCACCATCGTGGCCGCCCGCCGGTCCACTCCCTTGGTGGTCGGGGTGGGCGACGGGGAGACCTTCCTGGGCTCCGATGTCGCGGCCTTCATCGAATTCACCCGCGACGCCGTCGAACTCGGCCAGGACCAGGCCGTGGTGATCACCGCCGGCGGATACCGGATCACCGACTTCGACGGCAATGACGCGTCCGCCCAAGCCCGCCCCTTCCATATCGACTGGGACCTCTCGGCCGCCGAGAAGGGCGGCTATGACTACTTCATGCTCAAGGAGATCGCCGAACAGCCCGTCGCCGTGGGCGACACCTTGCTCGGCCATTTCGTCGACGGCCGGATCGTGCTCGACGAGCAGCGGCTCTCCGACCAGGAACTGCGCGAGGTGGACAAGGTCTTCATCGTCGCCTGCGGCACCGCTTTCCACTCCGGCCTGCTGGCCAAGTACGCCATCGAGCACTGGACCCGGCTTCCGGTGGAGGTGGAGATCGCCAGCGAGTTCCGCTACCGCGACCCGGTTCTGGACCGCGCCACGCTGGTGATCGCCATCTCCCAGTCCGGCGAGACCGCCGACACCCTCGAGGCGGTGCGCCACGCCAAGGCCCAGAAGGCCAAGGTGCTGGCCATTTGCAACACCAACGGCAGCCAGATCCCCCGCGAGGCCGACGCCGTGCTCTATACCCGGGCCGGGCCGGAGATCGGGGTGGCGGCCACCAAGACCTTCCTGGCCCAGGTCGCCGCCAACTACCTGGTCGGCCTGGCCCTGGCCCAGGCGCGCGGCACGAAATACCCCGAAGAGGTCGCCCGCGAGTACCACGAACTGGAGGCCATGCCCGGTCGGGTGACCGAGGTGCTCGAGCACATCGGCCCGGTGTCCGAACTGGGCCGCCGGTTCGCCCAGTCCCCGGCGGTGCTCTTCCTCGGCCGGCACGTCGGCTACCCGGTGGCCCTGGAGGGTGCGCTCAAGCTCAAGGAACTGGCCTACATGCATGCCGAGGGCTTCGCCGCCGGCGAACTCAAGCACGGGCCGATCGCGCTCATCGAGGACGGCTTGCCGGTCATCGTCGTGATGCCCTCGCCCAAGAACGCCGCCACCCTGCACGCCAAACTGCTCAGCAACATCCGCGAGATCCAGGCCCGCGGAGCGGTCACCATCGTCATCGCCGAGGAAGGCGACGACACGGTCCGTCCCTACGCCGACCACATCATCGAGTTGCCTTCGGTGTCAACGCTTTTCCAGCCGCTGCTGTCCACCGTCCCACTGCAGGTGTTTGCCGCCGCAGTGGCCCGCGCGCGGGGCTACGACGTCGACAAGCCCCGTAACCTGGCCAAGTCCGTGACCGTCGAATAGCCCCGGTTCGCCCGCCGGCATGCCATCCTCGATGTAATGCGGCACTACTACACCGCCGATCAGATCAGGGCCGCCGAGGCCCCCCTGCTGGCCGGTCTACCCGACGGCGCGCTCATGCGCCGCGCGGCCACCGGGCTGGCCGGGGCCATCGCCGCCGAACTGCGGCGGCGCACCGGCGGGCTGGCGGGGCGTTCGGTCTGCGCGGTGGTCGGATCCGGGGACAACGGCGGCGACGCGCTCTGGTCAGCGACCCTGTTGCGCCGCCGCGGCGTGGCGGCCGCCGCGATCCTGCTCAACCCCGAGCACACCCACACCGGGGCTCTGGCAGCCTTCCGGGCGGCCGGCGGCCGGGTGGTGGCGGCGCCGCCGCGCGACGCCGACCTCGTCATCGACGGTGTGGTCGGGATCTCCGGCAAGGGGCCGCTGCGGCCCGCCGCCGCGGAGATCTTCGCCGCCGTCGACGCCGCGGGCATCCCGGTGGTCGCCGTGGACATCCCCAGCGGGATCGACGTTCACACCGGCGCGATCGACGGTCCGGCCGTCCGGGCCGCGCGCACCGTCACCTTCGGAGGGCTCAAACCGGTCCACGCTCTGGCCGACTGCGGTCCGGTCGACTGCGTCGACATCGGCCTGGACCTGCCCGCCACCGACCTGATCGGCCTGGACGCCGCCGACATCGCCGCCAACTGGCCGGTGCCCGGACCCCGCGACGACAAGTACACCCAGGGTGTCGTCGGCATCGTGGCCGGATCGTCGAGGTATCCGGGCGCGGCCGTTCTCTGCACCGGTGCGGCGGTCGCTGCCACCTCCGGCATGGTGCGCTACGGCGGGACCGCCGCGGCGGATGTGGTGTCGCACTGGCCGGAGGTCGTCGCGGCGCCCAGCGCGCCCGCGGTCGGCCGGGTACAGGCCTGGGTGGTCGGCCCCGGGCTGGGCACCGATGAGTCGGCGAAAACGGCGCTGATGTTCGTCCTCAACAGCGACCTGCCGGTCATCGTCGACGCCGACGGGTTGACCATCCTGTCCGCCCACCCGCATCTGGTGGCAAAGCGCGATGCGCCCACCGTGCTGACCCCGCACGCAGGGGAGTACGAACGGCTGGCGGGGCGGCCCCCGGGGGAGGACCGATTGGGCGCCGCGCGCCGGCTCGCAGAGTCGTTCGGCGCCACCGTGCTGCTGAAGGGGAACGTCACCGTCATCGCCGACCCGGGCGGACCGGTTTACCTCAACCCGGCCGGTGCGTCCTGGGCGGCCACCGCCGGCTCGGGTGACGTCCTGTCCGGCATCATCGGCGCGCTGCTCGCCGCAGGGCCGGCACCGGGCGAGGCCGCCGCGATGGCTGCGTTCGTGCACGCCCGCGCCGCCAACGACTCGGCCGCGGATCCCGGACCGGCCGCGGTCCCGACATCCGCCTCGCGCATCCTCGCCCACATCCGCCCCGCCCTCGCGCAGCTATTGAACCAACAGTGAAAAACCAACCAGGAGGACAACGCATGCCGCACGTCAAGTACCGGTCGCCGTCGATCGCCCCGGCCTACACGGGTCGGCTTTCGACCGACCCGGTCCCGTCGATGAGACTGCCCGCCGAGGCCATGGAACCCGCCGCGGCGTACCGGTTCATCCACGACGAGCTGATGCTCGACGGCAGCTCCCGGCTCAACCTGGCGACCTTCGTGACCACCTGGATGGACCCGGAAGCCGAACGGTTGATGGCCGAGACGTTCGACAAGAACATGATCGACAAGGACGAGTACCCGGCCACCGCGGCGATCGAATCACGCTGTGTGGCAATGGTCGCCGATCTGTTCCATGCCGAGAATCTGCGGGACGACGACGTGTCCACCGCCGTCGGGGTGTCCACCATCGGGTCCTCCGAGGCGGTCATGCTCGGCGGTCTGGCGCTGAAGTGGCGCTGGAAGGAGCGCGTCTCCAAGAATGATCCGAACGCCTGGAAGGGCCGCACGCCGAACCTGGTGATGGGCTCCAACGTGCAGGTGGTCTGGGAGAAGTTCTGCCGCTATTTCGAGGTCGAGCCCCGGTACCTGCCGATGGCCGAGGACCGCTATGTGATCACACCCGAGCAGGTGGTCGAGGCCGTCGACGAGAACACGATCGGGGTCGTCGGGATCCTGGGCACTACCTACACCGGCGAGTTGGAGCCGATCGCCCAGATCTGCGCCGCACTGGACAAACTCGCGAGCGAGAAGGGGCTCGACATCCCGGTGCACGTCGATGCCGCCAGCGGCGGCTTCGTCGTCCCGTTCCTCGACCCGGACCTGAAATGGGACTTCCGGCTGCCCCGGGTGGCCTCGATCAACGTCAGCGGTCACAAGTACGGGCTGACCTATCCGGGGGTGGGCTTCGTGGTCTGGCGCAACGCCGATCAGCTGCCCGAGGATCTGGTGTTCCGGGTGAACTACCTGGGCGGGGACATGCCGACCTTCACGCTGAACTTCTCCCGGCCGGGCAATCAGGTGGTCGGGCAGTACTACAACTTCCTACGGCTGGGCCGGGCCGGCTACACCAGCGTGATGCAGACCCTGTCGAACACCGCGCGCTGGTTCGCCGATCAACTCGCCAAGTCGCGTCATTTCGAGGTGATCTCCGACGGATCGCAGATCCCCGTCGTCGCGTTCCGGCTCTCCGGCGATTTCGGCTACAACGAGTTCGACGTCTCGGCCGGGTTGCGCTCCTTCGGCTGGCAGGTTCCGGCCTACACCATGCCCGACGGCGCCAAGGACGTCTCGGTGCTGCGGGTCGTGGTGCGCGAGGGCCTGTCCGCCGACCTGGCCCGTTCGCTGTGGGAGGACCTGCACGCGGTGCTGGACAACCTCGACGCGCTGCAGCCCGAGGGGCACTTCACCCAGGCGCACTTCGCGCACTGACGCACCCGGCTTCGGCCTGACGGGGCTTCTGGGAGAATCGTCGGTGGTGACATGACCATGCAGACCTCTCCGTCGAACTCCTCGACACCCACGCGCGCCCCGGCGGTCAACGGCGAGGCCGTCATCGACCTCGCGGCCATCGCCCACAATGTGCGTGTGCTGCGGGAACACGCCGGGTCGGCACAGGTGATGGCCGTGGTCAAGGCCGACGGCTACGGTCACGGCGCCACGGCGGTGGCCCGTACGGCGGTGGCCGCAGGTGCGGCCGAACTGGGCGTCGCGACCATCCCCGAAGCGCTGGAACTGCGGCGGGGCGGCATCACCGCCCCGGTGCTGTCCTGGCTACATCCGCCGGGCACCGACTTCGCCGCGGCGCTGACGGCCGACGTGCAGATCGGGGTGTCCTCGGTTCGCCAGATCGACGATGTGCTCGACGCGGTGGCGCGCACCGGCCGCGCCGCCGCGGTCACCGTCAAGGTCGACACCGGCCTGAACCGCAACGGCGTGGGCGTCCGGGAGTACCCGGAGGTGCTGGAGGTGCTCGGGCGCGGGGTCGCCCTGGGCGCCATCGGCCTCCGCGGCTTCATGTCACACCTGGCCAGTGGCGACGAACCGCACAATCCGGTCAACGATCTGCAGGCCAAACGGTTCGCCGAGATGCTCGCCGAGGCCCGTCGCAAGGGTCTGCGATTCGAGGTTGCGCATCTCTCGAACTCGCCATCGGCGATGACCCGGCCCGACTTCGCTTTCGACATGGTCCGTCCCGGAGTCGCGGTCTACGGTCTCAGCCCCATCCCGGAGCGCGGCGACATGGGGTTGCGGCCGGCCATGACGCTGAGATGCCCGGTGGCCATGGTGAAGTCGCTGACGGCCGGTGACGCGGTGTCCTACGGGCACACCTGGATCGCCGAGCGTGACACCACGGTGGCGCTGCTGCCGATCGGGTATGCCGATGGCGTCTACCGGGCGTTGAGTGGTCGCGTCGACGTGATGATCAACGGACGGCTCCGGCCCTCCGTCGGGCGGATCTGCATGGACCAGTTCGTCGTCGATCTGGGCCCCGGCCCGACCGACGTCGTCGAGGGCGACCAGGCGGTCCTGTTCGGGCCGGGCGGTTCGGGTGAGCCGACCGCCCAGGACTGGGCGGATCTGCTGGGCACCATCCACTACGAAGTGGTCACCAGCCCGCGCGGCCGGGTGCTGCGCCGTTACCGGGAGGCCGACGCCGATGCCCGGTAGACCGCGAAGGATCACCGGTCGGCCCCGGCACCCGGCCATCGAGGCCGCGAAACCGGAGGGTGCGCCCAGCGGCAACGGCAAGAAAGCGGGTCTGCTGGCCGGCCTCGCCGGACTGTCCGCGGTCGGCGCCGCGGCCGGGGTGTCCGCGGCCCGGGCCGTGCGGTTCCGCAAGGCCATCCACGACGCCTACGAGGGCGAGGATTTCGCCTTGCTCGAGGCCGACCGCGGCTGTGTGATCACGACGCCAGACGGCGTCCCCCTGGTGGTCCGCGAGGTGGGTCCGGTGACCGCCCCGCTGACCGTGGTGTTCGCCCACGGGTTCTGCATGCGGATGGGGGCGTTCCACTTCCAGCGTGCGGCACTGGCCCAGCGGTGGGGCGAGCAGGTCCGGATGGTCTTCTACGACCAGCGCGGGCACGGCCAGTCCGGCAGCGCCTCGATCAAGACCTACACCGTCGAGCAACTCGGTCGCGACCTGGAAACCGTTCTGCAGGTGATGGTTCCGCGCGGACCGGTGGTTCTGGTGGGCCACTCGATGGGTGGGATGACGGTGCTCTCCCATGCCCGCCAGTTTCCGGAGCACTACGGCAAGCGCATCGTGGGCGCCGCGCTCATCTCATCGGCCGCCGAGGGGGTGTCGCGGTCGCCGCTGGGCGAGATCCTGCAGAACCCGGCGCTGGAAGCCGTGCGGTTCGCCGCGCGCTACGCGCCGAAACTTGTCCACCGCACCCGCGGTGCCACCCGGTCGCTGCTGCGGCCCATCCTGCGGACCGCGTCCTTCGGCGACGAGAAGATCAGCCCCAGCGTCGCGCAGTTCAACGAGGCGATGATCCACGACACCCCGATCGACACCCTGGTGGCGTTCCTTCACGCCCTGGAGGTGCACGACGAGAGCGCGGCGCTGCCGGTGCTGGCCCGGATCCCGACGCTGATCGCCTGCGGGGACCGGGACATGCTCACCCCGGTGAAAAACTCCGAGGAGATGGCGGCCGCACTGCCGGACTCCCTGCTGGTGATCGTCCCCGGCGCGGCGCACCTGGTGCAGATGGAGCGCCCCGAGGTCATCGACGAGGCGCTGGTGCGCCTGGTGGAGCGGGCCACCCCGTCGCGGCTGATCGCCTTCGCTCGCCGGTTGCGGGAGCGTGCCCGTGACTGACGTGCGCGCCGAGGCCGGCACGGCGTCGCTGCCGACCGTCGCCGACACCATCGCCCTCGGGGAGCGGATCGGCCGCGGGCTGCGTGCCGGCGACGTCGTGGTGCTCTCCGGCCCCCTCGGCGCCGGAAAGACGGCGCTGGCCAAGGGGATAGCGCGGGGCATGGACGTCGAGGGGCCGGTCACCTCGCCGACCTACGTGCTGGCCCGGGTGCACCGGGCCAGGCGAGCCGGCCCCCCGGCGATGGTGCACGTCGACCTCTACCGACTGCTCGACCACGGCGCCGTCGACCTGACCGCCGAGCTGGACTCCCTCGACCTCGACACCGATCTCGACGACGCCGTGGCGGTGGTCGAATGGGGGGAGGGCCTGGCCGAACGGCTCTCCGAGAATCACCTGCTGGTGCGGCTGCAACGGCAGCCCGACACCGAGACCCGCACCGCGAGCTGGCAGTGGAACCGGCCGTGACCCGAATCATCCTCGCCATCGACACCTCCACGCCGGCGGTGATCGCCGCCGTGCTGCGCCGCGACGATGACGGCCGGATCGGCCCGCTCGCTGAGCGGATCACCGTCGACGCCCGTGCGCACGCCGAGCTTCTGACCCCCAATGTCGTTGCGGC
>Ga0209607_1001963_pt1 | contig 16898 bp, 10 predicted proteins | sample AD_UKC117_MetaG_FD_184413 | JGI IMG/M metagenome (GOLD analysis project Ga0209607, IMG submission 184413) | Active sludge microbial communities of municipal wastewater-treating anaerobic digesters from Hong Kong - AD_UKC117_MetaG (SPAdes)... | ecosystem: Engineered > Bioreactor > Anaerobic >... | reverse complement strand
GTTGATTCCGGTGTCCCCTTAACGGTTTGGCTATCGATAATCCCTGCACTCGGATGCTCATTTCGACCCATTCCTTTTCGGAGTTGCTGATGAATCGCTGTGTTGATTTGCTCGATAGTATTATTGTAACCCATTTATGATAATAGTAACTAATTAAGGTATAGTGGGGAAAATCTTTAGGCAAATACCGCCATTGACAACCCGTCTTGTTCAGGTAAAAAAATGGCATTTATTACTTCGCGGAGATCAACTTTACGTGGCCGACCTGTCGTATAAGGATCGGCTTTTTTAAAATCGGCGCCAAGATTTCCCATTCTTCATCTGTCAAATCACTGGGATACCTCTTACCAGGAATTTCTTTTGGCCAAGCCATGCAGCACCTCGAATAGAATCTCTGAAATTAAAATAATCGCCGGATTTTGGCTTATTTTATCAAAAATACTATAATAATATCAATGTGTTAGTTTTTGTACGGCTTCTTACAATCGCCGATCTGGGCGAAAAGTACGCTCAAGCTTGTACATCGAGAGTCCGGCACAACCAATCGCGTTGACCAGCACGTAGCGGCTGGATCGCGGCACGGCCGTTGATCGTGAGTTCCAGATCCCGCAATTCCGGGTGGCCGTAGACCACCGGGCTGAAACGCACCGTACCGCTGGGATAGTCGCCGGACTCGGCGATGGTGACCTGCAAGCGCTCGCTCTCGATCTCCGCCGTGATGAGGGCCACGCCGTAAGCGCCGTCCGCATAACGCTGCGTTTCCCGGTCATCCAGGAAGTAATCGCATCGCGCCGGCCTGCTGCGGCAAAATAGATGTAACTCAATGGCGCTCAGGTCCATGAGGCTGTTTTTTAGCGGACCGGCGTAATACGGCAGCACCGCCCCGTCGCGGGCAAACAGTGGCAGTTCGTCCAGCGCCGCCACATAAGGCAGCGATCGGCCACCCTCCAGCCATTCCCCTCGATTCAGGTCGAACCACCAGCCTGGCGGCAATGCCACCGGCCGTTCCTGTACCGTGACCCCGTGGCGAGTGGATTCCAGACCCTGACCCTCGCCGTGCAAGATCGGGGCGACCAACAGGGCGTCGCCCACCAGATATTGATCGTCCAGATCGCTGAACTCGGGTTCGGGATAGTGATAGAGCAGCGGGCGGATGATCGGATCGCCGTCCCGCCAATGCGCGAAGAAGCACTGATACAGATACGGCAGCAACCGGTAGCGGGTGCGGATCGCGCCGCGAATGGCCGCCAGCGGCGCCGGTCCGAACTGCCAGGGTTCCTGGCGGCGGGTAAAGTGGGCGGAGTGGTTGCGGTAGAACGGGAACAGACAGCCGGCTTGATGCCAGCGCACCAGCAGTTCGGCGCTGACATCGTCCATGAAGCCGCCCACGTCCGGGCCGTTGAAAGCCACGCCCGACAGGCTCAGATTCAGCGAGCAGGGCAGCGACATGCGCAGGTGTTGCCAGTTGCTGGCGTTGTCGCCGGTCCACACCGCGCTGTGGCGCTGGGTGCCGGCGCAAGCGCTGCGGGTCAGCAGAAACGGCCGGCCGTCGGGATCGGCCTGCTCGCAGGCCCGTCGGCTGGCCAGCGCCATGAAATGCGCGTACTGATTGTGATAGCGGTCGTGGGGAACGGCGCCCTGGTCGAAGCGCATTTCCTCGGTGCGGCTGTAGCCGGTGGCGGGGTCGTTCATGTCCAGCCATACCCCGTCCAGCGCGCTGTCGCGCAAAAATTCGGCCAGCCAGCCGGCCCACCAATCGCGCGTGGTCTCCAGGGTGAAATCGGGAAACACCGTATCGCCCGGCCAGACCTTGCCCACGTACTCCCGTCCGCTCGCCGTCCGGCAGAACGCCTCGCGCGCCTGACCGCTGTCGTACACCGCATAGCCTGGCTCGCGCTTGACGCCGGGATCGACGATGGTGACGGTGTGAATACCGGCGGCTTTCAACTCGCGGTTCAGGGCGGCGGGATCGGGGAATTCGGCGCGGTTCCAGGTGAACAGCCGGAAGCCGTCCATATAGTCGATGTCGTACCACAGTGCGCTGACCGGCAGGTCGGCGGCGGCGAATTGCGCGGCCAGTTCCCGCAGTTCCGTCGCGTTGCGATAGCTCCAGCGGCACTGGTGGTAGCCCAGCGCCCACAGCGGCGGCAGCGGTGCCCGGCCGGTCAGTGCCGTGTAACGTCGCACCACCTCGGCTAGGGTCGGGCCGGCGAGAAGGTAAAGATCGGTGTTGCCACCCAGCGACTGATACCAGAACTCGCCCGGCCGGGACTTACCGGCGTCCATGACCGCGCGGCAGGGATTGTCGAAGAACAGGCCCAGAAACTGCTCGCCGCTTTTCAGGATCGCCAGGGGGATGGCGACATAGGTCGGATCGTAGTCGTCGCGGGCGTAGGTGTGGCGAAATACCGCCACCACGTCCACGGTGAGATATTCGGCACTGTCACCCAGCTTGTTGAGATGCTTGGTGCGCTCGCCGAAGCCGTAGCAGCCGTCCACGGCGCTCAGGTCGAAGTTGAGCAACAACGCCTCGCCGCAGCCGCCGATACCCTCGGCGACGGTCGCCAGCGAAAATCCCGCCAATTCCAGCCGCAGGCGGGTCGCATCCAATTCGACTCGCCCCGCCATCGCTGTGAAGATCGCCGTGTCTCTCTCCAGCCGCGGCGCGATCGCCTGGCCTGCCCGTAACTCTGGCAGCACGGCGTCCGAGTGTTGGCGCCCGTCGCTCACTCGTTCATTCTCGAAGCGCAGCCGCAGGCAACCGGCGGCGATCTCGGCGCAGCGGACCCGCAACCGGATGTTTGTTCCGCTCAGTTCGGCGATGTCGGCGGCAACCGTCAGCCGGTCGGGGCCATCGAAATTGAGCGGATGGATTTTCTGGCCGAAGAACACGATGAAGACCCTCCAGTCGAACGCCGATGCGGCCCGCTTTTTAGGCGATTTTGACAGTGGCCTTGCGTTCCAGCTTGCCCCAGCCCACCAGCGCGCCACGCAGGGAGGCTAAGGTACTCTTGATGGCCACGTAGTACATCAACTGGCGGTAAAAGAAGCGTTGCCAGAATAATCCCACAAGCAACCACTTGTTCTCCCCGCGTTCCAGGGCGAATGCCAGCGCGGCCGCCAGATAATCCACCGCCACGAACAACGCGTAATAAAACAGCACGCGCCATAGGCCGTCGGAGGAATACTCGACGGGGTGCTGCCAGCGATTGAAGGCATCCGTCGCCAACGAGCCAATCAGCAACAGATCCATGACCGGGGAAACCAGGGGAAAGAACACCTGAAAGATAATGACGTTGGGCATGGCGATGAAGCCCAAGGCGCCATGGCGCGGCCGGAACAGGGCATCGGCGTGTTTCCAGGCCGCCTGCATGGTGCCGAACATCCAACGGAACCGCTGGCGGATGAAGCCGCGCACGGTATCGGGGGCTTCGGTAAGAGCCACCGCCTCGTCCTCGTACACGATGGCGTAACCCAACTTGCGAATCGCCATGGTGAGATCGGCGTCTTCCGCCAAGGTATCGTTGGTGAACCTGCCCGCCTGTTCCATCAGTTCACGACGCCATGCCCCCACCGCGCCGGGTACCACCGTGATGCAGTTGAGTCTGTCGAAGGCGCGGCGGTCCAGGTTCTGACTGGTGATGTATTCCAGCGCCTGCCAGCAGGTCAGCAGGTTGGTGCGGTTGCCCACCTTGGCGTTGCCGGCCACGGCGCCGACCCTGGGGTTGGCGAAATGTCGGATCAATTTGGTGATGGTGTCGCGGGTGAAAACGGTATCGGCATCCAGCGCCACCACGATCTCGGCCCGGGTCCGGCTCAGACCGAAGTTGAGTGCGGCCGGTTTGCCGCCGTTGGGTTTGGTGAACACCCGCACTTGGGGAAATTCAGCGAAGGTGTCGGCGGCCAAACGATAGGTGGCGTCACTGGAGCCATCGTCCACCACGATGATCTCGAAGCGGTCGGGATGATCGCAGGCCAGCAGCGAGGCGATGGTCTGGGCGATGACTTTCTCCTCGTTATAGGCCGGCACCACGACCGCCACCGATGGAGAATAGGCCGGATCGAAGACGAGACGCCGTTTGTGCCAGCGCTGGTAAACGGCCAGCGCGCCGATGAACAGCAGGCGCGCGATCCCCAGCACGATGCCGATCAGGAACAACCAGTGGATCGCGACGGCCCCAAGGTTGATCAGACTGAACGCGGCCCAGTCCAACCCGGTTCGCCAGCGGTTCTCGGGCTTCACCGGCGGCATCACCTCGTCCCGGCCGCGGCCCAGCAACTCGGCGATGGTGACGAATTGGAACCCTCGGGCGCGCAAGGCTTCGATGATCCTGGGAATGGCCTCCACGGTTTGTTCGCGGTCGCCACCGGCATCGTGCAACAGGATCACGTTGCCTTCACCGCGCTCCGCCGCCTCCACGGTACGCCGCACGATTTCGTCCACGCCCGGACGTTGCCAGTCGTCCGGATCGATCTGCATGCCCACGGTGAGGTAACCCTGACTGCCGGCCAGTTCGATAGGCCGTACCTGATCGAGGGTTTCCGGTTCGGCGTCCACCGCGTATGGCGGTCGAAACAGCAGGGTCTGACGCCCCACCGCGCCGGCCAGCAGCCGCTGAGTCGCCGACAGCTCTAGTTGAAACTGAGTGGGCGAAATGAACGCAATATTGGGATGGGTGAAGGTGTGGCTGCCGATTTCATGCCCTTCCTCCACCTCGCGGCGCAGCAGATCCGGATGCAGTTCGCCGTTGACGCCGATGATGAAAAAGGTGGCGCGCACATCCAATTGACGCAAGATATTGAGGATTTGGGCGGTGTAGCGGGGATCGGGACCGTCGTCGAAGGTCAGGGCGACTTTTCGATCCTGGCTGCCCTGCCGAGTGATCACATAGGGCGAGGGAAATGCCGTAAAGCGCTCGGCCGTGATCAGATGGCGCGTCGGATCGAATGCGATGACGCGCTGGCCAGAATGCGGTTGAGCCGTGATGCGCAAGATTTCGCCGCGCCCTTCGTAATCCAATCCATAGGCGAAGTGCACTTCTTCCAACCGGGTGGCCAACCGCGCGTCCAGGGGTTCGTGCCGGCCGAACACCTGCCACAGCGACGGGTCCTCCCCGCCCAGACGCCAGAGGGCGACGCCGGCGGGCTGGATCGAGCGGGTGACAACCAACTGGTTGAAGGCCGTCACCGCATCCAGCAGCCACACTTGATGGATATGGTCATCGTCGTCGGCGTATTCGAAGGTCGGATTCAGCGAAGCCGGATCGAGACGGATGTTGCCTTCGGATTCCTGGGCGGTGAGCACCGCTTCCTCGAAGGTCATTTCCTCGGCGTGGTGGCTGCCCTTGAGCCAATCGTAGCCGTAATTGCCGATGGCCACGATCATCTTCTGGATGGGCACGTCGCGCTGGCGCTGGCGCAAGATCTTCGCGAACCAGGGCAGGCTGGCGATGGGACCGGGTGCGCCGGTTGACCAGTGCTCGTCGTAGGCCATCAGGATCAGGTAGTCGGCGGTACGCGCCAACGCGCGATAATCGAAAGCCGGATCGCTGGCGGGCACGTTGATCGACAGTTGCAGGTTTTTCGGCTGAAGCACCGCATACAGTTCGGCAATGAAACGGCGAAAGTCGGGGTGAGCCTTGGCGGGAATGTTTTCGAAATCGATGCTGACGCCGGCGAATTCGTGGCGTTCCACATAAGCCACCAGTTGCGCGATGGCGTGGGCGCGGGCGGTTGGGTTCGCGAGCATGCGACCCAGCTTGTCGCCTTCCCACTCCTTGCCATTCCAGTTGTTCACCAGCGGTACGATGCGCAGATCGGGGCGGCGGGCGCGAATGTACTGGGTGGTCTGGTCCGCGCGGTTGGGATCGTCCTCCCGGAGTGTGCCATCCACGTCGGCGAGGTGCAGCCACTCGGGGATGATCATGTCCAGGCTACCCAGGTTCTCCTTGAGCGAACTCATGCTGGCGTCGTCCCAGTTGACGAAGAAACCGATGGTGAGCGGATGCGCCGGGGCAGGGTTCGGCTGTTGGGGCTGGACCAGCAGATGTCGCAGGGCGCGTTCCCGTTCCCGCGCCAGCTTGTCCTTGGTGTCTCGCAGGGCGCGTTCGCGGCGGGTCAGCGCATGCGGCAAGGACAGGGAAGGCGGCGGTGGCGCCATGTGGGCGCCGTGGGGCACGATACTGGCGCTGGGCAGATTGAGCGCCGGTAGCATCGGGCTGACCAGGATGCTCAGGATCAGCGCTCCCAACAACAAAGACAGGATCAAGCCGAACACCGTCAGCCCCAGCCGCAGGCGCGGCCAGCGTTTGCGGCTGGGATCGAAAAAAACGGGCGCCAGCGGAGAATGGCCTTCCTCCAGGGTCGATGGATCGTTCAGGGAAGACATACTTGATTGCAAACCGATTGTGTCAATTCGTTGAAATGGTCGAGTGGATTTTCGCGTTCAGGCGCATTCCCATCCGCAGTCCAAGGAAACCGAACCGCATGTTCGTCAGGGTCAGCCTCTCGTCTCAGGCATCGGGCCAAAAGGGATACGGTGAAAATCCGGATGTCGCCCCTCGCGGTGGCGTCAATTGGCTTTGGGCGGGGAGGGTCCCTGGCCACGCAGCACCGACAGCGACCAGGCTGGCAATCCGACTGTAATTACCCCCGCGCCTGACCACGATGTGTGGGCGGGGGGGCGATCGCGCGTGGGATGACTCTGTGCGCCAGCGGCCCGCCACCGATACTGGGCGGCGGAAAATTGGTAGAGGTCGGCTGGGGCATGCAGAAATTCTACTCCATCACCATTGATCCCGGTGAACCGGATGCGCACGATCCATTTCCGTTTGGGATCTTTGTTGATTAGCAGCACCGACCATGATCCATCGGGACGCAGGATCGGATAGGCGCTGATCAAGGCGGCGCCATTCCCGGTGCGGTCGGGATGTCCAGAGTATACATAGTGAGGTTGATCGGCCGCTCCAACCCATTGCCTGGCGAGGAGCCGGGCGCCATGGTAGGTGGCGGTGCGCGCTCGGATCCGGCGGCGGTCGTCGCTGAGAAACAGCGTGTTGTTGCCCCAGGTTTCGCAGGTCGGTTCACGTTCCAGTGGACTTGGCTCGTAACCATAGAGATAAGTGGCCGCGCCTCCCAAGGTCAGGAATTGTCCGACGGCGTCTGCGTTGAACAAGGCTCCTGGGAGATCCACTTCGGCTTGGGTGGCGAAAACGGAATAGCCGTACTCGGTCATCAGTAGAGGGATGGATGGCGGCAACCCTTGCCGGCGCAGTTGATCCAGCGCCTCCGCCAGTAGGCTCGGCCCCCGCGGCAGATGCCGGCCGGGCGGCATACAGATCTCGTCGAACGGATACCATTCGAATGACAGAAAGGCCAGATCCCGACTGCGTTCTCGTTCTTGTAAATAAGCGAGCAGCCGGGTGAGCCAAGGCCGATCCTCGATGTCATCGTGGCCCGTCCACGCCATCATGGGATCCAGCGGCAGGGACTGAAAGGATGGGCCTCCCAACTCCACTTCCGGATCCACCGCGCGCAGCGCGTCCGCGACTTGCAGGTACAAGGCGCCGTAATCCTCCGGAGCCACATACTGGCCATCCGGTTCCTCGCCCATTTCGACACGACGCACCGAATAACCCCGGCGGCGCACATAGCTGAGCAGGTTGGCATCGTTGGCGGGAGTATCGTAAAGCACGCCGACTGGCAGCAGAACCGGTAGGTCGTTGGTGAGCCCGCTGGCGAAAACCTGGTCGATGCCGGGCTGTTCGATCGTCGGATCGAAATCGGAGGCCCGGTGCCAGGGATCGGTGGAGGACACAAAGAAGAGAGTCTGGCGATCCCGCTTGGTGCCGTGGCGTATCACGTCGCGCAGAACGCCCTGTTCCAGGCGACCGAGATACACCTCGCGGATGGCATAACCCAGGCCATCGCGGATATCGCTGGAGCCGGCTGGCGCGGTGCCCGAGGCAGCATTCATCAGGACCCGCACGAAATGAACCTTGACGGGCGTGGTCGTCAAGCGCAGGGTCACATCGCCACCCTGAGCTTCCGACACGACGCCCGTCGTGAAATCCCGCCAGCTCCCCGGAGGATATTCATCCGGATATTCAGGGTCCTCGCCGTCCCAGTACTGCACCCGATAACGCTTGGCGTAGGGCACACCCCAAACGATGCGAATGGCGTTCACGGCTTGGCGCTTGCCAAGATCGGCGATCAGCCACTGTGGGTGACGGGCGTCGTCCTCGCCGGTATAGCGATGATCGAGATAGGGATTGCTCTTCCAGAAAGTGGCCAGATCGCCGTCGGCGAGGCGCGAGTAGCCGTTATTCTCGGCCTGGTCGATGGTGTTGCCTCGACGCGGAAGACGGTATCCATGGGAAATCGCGATCGGATCGAGCACGCGATTGTCCGAGGTCCAATAGCCGCGGGCGTGATCCGGGTCGCTCCAGCGTCCTCTGGGATTCCAATGCCAAACGGCGATGCCGAGTTCCGTGCGCAACCGGTAACTGAGCGGTCGCAGCCCCACCGAACGCATCGCGGCCAGTGTCGCGGGGCGGAAAATGGCGCTGCTGACGCCCCGGTCCTGCCCATCCACGGTCGCGCCGAGCGCTTGGGACGGAATCACGGTGTTGGTCGGTCCGGAGTCAAGATTCACGTCCACGGTGACCGTGGCTGCCGGCGCTTGGGGAATTCCCCACGGCAGGGCGACAAACAGCATGATCAGAAAGACCGGCGCCGGCAACAGCGTGACAGAAAACCAACGGTTGAGCGGTGGGCATTTCTGGCCGAGACACCGAGCTTTTATGATTCCCGGCCGAACTCCCTGGGCGTCCGTGGTGGGCACGGGGCCAACGCCACTTCAGGGCTGGGCCGGTTTGGCGTCCTTGTTCCGCGCCAGCAGTTCCGCCAGTTGCGTCGGCGGCACATAGCCGGGGATCATCGTGCCATCCTCCAGAATCATGCTGGGCGTGCCCCGCACCCCCAGTTTCTGACCCAGCTCGTACTGTGCTTGAACGGGGTTGTCGCAGGTCTTGCGCTCGATGTTCTCGCCGCGCTTGGCCTGGGTCATCGCCTCCCGCCGATCGCCGGCACACCAGACGGAAACCGCCTTGTCGAAAGAGTCGGAACCGACGCCCTCGCGCGGGAACATCAGGTAGCGCATCTTGATGCCTTCCTTGTTGTAGGTGGCGATCTGGCTGTGCATCTTGCGACAGTAGCCGCAGTCGATGTCGGTGAACACGGTCACTGTGTATTTGGCCGGTCCATCCGGGGCGAATACGACCATGTTATTCTCGCCAACCGCCTCGATGGCCTTGCCACGCAATTCGCCGCGACGGTTCTCGGTCAAATTGTCGTGGGTGCTCAAATCGAGCAGGTCGCCTTGCAGCGCGAACCGGCCGTCTTCGCTCAGATACAGGACCTGGCCGCCGATCAGCACCTCGTACAGCCCCGGAATGGCGGTCGGGCTGACGGCGTCGGGCGCCGCCCCGCCGAGGGCCGTCTGGATGTGGCTGAGGTCCGGCCGTTTGGCGGGTTCGGCGGCGTTGGGTGGCGAGGGGTCGGCGGCCAGCGCGCTGGCGGCATACAGGATGGCGGCGATCAGCAGGGGTTTACGCATGTCAATATCCACGGTAATGGCAACGGAATGAACGATTCAGAGTTTTCCAGTCGGCAGGGGTTCCACGATGACCGACCTGATCGGGAAGCGCAAGCCCGGTCCGACACGTTGCGACGACAGGATTTTCGTTTCGACCTGCCGCCGGAACTGATTGCCCAGCATCCGCCGACCCGGCGCGGCGACAGCCGGCTGCTGGCCTTGGACGGCGCGACCGGCGTGCTCGCCGACCGGATGTTTCGCGAGCTGCCGGATCTGCTGCGCCCCGGCGATCTGCTGGTGTTCAACGATACCCGGGTCATCCCGGCGCGTTTGTTCGGGCGCAAGGCCAGCGGTGGTCGTTGCGAACTGCTGGTGGAGCGGGTGCTGGACCCGCGGCGGGCACTGGTCCATCTGCGCGCCAGCCGACCACCCAAACCCGGTGGCCGGTTGCTGTTCGATGCCGGTTTCGCCGCCACCGTGCTCGACCGGCGCGGCGAGCTGTTCGAAATCGGCATCGAGGCCGACGAAGCGCTGCCGGAGTTGCTGGAACGGCACGGCCGGGTGCCACTGCCGCCTTATATCACTCATGAGCCGACCCCGGAAGATCGCGAGCGCTATCAGACTATTTACGCGCGCCGGCCCGGCGCGGTGGCCGCGCCCACCGCTGGCCTGCACTTCGAACAGAGTCTGCTCGATCGATTGGCCGAACAGGGCGTGGAACAGACATTCGTGACCCTGCACGTCGGTGCCGGCACCTTTCAGCCGCCGCGGGTCGAGCGGATCGCCGAACACGCGATGCACGCTGAACTGATCGAAGTCGGCGCGACAACTTGCGAGCGGATTCAAGCGGCGCGCGCGCGCGGCGGGCGGGTGGTCGCGGTCGGCACCACGGTGGTGCGGGCGCTGGAAACCGCCGCCGGCGATCGCGATCTACCCCGGCCCTGGCGCGGCGACACCCGGATCTTCATCTATCCGGGCTATCGCTTTCGCTGCGTGGATGCGCTGATCACCAATTTTCATCTGCCGGAGTCCACCTTGCTGATGTTGGTGGCGGCCTTTGCCGGCCACGCCGAGATCTTGGGCGCCTATCGCCATGCGGTCGAACGAGGCTACCGTTTCTTCAGCTACGGCGACGCCATGTTCCTCACCCGCCGGCTCCGCCCCTGAACCGGTGGCGCGGGGCTTGAAATCCCCGCCACGGGACCTATAGATTTCTCGCCTTCTTGTCAGGAGAAAACTCCATGAAGCGTATCGTGCTGTTCGTTGCCACCAACCTCGGTGTCGTGCTGCTGCTGGGCGTGATTGCCCGACTGTTGGGCGTGGATCGATTTCTTTATCAGTCCGGGCTCAACCTGACCAGCTTGCTGATCTTTGCCGCCATCTTCGGTATGGGCGGCTCCCTGATCTCGTTGTTGATGTCGAAGTGGATCGCCAAGATGTCGGTTGGTGCCCAGGTCATCGAGCAACCACGCACCCAGACCGAACAATGGTTGGTGGAAACCGTGCGCCGCCAAGCGCAACAGGCCGGCATCGGCATGCCGGAAGTCGCTATTTACGATTCGCCGGAACCCAACGCCTTCGCCACCGGCGCCAACCGCAACGCGGCGCTGGTCGCGGTCAGCACCGGCCTGCTGGAACAGATGACCGCCGAGGAGGCGGAAGCGGTGCTGGGTCACGAGGTCAGCCACGTCGCCAACGGCGACATGGTGACGCTGGCGCTGATTCAGGGCGTGCTCAACACTTTCGTGATCGCGCTGTCGCGGGTGGTCGGTTATCTGGTGGATCAGGCGCTGTCTTCTCGCGACCAAGAATATCGCGGTCCCGGCATCGGCTACTGGATCACCAGCATGGTCATGGAGGTGGTGTTCGGCCTGCTGGCTTCGCTGGTGGTCATGTGGTTCAGTCGCTGGCGCGAATTCCACGCCGACGCCGGCGGCGCCGAACTGGCCGGTCGCGGCAAGATGATCGCGGCGCTGGAACGGTTGCGGCAACTGTCGGAACCGTCGCAATTACCCTCGCAGATGGCGGCGTTCGGCATCAACGGCGGCTTGGGCGACGGCCTGCGCAAGCTGTTCATGACCCATCCGCCGCTGGAAGAACGCATCGAGGCATTGCGCCGGCAAGCCTAAGCCGAGACGCAAGCTGTGCGACAATCGGCCATCGCGCGGCTTGCGTCTCAGCCGGAATATTGGCGGAAATCGAAATCCAGCCGCGGACTGGTTTCCGCAACCATGTTGCCCTGCACCAGCGTAACGCCGAACTGCCAGATGCTAGCCATCTGCGGCGCGGTGGACACGCCGGCGGCCACCACCCGGACTTTCAGTTCATGGGCCTGCTCGGCGAGTCCCGCCATCGACTGGCGGCTGCTTTCTTCCTTGGATTTGGCCAAGCGTTCGATCAGGCTGCCGTCCAGCTTGATGTAATCGGGTACCAGCTCTCGCAGCAGGCGGTCGGAATGCGGCTTGCCGCCGAAATGGGACAGGGCCAAGCCACAGCCCAACTCCCGCAGGCGGGCGCGCAGTTGCCGGGTTTCGTCGAAGCAGTCGTCGGCGTTGCTTTCCTTGATTTCCAGCACCAGATGGTTGCCCGGTAACCGGCTGTCCTTGCAGCGCTTGCCGAGCCAATCGAAAAATTCCGGGTCGGTCAGCGAGTTGCGGGATAAACGGATGAACAGCATCGGCGGCTTGGTCCCCGTCTTGTTCATCTCGATGAGTGCCGACAGCGCGCGGATGAGCGTCCATTTATCCAAGGCGCCCATCAGACCGTAACGCACCGCCACCACGCCCAGTTTGTCCAGGGGCTGCGGTTTGTCGGTTTCGTCCAGGATTTGCAGATAAACCTTGTAGCGCGCCTCATGCGCGTTTTCGAAACTGACGATCGGCTGATAGAGCAGGCTCAGACGCCCCTTGGTCAGAGCGTTCCGAATCAGGCGGATGCTGGCTTCGTCCTGTTCGTTGATACCGCCGCCCTGCCGCTCTTCCTTGGGCGGTTTGTAGACTTCGATCTGATTGCCGCCTTTCTGGCGGGCGGCCTCGCAGGCACGGTCAGCATGCGCCAGAATCTGGACCGCGTTCTCGTGACCGTCCTGTGCCTGGTAGACGCCGATGCAGCAGGTGGTCGTGAACAACTTACTGCTGATCTGAAAGCTGTGTTCGGCGATCGCCACGCGGATCTTCTCGGCCAGCGCCAAGGGGTCGGTGGACGACCGCGCCGGTATGTAAATCGTGAACACGCCGCTGGCGAAATTGGCGGCGATGTCCTCGAGCGCGAGCATTTCCTTGAACAAGCCGGCGGTTTCCAGCACGAATTGTTCGATGGCCTCGAACCCCATGGCGTAGCGGATGGCGGCGTAATCGGTGAACAGGACGTATAACACGGTGCCACTGTGGTCGATCTCCAGGGTTTCGAGGAAAAACCGCCGGCTATATAGACCCGTGGTGTCGTCGTACTTGAGCAGATTTTCCAATTGCTGGTTGTACGCGCTCTTTTCTGGAGTCGCGTCCCGCACGATGATCTGGGTGCAGGGCTCGTCGTTCATCCGGGTTGGAGCACATTCCAGCAGCATGGGAAAGGTCTGGCCGTTGCTGCGTACCCCAACCAGTTCCACCGCTTCGATCGCCTTGCCCGAGCGGATGCTGCGCCGCAAAACACTCTTCAGCGCGTCCCGGTAGATCGGTGGCACCATATGGACCAATTGGATCTGGAGCAGGTCTTCCTTGCTCGGGTAACCGAACAGGCGCAGGTAGGCTGGGTTAGCGTAAGAGTGGACGCCTTCGTGAATGTAGGCGATGGCTTCCTGGATGTTCTCCAACAGTGCCTGACTGCGGTTTTCGCTTTCCTTGAAACGGGTTTCGAAGGACTGCTCACGTTTGCGGTCCTGCAGATGGCGCAATTCCTTGCGCACCACCGCCACCAGATGATCGGCATCGTCCACGCTGAAGAAGCCGTCGGCGCCTTCCTCCAGCAAGCGGGCAGGCTTGTGCTGTTGGCGGCATTCATCGTCCATCACCACGATGATCGGAATATCCTGCTGGGCTTCGATCACCATCAGGCGCAGTTCGGCGATACTGGGTAGGTTTTCGGTCAAGCGCACCAGAATCAGGTCCAGCGGCTGGTAATCGATCGCGCTACGGATCTCTTCAGTTTGGTCAGTATGGATCAATTCGAGTTGGTAGCCTTCGCCGCGCAAGGTCTTGGCGATATGCTCGATATCGTCTTGAACCGGATCCGCGACGAGCAGGTTGATGACGGAAGGCTCAGACACGCGTTCCAACCTCTGCTGGTGGCCAGGATGCACACTGGAAACAGGATGGTGCCAGCGATATTGTCATGATCGTCATATGGGAGTCTTGGCCGGTTGCCCCGGCAGTTCCCGCACCAACCGGGGCACCAGATAGCCCGGCAATCGCTGGCGTAATGCTTTCATGATAGTCGATGCCTCGCTTTCCTTCACCTCGAAATGGGTCGCACCGCGCACGCGGTCGAGCAGATGCAGATAGTAGGGCAGTACGCCGGCGGCGAACAGCGCCTCGCTCAAGCCGGCCAACACCGCCGCCGAATCGTTGACCCCACGCAGCAGTACCGCTTGATTCAACAGGGTCACGCCGGCCGCCGCCAGCCGGTGCAGCGCCGCGCGCACCGTCCCGTCGATTTCGCGCGGGTGGTTGGCGTGAACGACCAGTACCCGTTGCAGGCGGGTACTGGCCAGCACCGCCAGCAGACTGTCGTCGACCCGTTCGGGCAAGACGATGGGTTGCCGGCTGTGGATGCGCAAGCGCTCCAGATGGGGGATGCGGTCCAGTTCCGCCAGCAACGCGCCCAGTCGTCGGTCGGACAGCGACAGCGGATCGCCGCCGCTGAGGATCGCCTCGCGCAGACTGGGTTCTTCCCGCAGATAGGCCAGCGCCGGCCGCCACCGGGCGGCGCCGGCCCCGGATTCGGCATAGGGGAATTCGCGGCGAAAGCAGTAGCGGCAATGCACCGCGCAGGCACCGGTGACCAGCAGCAGCGCCCGGCCGTGGTATTTGTGCAACACGCCGGGCGCCGCCAGCGCCGCCCGGTCGTCGATCGGGTCGGTATTGAAGCCTGGTGCCTCGGCCAGTTCCGCGCCCAGTGGCAGCACTTGCCGCAGCAGCGGATCGTCGGGGTCGCCCTTGCGCATCCGGGTTACGAAACCGCGTGGCACCCGTAGCGGGAAACTGGCCGATGCCGCGCGCGCCGCCGGCAGCAGGACGGGATCGAGATCCAGTTCCCGCAGCAGCTCGGCCGGATCGCCGATCGCTTGGGCCAACTCGTGCTGCCAGCGCGACGCCTGACGCGGGACCGATTTTGCCGTTATCATGCTTTGTTTTTGTAACTCAATCACTCTAGCTGGAGGCGGGTTTTGCATGGCAACGTATAGTACCAATGAATTCAAGAGCGGGCTGAAGATCATGATGGACGGCGATCCCTACGCCATCGTCGAGAACGAGTTCGTCAAACCCGGCAAGGGCCAGGCGTTCAATCGGGTCAAGGTCCGCAACCTGAAGACCGGGCGAGTGATCGAACGCACCTTCAAGTCGGGCGACAGCGTCGAAGGCGCCGATGTGACCGATGTGGATCTGCAATATCTGTACAACGATGGCGAGTACTGGCACTTCATGGACCCGCAAAGCTACGAACAGTTGACCGCGGACGCCGCCGCCGTGGGTGACGCCGCCAAGTGGCTGAAGGAAGAAGCGGTCTGTCAGGTGACGCTGTGGAACGGTGTGCCGCTGAGCGTGGCGGCGCCCAATTTCGTGGTCATGACCATTGTGGAAACCGACCCCGGTGTGCGCGGCGACACCTCGGGCGGCGGCGGCAAGCCGGCGACTCTGGATACCGGCGCGGTGGTACGCGTCCCGTTGTTCGTGCAAAACGGCGAAGTGATCAAGGTGGACACCCGGACCGGTGAGTACGTGTCCCGGGTGAAGGAATAAGCGGCGGCGTGGCCCAGCGTGGCAGCATCCTGTTGGCGGCCTGGCGCCGATCTGGCTACACTGCGCCTACGAGCTGAATTGTTGGCGCGCATCCGGACTTTCTTTGCGGCGCGCGGGGTGCTGGAGGTGGAAACGCCGGCGCTGTCGGTGGCGGCGATCGGCGATCCGCATCTGGCCAGTTTCGTCACGGTCTATTCGGGACCGGGGCCGCGCCACGGCCGGACCCTGTACCTGCACACCTCGCCGGAATTCCCGATGAAGCGGCTGCTGGCGGCGGGTAGCGGCTGCATCTACCAGATTGCCCGGGTGTTTCGCGATGGCGAGGCGGGCCGCCTGCACAATCCCGAGTTCACCCTGCTGGAGTGGTATCGGGTCGGCTTCGATCATCGCCGGCTGATGGATGAAGTGACCGAGTTGGCGACCGAATTGCTGAACGGGCGCGTGCCGCTGGTGGAACCGGAACGCTTGAGCTATCGCGCGGCCTTCCAACGTCATCTGGATCTGGACCCGTATCGGGTCACCGTGGCGGAACTGGCGGTTTGCGCGGAGCGGTTCGGGGTACCCATCCCGCCGGGGATGCCGACGGATGAAACCGATCCCTGGCTGGATTTGTTGCTGACCCACCGCATCGAGCCGCGTCTGGGCGCGGGACGACTCACCTTCCTGTACGACTATCCGGCCTCGCAGGCGGCGCTGGCGCGGTTGCGGCCGGGCGATCCGCCAGTCGGCGAACGCTTCGAGTTGTATTTGAACGGTGTCGAACTGGCCAACGGTTTTCACGAATTGGGCGATGCGGTCGAGCAGCGCCGCCGCTTCGAGGGGGAGAACGCGGTTCGGCGAGCGCGGGGACAACCGGAAATGCCGGTCGACGAACATTTGTTGGCGGCACTGGCCGCCGGTCTGCCGGATTGCGCCGGCGTGGCGCTCGGTTTCGATCGGCTGGCGATGCTGGCGGCGGGCAATGAGTCATTGGCGGAGGTGCTGGCGTTTCCGTTCGAGCGGACGTAATCGAAGGTTTTCCACCAAGGTCCGTCACTCAATACTTCGAACACTCTTAAGATACTGTAGTCACGAGACTGAAGATATGAGAGAATCATGGAGTCAAAGAAAGGGAGGCTCTATGAAAGAGACAGTTCCCGCATACCGTCGCCACGATATATCGGATGAAACCTGGACCTTGCTGGAGCCGCATCTGCCGGGACGCCGGGGCGTGTGGGGCCTTACAAGTGTAGGTTTTTTCATGGTTCTCCTACGGACATAGCCAACGGTGGGTCATGAGGGACGGTGGAGCAGGTGGGCCATGGTTCAGGGCAGCCATGCCCGGTGGGCAGGTCTTGATGCTTGAA
>Ga0209607_1001959_pt1 | contig 16917 bp, 11 predicted proteins | sample AD_UKC117_MetaG_FD_184413 | JGI IMG/M metagenome (GOLD analysis project Ga0209607, IMG submission 184413) | Active sludge microbial communities of municipal wastewater-treating anaerobic digesters from Hong Kong - AD_UKC117_MetaG (SPAdes)... | ecosystem: Engineered > Bioreactor > Anaerobic >... | reverse complement strand
TGTGTTCTTCTCCAGGCCTCTGGTGTTTATATATTTGGGTGTCTCGCTCCCTGTGGATCTGAATTTAAAACCCTTTAGGCTGCCTCCTGCCCTGTAGGGTATAACCAGCTGGTGGGTAGATCCTATTCTGGTGTCGCTGCTTATGCCTATCTCTGCTATCTGTTTCTCTGTATACTTAAGCTCTTTTAACCTGTTGAGGAGCTTCTCCTGGCTTGGTATATACCCCAGGCCCATAGCTTCTATATCCTCGTCCATATAGCCCCTGGTGTGTAAATACTCCCTTACCTCAACGGCTCCGGTACCCTCGGACTTCCCCAGACAGTATATAAAATAATCACTACAGGCCTCCAGGATCTCCTGCCGGCTCTTATACTTGCTATAGGCCTCCTGGTCCATATCTCCCCTCGGAACGGATAGCCCGGCTATGGTGGCTAAATGCTTCAGGGCGTCAATAAAAGAGAGCCCCCTCTGCTCCATTACCTGATCTATAACAGACTTGCTGCCCCTGGTAAAATCTTTAATCACTCCGGGTGCCTGGTCCCATATATAAACTCTTCCCACTTCCCCTTGCTCTCCTGTTATCTTCCTGCCGTTGCTACTGATCCAGTTCCTCCCCTTTCTCTTAAACTCAAACTCCGGGAGCGCCTGGTCTATGTGGTTAAATAATACAGGATATAGCTCCCTGTTTATCCAGTCTGTTATGTTTCTCATATCTTTGTCTCTCTTGTTAATTTATACACCTTGTTTTAAAGCCTCTTTTTAGGCGATTTCAGGACCTTTGGCCGTTTGTGGAGTTCTCCCCTACTCTCTGAGTTCCCGTTATCCTATTAGCCCTAAAGAGCCCCCTACTGTAAACTTACTGTTATTTACAGTAAATACTGTTTGCCCTTATAGCCGTTTGCGTTACTTGGTTTACCCGTATTACTTATATTATCCATATTGCTGGTATTACTCATATTACTGATATTGGTCTCCTGTTCAATGTAAATAAATGTTTTTTTCATTCATCTGATACCGTTAATACAGGCTGTCCAGGAGGGCCTCTCCGCTATTCTGTAGCCTCCTCTCTTCGTTAAGGGTTGCTGTATATATTTGGGTGGTGGCCGGGTTGGCGTGTCGTAGTGTAAATTGGGCCGTTTCCAGGCTTCCCCCTGCTCTTAGTATGTTTACTGCTGTGGTGTGTCTCAGGCTGTGGGCGGTATAAGCTCTCTCGTCCAGTCCTATGGCCTTTAATCCCTCCTTAGCTATGTAGGATATGGTCCTGGTGGAGAGTCGCTCTCCGTTGCTGTTGTTACTGGTTGAGGTAAATAAAGGATCTGATCCGTTGGCCTCCCTGGTCTTTAGATAGGCTGCTATAGGCTGGTAGGCCTTGTCCGTTAAAACCACAAAGTTATCCCTCTCATCTCTCCCCTTTCCGTATACAAGTAAAACCCTTTGAGATCCTTTATAGGTTATATCCTCAACGTTGGCCCGGATAGCCTCTATAGTGCGGAGGCCGGTCCTCAGGAGTAGGTTTACTATAGCGTAGTCTCTCAGGGCCCTGTCCTGGTAGTAAGACAGGAGGGCGGTAGCCTGGCTGGGGAGTAGAGGCTGTTTCCTAAATTGTTGTTTCCTCTTTGGTGTCTTTATACCTTTAGCTACATTCGGATAGTACTTATTAGCCTCGGTCCATTCGTAAAACCTCCTGACAGCGGTAATATAAGAGCCTACTGTTAGGCTGCTCTTCCCGGACCTTAACAGATCCTCCTTATACTCCAGTATCTGGCCCCTGGTTATATCCGACAGGAGGTAGCCCTTCTCCTCAACCCAGGAGATATAACGCTCCAGGGTGCGCCTATAGAGCCCCTTAGAGCTTTGTTTCACGTCCTGTGAGTCTATAAAGCTATCCAGAAGCTCCTCTATCCTGGAGCTGCTTACTGTTATATTGGTGTTTCCGGTGGGTACTACTGCTGCTGCTTCCATTGTATTGTTATTTATCTTTTAGTATCACAAAGATAATAAATAATTTTAATAAACAATACCCTGGAGATTCTATTTATTTCTATTTTAGAATGAAAAAAGCAGCCGATCTAAAGAGAGAGGCTGCCCTTTAATTATATTTAAATATATTTAAGGGAAAAATGCCCTTGTAACCTATTGACTGACAGGCTGTAAAAAATGGGCTCTCGTATTACTGTACACCTTTCTCGTATTACTGTACACCTTTCTCGTATTACTGTACACCCTGGGAGAGTAATTTTTTCTCCTTTTTGGAGGGTTTATACTTTACGTATTTATCAGAGTATGTGTATGTGTATGTGCCGGTGGCCTCGGCATTGCTGGGCATTGAGAATGCAAATCAACTGAAATTGCATCCCTTAAGAGGTGCACTGTTTGAAAATATGATTGTTGTTGATTTCCTTAAAAACAGATACAATCAAGGTAAGTTGAGCAATCTTTATTTTTGGCGTGACAGCCTTGGGAGAGAGGTTGACTTACTGATTGAGAACCACGATGGTTTGGTACCGATAGAAATTAAATCCGGACAAACCATCACCAATGATTACTTTGGCTCGCTTACTGAGTGGTTAAAAATTTCGGGTGAGGAGAGAGGATGGATAATCTATGCAGGAGATAGTAAGCAACTGCGCAGTAGTGGTATTACGGTTGTTCCTTATAGAGAGGCGGCGGGTCAGATTTGATCTGGGAGTGTAATCTAGGCGTGCTTCGTGTTGGCGCACTTACACATCAGATGTATTGCGCCAAGACAATTTTTCAAATTTGGAATTCCTTAATATATAGGCAAATACGATTTTTCGAATAAAGTTTGGCGCGACACATCTGATGTGTAGGTGCGCCAAAATCATTTATTGGTGGAAAAAGTCAAATGGCACACTATCTTTTAGAAGTGCGCCATTTTTGCTATAAAGAGTACCAGAATCGCTTAATAATTTTTCACGCAGCGTACGGAATGTGCAGCATATTTTTTACCACTTGCATCCTTATTTATATTTCCATCGGTAGCCCTAAGTTGGGGTCTTATTGCATTAGTATCATCAGTGTCTTCTGTGGAAGTATAAAAAGAAGCGTGCGTGCCTATGTTGCTAAAAGCATTTGAAGCTGTTCCCGATTTACTGCCTGCAGGAAGTGCAGTAAAACCAGAAATGTTGGTTGCATTTGTGTTATTATCGTTCCATAGCCCAAAACCATTATTTGTATTTCCAATAGCTTTAAAATAAATGCCCCTGGTAGCCCACGCTGTTCCGTATACCTCAAATATAGATAATAATTCAGCATGGCTGGGAAGATGCCAACCAGCGGGGCAAACACCTTGCACTCTGCTGGGGATGGTGTTGCTTGTGGTAGCTCCGTTCATGGCTGCCGGCCAGTTGTAAAGAACTCCGTAAATCTTATAATTGTCTGTGTCTTTAGCATCTTCAACGCTAAGCACATCTGTAATAGCAGCATCCTGACCAAAACCATATACATAATAACACGGTTCATCAGACTTGCTTATTAAACGACCCATCACCTCCGGAAGGTATCGCAGGTTCTCTGCCATGACAATTTTGTCGCCAATTTTGACTGTCTTATAGACGTTGCCGTCGCGGGGGTCTGTGAATTTTCCTTTAATTAGAGAGGAAAACGTAAAACTGTTATTGTTATATTCCGCAAAGAAATGGTAGGCTTTCCCGGAAACAGGCGGTGAGGGTTTTGCTTCTTTGATACCTGTAGTAGTAAGTAGTACATTATCTAATGCATCCAGTAATTTGAGCTTCAGTTCCGGCCAGTTGGGACCTTCCTTAGGGATAAACCATCCCCAGAATTCTTGAGAATCACCTGGTTTTAGGTTTATTACCCCGGGCAATACAAAGGAAAGTTCAGCTATTGAAGTGGTTTCGGTGAAATCTCCTGTTGCTACATTGTACCGGCCTGAACTTTTGTCGGTGTTTACATGAAGACCCAACGGATCAGCAGAGTTGGATGCGAGTACAGCCCTTGAGATACCGCTTATTGTCGTAAAATTCGCTGCGTCTGTATTGCTTACCAGAATTTTAAATACCGAGCCCAGGTGTGAAAAATTAACCGAAAAATCAGGTGAAGAGACGTTGATGTTCTTTTTTGCAAAAGTAAGCACCATAGCTTTTCTAATTCCTGCTTCAGTATCTGCGACAGGGTTATCAGGCAGTTTAACCAGTGTTGAATTTTCCTGGAACCCATCACCTCCGTACAATCCGTACAAATCGAATGTTGGGTAGTCTCCAGTCGGCAGGGTGAATGTAAAACTGGCTTTTTTATTGTTTTTTGGGTCTATGTCAACGTTAACCGTTTGCGTGTATGCTTGTTCATTCGCTACAATGCACAACGCAATTTGATCATCATCTTCCCACTTCAATTTCATATCGATTATATTTTGCTCCATAGAAATCCGGGTGTTGGGATTATTTGTGTCTGTGCCCAGGGTCGCAGAAACAGTAAATGTTTCGGCCATGGACTCCGGCGGGATATCTTCCTGAGTACAGGAAAGAACCAGAAAGGGTAGTACCAGGAAGGGTAGTGCCAAAAAAAGAATAAAGAATCTTTTTTTCATGACTTTTAATTTTTAGCAATTACACGTTTACCATATCTCTCCCTGAAGATCGTCCAGCTCTTCGGAGTCGAAGTCTCCGGCACTTCCACCGTTCAGGACGTTTTGTTCAATAATTAGTCGGCCCTTAAAAAGTAGTTAAAACATTGAAAATCAGCAAAAATAAGCCCAAAAACATTTGGAATATATGCAGGAAATCAGTATCTTAGAGTAAAATTACTGCAAATAAATTCAAAAAAACATGGTTGGGAAATTGCCTAAAACACACCAGTTAGATTTTTTTCAAACGCCACTGGTAAACTTCATAGATATGGATCATGAGTTGGTCCGGTTAGCCCATAGCATTAATTGGGAATCGGTGGAACAAGATTTTGCCGGATATTTTTCAGAAAACGGCCGTCCGGGAGTGCCGGTACGTAAGATGGTCGGGCTGTTGTTGCTCAAGAGCCTTTATAATCTAAGCGATGAACGGGTGGTGGCCCAGTGGAGAGAGAATCCGTATTTCCAATATTTTACAGGAGAAAAAGTGTTCCAGAAAGGCTACCCGTTTGATCCATCGGACTTTGTCCACTTCCGCAAACGCATAGGGAAAGAAGGCGCGGAGAAACTCCTGGGTTTAAGCATACGGTTGAATATGGAGGAAGAAGGAAAAGTGAAAAAGGGAAAAGTAAAAGAAGTTTTTATAGATACGACGGTACAGGAGAAAAACATCACGTATCCCACAGATGGGAAGTTATACAAGAAAGTGATCATGCAGTGCAGGCAGATCGCAGAGCAGGAAGGTGTCACCCTGCGTAGAAGTTATACACGGGAGTTGAAATCGCTGAGCTTGAAGATGCGCTTTATGAACCATCCCAAACGCAAGAAAGAAGGACAGAAGGCGTTACGCAGGATGCGTACCATAGCCAGGGCACAGGTGAACGATCTGGCCCGTAAACTAACTCCGGCACAGCGGGAGCCCTACAAAGACCTTCTGCTACGCTTTTGTGCAGCAATCACGCAGGAGAGGCACGACAAGAACAAGATATACAGTTTGCATGAACCGGATGTAGCTTGTATTTCCAAGGGCAAAGAAGGAAAGCCCTATGAATATGGGAATAAATCATCGATAGCCAAGACAGCCGATGGATTGGTAGTAGGAGCCATGGCCTTTGAGGGGAATCCTTATGACGGGCATACGCTGGGGGATCAGCTGGAACAGATACAACGGATCACCGGTTACAGGCCCAGGGTAGCGCTGGTAGACAGAGGTTACCGTGGCCAAAAGTATGTAGAGAGCACAAAAATAGAGATTCCGGGCCCGGGAAAGAAAAAGCAAAGCTACTATTTGAAACAGAAGGCACGCAGGAAGTTCCGACAACGTGCCGGGATAGAGCCGGTCATAGGACATCTTAAAAAAGATCACCGTATGCTACGGAACTATTTGAAAGGGACCCGTGGGGATGCCATCAATACGATGATGGCAGCAGCAGGCTACAACCTGCGTCATTGGATCATAAAACGGGAAGAGGAGCTCCTTTTTGCCCTTTTCTGTATCCTCGAAAAGTGGGCTATGGTGGTTTCATTATTCAGAAGAAGGGACAGATGGCTGGCGCTACAGCCTGTTCCCCGGAATGTTGAAAAATACGCGTTTTATAAGGGTTGACTAATTATATCGGTTACCTGTACGTTTGGAGTAACGTAGCTTTCGCTTGTTTGAAGCTCATTTTTAGTAGTCTTCATAGGTTTTAATTTTATTTAATCTTTTATGCAGCGGACGGACATGGCCGATGTTTTAGCGTTTTCATCTGTAGTAACGCCCGGCTTATTATACTCTATTCTCCGTTTGAATGCTTTGGTATTAGTACTGTGTTCTTCAGTTGACCAGAAAAAGGCCTGCGTGGTGAGGTAGTTAAAGTTCTTACTGGCCATATATCCTCCCGGCAGTGCACTAAATTTGGAAACATTGATTTTATCCGAAGCATCTGTATTACCCGGAGCACCTTCCTCAGTAGAATCTGCCCAGTCGGGTCTTCCTGTAGCTAACGCTTTTGCTATTCTTGACCACGGACCTACTGCTGACCCGTCATATGTATACCTATTTGACGTTAAGTAACGTCCCATAGCGTCCCATTCTCCTCTACTGGGTACATGCCAACCGGGAGGACAAGCTCCTTGTACGCAACTGGGAATGGTAGCACTGCTTGCTGCACCATTCATAGCTGCTGTCCAATTGTAAAGCACACCGTATTTCTTGTAATTGGCTGAATTTTTGGCAGAGGATAATCCAACTCCAGTAGTGCCATAGACATAATACTTACTTTCTGTATTTGAAACATCAGTACTTTGCTGGGTTATTACCGGCAGGTATTTCAAGTTTTCTTGCATCCATGTTTGGGTTCCAATCCGGACTGTAGCGTACAAGTTGCCGTCACGTGTGTCTGCCAATATTCCTGTTCCAGAAGCATCTACAGTGCCGTCCGGGACAGTAAAAGCGCTCTCTTCTACAAATGTCAGCGTACTTCCGTCATGTGTGGCGTAAAAGTGGTAGGCTTTGCCGGTGGTGGCTTTTTTGGCCGATTTGTAATCTGTGTGAATTGTGGTAGTTGAGCCTTCTATGCCGTTCTTGATGGAAAGACGCAGAGCCGGCCAATCGGCACCTTCGCCTTCTCCTTTTGCCACAGGCAACCATGCCCAGAAAGCCAGAACTCCGTTTTCTACCTGATAGATGTGATTAGCTGAAAAACTGACTTGAGTGACCTTGTCGCTTACAGTAGCATCTTTCAGAAAATATTTATCGGCTATGTTAAATCTGTTCGATTGGGCATAAGCCGGAATCAGGCCGATTGTTCCGTCTTGTTCCAATGTAGCTTCTGTAATATTATTTATAGTGGCCGTTCCGGTGTTTTTGACCAGGATTTTAAAGAAAGAGCCCATGTGTTGAAAGTTAACGCCAAAAGCCGGTGTGGTTTTATCTATGTCACGAGCTTCAAAATAAAGCATGACTACTTTCTTTTCGTACAAGGTATGCAGGTCGTGGGCAAAAAAATCCTCCGTCTCCGGAAGAATGGCTTTGGACGGGTCATCTGTGCTAAGTCCTTTGCCGCCATACAGTCCGTACAAGTCAAATTTGTCTTTTACATCAGAGGGAATAACTACATCAAAAGTGGCTTTTCTGTTGTTTTCTGTGTCCACAACAACCTGTACTTCCTGTACTGTTTTTATAGTTTTGTCTTCGGTGTTTGTATATACAATCCCCAATTGTATCTTATCGCCGTTTTCCCAGTACAGGTCTATATCTAAACCGTTTTCTTCCATAGAAATGCGCGTATTGGGTTCGGTTTGTTTGGGGCTTGTTTGTGTTTCTTCTGCAAGCAGTGCCGTAATGGTAACGTTGCGCTCTTGCATATTTTCATTAGGTAAACCGTCATAAATGCATCCTGTCAATAGGAAAGCAAGCACCGGTAGTATGGCTATATATTTAGTTTTCATATTATTTCAATATTAAAATTTAATTTGTTTTACCAATTGGCTCCGCCAAAGCCATCCAGAAGGCCGCTTCCGCCGGACAGAATATTTTGTTCAATAATAATATCTGTTACCTGTACTTTTGGGGGAACATAAGAATCGCTCGATTGGAGCTCATTTTCAATAGAGTTCATTAGTGGTCGTTTTTTAGTTTTTAATGGACAAAAGTAATAAAAATTGGACAAATTATCAAGTCTTTTCACTAGTGTCCAAAGAAAAAACAATTAGTTCTTTGTAATAAATTGTAATTTAATAAGATATAAGCAAAGATGGCGCGTGCCGATTTGAATTGATTCCGTAATTTCACTGTCTGAATCCAATCCAGACAAGAATGAATACCGGAAAATATATTTTCAGCCAGTTCGTTGAATTTTTGCCCAAGAGAGTATTTGATGGAATCGTCAAGAAGTACAATGGGGACAAGTATGTGAAGACATTCACATGCTGGAGCCAGCTTCTTGTGATGATGTTCGGACAACTTTCCAGCTGTGACAGCCTCAGAGAAGTCATTTGCATCATTGATGCCATCAAGAATAAGAGTTACCATCTCGGATTTGGCAACGGAGACATAAAGCTTAGCAATGTTGCCTACGCCAATGCGAACCGGGATTACAAGATATTTGAAGAGCTTGCTCACTATATGATCAATCTTGCGCAGAGCAAGAGACTGGACAGGGAGTTTGTCCTGCATGGAAAATTCTATGCCTTTGACTCCACCACAATCGATCTGTGTTTGAGTTTGTTTCAATGGGCACTCTTCAGAACAACGAAGGGAGGCATCAAGGTTCACACCATGTTTGATGTTGTGACTCAGATACCAACCTACATTCATATCACGGAGGCTAAAGTCCATGACGTGAATGCGATGGATGACATTCCGTATGAGCCGTATGCGTTCTACATCTTTGACAAAGGCTATTATGACCTTGCCAGGCTGTATAGAATCAACATTATTGACTCGTACTTTGTCATTAGACAGAAGGCTCATCTCAACTATGAGATTGTTGATGGTGAAGATATGCTCGACGGTCCGGATAATGTTCTGCTTGACCAAACGATAAGCCTTACAGGCTATCAGACCAAGAAGAAATATCCGGGTACTCTCAGGAGAATTGTTTACTATGCTCCTGAACTGAAGAGAACGTTCACGTTCCTGACAAATAACTTCGCACTCAAGGCCAGCGATATCGCCTTGTTGTATAAGCAGAGATGGCAGGTTGAACTTTTCTTCAGATGGATAAAGCAGCATCTGCGTGTTACGTCCTTTTGGGGCAATACTGAGAATGCGGTGAGAATACAAATCTATGTTGCGGTAATCGCATATTGCCTGGTGGCCATTGTCGAACACGACTGCGTACTCAACAGAACAACCTTCAATGTTCTGAGGGTAATAAGCAGAGTGCTGACGGACAAGACTCCAATTCGAGACCTTTTTAATGGACCCGAAAAGATGCCTAACATATGTGATCAACCGGTTCAACTGGAGTTTGTTTTTAAATATTAACCGTTCAAAGATTTTCTTTGGACACTAGTGAAGTCTTTTAAAGACTTGATTTTTAGTTTAATTTATGGTGTTTATATTTGTATTTCTAATAGAAAAGTAAAAAAGAGTTTGAATGTGTAAGTTCCTTATTGCAGGACATTACTTGATTATTAAAACTACCAACGCAGAGGCTACAGACGCCCTGTTGCCCACTTTCCGGCCGTTCCGCCTGGAACAGGAAGAAGGCAAAAAGGATTGGCAGCAAGAGGACAAAAATGTTTTGTTCTGTTTTTCCGGGGACGAGGTTATTTCTCTTCCGAGCGATGAACCGGATGAGACACTCACAGTGGACGGTGCTACTTTTGCTGTGTATCACAGCAACGGGGAAATCACCGTGAGCATGACACTCGGGGGATTAGAGCAGCAAACCGGGGGAGTGGAGCACCGTATGAGAATCTCGGCAGACAGGAAGACCGTCTCTACGGACCTTACGCTAACTGCTCCTTACGAAGAGCATTTTCTTACGTACCTGTTGCGGACTGCCTTTGGGGTGGCGGCCGCGTACCACAAAACGCTGAAAATACACGCCTCGGCCATTGAAAAAAACGGCAAGGCGCTGGTCTTTCTGGGTACAAGCGGTACGGGTAAAAGTACCCACAGTCGTCTGTGGCTCAAGCATATTCCCGGCAGTACGCTGCTGAACGACGACGAGCCGCTGGTGCGTGTGACAGACGACGGAAAGGTGTGGTTGTATGGTGCTCCCTGGAGCGGAAGTACGGCGTGTTACAGGAACGAGCGGGCACAGGTCTCGGCTTTTGTGCTTTTGCAACAGGGACCGGAGAACAAGCTGACAAAGATGGGTGCGTTGGAGGCGTTTAAGGTGCTGATGCAGTCGGCAGCCATTTTCCGCTCGGGCAGGGAACAACGCGAGCACGTGGTTTCGCTGATATACGATGTGTTAGAGAAAGTGCCTGTGTACCATCTGATTAACCGCCCCGACCGCGAAGCAGTGGAGTTGACACATTCGTTACTGAACGCGCAGGATGTAAACTATACCGGCAATGGAAGTTCGGACCATCAATAATACCCTGTTTTTTGCCGAGGTGGCCGAGCAGTTGGCCCTGGGTCATGCGGTGCGCATGCGTGCCCGCGGCAACAGCATGTTGCCTTTTATACGGGACGGCCGGGATGTGCTGGTGCTGGAAAAGCCCGGGAAGGATTCCTTTCGTCGGGGACGCCTGGTGCTGGCCCGCTTGTTGCTGGCCCGCCCGGAGGAGGACCGGTACGTAATTCACCGGGTGGTGAAGGTGCAGGGTGACCGGCTGTGGTTGCGGGGCGACGGCAACCTGAAGGTTTATGAACGGTGCAGTCGGGCCGAGGTGCTTGCCGAGGTAACGGAAGTGGTGCGCAGCGGAAGGCGGCCTTCCGTTGAAAGGAGTATCCGGCAGGGAAGTTGGCGTTGGAATGCGTACCGGTTTTTGTGGCCGTCGCATCCGTTTTTGCGCCGTGTGGGGCTGGCGCTTTACCGAAGATTGAATAAAAAATAATATATTGTACGACTATGCGACTGAAAGAACAATTTTCCATCCGCAACATTGGCGGTGAATATATGATGGTGTCCCAAAGCGGCTCGGGCCTGGATTATACCCGGGTGGTAACCCTGAACCACACGGCCGCTTTTTTGGTAGAATCTGTGATTCAAAAAGATTTTACAGAAGAAGATTTGATAGATTTATTGGTGGAAAAATACGACGTAGCGCGCGACGTGGCCGCTAAGGACGTACAGGCTTTGGTAGGTACATTACTAAAAGAAGGTTTGGTTGAAAAACAGGAATAACACCGGGGTAAACAATGCTGAAGTAAACGGCTTGTTCTTGCACTTGCTGTCGGCGGCTCTGTGGGACAGGCCGGCTGATGGTTTGCGGTTCAAAGGGCTGGATGGGGGCGTGTGGAAGAAAATTGCGGTGCTGGCTCACAAACAGAGTGTGAGCGCATTGGTGGCAGATAAAGTCTTGTCGTTGCCGGAGGAGAGTCTGCCTCCCAGGGAATTGCGTATGCAGCTGCTGTTGCAGATTGAACAAACCAAGACGTTGAACCGCAACATGGTCCGGGTGTTGGGAGCCTTGCAGCAGGAATACGAACAGGCCGGGTTTCCGTTTGTGCTTATGAAAGGACTAGCCAGCGGTGCGCAATATCCCAACCCGTTGTTGCGAAACCCGGGAGACATTGACGTGTGGTTGTACCGTCCGGGGGATTACGAAAAAGCACGTGTTTGGGCAGCCGGGCAGGGATACCAGGCAGATGATGCAGGGCATATTCATTACAATTACGCATGGAGGGGGATAGTGATCGAGCCTCATTGCCGTATTTCATATTTTGATCGGAAAAAATACGAAAAGCAGTTTGTTGCGTGGGAGAAGGAGGTAGCGGAGCAGGCCCGGTTCAGTCGGGTCCCGGTGGCGCAACTGCTGCGGGAGCCGCCGCTGCAATCGCCGCAGCAAGAGCCACAGCCGCAGCAGTCGCAAGAGCAAGGCCAGCCACTGCAATCGCAGTCGCAGCAAGGCCAGCCGCAATCGCAGCAACAAGGCCAGCCGCAGCCACAGCAACCGCAGCAGTCACAATCGCAGCAACAAGGCCAGCCGCAGCAAGAGCAACCGCAGCAGTCACAATCGCAGCCGCTGCAGCAACCGCAGCAGCCTGAAATTGCGGTGCAGGTGCTGCCCGCAACGCTGAACGCGTTCTTCCTGTTCCATCATATGTTTCGGCATTTTGTAAGCCTGGGTGTGGGGTTTCGCCAGTTTTGCGACTGGATACTGTTTTTGCAGCACTACCACGGGGAGATTGACCGGCAGGAATTTACGGAGCGTGTGCGTTCCTATGGGTTGCTGTACCCCATGCAGGTGTTTGCGCGGGTGGCCGTGGAGTACCTGGATGCCCCGGAAGAAATTTTCCCGTTTCCTCTGCTGCCGGCCGGGCGCCACGAACGCAGAGGGCGCACCGGGCGTCACGAACGCACTGAACGCAGAGGGCGCACCGAACGCACCGAACGCCCCGAACGCCACACAAGGAGGGTGGCGGCCGACATCCTGAAAAACGGGAATTTTGGGTTTCATCGGCCCGGTAAAAAGAGGCCTCCGGGAAAATACAGCGGTATGTGGTTCTCTTTTGTGCTTTCGGTGAAAAGATCGCTAAAATTTGCTACCTTATCAGTTTCACACATTTTGATTGTGCCGTATAAGAAACTAATACACCGATTTAAAATAGGTTTCCGATGAAAGCTGCCCTTCAGTTTCTGCGTTTTGCCTCGCGCGGGTTTCGTTCCCGGATAGTGACCATTACGCTCATTGGGTTGGCCGAGGTGGCGTCTTCGTTGGCTTTTGTCTGGTTTTCCAAAACCATTATAGATATAGCTACCGGGAATATAGCGGGGAGCCTGCTTCTTTATTCCATAATGTTGGTGGCGCTTGTGGTAGTGCAAATTCTTTTGAGGGCGTGGGATTTGCGTGTGCGCAGACTTACCGAGGTGCGCATGAGCAACCACGTGCGGTACAACGTATTTTCGCGCTTGCTGTACTCGCGGTGGCAGGAGTTGTCCTCGGTACATAGCGGCGATATGCTTACGCGTATTATCCGCGATACGGACGATGTGGTGGCCGGGTTGGCGTGTCGTAGTGTAAATTGGGCCGTTTCCAGGCTTCCCCCTGCTCTTAGTATGTTTACTGCTGTGGTGTGTCTCAGGCTGTGGGCGGTATAAGCTCTCTCGTCCAGTCCTATGGCCTTTAATCCCTCCTTAGCTATGTAGGATATGGTCCTGGTGGAGAGTCGCTCTCCGTTGCTGTTGTTACTGGTTGAGGTAAATAAAGGATCTGATCCGTTGGCCTCCCTGGTCTTTAGATAGGCTGCTATAGGCTGGTAGGCCTTGTCCGTTAAAACCACAAAGTTATCCCTCTCATCTCTCCCCTTTCCGTATACAAGTAAAACCCTTTGAGATCCTTTATAGGTTATATCCTCAACGTTGGCCCGGATAGCCTCTATAGTGCGGAGGCCGGTCCTCAGGAGTAGGTTTACTATAGCGTAGTCTCTCAGGGCCCTGTCCTGGTAGTAAGACAGGAGGGCGGTAGCCTGGCTGGGGAGTAGAGGCTGTTTCCTAAATTGTTGTTTCCTCTTTGGTGTCTTTATACCTTTAGCTACATTCGGATAGTACTTATTAGCCTCGGTCCATTCGTAAAACCTCCTGACAGCGGTAATATAAGAGCCTACTGTTAGGCTGCTCTTCCCGGACCTTAACAGATCCTCCTTATACTCCAGTATCTGGCCCCTGGTTATATCCGACAGGAGGTAGCCCTTCTCCTCAACCCAGGAGATATAACGCTCCAGGGTGCGCCTATAGAGCCCCTTAGAGCTTTGTTTCACGTCCTGTGAGTCTATAAAGCTATCCAGAAGCTCCTCTATCCTGGAGCTGCTTACTGTTATATTGGTGTTTCCGGTGGGTACTACTGCTGCTGCTTCCATTGTATTGTTATTTATCTTTTAGTATCACAAAGATAATAAATAATTTTAATAAACAATACCCTGGAGATTCTATTTATTTCTATTTTAGAATGAAAAAAGCAGCCGATCTAAAGAGAGAGGCTGCCCTTTAATTATATTTAAATATATTTAAGGGAAAAATGCCCTTGTAACCTATTGACTGACAGGCTGTAAAAAATGGGCTCTCGTATTACTGTACACCTTTCTCGTATTACTGTACACCTTTCTCGTATTACTGTACACCCTGGGAGAGTAATTTTTTCTCCTTTTTGGAGGGTTTATACTTTACGTATTTATCAGAGTATGTGTATGTGTATGTGCCGGTGGCCTCGGCATTGCTGGGCATTGAGAATGCAAATCAACTGAAATTGCATCCCTTAAGAGGTGCACTGTTTGAAAATATGATTGTTGTTGATTTCCTTAAAAACAGATACAATCAAGGTAAGTTGAGCAATCTTTATTTTTGGCGTGACAGCCTTGGGAGAGAGGTTGACTTACTGATTGAGAACCACGATGGTTTGGTACCGATAGAAATTAAATCCGGACAAACCATCACCAATGATTACTTTGGCTCGCTTACTGAGTGGTTAAAAATTTCGGGTGAGGAGAGAGGATGGATAATCTATGCAGGAGATAGTAAGCAACTGCGCAGTAGTGGTATTACGGTTGTTCCTTATAGAGAGGCGGCGGGTCAGATTTGATCTGGGAGTGTAATCTAGGCGTGCTTCGTGTTGGCGCACTTACACATCAGATGTATTGCGCCAAGACAATTTTTCAAATTTGGAATTCCTTAATATATAGGCAAATACGATTTTTCGAATAAAGTTTGGCGCGACACATCTGATGTGTAGGTGCGCCAAAATCATTTATTGGTGGAAAAAGTCAAATGGCACACTATCTTTTAGAAGTGCGCCATTTTTGCTATAAAGAGTACCAGAATCGCTTAATAATTTTTCACGCAGCGTACGGAATGTGCAGCATATTTTTTACCACTTGCATCCTTATTTATATTTCCATCGGTAGCCCTAAGTTGGGGTCTTATTGCATTAGTATCATCAGTGTCTTCTGTGGAAGTATAAAAAGAAGCGTGCGTGCCTATGTTGCTAAAAGCATTTGAAGCTGTTCCCGATTTACTGCCTGCAGGAAGTGCAGTAAAACCAGAAATGTTGGTTGCATTTGTGTTATTATCGTTCCATAGCCCAAAACCATTATTTGTATTTCCAATAGCTTTAAAATAAATGCCCCTGGTAGCCCACGCTGTTCCGTATACCTCAAATATAGATAATAATTCAGCATGGCTGGGAAGATGCCAACCAGCGGGGCAAACACCTTGCACTCTGCTGGGGATGGTGTTGCTTGTGGTAGCTCCGTTCATGGCTGCCGGCCAGTTGTAAAGAACTCCGTAAATCTTATAATTGTCTGTGTCTTTAGCATCTTCAACGCTAAGCACATCTGTAATAGCAGCATCCTGACCAAAACCATATACATAATAACACGGTTCATCAGACTTGCTTATTAAACGACCCATCACCTCCGGAAGGTATCGCAGGTTCTCTGCCATGACAATTTTGTCGCCAATTTTGACTGTCTTATAGACGTTGCCGTCGCGGGGGTCTGTGAATTTTCCTTTAATTAGAGAGGAAAACGTAAAACTGTTATTGTTATATTCCGCAAAGAAATGGTAGGCTTTCCCGGAAACAGGCGGTGAGGGTTTTGCTTCTTTGATACCTGTAGTAGTAAGTAGTACATTATCTAATGCATCCAGTAATTTGAGCTTCAGTTCCGGCCAGTTGGGACCTTCCTTAGGGATAAACCATCCCCAGAATTCTTGAGAATCACCTGGTTTTAGGTTTATTACCCCGGGCAATACAAAGGAAAGTTCAGCTATTGAAGTGGTTTCGGTGAAATCTCCTGTTGCTACATTGTACCGGCCTGAACTTTTGTCGGTGTTTACATGAAGACCCAACGGATCAGCAGAGTTGGATGCGAGTACAGCCCTTGAGATACCGCTTATTGTCGTAAAATTCGCTGCGTCTGTATTGCTTACCAGAATTTTAAATACCGAGCCCAGGTGTGAAAAATTAACCGAAAAATCAGGTGAAGAGACGTTGATGTTCTTTTTTGCAAAAGTAAGCACCATAGCTTTTCTAATTCCTGCTTCAGTATCTGCGACAGGGTTATCAGGCAGTTTAACCAGTGTTGAATTTTCCTGGAACCCATCACCTCCGTACAATCCGTACAAATCGAATGTTGGGTAGTCTCCAGTCGGCAGGGTGAATGTAAAACTGGCTTTTTTATTGTTTTTTGGGTCTATGTCAACGTTAACCGTTTGCGTGTATGCTTGTTCATTCGCTACAATGCACAACGCAATTTGATCATCATCTTCCCACTTCAATTTCATATCGATTATATTTTGCTCCATAGAAATCCGGGTGTTGGGATTATTTGTGTCTGTGCCCAGGGTCGCAGAAACAGTAAATGTTTCGGCCATGGACTCCGGCGGGATATCTTCCTGAGTACAGGAAAGAACCAGAAAGGGTAGTACCAGGAAGGGTAGTGCCAAAAAAAGAATAAAGAATCTTTTTTTCATGACTTTTAATTTTTAGCAATTACACGTTTACCATATCTCTCCCTGAAGATCGTCCAGCTCTTCGGAGTCGAAGTCTCCGGCACTTCCACCGTTCAGGACGTTTTGTTCAATAATTAGTCGGCCCTTAAAAAGTAGTTAAAACATTGAAAATCAGCAAAAATAAGCCCAAAAACATTTGGAATATATGCAGGAAATCAGTATCTTAGAGTAAAATTACTGCAAATAAATTCAAAAAAACAT
>Ga0209607_1001955_pt1 | contig 16935 bp, 18 predicted proteins | sample AD_UKC117_MetaG_FD_184413 | JGI IMG/M metagenome (GOLD analysis project Ga0209607, IMG submission 184413) | Active sludge microbial communities of municipal wastewater-treating anaerobic digesters from Hong Kong - AD_UKC117_MetaG (SPAdes)... | ecosystem: Engineered > Bioreactor > Anaerobic >... | reverse complement strand
ACAACGCAACGACCAGCGTGCACATGCCCAGCGTCACCGCGGCCTCGAAGTCGTCCACCAGCAATGAAGCGGCCCAGGCCGCGCCGACCAGTAGCAGACCGGGCAAGAACATCGACGAACTGTGGATCGCTTCCGCGCGCAGCCAGCCACCCGAGGGTGCCTGCATGTCCTGCAGACGCTTTGCGAGCACTGCCGCCCAGAAGTGCGCGACGACCAGACCAGCCGCAGCGACCAGCAGGACGAAGGTCAGCTCACCCAGCGAGTCCAGGTAGCCCTTCGCGTTGGCCGCAGCGGCCGTGGCAAGCAGGGTCAGGGATGAGTAGACGACCAGCGAAATCCTGGCGGTGGATTCCGCACGCGTCAGCGGGCCGAGGGACTTCACGAGTACTCGTAGAAACCCTTGCCGCTCTTGCGCCCGAGATCCCCCGCGGCCACCATCCGGCGCAGCACCTCCGGCGGACTGAACTTCTCGTCCTGGGTGTCCGCATAGATGTTGGACGTCGCGTTGAGGATGATGTCCACTCCTGTCATGTCAGCGGTCTCCAGCGGACCCATCGCATGCCCGAAGCCGAGACGGCAGGCCACGTCGACGTCCTCGGCCGAGGCGACACCGGACTCCACCAGTGCGATCGCTTCCATGGCCAGCGCCGTGATCAATCGGGTGGTCACGAACCCGGCCACGTCCCGGTTGACCACGACCACCGTCTTGCCGACCCCTTCGGCGAACTCCTGGGCACGGTTCATCGACTCATCACTGGTCTTGTATCCGCGCACGAGTTCACACAGTTTCATCAATGGCACCGGGGAGAAGAAGTGCGTCCCGACGACGTCCTCGGGTCGCGAAGTCACCGCCGCGATCGAGGTGATCGGGATCGCCGAGGTGTTGGTCGCCAGCAGCGTCCCGGGCGCGCAGATCTTGTCGAGGCGTTCGAAGACCTCCGTCTTGATCTCGATCTTCTCGAAGACGGCCTCGACGACGATGTCGACCTCGCCCATCGCGTCCAGCTCGGTGGTCGTGCTCACCCGCGCAAGGGCCGCTTGCTCGTCCTCGGCGCTGATCTTGCCCTTCTCGGCGAACTTCGCCAGCGACTTCGCGATCCCGTCGCGGCCCCGGGCGACCGCGCCGTCATTGACGTCCTGCAGGACCACGTCGTGACCTGCCACGGCGCTGACTTGTGCAATTCCTGCGCCCATCAATCCGGCGCCCACGACTCCGATTCTCATACCTGAGAGGCTAACCCTTCGACCAGATGCGCGATGAAGCACCGGGGCGCACAATGGGGCTGTGCCAGCGTGGTCCACGTATTCGTATCTCTTCGGCCCCTTGGTGGCCGGCGGGATCATGGTCGTGATGGTGCTGCTGCTGCGGTGGGCCTTCCACACGGGTGGGTCCCTGGTGGCCGACGAGCCGAAAACCGGCAAACCCGATGAGTACGGTTTGATGGTGCCGGTGGCCGGCGCTGAGGACTACGTTCGGGCCGAGATGCAGCGACAGATGCTGCAGGACGCCGGGGTGAAAGTCAATCTGGTCCGGACCACCGACGGTCCCCGGCTGATGGTGTGGCAGACCGACCGCGATCGGGCCCTCGACCTGCTCAGTCGACGCGGCTGATCTGGGCGCCGAGACCCTGCAACGACTCCACGAAACCCGCGTAACCGCGGTCGATGTGATGAACCTCGTGCACGGTCGTGGTCCCCTCAGCCACCAGCCCGGCGAGCACGAGTCCGGCCCCTGCCCGCACGTCTGTGGCCTCCACCGGGGCCCCCGACAGCCGCGGCCGGCCGCGCACCAACGCGTGATGGCCGTCGGTGTGCACGTCGGCTCCGAGTCGCGTCAGTTCGTTCACGAAGCGGAACCGCGCTTCGAACAGGTTCTCGGTCACCATTGCCGCACCCTCGCCGATCGCGTTGAGAGCGATGAACTGCGGTTGCAGGTCCGTCGCAAAGCCTGGGTACGGCAGCGTGACGATGTCGACGGCCTTGGGCCGCCGGTCCATCGACACCCGGAAACCCTCTGGGAGGAGCTCGACCATGGCGCCACTGGAGACGAGTTTGTCCAGCGCGATCTCAAGATGTCTGGAGTTTCCCTGATCGATGGTGATGTCGCCTTGGGTCATCACCGCGGCGACCGCCCAGGTACCTGCGACGATCCGGTCCGGCACGGTCCGATGGGTCACCGGTGTGAGGGACTCGACTCCCTCGATCTCCAGCGTCGATGATCCGATCCCATCGATCGTGGCACCCATCTCGACCAGCATCGTGCAGATATCGATGATCTCCGGCTCGCGCGCGGCGTTGTCGATGACGGTCGTGCCCTTGGCCAGCACCGCGGCCATGAGCAAGTTCTCAGTGGCACCCACACTCGGGAAGTCCAGCCAGATGGACGCTCCGTGCAGTTGACCGGCCTTGGCGATCAGGAAGCCGTGTTCGCTGCTCACTTCGGCGCCGAGGCGGGTCAGGCCGTTGACGTGCATGTCCAGGCCGCGCGACCCGATCGCATCGCCCCCGGGCAGCGCGACATCGGCTTGCCCGACGCGGGCCACCAGCGGGCCGAGCACACAGATCGACGCCCGCATCTGCCGCACGAGGTCGTAATCGGCTTGGTGACCCGGCGCGGCTGGGACGTCGATGACCACAGTCCCCGCCTCGCGGTCCTGCACCACTTCGCAACCGAGGCGGCGCAGCAGTTCGGCCATGATCGTGACGTCGAGGATGTCGGGCACCTCGGTCAGGGTGGTCGGACCCTGGGCGAGCAGTGCCGCGGCCATCAACTTCAGGATGCTGTTCTTGGCTCCTGGAACCCTGACCGTGCCGGACAGACGATTGCCACCCACGACCTGAAATGCCACCCCCAAAGGATACGTCGGGCTGTCGTGATGGCGTGGCAGAACTGCCCGGTTCACAATTGCCGGCGGACACCGACGGTCGCTGGCACCCGATGGGCAACGCTGGGGCGCCCCATGGCCAGTCGTCCGGCGAAACTCACGGGCATTGGTAACCTTCCCCAATGCAGGAGTGCCGGCTGGCTGGATCCACCTTCGACATCGCAGCAGCGGCCGGGTGGTACTCGGCCATCGCTGGATTGCTCGCGGGTTTTGCGTTGTTGGCGATCCTGTTGCCCCTGGACCACGACAGTGCAGCGGAGGGCGACGAGGGAATCGGGGCGGCGCAGTCGGTGGTCATCTTCACCTGCGCCTTCTTCTCCCTGCTGATCCTCGGGGTCTCCTACGCCATTCTGTCCGGGCGTACTGGAGATGGACCAGAGCGCAGCATCGCGGCTCACGAGCAGCTGCTGAACGGCTCTGCGTTCGGGCTGTCGACACTTCTGTTGCTGTTCGGGCTGCGCTCAGTGCTGGCCGCCTATGGGCGCAACCGGGCGGTCTTCCTTCCTGCCCGCAGCGTCATGCTGACCATGTCAGCAGTGTTGGGGCCGGTGGTGTCACTGTCATTGCAGTTCGCCAACGCGATGGACATCGAGGCGTACCGTGCGTCCGTCTCCCCGGAAACCAATGACTGCACTGTGGGCGGTCTGTCCAGTGGAGTATGGATCAATATCGTCATCACTGTCGCCGCACTGCTCGTGATCCTGCTGCTTGCGCTGGTCCGGCACCGACTGCCACGCACCATCAAGGCTTCGGAACTGATCGCGAAAGGTGTACTGGGATACACGGTCGCGATCGTCGTGTGGACCTCGATGGTCGTTCCCCTGCTCTCCAGGGATGTCGTGGCCGGGGCGGTGTTCGAGCACGTCACTCTGAGCGCAACCGGGGTAGCCACGATCTTGGTGGCGGCCGCGGCGTGGGCCGCACGCGGGCCGGACGACCTGACCGATGAAGAGGCGACGTCAACAGCCACTAGGTGATCGGTGCCCGTTCAGATCCGTCCCGCGCGGCGATGCACCCAGGTGGCTGCGATGAAACCCAGCCCGTTGATCGCCCAGTGCAGAGCCATCGGGGTCAACAACGAGTCGGAGTAGATGCGCAGCGCGCAGAAGACCAGCCCGGCGACCGCAGTGCCGGCCACGGTGAAGAGCACCGACTGGATCCGCCCCCAGATTCCGCCACCGAGCAAGTCACCGACGGCACCGTTGGCGTCGTGCATCACCAGGCTGGGAAGGATGTGCCACAGGCCGAACAGCAGGCTCGACACCAGCACCGCCTGCCATATCCCCAGCCACTGATCCAGCAGAGCCAGACCTACACCGCGAAAGGCGAGCTCCTCGAACAGAACAGTGCCAAGCGGCACATTGACCAGTGTTTTGTAGAGCAGGGTGCGCGGACCGAGCACCGCGCGGTCGTCGGCGAGAAAACGTCGGGTGAAGCGCATCGAGCCGCCGATGACGTAAACCAGGGTGACCGCTGCGATGCAGCCCGCGGACCAGATCAGGCCGCGGATCCAACTGCCGGGGCCCAACCCGATGTCCGTGAGACTTACGCCGGCGCGGTACCCGATCCACACGATCAGCACACTGCCGATCACACCTGTCGGCACGTACCAGCGCTGGGCCACGTACGGCGAGTGGTTCAGGACGTTGACGATGATCAACACCCCGAGGACAACGAGGTCGAGAGTCACCGAACTACGCGCTCGGCGCGGTGATGGCTCCGGACAGGTCCGTGACTCCCCACTGGCTCAGCTGCCGCTGCAAAGCCTCTGTGGCGCGCTGCAGTTGTTCTGCCTGAACACGGTCGGTCGCCCACGTGAGTTCGCGCAGCCGCAGGGCCCGCTCAATGCTCGCCATCGTCTCGCTGTCGACGGGAAGGTCGAAGGCCAATGAGGTGAAGCGGGCGATACTGGCCCGGTAGTCGTGGCCGCGTGAGACGAAGACGCCGGGCACGACGTCGGTGCTGTTCTTCAGGTCCACCCCGACATTGAGGAAGGTCCCGACCGGCCGCCAGCGCATACCCCGCGGGACTCCTGGTTCACGTGCGTCCCGCAGCCAGGGCGGGCACTCCACCGCCAGTTCCGGCTCGAACCTCACGATCGGATCTTCGTGATGGCTGACCAGGAAGATGCGGGCAGATTTCTTCACCGACTCCGAAAGCGCCTCGTACTCCTCGTAGCTGGCAACCTCGACGACACATCCATCCGGGTCGGTCTTCTGCTTGTCCGCCCGCCACCGCTTGGCCCACCCACTGGCGGCGGGGGTTCCGATGAACAGAGCCCGGTCCACTCCTGCGCGGTCGAAACCGCGCGTGCCCTCGTGCAAGAAGGCATCCTGCATGGTGTGGGCCCCCAGGGACTCCCCGAACACCAGCAGTTTGGGCCGCCTGTTCTCCGGAATCGCCCGGATCCGCCACGTCAGGGCGTGCAGCATGGCACGGTTCTGCTCACGGCCCATTGCCACGCGATCCAGCGAGATGAACGACGGACGCAGGGAGTACTGCAGGGCGAAGGTCGCGCAGTCCCCGCCGGTGAGGTACTCCAGCGTCTCCATCATCACGTAATTGAGATAGCCGGTTCCGGTGGGCGAACAGAAGCACAGGACTTTGCGTTCGAAAGCACCCATATCCTCGAGTTCGCGCATCAGCAGGTCCACCCGTTCGTCGACCTGCGTGGCCGTCGCGATCCCCGCGAATGCCCGCACCGGATCCATCGCTGGTTTGCCGGTGACCGCCGTGATCTCCGCGGCGGGCAGGGCCATGTTGACGATCCGCCGACCCTCCCGGCTCAACGTGTCAAACGGGATTTGGGACCCCGGCCCGCCGGACACCGTCAGCATCGTGGGCTGTTTGCTGTATGCGGCCTCGATGGCGGCACCACCTGCATCAGCCTGCCGGTTGACATATTCCAGACCCGCGATCAGGCCGGCTCCCACCATCCCGAGGCTCACGGAATGCCCGAGCCAGTTGGCGAAGGGACTCATCGACGGTGACGTCCGCTTCACCAGATGCGCGATGCCGTCCGCGGAGACGGATTCGACGAAGGCCGCCCCCTGCAGACCGGCGCTGACTCCCACCCCGAAGGCCAAAGACCGCGCCAAGGACGGCGACTTCTCGTACTTGTCGGTCTGGCGCTGCTCGTAGGCTGCCGCTTGTGACGACAGGGGAAGTGGATCCCTGGGGATCGGAAGGACATCGCGGCGCGCATCCCGGCGGTTGCGTGCGGTGAGTCCGATCGCGGTCACCGTGGCCAGCGCGAACGTCCCGGGGCCGACGACCCGCCGGTAGCTCCAGCCTCGACGGGCCTGCAGGATTTCGGCAGCCCCCAGAACGCTCGAGGCCATCAGCCCGGTCACACCGGTGACCCCGGTCACCCATCCGGCGCTGCGCAGCGCAGCACGCCTGGCTGGCTCGGACTCCCGGCGCGGTAGCAGTCGGTACACGGCCAAACCTGCGGCCATGGCACCCGCGTGCGCGACGGCCTGGGTCACCCCAGCGACACCCGGTCGCTGCATCCGCTTATGACCCACCACGGCTGCCGCCAAGCCCTCCACGGCAGACCCTGTCACCGCGACGAGACCGTAGTTGATCGCACTGGTCAAGCCGGTGAGGATCGCTTGGTCCCCGACGCTACGTGGCAGCAGGCCGGGCTGATAGGACATCCCGATGCTGGCCATGGACGCCATGGTGGCCACGCGGGAAGTGAAGCTGATTTCGGGGACTTCGACCATGTGCGTCATTGTGCCCTAGGGTCGAAACCATGGTGAACCTGACGCGGATCTACACACGGACCGGCGACGACGGCTCGACGTCGCTGGGAGACTTCAGCCGGACCAGCAAGACGGATCTGCGTCTGGAGGCCTATGCCGACGTGGATGAGGCGAACAGTGCGATCGGGGTTGTGCTCGCTGTTGGTGAGCCGGCCCAGGAGATCGTCGCGGTGCTGGGTCGCGTGCAGAACGAACTCTTCGATGTGGGGGCGGACCTGTGCACGCCGTTGGGCGGTGAAGGCCCGCAACTGCGCGTGAGGCAGGACTACATAGAACGACTCGAGGCCGACTGCGACACCTTCAACGCGGACCTTCCCAACCTGCGCTCGTTCATCCTGCCGGGGGGAACCCCTGCTTCGGCGTATCTGCACGTGGCGCGCACCGTGACCCGCCGCGCCGAGCGGGCGACCTGGGCGGCATTCGCCGAGCACGGCGACACGATGAACCCCCTCACTGCGCAGTACTTGAACCGGTTGTCCGACCTGCTGTTCATCCTCGGGCGGGTCGCGAACCCTGGCGGCGACGTGCTGTGGTGCCGGGTGGCGAGCGGTAAATCGACCGTCTCCTCCGCCGTCCGCGGTTGAGGGCGACGTTGTTGGGCATTCTCGGTGCGCGAAGTGCCCAACAACGTCGCCCTCAAGAATCAGGGCGCCGCCTTTCTTTTCCACAGCCCCTACCGGCGTCCACAGATCCTTCGCCGCCAGTGACGGACCCGCGCAGCGGAACGAACCTTGAACCATGCCTTTCATCGTCAGCCGAGCGGGCGCAGAGGGACTGACATATGAGCAAACCCGCCGTCGCAGCATGACCACGCCGACCCGGGGCGTTCGTAATCAGCCAGACGAGGACACGTGGAAAGATCAGGTTCGAGCACTGGCTCTGGTTCTACCCGCGGGCGCGGTTTTCTCTCATGACACCGCCGCTCAGCTGCACAAACTTCCGCTACCCACCCTCGACGGCACACCGCTGGACGTGACGGTGGCTTCCCGCTCCGCCCGGGGATCTCGGCACGCGGTGCGTTGGCACTACTCCAAACTCCCCCTGCGAACCGCTCACCCGGGTGGGCTGCCGGCGACGGATCTGGCACGCACCTGGTTGGATCTGGGAAGCCGGCTCACCCTTGAGTGGCAGGTGGCGGTCACTGACGTCGTCCTGCAGCGGATTCCCGCCACTGAGTTGCACATCACGGGACATCGACGCGGGGCATCGACTCTGGCTGCTGCGCTGAAACTCGCGGATCCGCGCAGTCGATCACCACGCGAATCGCTGCTTCGGGTGAACCTGCTGATTGAAGGAGCGCCCGCTCCAGTGGTCAACCTCGACATCGTGGAGCAGGGAGTCTGGCTGGCCACCGGGGACCTGGTCTGGCCCGAGTTCCGCTTCATCGTGGAGTACGACGGGGCCGACCACGCACCGCTGAAGCAAAGGCACAAGGACGCCAACACACGTGCAGACCTGAGCGCAGCGGGTTGGACCGTGCAGCCGCTGACCGCGATCCACTTCCGTCACGTGCAGCGCACCGTCACCATGATCCTCAACCGACTACGGAGCAAGGGCTGGACCGGCTGAGGGCGACGACGTTGGGCACTTCGAACGTCCAAAACCCCCAACAACGTCGCCCTGAATACCGGGGCGGCGCCGAAGCAGCCGAGCCAGGCTCAGTGCCGCGGACCGACCGCGACCTGCAGGCGCCCTTCGGCCTTGCGGACCTCAGTCTCCGTGCCCTGTTCGCGAGCCGCGGCCAACTCGTCCTCGGCCTGCCGAACATCGATTTCGGAGGCCAGTTCCACGGTTTCGGCCAGCAGGATCACGCGGTCGCTGTCCACAGTCACGAAGCCTTCGTGGATGTAGGCGCGCATGTCGTCACCTTCGACCGGGCGGATCAGGATCGGGCCGTCGGCGAGCATCCCCATCAGCGGTGAGTGCCCGGGCATGATGCCGGTCTCGCCGTCAAGGGTTCGCAGCACGACCAACGAGGCCTCCCCCTCCCACACGTTGCGCAGGGTGGAGACCAGGGCCACGGACAGGACAGCCATGACTACTTGGCCAACTTCGCGGCGTTGCGCTCAACGTCCTCGATCCCGCCGCACATGAAGAATGCCTGCTCGGGGATGTGGTCGTACTCGCCGTCGGTGAGCGCCTTGAAGGAGGCGATGGTCTCCTCGACCGGCACGAACGATCCGGGCTGGCCGGTGAAGGCCTCGGCCACGAACATGTTCTGGCTGAGGAATCGCTGGATCCGGCGGGCGCGGTTGACGAGGATCTTGTCCTCCTCGGACAGTTCGTCCATACCCAGAATCGCGATGATGTCCTGCAGATCCTTGTAGCGCTGCAGGATCTCCTTGACGCGTGCGGCCACCGCGTAGTGGTCCTCACCGATGTAGCGCGGGTCCAGAATCCGGGAGGTCGAGTCCAGCGGGTCCACCGCGGGGTAGATGCCCAGCTCGGAAATCGGGCGGCTCAACGTTGTGGTCGCGTCGAGGTGCGCGAACGTGGTCGCCGGCGCCGGGTCGGTCAGGTCGTCCGCGGGAACGTAGATCGCCTGCAGCGAGGTGATCGAGTGCCCACGGGTCGAGGTGATCCGCTCCTGCAGCTGGCCCATCTCGTCGGCCAGTGTCGGCTGGTATCCCACTGCCGAGGGCATACGTCCCAGCAGCGTGGAGACCTCGGAGCCGGCCTGCGTGAACCGGAAGATGTTGTCGATGAACAGCAGCACGTCCTGCTTCTGCACATCGCGGAAGTACTCCGCCATCGTCAGAGCCGTCAGGGCGACCCGCAGCCGGGTGCCGGGGGGCTCGTCCATCTGGCCGAAGACCAGCGCGGTCTTCTCGATGACGCCCGACTCGGTCATCTCCAGGAACAGGTCGTTGCCCTCACGGGTGCGCTCCCCCACACCGGCGAACACCGACACACCGGAGAAGTTCTCGGCGACCCGGTAGATCATCTCCTGGATCAGAACGGTCTTGCCGACACCGGCACCACCGAACAGGCCGATCTTGCCGCCCTTGACGTACGGGGTCAGCAGGTCGATGACCTTGATGCCGGTCCAGAAGACCTCGGTCTTGGACTCGAGCTGGTCGAAGCTCGGCGCGGACGCGTGGATCCCGCGGCGCTCCTGAATGTCCAGCGAGGACTCCTCGACGTCCAGCGGCTTGCCCAGGGTGTTCCACACGTGGCCGAGCGTCACGTCGCCGACGGGCACGGTGATCGCGTCACCGGTGTCGCGAACCTCGGTGCCACGGACCAGGCCGTCGGTCGGCTGCATCGAGATGGCGCGCACGATGTTGTCACCGATGTGCTGCGCGACCTCGAGGGTCAGGGTCCGGTGCTCGACATCGCCCTCGCCGGCGTCGAACGTGACGTCCACCTTCAGCGCGTTGAAGAGTTCCGGCATCTGCTCGGACGGGAACTCCACGTCGACGACCGGACCGGTGACCCGGGCCACCCGGCCCACTCCGGTGATCGTGTCTGGTGTCGCAGTCATGTGTCTTTCAGCTCCCTGCGGTTGCGGAGGCCAGCGCGTCGGCACCACCGACGATCTCGCTGATTTCCTGGGTGATCTCGGCCTGGCGGGCCTGGTTGGCTTGGCGGGTAAGGGTTTTCATCAGTTCGTCGGCGTTGTCGGTGGCCGACTTCATCGCGCGCTGGCGAGCGGCGTGCTCGGAAGCAGCCGACTGCAGCAGCGCCGCGTACACCAAGTACTCGACGTACTTGGGCAGCAATGCATCCAGCACCTCTTCGGCGCTGGGCTCGAAGTCGTACAGCGGCCACACCGGGGTGCCACCGGCGTTGTCGCCACCGGTGATGTTCGAGGCGGAGGTGTCCACCACCTCTTCCACGACCTCCAGCGGCAGGATCCGCAGAACCTGGACCTCTTGACGGGCGCGGTTGAAGTAGCGGGTGAAGACGATGTGGATCTCGTCGGCGCCACCGTCCTCAGTCTTCATGAGGAAGCGGTCGAGCAGCGCTTTCGCGATCGGCTTGGCGTCCTCGTACGTGGGAGCGTCGGTGAATCCGGTCCACGAGTCGGCAACCTCGCGCTCGCGGAACTTGTAGAACCCCAGACCTTTGCGTCCCACGATGAAGGGAACGACCTCCATCTGGCGCTCACCGCGCATCAGTTCGATGAGGGCCTCACCCTCCTTGATCGCGTTCATCGAGTAGGCCCCAGCCAGACCACGGTCGGCGGTGATGACCAGCATGGCCGCGCGCTCCTCGAGGCGCGCCTTGGCGGTCAGCGGGTGTTTACCCTTCGTGTGCGAGGCGGCAAGGCCCACCGCACGCATGAGTTCGAACGAATAGGGCTCCGTGGCCGTCACCTGCTGCTGGGCCTTCACGATGCGCGACGACGCGATCAGTTCCATGGCACGTGTGATCTTCTTGGTCGCCTGGACCGATCGGATCCGGCGGCGGAAGACGCGTTGTTGAGCACCCATCGGTCAGCCGCGCACCTGACGGGTCACCTGGGCGACCTTAATGTCTTCCTCGGGCAGCGCCTCCACCGGCACGTCCTTGACGAGTAAGTGCCCCTCGCTGGTCATGAAGGTCCGCTTGAAGGTGTCGACCGCCTTCTCCAGAGCGGTCACGGTGTCGTCGGACAGTTCCCCGGTCTCCCGGATCGTGGTCATGACCCCGGCGTGTTCGCGCTCGACGTTCTCCAGGAATTCAGCCTCGAACCGCTTGATGTCCTCAAGGGGGACGTCATCGAGCTGTCCGGACGTCCCGGCCCACACGGACACGACCTCACGCTCCATCGAGAACGGTGCGTACTGCGGCTGCTTGAGCAGCTCCACCAGCCGGGACCCGCGTTCAAGCTGCGCCTTGGACGCCTTGTCGAGATCGGAGCCGAACGCCGCGAAGGCTTCCAGCTCGCGGTACTGGGCAAGGTTCAGCCGCAGGCTACCGGCCACCTTTCGCATCGCCTTGGGCTGAGCAGAACCACCGACGCGGGAGACCGAGATACCGACGTTGATCGCCGGACGGACACCGGAGTTGAACAGGTCGGACTCCAAGAAGCACTGCCCATCGGTGATGGAGATGACGTTGGTCGGGATGTAGGCCGAAACGTCATTGGCCTTGGTCTCGATGATCGGAAGTCCGGTCATCGAACCTCCGCCGAGATCGTCGGACAATTTGGCGCAGCGCTCGAGCAGGCGCGAGTGCAGGTAGAAGACGTCACCGGGGTAGGCCTCGCGACCCGGCGGACGGCGGAGCAACAGCGAGACGGCACGGTAGGCCTCAGCCTGCTTCGACAGGTCGTCGAACACGATCAGGACGTGCTGGCCGTTGTACATCCAGTGCTGGCCGATGGCCGAGCCCGTGTAGGGGGCCAGGTACTTGAAACCGGCCGAGTCAGAGGCCGGGGCAGCCACGATCGTGGTGTACTCCAGTGCGCCGTACTCCTCGAGGGCGCCGCGCACGGCGGCGATGGTCGAGCCCTTCTGACCGATCGCCACATAGATGCACTTGACCTGCTTCTTGGGATCCCCGGAGTCCCAGTTCGACTTCTGATTGAGAATCGTGTCCAGTGCGAGGGCGGTCTTACCGGTCTGCCGGTCACCGATGATCAACTGACGCTGGCCACGGCCGATGGCGGTCATGGCGTCGACGGCCTTGAGGCCGGTCTGCATGGGCTCCTTCACCGGCTGCCGCTGCACAACGGTGGGCGCCTGCAGTTCCAGGGCGCGGTCGGTCTCCGCGACGATGTCACCGAGGCCGTCGATCGGGGTTCCCAACGGATCGACGACGCGGCCCAGGAAGCCGTCGCCCACGGGCACTGAGAGCACACGCCCAGTACGACGGACGATCTGGCCCTCCTCGATGTCGCTGCCGTCACCGAGCAGAACGACACCGATCTCACGAACGTCGAGGTTCAGCGCCAGACCGAGCAGGCCGCCCTCGAACTCCAGCAGTTCGTTGGTCATCGCCGAGTGCAGTCCCTCGACGCGCGCGATGCCGTCACCGGTCTCAACGACGCGTCCGACCTCCTCACGGGCGTTCTCGGGGGTGAACGAGGAGACGTTGGCCTCGATCGCTGCGCGGATCTCCTCCGGCGAGATCGAAAGTTCAGTCATTGTTCTCGGGCCTCTCGTGTTGGTTCTTCGTCAGTGGGTGAGGCGGCGGCGTGCCGCTTCGAGTCGGGTGGACAGGGTTCCGTCGATCACTTCGTCGCCGACGCGGACTTCCAGGCCACCCACGACCGATGGGTCGACGGTGACGTTGAGCTGGACGTCGCGGTGGTGGATACGCGCCAGGGCGGCGGTGAGCCGATCGGACTGTTCGGGGGTCAGCGCAGTCGCGCTGCGCACATGGGCGACGACCCGCCCGCGCCGTTGTGCGGCCAGGCTGCTCAGGTCCGCAACTGCACCCTGCACCGGCCGTCCGTGCAGTTCGGTCGTGACGTTGGTCAGCAGGCTGACGGTCAGGGGGTCCGCCTTGTCTTCCAGCAGCTGCCGGGTGAGGGCCGACTTGCGCTGCTCGTCGACGGCTGGGTTGCTCAGCGCCATCTGCAGGTTCGGATTGGACTCGACCGCGCGGCCGAAGCGGAAGATCTCCTCTTCGACCCGGTCGAGCCGGCCCTGCTTCTCCGCGGACATCAGCAACAGGCTCTGTCCTGCCTCGTCCATGGCCGTAACCATGTCGCGGTCGGTCGACCACCGCAGATCGACCGTCTGTGCGATCAGGTCCAGCGCGGCGGGCGCGACCTTCCCGTCGAGCAGGCGGCCGAGCAGATCCCGCTTGGCACCGGCCACCATCGCCGGGTCGGCCAGGGTCTGCCGCAGCGTGCGCTGCCCGCCGAGCAACGTCGAGAACGCCAGCACGGACTGACCGTCGGCGGCCAGGGCAGCCCCGTCAGCGGCGTCGAAGCGCGCGTTGACGGCCTCCCGCAACGCCGCCATGGAGGTGCGACTGGCCCCGATCATCAGTTCTGCCCGCCGTTCGGTGCCGCTTGTTCGAGTTCGGAGATGAAGCGGTCGACCACTCCGGCGGCGCGGGCGTCGTCGGTCATCGACTCACCCACGATGCGCCCAGCGAGGTCGGTGGCGACACCGCCCATGGACTTGCGCAACTCCGCGAGCGCCTTGGCCTTCTCCGCCTCGATCTGGGAGGTGGCGTTGGCGGCGATCTGTGCGGCCTGGACTTCGGCGGCCTTGCGGGCCTCCTCCATCACACCGGCACGCTCGGCCTCGGTCTGCGCGCGGATCTCCGCGACCTCGGCGCGGGCAGCGGCCATCTGCTCCTGGTACTCCTCCAGGGTGCGTTGAGCCTCGGCCTGCGCCTCTTCGGCACGCTTGATCCCGCCTTCGATCGCATCCGCGCGGTCTTCCAGCGTCTTCTTGATCACCGGCAGCGCGAACTTCGCCAGGACCCCGAACACGATGAAGAACGCGGCCAGACCGATGAAGAACTCGAACAGCGGAATCCGCAGAACGTTGCTTCCGCCCTCTTCGGCAGCAAGCAGCCAGGTCATGTTTACCTCACGTACCGAAGACGAACGGGGCCACGAAGCCCAGCAGCGCCAACGCTTCGGCAAGTGCGAAACCCAGCAGCATGTTCTGCCGGATCACACCATAGGCCTCCGGCTGGCGGGCAATCGCTTGCACACCGTTACCGAAGATGATTCCGATACCGATGCCCGGGCCGATGGCGGCCAGGCCGTAGCCGATACTTCCCACTGAGCCGGTCAATTCGGCAATCAGGTCCACCATGTCGGTTCCTTCTCCTCTCGGACCCCCATGTCGCTGGGGGTACGTCTCATGTGTTGTGTCGGTTTAGTGCTCTGCGTGCAGTGACCCGGCTATGTACACCGCGGTCAACAGCGTGAAGATGTATGCCTGCAAGGCCTGGATCAGCGCCTCGAACGCAGTGAAGATGATCGTCATCAGGAACGACGTGGCCGAGCCCAGGATCCCTACCAGCGACAGGCTGGCCAGGTAGAAGGTCGCCACCGTGAACACCGTCAGCAGCAGGTGACCGGCGAACATGTTGGCGAACAACCGGATGGACAGAGTGACCGGGCGGACGATCACGTTCGAGATCAGTTCAATCGGCGCCAGGATCACGTAGATGGCCTTGGGCATCCCGGGCGGGAACATCATGTTCGTGAAGAACTTGATCGGGCCCTGGTGACGCATGCCCAGGTACATGTAGATCAGCCAGACGGTGATCGCCAAGCCGACCGGGAAAGCGAAACGGGAGTTCACCGGGAACTGCGCGCCGGGGATGATGCCCCAGAGGTTGCCGATCCACACGAAGAAGAACAGCGTGAACAGCAGGGGGACGAAGCGGTCGCCGTCCTTGCCGATGACTTCCCGGCTGATCCCGTCGCGGATGAACAGGTAGCCCATCTCGCCGACGCTCTGCAGCTTGCCCGGGATGAGTTTGGAGTTCCGGAAGGCGGCGAGGAAGAAAATGATGATGATCAGGGAGCCGAGCAGGAGCAAGAAGACCGGCTTGGTGAAGCTGCCGAAGTACGGTTCGATCTCGAAGATCGACGCGTCCGGAGCGGGGAATCCACACCCGAAGTCATTGCCGAGATGACATCCCGGCTCGATCTCGGCCATGGGAACGACTGCGCCCAGCACTACGCCTCCCGCTGTGTGTTGTGTCCGCCATCCAACGCGCGTAGGCGGAAGAAGATCAAATACGTGCTGGCCACGATGCCGAAGATCGCCCCGACCGCCAGTCCGACCGACGTGTTCCCCAGAAAATAGCCGATGAGGAAACCGACTCCGCCGTACAGCAAGATACCCGCGATCAGGTTGTTCATGACGGTCCACGCGGCGTTCGGCGTCTGCGCGTCGACGGGCTCTTTTGCAGATTTCATGGTCGCGCTCAACCTACCAGCACCCCCCGTCAGGCCGGATCCGACCCCGCGGCTTCACGAGGGGTCCTTACGCAGTCGGGCGATGACCTCCGGGTCGTCGGACAGACCCAGTGTCGACTCGGGTTCCACGTAGGCTGAGGGCCGCTTGGACAGGGACACCACGATCATCGCCGTCCACACCAGCGCACAGGCGACGATGGTGCCCGCGAACACCCTGGGGTCGAAGAACGTGGCGTTGCGCAAGGCGGCCAGAAGAATGAACAGAACCACGATCTGGCCCATGTACACCCCCAGCGCAACGTTCAGACCCAGCGCTGGATTCGTGGCCAGAACCTTCTGTACCGCCATCTGGCCCAGCGCGAAGAAGGCGAGCACCACGGCGGTGGCCATGACGGCCGCGATCACCCCGGCGGTTCCAGCGACCAAAGCCCCCCAAACAACACCCAGCAGACCGACCACAGCAGTCGCGATCGCCGGACGCACGAGGGCAGCCCGGGTAGGGATGGGGGAATCGGGATTCATGTCCTTCAACTGTAACGGTCAGGTAAGGACGGCCCGGCGGGGGTAGGCGGGCTTGATGGTGCACGGCCCCGGACTGCCGAGGGCACTGCGGGCGAGCGCGCCTTGCCGCCTCGCGTCACCGCCGCGACAGCGACGCTTCCGGTCGCGACACCATCAACGCCAGCCCGCCCAGCCCGATCAGGAAGACGACCAGCGCCAGCGGCCACGGGATCAGGGCGACCGCGACCGCCGAGAATGCGATCAGTGCGGTCCAGGCGTGCATCAGGCCGACGGCTCGCCGGTGGGAGTGACCCAGTTCGATCAGCCGGTGGTGCAGGTGCTCCTTGTCGGGCGCGAACGGGCTGCGCCCACGGCGGGTCCGGCGCACCACGGCCATCCCGACATCGAGCAAAGGAACCGCGATGACGGCCAGCGGCAGCAACAGGGGCAGGATCGCCGGCAGCAGCAGTTCACCGCGCACAGCACTGGGGTCGACCCGCCCTGACAGCATGATGGCGCTGGCCGACAGCAACAGGCCGATGAGCATCGAGCCGGTGTCCCCCATGAAGAGTTTGGCCGGATTCAGATTGTGCGGCAGGAAGCCCACACAGATCCCTGCCAGCAGCGCGCAGATCAGAGCGGCCAGTGTGGCTCGGTCGAATCCGAATTCCACGGACAGCAGGAACGCGTACACGAAAAACGCGGTCGCGGCGATGCCCACGATCCCCGCGGCAAGGCCGTCGAGACCGTCGACGAAATTGACCGCATTGATGGTCAGGACGACGAAAAGCACCGTGAGCAGCACGCTGGTCAGCGGGTCGAGCACCAACGTGCCACCGATCGGCAGCCACACCATCTGGATGCCCAGGAACGCCATGGAGCCGGCGGCCAGCACCTGGCCGGCGAATTTCGTGGGGGCGTCGAGGCCGAAGCGGTCGTCCAGCAGCCCGAGCAC
>Ga0209607_1001954_pt1 | contig 16947 bp, 15 predicted proteins | sample AD_UKC117_MetaG_FD_184413 | JGI IMG/M metagenome (GOLD analysis project Ga0209607, IMG submission 184413) | Active sludge microbial communities of municipal wastewater-treating anaerobic digesters from Hong Kong - AD_UKC117_MetaG (SPAdes)... | ecosystem: Engineered > Bioreactor > Anaerobic >... | reverse complement strand
ATATTATTAATTTTTTTTGTATTTAAGGTTGTAAAATTAATTTATTTAAGTTAGATTTGTCGCTATCGTTGTGTTTTTTTTATATAATTTGTTTAAAATTAAGGTGTTATAATTATGCGAAAAATCAAATACCAATTTGATTCTAAAACGCTCACTTTCAAAAAGGTTACATTAAGCTGGAAGCAAAGAATTAAGAGGGTTTCCCTTTTTGTTTTAACTACTGTATCAACAGCAGTTGCTTTACACATTTTATATACATTACAATTTAAAACACCCAAAGAAATACTATTGCTGGAAGAAAGAGAACATCTTTTAGCCAATTATGATATTTTAAACGAACAAATGAGCCAAATAGAATGGTTTATTAACGATCTACAGCATCGCGATGATTATGTTTACCGCACCATCTACGAAGCTGATCCTATTCCGAATGCAATTCGCGAGGCTGGTTTTGGTGGTACTAACCGTTATGTTGATCTGGAAGGATATCAAAACTCTGATGTTTTAATTAATACCAGTTTGCGGTTAGATATGATAACCAAGAAACTTTATGTGCAGTCGAAATCTTTTGATGCTGTTATTGATATGGTTAAAAACAAGGAAAAAATGCTTGCAGCCATACCTGCCATACAACCTCTGGCAATTAAAGATTTTGACAGGATAAGTGATTATTATGGTTCAAGGAAAGACCCCTTTAATGGCAAAATAACCATGCATCATGGTATGGATTTTACGGGTCCTGAGGGAGCTGATATATATGCAACTGGCGATGGCGTGGTTGTAGAATCAGGATATTCTTTTTATGGGTATGGAAATCGTGTGGTTATTGATCATGGATATGGTTTTGAAACAGTTTATGCGCATTTAAAGGATATATATGCAGTTGAAGGCCAAAAAGTTAAAAGAGGCGAAGTGATCGGAACATTGGGTAATACCGGACGTTCAACAGGTCCTCATCTCCATTACGAAGTGCGCAAGGATAATAGAACGATTGATCCAATTAACTATTATTTTAATAATCTTACCGAAAAAGAATACGAAGAGATGGTTCTGGCCTGCTCAAAAAACAGAACTCCGATGGATTAATTAAAATTTTTGTATATTTGGGCGGTAAATTGTTGAATTTATGCCAAAAACAAAATATAGGTTTAATCATCAAACACTAAGTTACGATAGAATTTCTCTTACCGGGAAACAAAAATTTTATCGTTTTTTAACTTACTTCTCAGCAACTCTGGTAATAGCTGTAATTTATAACCTTCTTTTTGTTATGTTTTTTGATACTCCAAAAGAAAAAGGTCTTATTCGTGAAAATCAACAGCTTATTACTCAATATGAAATTTTAAACAACAAATTTGGTTTGGTGGAAAAAACTCTTGAAGACCTGCAGAAAAGAGATGATAATATTTACCGTGTAGTTTTTGAGGCTGAGCCTATACCTCTGGAAATGCGTTCGGCAGGTGTTGGAGGGGCAAACCGATATCGCGATTTAGAGGGATTTGATAATTCTGATTTAGTAATTGAAACAACAAGAAGGCTGGATAAAATATCTAAGCAGTTATACGTACAAAGTAAATCGTACGACGCCGTTATAGAAATGGCTAAAAACAAGGAAGAAATGGTGGCCAGTATACCTGCAGTTATGCCTATTTCAAATAAAGACTTAACCCGAACAGCCTCAGGTTGGGGTTGGAGGATACACCCAATCTACAAAATCAGGAAATTTCATTATGGAATGGATTTTACAGCGCCAACGGGAACCGAAATATACGTAACAGGCGATGGTACGGTTGAAAGGGTGGAAACTTCCTTGCGAGGTTATGGAAAAAATATTGTTATCGATCATGGATTTGGATATAAAACCTTATATGCCCATTTAAGTGGATTCAATGTTCGTAAAGGCCAAAAGGTAAAACGTGGTGATGTTATTGGTTTTGTTGGTTCTACAGGAACATCTACTGCTCCTCACTTGCATTACGAGGTATATAAAGATAACAAAAAAGTAAATCCGGTGCATTATTACTTTAACGACCTTACCCCTGAAGAATATGAAAAAATGATTTTTATTTCAACTAACAGCGGGCAATCATTCGATTAATTGAAATATATGAAAATATTGAATTCTTTACTATTTACTCCCCTGTTATGGGGGATTTTTTTTTCCGTTTCAGCTCAGAATAGGGATACTACTTGTGTTGAAAACACTTTTCCTGTAATTCATACATTTTTAGGTAACTGGGAACGTAACTATTATGGCCAGGATGCTCCGGATACTCTTGGCTTGATATGGAAACATTTTCTTGGGAAAGGCGAAACGGTTATTTCGCGCAAGTCTGGTTCACGCGAGTGGGCTGGTGCCGGGTGGACAGGTCAGCCTTTGCTGGTAAATGAAAATGGAAAATTATTCCTTATTCAGGGAGCTTATGATCATCACCTAAAAAAAATTGATGCTGAAACAGGGAAATTAATCTGGCAGTATAAATTTGATGATGTAATTAAAGGGACAGGAACTATCTGGGTTAATAAAAATGCGGATAAGCCCGAAAATGGAATAGTCATTCTACAAGGAAGCCGTTTAGGTGTCGGAAACTATCTTGATTCTAAGCATGTACCAAGCTATCGCGCAATTTCGTATTTTACGGGTAAAGAATTATGGCGAATGGACCAAAAATGGACTCATAGTTACTCGCGCGATGTGGATGGCTCTGCATTAATCTTAAACGATACAGCTTATTTAGGACTCGAAAATTCGTATTTTACAGTTTTTGACCCAGACCATCGAAATGCTGTAACTCGCGACGGAATGATTCAACCTCGCATTTTTCAGGAAATCAAACTATATACACTTGATGATGCTTATAGCCATAAATATAATGTCGTAACCGAATCTTCACCATCCTTATTAAACGATAGGATTTATGTTGCATCTGGGGCAGGCCATGTGTGGGGCTATAATCTGAAAACCAAAAAGCTCGATTGGGACTTTTTTATTGGATCCGATATGGATGGGTCGGCAATTGTAACGTTGGATAGTTGTATATTGGTGTCGGTTGAAAAACAATATATTAAGGGAAAAGGCGGGGCTTTTAAACTTAATCCTGCAAAAGAGCCTAAAGATGCGGTAGTATGGTATTATCCTGTAAACGATAACAAATTTGTAACATGGGATGGTGGTATTATTGGGTCTATAGCCATAAACGATAGATATATTAATTCGGGCCAAACGCATTTAGCTGCTTTTGTAGGAATCGATGAGTATTTGTATGTTGTTAATCATCAATCGATTGATACTACAAACATGGTGTTGGGGCCGGATAGTACAAGTCTGTATTACCCTCCAAAACTGGTTTTTAAATACAAGCTTGGCCCTTCTATCTCAACTCCTGTTTTTGTTGATGATAAACTTATTGTGGCAGGGTATTGGGGTATTCATCTGTTTAAGTACGATTCGGAGAATAACTTTGTATTAATTGATAAAAGAGGTGGTACTTTCGAATCAACACCCATCGTATGGGGTGGGAAAATTTATATTGCATCGCGCGATGGATATTTATATTGTTTTGGATTAAAGAATTAACTTTGATTATATCATATATTTTGTTATTTTTAATCACTTTTTTAAAAGCAACCGAATGTTATGCCCTACAAAGAAAAACGTGTTGAAAAACTCTATTATACTATTGGTGAAGTAGCAGAGATGTTTAACGTAAACCCCTCGTTAATACGTTATTGGGAAAAAGAGTTTGACATAATTAAACCCAAGAAAAATAAAAAGGGAAACAGGTTTTTTACCATTGAAGATATCGAGAACTTTCATGTAATTTATTATTTGGTAAAAGAGTTGGGTTTAACTTTAAAGGGTGCACAGAAAAAATTAAAAGAAAACAAGGAGGGTACTCTCAATAGTTTCGAAGTGGTAAAATCACTCAAAGAAATAAAATCATTATTGCTTGAGATACGTGAGGAAATCTAAGCTCGCGTTTTTTTCTTTTTTTATCCTAAAATCATAATAAATTATGCTATTAAAAGAAATATTATCTTGCATTGAGTCGTTTGCTCCTTTGGCTTACCAGGAAGATTACGATAATGCCGGTTTAATTACCGGTAACCACGATATGAAAATTACCGGGGTTTTAATTACGGTTGATGTTATTGAGGAGATTGTTGATGAGGCGATTAAAAAAGGCTGTAACCTGATATTGGCACATCATCCGATTATTTTTTCGGGATTAAAGAAGATTACCGGACGCAATTATATTGAAAAGACGGTTATAAAGGCCATAAAAAACGATATTGCCATTTATGCTGCACACACAAACCTGGATAGCGTTTGGGGAGGTGTAAACAGTAAAATAGCGGAAAAACTGAATGTAAAAAACCAGCGGATTTTGGCTCCGGTAAAAGGCCAGTTGATGAAAATCGTTTATTTTGTACCTGAAGATTATGCAGAGAAGACCCGTACGGCCATATTTAAAGCTGGTGCAGGGCACATAGGCAATTATGATATGTGTAGCTTTAACCAGCCAGGTGAAGGTACTTTCAGGGCTGGAGAAGAAACAAATCCTTTTGTGGGTAACAAAGGACAAATTCATTTTGAGAAAGAAATCAGGGTTGAAAGTATTTTCCCAAAACATTTAAAGAATGCGATTGTAAATTCGCTTATTGAGTCGCACCCTTACGAAGAGGTGGCTTACGATATTTATCCTCTCGAAAATAATTTTGAGCGTGCAGGATTGGGTATAATTGGTGAACTGGAAAATGGATTGCCCGAACTGGAATTTCTTAATAGGGTAAAAGAAATATTTTCTGCAAAATGCATAAGGTATACCAAATTGTTGGAAAAACCGGTTAAGAAAGTAGTGGTTTGTGGTGGAAGTGGCAGTAGTTTGCTTAAAGATGCTTTGCGGCAAAAAGCTGATATTTTTATTTCAGCCGATTTTAAGTATCACCAGTTTTTTGATGCCGAAGGCCAAATAGTAATTGCCGATATAGGCCATTTTGAATCAGAACAAATTACAAAAGAACTTTTTTATGAATTACTTATCAAAAATTTCCCTAAATTTGCAATTCATTTGTCAGAAATAAATTCGAATCCGATTAATTATTTATAAATATGGCTAAAGTTAAGGAAAACACAGAGTTAACAGTTGAGGAAAAGTTAAAAGCATTGTACGAACTACAAATGGTAGATTCGAAAATAGATGATATTAAGCGTTTACGTGGAGAATTACCTCTTGAAGTTCAGGATTTGGAAGATGAAATAGAAGGCTTACAAACACGTATCCAGAACTTTGAGGATGATTTGGTGCAAATGGAAGATTCTATCAACAAAAAGAAAAATGAAATTAAAGATGCTCAGGGCTTAATTAAAAAATATACCGAGCAACAAAATAATGTTCGTAATAACCGCGAATTCGATTCTCTTTCGAAAGAAATAGAATTTCAAACGCTGGAAATTGAATTATGCGAAAAAAGAATTAAAGAGTTTACAGCAAAAATCGAAGAGAAAAAATCTGTTATTGCTGAGTCGAAAGATCTTTTACAAGACAGGTTAAGCGATCTGGAAAATAAAAAAGGCGAGCTTAACGCGATTACTTCTGAAACGCAAAAAGAAGAGCAGGAATTAGAAGATAAATCGCTTGAGTTACAACAAAAGATTGAAGACCGTTTACGAAATGCATACAAAAAAATCAGGGCAAATGCCCGCAATGGTTTAGCTGTTGTTTCTGTGCAACGTGATGCTTGCGGAGGATGTTTTAATAAAATCCCGCCACAAAGGCAATTAGATGTTCGTTCGCGTAAAAAAATTATTGTGTGCGAATATTGTGGCCGTATTTTAGTAGATCCTGAAATGGACGAGGAGTTTAAAAACTAGGAATTTATTATAAAAAAGTAAGGGCTGATATTATTTCAGCCCTTTTTTATTTTAACATTAGTTTGATATAGAAAACAAATTATTATCTTAATTTTCAAAAGTAAAGCAATGAAGTAATCAGGAAATTAAAAGTTGAAACAATGGAATAAGAACAATTTCTCGAACTCTCTCTACCATTCTTTCAATTATCCATTTTTCCAATAAACATAAATTGTAAAACACAGGCAATTAGGAATATAAATAGTTAATTTCTTCGGACTCACACTATTTTAATACCATCTTAACTCAATCCATAGATCTTTCTCTGGAACAGTATCTGTAATTCTGTAAATAGAGTAAGCCAGAAAGAAACCCAAAGGGTCATCGTTGTTGTTATTGTTATCATTAGTTTCAACAATATTACCATTAGGATTTGCCGGAGGACCTCCTAAAGGGCCCATATTCCAGTCGGTTACAGAAAGTATCTGGTAAATATAATCGTAATATTCTTTTGTTATAGAGAGCATTTCAAGCGTTACGGTGTCTCCAATGTCAACCTGATCGAGCCATCCAACTTCAGCATCATAAATATAATTGCCATTAATAAACTGGTCGTCGGAGAAAAATACTTCATTTATTGTATCTGTTTCTAATACTCCGTTTTTATATACATTCCACATGTAGTAGTTATCGGGTGTTTCAGGCTCAAGAGCATTTAATAGTACCGAAGCTGAACTATCTACAATATCGTATGCACTAAGGTCATAATATCCAAAACGGATCGAATCAATTGACGGGCAAAAATTCATGTAGCATGTAGCTGTATAAGTATTGCCTTCCGAAATAATTGTTAAGGTATATGTTCTACCGGGTACGCCTGCTATTGTATCTGTTTCATAAATACCATCCGAAACTTCATGCAGGTTAAATATATTTTCTCCGTCCGAAATAGTGATATCTGCTCCTTTAACTTTTATTGCCGGAGTGTTCGAAAAATAGTCAGCACTTTTTGTTAACTTAACCTGATGGGGTTTAAGTTCGTCGTTTATTGATGCCTGAACAACAAGCCTTACGTAACTACTTTCTAATGTAGTGTCGTATGGTTCTGTGCATGCTGAAAATAAAAAAATATATGCTGATAAAATATAAATAATCTTTTTCATACGTATAAAATTTGTTCTAACGTTACCAGTTGCTTTATTGCTAAAAAGACTTATAATGTGCATGAAACTTATAACATGCTCATTTTTATTTTTATGTATAGATGTGTTTTTCATACTGTAAAAATTAAAAGTGGAAATTCCATGTTATAGATGGTATAATTGGAAAAACGTATACTAATTCAGCCTTGGTAACATCCGGGTTTTCCTCATCCTGGCTGAAATTAATCATCCATGCATTATGCCTGTTGTAAACATTGTAGATAGAAACGTTTAAATCACTTTTTAGTCGCTTATTGGGTTTTTCTTTGCTTTTTAATGTTACTGAAAGATCCATCCTGTGATAATCAGGCATTCTGTATCCATTGCGCTCAGAGTAAATAGGTACAATCATATTCCCCTGCTCGTATCGGCCTGTTGGGAATGTTACAGGAGAGCCCGATGCATATACCCAGGTGGCAGCAACATTTAATCTTTTTGATAAATCGTAACTTGCTACAATAGATATATTGTGAGGCCTGTCATACGATGAGGAATATACTCTTCCTTCATTTATCTCCGGAATTTTTCTTTCAGCTTTTGATAAGGTGTAGCTTATCCACCCTGTAAAGTTCCCCTGTTGCTTCCGGATAAAAAATTCGGCACCATACGACCATGCATCGCCAATTCTGAATTCGCTTTCGTATTCTGCATTAAGCATTAGGTTGGCAAAATCTTTAAAATCAATTTGATTATCCATGTTTTTATAATACACTTCTACAGATGCCTCTAGTAAATTATCCCAAAAATTTCTAAAATACCCTAGAGCAACCTGATCTGCTACTTGTGGTTTTATATTTGGAGATGATGGCACCCAAACATCCAGGGGAGAGCCTGCCGTGCTGTTCGAAGCTAAATGCAGATATTGTTTTGTTCTGGAGTAACTTGCTTTTACGGATGATTTTTGATTGAAAGTGTAATTTAAGCTTAAACGTGGTTCAAGCCCTGAGTAAGTGTTGTAGACTTCCCAACTGTTATAAGCTGTAGAGTCTATCTTATTGTAATTGTCGTCAAAATTGTATGAAACAGCATCTCCCATATTTTGGAACATTGAACCTCTTAAACCATAATTTAATGTCAGGTTTTGGGCTAACTTATGCTCATTGCTTATATAAATTCCATATTCCAGAGCAAAAGATTCTGGCATTGCGATTTTGTTATTGCTTATAGATCCGGTACTTTGAGCCAATCCGGGTAAAAAATGATGGTGTATTACTTCCAGTCCAAATTTTATATTATTCCGTAAGTTGGGAAAATAGTTTAGGTCGGCTTTAAATTTAAAATCTTCAAGGTTTGAAATCCATTCAAAACCAAGATTATCATCGCCACTTTGCATTTTATAATCATACTTGCTGTAAATTACCGAGAAATTTGAAAATAATTTCTCAGAAAATAAGTGGTTCCAGCGGGTGGTTAGGGTGTAATTTCCCCAGTCGAAGCTGTATAAATCACTAAATTTTAATACATCCCGGCCAAAATAACCAGAAACGTATATTCTGTCCTTATCGCTAATAGTATAGTTTGTTTTTAAATTTAAATCATAGAAATAAAGTTTAGTAGATTGCATAGCTTCATCTCTGGAAAGTAAAAGGAATAAATCGGCATAGGTTCTTCTTCCCGATACCAGGATCGACCATTTATCCTGAATAATAGGTGTTTCAAGAGTTAAACGCGATGAAATTGTCCCAATACCACCGGTTGCTTCAAATCCTTTTTGATTGCCTTCTTTCATTCTTATATCCAGCAGCGATGACAATCTTCCTCCATATTGGGCAGGTATATCGCCTTTGTAAATTTTTATGTCTTTTACGGCATCGTTATTGAAAACAGAGAAGAAACCCATTAGATGCGAGGCATTGTAAACAGTTGCTTCATCAAAAAGTATGAGGTTTTGGTCGGGGCTGCCTCCGCGCACGTTAAAACCCGAGAAACCTTCTCCGGTAGCTTGTATCCCTGGCAATAATTGTAATGTTTTTAAAATATCAACTTCTCCCAGTAAGGCCGGGATTTTCTTGATATCTTTAGCTTCCAGTTTTACCGTGCTCATTTCGGTTTTTAAAACATTTTCATTCTTCTTTTCTGCGGTTACAATTACCTCCTCAATAATTTTTGCTGCTTCCTTTAATGTAATATTAATGGTTTGATTACCATCCAGATTTATTTTTAGAGTTTGTGTTTCGTAACCTAAATAAGAATAATCAAATTCATATTCGCCTTTTGGTATTGTTATCGAATAAAATCCATATACATTCGTAACTGTGCCTGATTTCAGATTCTTAATGTATATGGTTGCTCCTATAAGCTCTTCTCCGGCATGGTCGTGTACGCGCCCACTAATAGTGTATTTGGATTGTGCACGGGAGTATACAAATAGTCCTGCAATAAATAGCAGAAGTAACAGAATTTTTCTCATCGTATTGTTTCTAATAGTTTTTTAATGATGCATCGTGATAATCAATTATTATGCCACAGGATGTAACGGAAAGAAAATTAATTGTTAAAAATTAAATTTCTATTTTTTATATATACAAAAACGTTCTATTGGCGAACGCCTGATTAAAATAAATTACTTTTTTCGAACTGTTTTCGATTTAAAATATTGCACTAATGAATATAAATATGCTATAACGGCTAAAAATCCTGCTATTCGGCCAATATAATCACCATAACGTACATAAAAAGTAAACTCACTATTCGCTTTAATAGTATTTTTAATGGCACAACGCTTCCACCATTGAGTCTGATTTAAAATTTCTCCTTTCTGGTTTATAAAAGCAGAAATACCTGTATTGGCAGAACGGGCAACACTGCGTCTTGTTTCAATGGCTCGTAGCGATGAGTAGGTTAAATGTTGTTTGTAGCCGGGTGTGTTACCCCACCAACCATCGTTGGTAATTACAAAAATAAAATTAGCTCCATTTTTAATGTAATCGGTTACATATTCGCCATATACCGATTCGTAACAAATTACAGGAGCAATATGTGTTTCATCGGTTGTGTGTTTAAAAGTTTCTCTAAAATCCTGTGTCCCCCGGCTGCCTGTTGTCCCTCCCAAATTAAGGATAACCTTATTGAGCATTTTAAAAAGTTTTGGGTAGGGCATTTTCTCAACACCTACAACTAATTTCGATTTATAATATATGGGTATATGCTTGCTGGTGTCAATTTGTATAGCTGCATTATAAACGTCATAATAAAAATCATCATTTTCCCCTACATAATGCCGGGCTGTTTCAGACATTTTTTCGTCAGGCATATACCGTCGATACGAGTCAAGTCCAATAACTAAATTTATCCTGGGCTTGTTGTTTACGAAATTTTTTAAGGCTTGTATGGAATAATTTTGTGCCAGGTTATTTTCCCATATCGAGTTGTCGAGTGCGGTTTCCGGGCCAATAACATAATCGGTTTGTTCATCACTAATACTATCGGCAAGGTTAATGATTATATTTAGTTGTTCAAAGTGGCTCATGCCTCCGAACTTTTCATGGTATGGGTCAATATTAGGCTGTAAAACAGCAATGTTATATGATTTTCCTTTTTCGGTGTAATTTTTAAATATCTGAATAGAAATAAGGATAGGTGCAATTAAAATTAGAAAATAGATTATTATTTTAGGAGTTAAAGTTTTAACTGATATTTTATTAACCACCGATTTTAAGATGATAAATAAAAGAATGTTGAGTGCAAGAGCATATAAGGTGCCTCCTAAAGTTCCTGTATATTCGTACCATTGTATTAATTGAATGTCTTTGGCAAAAGCATTTCCAAGGTTTAGCCAGGGCCACGATATTTCGGCATTTAAATAGAAATATTCGAATCCGATCCAGTAGAATAGTAAAGATAAATTACCTGTTTTTGGGCCTAATCTTCTTTTGGTAAAATGGAAAAGCCCAAAGGTAATAGTCATTAACAGTGTGTTAACTATAACAGCAGATATAATCCCTACCAGTGCAGCATTATAAATCCAGTAGGTGGTGAAAATATTCCACAACGCAAAAGTAATTGCTGCATATCCCCATAGTACAACCGATTTGTTTTTCGAACGGGTTTCGTAGATGTAATCTTCAATAAATAATAAAGGTATAAAAGCAATGGTAATTAATAAACCGGAAAATTGCCGGAACCAGGGTAATGATAACAAAATACTGCTTAATAGTACAAAAAGGAAACGTGTCGATTTCTTCATCTTTTAACTTTTTTATTTACAAGATAAACACCGGTAAAAATTAAAGCAACCCACAAAAGTTGAATTACAGATAACTTTTCTCCATCAAATAAACCCCACATAATGGCAAAAACCGGAATAACATATGTTACCGACGATCCAAAAATAGCCGAAGTGTGTTGAATTAAGGTATTAAAAATGATTAATGCCAGCATGGTTCCAACAACAGCCAAAACGGCGATATACCCAAGGTTTATAAGGTAATCGGGAGTTTGCAGGCTGGCCGAAAAATCCGTAAATAAAAGATAAATACCTGAAACCGGGCCAATAAACATAAAGGCAAGCGAAGTTAACTCCAGGCCGTTTAATCCTTTAATCTTATAACGGATATGGTTAACATTTATACCATAGCATAAGGTGGCGATAATAATAAACAAACCATAATAGTTAATATTATCAAAAACTGAATTGCCATTTGAGGTTTGTACTATTAAACCCAGTGCTCCGATTAATCCTAAGAAAATACCTATTGCATTTATAAAACGTGCTGTGCTTTTATAAAATAAAAGGCCAATTATAAGGGTAAATAAAGGTGTTAACGAATTTAAGACACCAGCTAAAGCGCTATCTACCTGTGTTTGTGCTTTGGTAAATAAAAATGCAGGAATGGCCGATCCTATAAACCCTACAATCAATAGTGAAACTAAATTATCTTTGGTAATTTTCTTTAAGTTTTTTATTCCAAAAGGCAGAAATGCAATAAATGAAATAAACAACCTTAGGGCGGCCACCTGGTCGTGGGAATAGGAGCGCAACCCTTTTTTCATTAATATAAAACTACTACCCCAAATGAGTGATAAAAAGATTAAGGTAATCCATTGCCAAAATTTATTATCCAGACTTATTTTTTTCATCTTAATTTAATTAAGGCTGTAAAGATAAGATTTAATTTAGATTGGAGCAGAAATGCCATTTTAACTTTTTCTTAACTTAGAATGTAATATTTGAAGTAAGAAGAATTAGTGGTTTATACATTATTCTTATTCATATATTGTTTATTATATAATGTTAAATCACATGTTTTGGGTTAGGATAATTATTTAAAAAGCTTATTTTTGTGCTAATTTTTTGAATAATAGGTTAAATGTCATTATATAAGATATATATAGCAGGAGAGTTTGCCGAAACGAATAAAAAGCTTCAGGTAATTAGTTCGTTTGATAATTCGGTTATTGCAGAAACCTTTCTGGCCGGGACTAATGAACTTGAAAAGGCAATTGTGAAAGCAAATGAGGTTAAACCTGTTTTAAGAGATTTACCGGTTTTTACACGTTATAAAATTTTGATGCAGATTGCCTCCGAAATACAAAACGATCGCGAAAGACTGGGGCTTATTTTAGCCAGAGAGGCATCAAAACCATATAAATATGCTCTTGGAGAAATTGATAGGGCTGTTCAGGTTTTTATGATTGCGGCAGAAGAATCAAAGCGTTTGCCCAAAGAATATTTTTCTATAGATTGGACTCCTGCAGGCCAGGGAAAAGAGGCTTTCGTTAAATATTTCCCTGTGGGGATTATTGCTGGTATTGCACCTTTTAATTTTCCTTTAAATCTTGCAGCACATAAAATTGCGCCGGCTATAGCTTCGGGGAATCCAATTATTCTAAAACCTGCACGTTCAACTCCATTATCGGTTTTGGAACTTGCAAAAATTATTGATAAAACAGAACTGCCTAAAGGTGGTTTTTCAGTATTGCCTATGGACAGGGAAGCCGGGAATCAACTGGTTACTGACGATCGGATACAGATGTTGTCGTTTACCGGATCGCCTGCTGTGGGATGGAAAATGAAAACACAGGCCGGTAAGAAAAAAGTAGCATTGGAACTGGGGGGGAATGCTGGTGTTATAGTATCTGATAATGCAAATATTGAACTGGCAGTCAAGAAATGTTTGGCAGGTGGTTTTGCTTATTCGGGTCAGGTATGTATTCACGTGCAGCGTATTTATGTGCACACTAATATATTTAATATATTTATTGATAAGTTTATAGAAGAAACATCAAAATTAAAATTTGGAGTGCCTGAAAATCCTGATACCGATATATCAGTAATGATAGATGAAGAAAATGCAATGCGGGTTGAACAATGGGTTAACGAGGCTGTTTCTGATGGTGCAGTGATATTGTATGGAGGCAAACGCAATGGGGCTTATTTTGAACCAACCATTGTAACCAATACAAAAAACGAAATGAAAGTTTGTGCTCTGGAAATATTTGGTCCGGTTGTTGTTATCGAAAAATTCGAAAATTTTAACCAGGCTATTCTTTCCATTAATGAATCGCAATATGGGTTACAGGCAGGTGTTTTTACTGATAGCATAAGTGAAATGAATCAATCGCTAAACGAGCTCGAAGTAGGTGGAATAATTGTAAACGATGTTCCAACTTTCAGGGTTGACCATATGCCTTATGGAGGGGTTAAGAATTCAGGATTCGGACGCGAAGGTGTTAAATATGCTATTCATGAGATGATGGAACCGCGATTGATGGTTAAAAATACAGATTACTAATTGTTTAATATAGGATTTAGTGGAATTAGAGTTTTTAATAAAGGGTATTATTGTTGGTTTTTTAGCTTCGGTTCCTTTGGGGCCGGTAGGTGTGTTATGTATTCAGCGTACAATAAATAAAGGAAGGGTTTCCGGATTATTTTCGGGTATGGGTGCAGCTACTGTCGATGGCTTTTTTGCCTTGGTTGCTGCCCTGGGACTTACATTTATTATAAATTTTATTGAACAACAACAGTTTTTAATACAGCTCATAGGCGGAAGTGTTTTAATATTGCTTGGAGCAAAAGTTTTTAATACAAATCCGATTAAGCAGATAAGAAAACACAGACGCAAAAAAAATAAACTGATTGAAGATTACTTTTCGGTACTATTATTAACGCTATCAAACCCCTTGGCTATTTTCCTCTTTGTAGCAGCTTTTGCTGGGATTGGTATAGTTAGTTCAAACGATAGCCATATTAAATCATCTTTTATTATTTCGGGTGTTTTTATTGGAGCTATGATTTGGTGGGGAGCACTAACTTTTTTTGTAGATTTATTTCGTAAAAAGTTTAGACTAAAACAATTATGGTGGATTAACAAAATAGCAGGTATATTAATTGCTGGCTTTGGTGTTGCTGCTATGGTTGCGGTTTTCTTTAATAATTAAGATTCTTTTAAAAATAGATACCTTAGCAGGTACTGTATATCATAAATAATATATCCATGGATATTAAGTCAGCACAATTTATTTCCAGTTCGCCATCTTATGACAAATGCCCAGAACCAGATTTTCCGGAATATGCCTTTGTAGGGCGATCTAATGTGGGTAAATCGTCGCTGATTAATATGTTATTGCAACAAAATCTGGCGAAAACATCTCAAACACCGGGGAAAACACAACTTATAAATGTGTTTTTAGTAAACGAGAATTGGTATTTAGCCGATTTGCCGGGTTATGGATATGCCAAAGTTTCAAAATCGGCACGTAGAGGTTTTGGTAAGTTAATTAAAGATTATGCCGAAAAAAGGGAAAACCTGTATTGTTTGTTTGTTTTAATTGACTCAAGGCATAAACCACAGAATAATGATCTGGAATTTATTCGCTGGATCGGCGAAAGCCAAATCCCATTTGCCCTTATATTTACAAAAGCCGATAAGCTTTCAAAAACAGCTGTAAATAATAATGTGGAGGCTTTTAAGAATGAGATGCTTAAGGAATGGGAAGAATTACCCGCGATTTTTATTACATCATCTGAAAAAAAAATGGGACGCGACGAAGTGTTAAGTTACATTGAGAACATTAACCTTGCGGTAAAAAAATAGGTGAATGGATTAAAAATTTAGATAAAGCAAGTAAAAAGTAAAATGATATTTTTAACTTTGCTCACCGAAAAAAAATATTCAAAAATCTGAAAATTAAATAAAATGAGTCAGGCTCCGATAAAAATCTTTTCTGGTACTAAATCAAGATATATAGCAGAAAAAATTGCTAAAGAATATGGTGTTGAACTTGGAAATACATCATTTATTGAATTTAGCGATGGCGAATTCCAAACATCTTATGAAGAAACAGTGCGTGGATCGTATGTGTTTATTATACAATCTACTTTTCCTCCCGCCGATAATTTAATGGAATTGCTGCTAATGATTGATGCGGCCAAAAGAGCTTCGGCATACAAAGTAGTTGCAGTAATGCCTTATTTTGGATTTGCCCGCCAGGATCGCAAAGATAAACCCAGGGTAGCCATAGGAGCTAAGCTGGTAGCTAATTTGTTGGTAGCCGCGGGTGTCGACAGGGTAATGACACTGGATCTGCACGCCGATCAAATTCAAGGTTTCTTTGATGTTCCGGTAGACCATCTTTATGCATCATCTATATTTGTACCTTATATAAAAAGTTTAAATATTGATAACCTGGTAATTGCAGCTCCCGATATGGGTGGTACTAAACGAGCTTATGCCTATTCAAAGTTTTTAGAAACACAAATGGTTATTTGCCACAAAGCACGCAAAAAAGCAAATGTTATTGAGGAACTTACAGTAATTGGGGATGTTGAAGGCAAAAATGTGGTGATTTTGGATGATATGATTGATACTGCCGGTACTATTACTAAAGCTGCCGATATGATGATAGAAAAAGGAGCTTTAAGTGTACGCGCTGTTGCAACACATGCTGTGCTTTCCGGACCTGCTTACGAAAGAATTAATGAATCAAAAATAAGTGAGGTGATTGTTTCTGATTCGTTACCCATAAAACCAATATCAGATAAAATAAAAGTGATATCTATAGCAAGCGTATTTGCTGATGTTATACATAAAGTATATAATTATCAATCGATAAGTTCGAATTTTATAGTTTAATTTATATATTTGCACTCCAAAATAAAAAAGCATATTGTATAAAAGTGTGATGGGGAATAAGAGGCTTTTGTAATTTTTAGTATTATTCTGAGTAACACGTAAATAAAAAACAAATGAAATCAATTGAAGTAAAAGGTAGCTTAAGAGAAGCGGTAGGAAAATCAAATGCAAAAAACCTTAGAAATAAGGAAGAAGTACCATGTGTATTATATGGAAAAGGACAAAACGTACATTTCCATGTAAACGAAAAAGTATTTAAACCTTTAGTATTTTCTCCAAATGCATATTTGATTAATTTCGATATCGATGGTAATAAGCATCAGGCAGTAATGCGCGATGTTCAGTTCCATCCGGTAAGTGATAAAATTATACACGCTGATTTTTATGCTGTTGAAGATAAATCTCCAGTATGGATGAGCGTTCCAGTTCGTTTAGAAGGTAGTTCTATTGGTGTTTTGCAAGGTGGAAGACTGGTTCAGAAAATGAGGAAAATTAAAGTGAAAGCATTACCTAACCAATTGCCTGACGAAGTAGTTATTGATATTACAAAATTAGGTATCGGTAAATCAGTTAAAGTAGGCTCACTTGTAATGAAAGATGTTGAATTTCTTGATGCTGCAAATTCTGTAGTTGTTTTAATTAAAACAGCTCGTGGGGTTCAGGCTGTTGGTGAAGAAGCTGAAGCTGAAGGTGAAGAAGAAACTGAAACTCCTGCTGAAGGCGAAGCTGCAGCTGAATAATTAATTTAAACAGATAATTGGTTTGAAATACCTTATTGTCGGTTTAGGAAATATTGGTAGCGAGTATATTAATA
>Ga0209607_1001947_pt1 | contig 16969 bp, 8 predicted proteins | sample AD_UKC117_MetaG_FD_184413 | JGI IMG/M metagenome (GOLD analysis project Ga0209607, IMG submission 184413) | Active sludge microbial communities of municipal wastewater-treating anaerobic digesters from Hong Kong - AD_UKC117_MetaG (SPAdes)... | ecosystem: Engineered > Bioreactor > Anaerobic >... | reverse complement strand
CTGCGCGTAACCGCGTGATCAGGTCGTGCAGGTGCGCGCGACGGTCATCGCCGGCGGCGATCAACTCCAGACTGGCCAGCAATGCAGCAGCAATTATTGGACTGGAGGCAGTAGTAAAAATATAGGGGCGTCCCCGCTGCATCAGCCATTCAATAACGCGCCGGTCGCCGGCAATGAAAGCTCCAGAAACGCCGGCGGCTTTACCCAGCGTACCCATCAGAATCAGGCGAGGTGACGCGGGAAGTTGAAAATGAGCCAGACTGCCCCGCCCATTGGGACCAAGAACGCCGAATCCATGCGCGTCATCGACCACCAGCCAGGCATCGAACCGTTCAGCCAGTGCAAACAGTTCCGGCAGCGGCGCCAGATCGCCATCCATGCTGAACACCGCATCGGTCAGGATCAATTTGCGCCGCGCGCGACTGCGTTGCAGCCGGTCGGCCAACGCATCCAGATCGCCATGCGGATAGCGGATATGTTCAGCGCGCGCCAACTGGGCGGCATCGATCAGCGAGGCGTGATTGAGCCGGTCGGCGAAAATGGCGTCATGGCGCTCCAGAAGCGCCGGCGCGATGGCTAGATTCGCCATGTAGCCGGTGGTGAAATACAGGGCCTGCTCCCGACCGACGAAGGCGGCCAGTCGTTCTTCCAGTTCGGCATGGGGACGCAGATGGCCACTGACGACATGCGACGCGCCGCTGCCAACGCCCCAGCGCGCCGCAGCTTCCTGCACCGCTGCGATCAGCGCAGGATGGCTGGCCAAGCCAAGGTAATCGTTGCTGCAAAAGGCGATGAAACGATGGCCACCGACCACGGCCTCAGGACCACAGGGCGCATCCAGCATCCGACGTCGGCGCAGTAAACCCTCGGTCGCCAGTTGCGCAAGACCGGTTTCCAGTTCGTCCCAGATCATTCCAACGCCGCGTTTAGCGCCGCGACCGCCCGTTCTGCGAGCAGCGCGGCCTCGTCATTATCGAGAATGTAGGGCGGCATGAAATACACGGTCGTACCAAGCGGACGCAGGAAAATCTCCCGCGCCAGCGCCTCGCGATAGAAACGCAACCGAAAATCAGGTCGATCGGTATCGATGTCCAGCGCCCAGATCATGCCGCGCTGGCGGAAATGCCGAACGCGCGGATGATTTGCCAAAGGCGCGAGCAGTTCGGTGAATTGCTCGGCAAAGGCCCGGTTGCGGTCAAGGATGTGATCCTCGACGAAAATATCCAGAGTCGCCAGCGCCGCCCGGCAGGCCAGCGGATTACCGGTAAAGGAATGGGAATGCAGAAAGCCGCGCGTCACGGCATCGTCGTAGAAGGCGGCATACACGGCGTCGGTCGTCAGCGCCACGGACAGCGGCAGATAACCGCTGGTCAGTCCTTTGGACAGACAGAGGAAATCAGGGCGGATGCTGGCTTGCTCGTGAGCGAACAGCGTTCCGGTGCGACCAAAACCGACCATGATTTCATCGGCGATCAAATGCACCCGATATTGGTCGCATAAGGCGCGCGCGCGCTGCAAATACTCGGGATCGTACATGGCCATGCCGCCGGCGCCCTGCACCAGCGGTTCGACGATCAAGGCGGAGATTTGATCATGTTGAAGCTTCAGTACGGCTTCCAATTCCGCCGCTGCCCGGTGCGTGAAATCGGCGGCGCTTTCCCAAGGCTTGGCCTGGCGGATATCGGGCGATTGCACGGTGATGGCGTGGCGCATCAGAGGCCCGTAGGCTTCCTTGTACAACTCGACATCGCTGACGCCCAACGTTCCCAGGGTTTCGCCGTGATAGCTACCGGTGAGGCAGACAAACCGGTGTTTGTCCGGCTGGCCGTGGTTGCGCCAGTAGTGAGCCGACATTTTCAGCGCAATTTCCACCGCCGAAGAACCATCCGAGGCATAGAAACAGTGGCCAAGCGTCCCGCCCGTCAGGGCTGACAGCCGTTCCGACAACTCCACCACTGGCGCATGGGTAAAGCCGGCCAGAATCACATGCTCCAGCCGATCCAATTGATCGCGAATGGCGGCGCTAATCCGCGGATTGGCGTGGCCGAACAAATTGACCCACCAGGAACCGATGGCGTCCAGGTAACGCCGCCCGTCGAAATCATATAACCAGGCGCCCTGACCACGAGCGACCGGCACCAACGGCAACGCGCCATCGTCGTGCCATTTCATTTGAGTGCAGGGATGCCAGACCGCTTTCAGACTGCGGTTCAACCAATCCGCGTTGCTGGTCATCGTGAATGATTTACCCTTAGCCATCCTGGGTAATGCGCGCAATCAACTCGGTCAATACGGTATTGGCCTGATCGTGACTAATCTGGCAGGTGCCGGCGTTTTCATGACCGCCGCCGCCATAGCGCAACATTAATTCGCCGATATTGGTTTTAGACGTCCGGTTCAGAATTGACTTGCCGGTGGCGAACACCGTGTTCTGTTTTTGAAAACCCCACATGACATGGATCGAGATATTGGTTTGCGGGAACAGCGCATAGATCGTAAACCGGTTGGTCGCCCATATCGTTTCTTCATTGCGCAAATCAAGCACGACCAGATTGTTATGCACCGTACTACAACGTTGAATCTGTTCCTTGGCCTTGGGCGCGTGTTCGAGGTAGATATTCACCCGTTCCTGAACATCTGGCAATTGCAAGATGTCGTCAATGCCGTGGCTGCGGCAATAGTCGATGAGATTCATCATCAACTGGTAATTGGAAATCCGGAAATTGTGAAACCGTCCAAGTCCGGTGCGGGCGTCCATGAGAAAGGAGAGCAGTTCCCAGCCTTTCGGTTCAAGAATGTCCTCTTTAGAGAACTGCGCCGAATCCGCTTTGTCCACCGCAACCATCATTTCATCGCTGATGGCGGAGAAACGGGCCTTGCCGCCGTAATAATCGAACACCACCCGGGCCGCCGACGGCGCATTCGGGTCAATAATATGATTATCATGCTCTTCGTTGCGCAGGACTTCTGACGAGTGATGATCAAACGCCAGGTGTACGCCAGGCACATAAGGCAGATTCGTCGTGATGTCGTGGTCGCTGATTTTGATCTTGCCATCCTGCATGTCCTTGGGATGCACAAACTTGATGTCGTCAATCAATTTCAACTCGTTGAGCAAAACCGCGCACACCAGGCCATCCATGTCGCTGCGTGTGACCAAGCGAAATCTTTCAGTCATCGGGGACTCCTGATTGTTAGTTTGGTTTTAAAGAGGCGATAGGTGACCTGGCCTCTCAGACGCCGTGCAGGCCCAGTTTCTGAAATAACCCATTATCGAGGGATGTCTGGGAATTGCTGGTGGTTAACAGATGATCGCCATAAAAAATCGAATTGGCGCCCGCCAGAAAACACAGCGCCTGTTCGGCTTCGCTCATTTGCTCGCGCCCGGCGGACAGGCGCACATAGCTGCTCGGCATGGTGATGCGCGCGGCAGCGATAGTGCGGACAAATTCGAAAATATCGATGGGATTGCTATTGGCCAGCGGCGTTCCTGGAATCGGCACCAGATTGTTAATGGGCACCGATTCCGGCGGTGGATCGAGATTGGCCAGTTTCGCAATTAACCCAGCGCGATGCTGGCGTGTTTCCCCCATGCCAACGATGCCGCCGCTGCAAATCTTCAGGCCGGCCTCGCGCACTCGCTGCAAAGTGTCCAACCGGTCCTGATAGGTGTGCGTCGTGACGATGTCGCCGTAAAATTCCGGGGCGGTATCGAGATTATGGTTGTAGTAGTCCAGGCCGGCTTCCTTCAGTTGTTCAGCTTGACCATCCTTGAGGATGCCCAGGGTGACGCAGGTTTCCAGTCCTAGCGCTTTGACGGCCTGCACCATTTCCATGACCGCCGGCAGGTCCTTCTCCTTCGGACCGCGCCAGGCCGCGCCCATGCAGAATCGGCCAGCGCCCTTTTCTTTGGCGGCCCGGGCCGCCGCCAGGACTTCCTCGGTGGAGAGCAGACGTTGCGTTTCCAGGCCCGTCTGGTAGCGCTTGGACTGCGAGCAATAGCCGCAATCTTCGGAGCAGTTGCCGGTTTTGACCGAGAGTAGGCTTGAACGCTGGATCGCGTTGGGATTGAAGTGCTCGCGCAGAGCCTGTTGCGCTCGAAAGATCAGGTCAGCGAAAGGTAATTCAAAGAGATCGAGCACGGTATCCACTGTCCAGGCGGGAGCATGGAAAACGGGCTGTTGTACGGGAGAAAGCGGTTGGGAGAGAAGGACTGGGTTGTTCATAGACTCTGTTTCCGGAGGGGGTTCTGAAGAAATGCTGACCCGCGTTAAGATAGCATTCCCGGCATGAAAAACCACGCTGCATTGGCTCTAATCGCGGGCATTGTTAAATTCAATCTTGTCGTATACCTCGGCCAGCGCCAGTTCGTAGTTGATCGAATCCAGCCGGAAGATGCTGTCCAGCTTGGCGCTTTCGGTCAACATCTGCTGTTTTAAGCGAAAAACCCGGCAAAACCGGGCTTTTTCATTGATCAACGAAATTACATATTCGGGTAATTCGGCCCATCGCCGCCCTGTGGCGTCACCCAGTGAATATTCTGGGTGGGGTCCTTAATGTCGCACGTCTTGCAATGAACGCAGTTCTGCGCGTTGATTTGCAAGCGCGGATTTTTCCCCTCGCTGTCCCGGACGATCTCGTAAACCCCCGCCGGGCAATAGCGCTGCTCCGGCGCATCGTACAGCGCCAGGTTGACCTGGATCGGCACGGTTGAATCCTTCAGCGTCAGGTGACAGGGCTGGTCTTCCTCGTGATTGGTGTTGGAAATGAATACCGAGGACAGTCGGTCAAAACTGATCACGCCATCCGGTTTCGGATACTCGATTTTCGGACACTCGCTGGCTTTCTTGAGTTTGGCATGATCCGGCTTGTGATGGAAAGTCCACGGGGCTTTGCCTCGAAATAGATAAGTATCCAGCGCCGAATAGACAATAGCCGCCCACAGGCCCCAACTGAACGACGGTTTGATATTGCGCACCTGGTAGAGTTCTTCCCACAGCCAGCTTTGCCGCAACAATTCGGGATAGGCGGTGATTTCGACGGGAGGTTCCTCAGCAGCGACAGCGGCGAAGACTGCATCGGCAGCGACCATCCCGGATTTCATCGCGGCATGGATGCCCTTGATCTTGGGCATGTTCAGAAAACCGGCAGTGTCGCCGATCAGCACGCCGCCGGGGAACGTCAATTTGGGAATGGACTGGATGCCGCCGGCGGAGATGGCGCGCGCCCCGTAGGCAATGCGTCGTCCGCCTTCAAATGTTGGACGAATATCGGGATGCGTTTTAAAACGCTGGAACTCCTCGAACGGCGACAAGTGTGGATTTTCGTAGCCCAGGCCAATCACGAACCCGACTGCCACCTGATTGTTTTCCATGTGATAGAGGAAGGAACCCCCATAGGTGCTGGCGGCCAGCGGCCAGCCCACAGTATGGACGATCTTGCCCGGCTCATGTTTCGCAGGATCGACTTCCCACAATTCCTTGATGCCAATGCCATAGGTCTGCGGGTCCACGCCCTCGCGCAGGTTGAAGCGCTCGGACAGCAACTTGGTCAACGAGCCGCGACAACCCTCGGCGAACATCGTGTAGCGGGCGCGCAGTTCCATGCCAGGCGTGTATTGGTCGGTCTGATGACCTTCCCGGTCGATACCCATATCGCCGGTGGCGACCCCGACTACCGTACCCTCATCGTCATAAAGCACTTCGGCAGCGGCGAAACCGGGGTAGATTTCCACCCCCAGTTCTTCCGCTTGCTCAGCCAGCCAGCGGCACAGATTACCCAGGCTGATGAGGTAATTGCCGTGGTTGTTCATCTGCGGCGGGGTCGGTAACCGGTACGAGGTCTCTCGGGTCAGCAGCAGGAAGCGGTCCTCGGTCGCTGGCGTCAGCAACGGCGCGCCCTGTTCTTTCCAGTCCGGGATGAGTTCGTTCAGAGCACGGGGTTCCACGACCGCGCCGGACAGGATGTGGGCGCCGACTTCGGAGCCTTTTTCGAGGACGCAGACATTGATTTCCTGATCCTTCTCCGCAGCCAACTGCTTCAAACGAATGGCTGCCGACAAGCCGGACGGGCCAGCGCCCACGATGACCACATCATATTCCATACTTTCGCGTTCCACCGGTCACTCCTTAAATTTGTCTTCAGGTTTGGAGTTGGCGGGAAGCGGCCTCTAGGAGCGGCTTTCCCGTGTTCAAAGAGATTGTAAAGGCAGTTGCCAGGAGCGGGCTAGTCTATTTCAAGGAAGGTATCAGCGTAACTAATTTAATTAAAGACAATTTTCTGATAAAACATATTTAAATCCGGGAAATCGAGTTATGCGTCGAGCGCTCGGCACCGCGCGGCGTAGCGCCGCCACACTACTGGTTCGGGGGTGCGCGTCAGACTGAGCAAGGCATCACCAAGAATCACCGGTATCAATTCACGCGCATTCTTCCGCGCCCAGCGCAGAAAACTACGTAGTCGGCGGCGCAGGCAGGCTCGCCAGAGCGCTGGTGGAATCAAGTCGCCATGCTGTTCAGCGAACTTGCCCAAGGTATCCCAGTTCGCCTCGAACATCATGCGTTGGCGACGGCTGGCGTTGCCCTCGTGTCGGCGATAACCGGCCAACAGGCCAGGAATCCGGGCGATCGCGTGATTGACCGATAAGCGCAGCCAACCATCCAGGTCCTCCAGCGGCAGCTGTTCATCAAAGCCGCCGATCGCCAGAAACGCCTCCCGACGCAATGCGACTGTAGCGTTGGCGACATCGTTATAGCGAATCAGGCGCAGATAGGCTTGGTGATCAAGTCTCGGCGGCGGCCGCTTCCGAGTGGAAGAGGACAGCACTCGCCCCTCAGCATCAATGAAATCGACGTCGGAATAGACGAGCGCCAGGCGTGGCTCGTTCCAGTCGGCAATCGCTTGTTGCTGGACTTGAATCTTTTCGGGATAGAGAAGATCGTCGGAGCCGAGCAGGTGGACCCATTCGCCCCGGCAGGCGGCGATGGCGCGGTTGGATGCGGCGCTGACACCGCGATTGGGCTGACGCAAAACGGTTAAATGTTCGAAACGCCCAGCATGGTCGGCGGCGAACTGCTCGGCAATCGTCAGAGTATCGTCGGTGGAGCCATCGTCGACAATAACCAACTCCAGCCGGGGATAGGTCTGGTTCCGCACCGATTCCAGGCAGGCCTGCAAAAAAGGCGCGTGGTTGTAAGTTGGCACTGCTACGCTGACCAGCGGACTCCTCGAATTATGTGCAGTCATAATCCTGCTTGATCCAGCCAGACCTTCAAACATTGCTGGCCTCGCGTTTCCGCTCCCGGCGCATAACGCATAGTTTCCGCGCGCAATATGGGGACCTTCAAGCCCGGCGTACCAGCGATCTCACAGGCATGGCCAATAAACCAGCGTTCCAGACCTTTTGCTGTGGTTTCGATATGGAACTGTAGGGCCAATACCTGACTTCCACACGTAAAGGCTTGATGTGGGTAGAGGTCGGTAGACGCCAGCAAGGTTGCGCCTTCCGGCAGATCGAAAGTATCGCCGTGCCAATGCAGCGCCGGCGCGCCATCAGCGAACGCTGCCAGCGGACTGGCGCGGCCTGCATCGGTCAAGACCAGCGGTTTCCAGCCAATCTCCTTATGGCCACCTGGATAAACCTTTGCACCCAAAGCCCGCGCGATCATTTGACAGCCTAAGCAGATGCCTAGCGTCGGGCGTCTCGCACTCAGACGCGCTTGCAATAAGCGTAGCTCGTCCTGGATGAAGGGATAAGCCTCTTCCTCGTACACCCCGATCGGGCCGCCGAGGACAACCAGTAAATCGGCGGCCAGTGGATCGAGCGCGGTCAAATCATCCCAACCAGCTTCCAGATATTGGATCGCGTAGCCACGATCCACTAAAATGGGCGCAAAACTGCCTAAATCCTCAAAAGCAACATGGCGAATGGCGAGAACAGTTTTCATGGATTCAACCTGCTAAAGTTAGAAAGTTCATTGTAATAAAGCGGCGCGCCAAGGGCCACGTCGAGATGCTGAAATGGACAATTTTGGAATCCTGCGAATGAACGAGCGTATTGTGTGGTGCCTGATCTCGCTGTGGACGGCGATTGTCGCCGTCTCGCTAGCATGGAGCTGGCGCCAGGTCGATATCTCCGTCTTCGAACTCGCCCGTGTCGCGGCGCAATCCCATTTCGAGAAGGACTTGGTCTATCGCCGCTGGGTCGCCATGCACGGCGGCGTCTATGTGCCGCCAACGGCCGAAACCCCACCCAATCCATACCTCTCCTATTTCGAGGAGCGGGATGTGATCACCACTTCGGGCAAGCGCCTTACTCTTATCAACCCAGCTTACATGACCCGCCAAGTGCATGAGTTGGGCGCCGAGCGCTCCGGCGTACAGGGCCATATCACCAGCTTAAAGCCCATTCGCCCTGAAAACGCGCCCGACGCTTGGGAGCGGCAGGCCCTGCAAAGTTTTGAACGGGGCGTCGAAGAAAAGGTCTCGTTGGAGACATTCGGTGGCAGCACTTATTTGCGTTTCATGCGTCCCCTGATCATGGAATCGTCCTGCCTCAAATGTCACGAAGCGCAAGGGTATCGGCGCGGGGACATCCGTGGCGGGATCAGCGTCTCGGTGCCTTTCGCGCCCTTCCTGGAAATCGAGCGCCATCAACATCGCAGCCTGCTGCTCGGCCACGGGGTGATCGGTGTCCTCGGGGTATTCGGCCTGTGGATAGGCGGGCGACGCCTACAGCAGTCCCGAGGCCGGTTGCTGCGCTCGCTGCAGGAAGCTGGGCGGCTGGCGACCAGGGATCGGCTGTTGCTTTCCAGTCTGGGCGAAGGCGTCTATGGCACGGACCGCGACGGGGTTTGCATCTTCATCAACCCTGCGGCGCTCGCCCTGCTGGGCTACAGCGAAGAGGAGGTGATAGGCGCGAATCAGCACCGGTTGTTCCATGCCCGCCGGCCGGACGGCTCGGTCTATCCGAGCGAGGAATGCCCCGTGTTTCAAACCCTGCGGGACGGACAAAGGCGGGAGATCGAAGACGCCTTCATAAACAAGGATGGCCAATCTTTCCCCATAAGCCTCCTGGTCACACCGATTCTAGAGCAAGAGATCATCGACGGGGCTATTGTATCTTTCCGTGACATCAGCGAGCGCAGACGTGCGGAACAGGCGCTCACCAGGAGCAGCGAGGAATTGCGTCAGGCCCAGGCTATGGCCCATGTGGGCAGTTGGCGGCTGGATATCGTCGCGAACGAGCTGAGTGGGTCTGAGGAAGCCTATCGCATATTCGGCGTTCCTCCCTATACGCCTCTCACACTCGATATGTTTATCGATATTTTGCACCCCGATGATCGCGAAGCGGTGTTGGCGGCCTGGCAGGCCGCGCTGCACGGCGAACCCTACGACATCGAGCACCGGATCGTTGCGGATGGGCAGATCAAGTGGGTGCGGGAGCGGGCCGAGATTCGACTCGACGCACATGGCTGTCCGATCGAAGGCATCGGTACGGTTCAGGACATCACACAACAGCGGAACACTACGGACCGGTTGCAAACTCTGCTCGACACCGCCAGCGATGGCATTCATATCCTCGATGAAGACGGCAATGTGGTGGAGTTCAGCCAGTCTTTCTCCCGTATGCTGGGATATGCCGCCGAAGAGACCGCCCTGCTGAACGTAACCGACTGGGACGCGATGATTCCGCGTGAAAAACTCGTCGAGAGGCTATGCGAGTTCATCAGGGCGCCGGCTACTTTTGAGACCAAACACCGCCGAAAGGACGGTTCAATCTTTGATGCCGAGATCAATGCCAAGGGAATCGAGCTGGGTGGCCGCTCCTATCTGTATGCCTCGTCACGGGATATTTCGGAGCGCAAGAGAATAGAAGCGGACTTGCGCGAGATCAGAAACCGCCTTTCGGTCGTGGTGAACACCATACCAGATTTGATCTGGCTCAAGGATATAGAAGGAACGTATCTGGCTTGCAACCGGGAATTCGAGGCCTTCTTCGGCGCCCGAGAGAACAAAATCGTCGGCAAGACCGACTACGACTTTGTTCCCAAGCCTCTAGCGGACTTTTTCCGGGAAAACGATAGGGCAGCCCTTGAGTCAGGCGAGGTACATATCAATGAGGAAGAAGTGGTTTATCGGTCAGATGGGCGCCGCGCCTTTCTAGAGACCCGCAAAGTTCCGGTGGCGGATGCCGATGGCAGGATCCTCGGCGTTCTTGGAATTGGGCGAGACATCACCGAGCGCAAGCAAGCGGAACAAAGAGCAATCGAGGCCAACCAACAATTGCGCTCCGCATTAAACCGGTTGGAGTTGGCCACCAAGGCAGCGGACATCGGTATTTGGTATTGGGATCTCGCCGACAACACGCTGACATGGGACGAACGGCTCTATGGCATGTACGCCGTGCCCGACGAAATCCGCGCAAGCGGTCTTTCCTATGAGTTCTGGCAATCGCGCTGTCACCCCGATGATCTGCCTCGTGTGGAACAGGAGCTGGCCGCTGCCGTAGCGGGTGATCGGGCTTTCGATAGCGCGTTCCGCATTCTGCTGCCCGATCAGACCGTCCGGCATATCCAAGCAGCCGCGATCGTCGAAAGGGATGAGTCCGGGCGAGCCGTGCGCATGGTGGGAATCAATCGCGACATCACGGAACCCAAGCAAGCCGAGGAAAAGATCGCTGGCCTAGCCAGCATCGTCGAGAGCTCGAGCGACGCCATCATCAGCGAAGACCTGGACGGTACGATCCTGACCTGGAACCGGGCGGCGGAGCAGCTTTTCGGATACACATCCGATGAAGCGGTTGGCCGCTCGATCACCATGCTGATTCCGGAAGAGCGTGGCAGCGAGGAGCAGACCTTGTTGGCGCAGGTCCGCCGTGGCGAGGCGGTGCCCCAGTACGAGACCTTGCGCAGGCCACGTGGTGGCAGCGACATCCCCGTCGCAGTGACCCTCTCGCCGATTGTCGATGCGCAGGACAGGATCGTCGGCGCCTCGAAGATCGTGCGCGACATTACCGAGCGCAAGCAGGCCGAATCGGCTCTGCAGGCGGCCAAGGAGGCCGCCGACTCTGCCAGCCGGGCCAAGAGCGAGTTCATCGCCAACATGAGCCACGAGATCCGCACACCCATGAACGCGATCATCGGCCTGTCGGGCCTGGGGTTGGGGCTGCCGGGACTCTCCACCCGCTTGCGCGAGTATCTGAGCAAGATTCAGTCTTCTTCCAAGGCGCTGCTATTTATCATCAACGACATCCTGGATTTTTCCAAGATCGAAGCCGGCCGTCTGGAGCTGGATTCCGCGACTTTCAATCTGGAAGATGTGCTGCACAACGTAGCCGATCTGTTCAGCATCGGGGCCGAGCAGAAGGGCGTGGAGTTGGTGTTCGAGCTGGCGCCCGACGTGCCCCAGCACTTGCAGGGCGATCCGCTGCGGCTGGGACAGATAATGAACAACCTAGTGGGCAACGCGGTGAAGTTCACCGAGGCCGGCGAGGTCCACGTCAAGGTGAGCTGTCTTTCCTCAACGAGTAGCGGAGGGGAGGAGTCTGCGAAGCTGAGTTTTGCTGTACGCGACACCGGTATCGGCATTAGCCTGGAGCAGCAAGAACACCTGTTCAAGGCTTTCCAGCAGGCCGACGGCTCGGTCACTCGGCGTTTCGGCGGCACCGGCCTGGGCCTGACCATCTCCAAGCATTTGGTGCAACGAATGGGAGGCGAGCTGACTTTGGATAGTGAGCTGGGCCAGGGCAGCTGTTTCAGCTTCGTGTTGGACCTGCCCGTAGCCGGACCACCCCTTGCCAACCGCACCCACGCCGGATTGCACGGCACACATGTGCTGGTGGTCGACGACCTGGACACTTCGCGGGAGATGCTCAGGGAAATCCTGCTCTCCTGGCATTTCAAAGTGGCGGAAGCGGCTTCTGGCCGCGAAGCCCTGGAGCGTCTGATGCAAGCCAGCGAGAGCCCGGATCAGGCGTTCGATCTGGTTCTGCTGGACTGGATGATGCCGCAAATGGACGGTGTGACGGTGGCGCGGCGGGTGCGCGAACTGGTAGCAGCCGGGGTATTGCCGAAGGCGCCCGTGGTCATGATGATCACGGCCTACAGCCGGGACCAACTGCTGCGGGAAATACACGAGCTTCCATTGGCCACCATCTTGACCAAGCCGGTAACGCCGTCACGCCTGTTTGACGCCATCATGGACGCGCGGGGTGGTAGTACGCAGAGCGAACCTGCGGTGGAGACTGAGGTGGGTCTGTCCGAGCGCGCCGCGCCGATCCGTGGCGCCCATGTGCTGCTGGTAGAGGACAATGACATCAATCAGACCGTGGCGCGCGACATGTTGGAACGTATGGGACTAGTGGTCACCACGGCCTGGAACGGGAAACAGGCCCTGGACTGTCTGGATGAGGGCGCCTTCGATGCCGTGCTGATGGACTTGCACATGCCGGAGATGGACGGCTTGGAAGCCAGTAGGCGCATCCGAGTCCAGCATAGATTCGATCGCCTTCCCATCATCGCCATGACCGCGGCGGTTTTTGAAGAGGATCGCGCCACTTGCGAGGCAGTCGGCATGAACGCTCATGTGGCCAAGCCGATCGATCCGCAGGACCTGTTGGACACTTTGCTACAATGGATCGAGCCACGCACCGAGGCGGACCGGCTAGAGAGTCCCCGTCTCCCGGCGGCCCCGGACCTCTCTGTTCCCGACCTCGGGATGTCAGGTATCGACAGCCGGCAAGCCTTACAACGCCTGGGCGGAAACCTCAACCTGTTCCATTCCTTGCTGCGGCTGCTGGCCGAGGAACAGGGGGATGCCGTCGAGATGGCGCGCGCGGCCCTGGCGGCAGGCCGGCGGGACCAGGCGGCGAGCCGGCTGCACACCCTGCGGGGGGTATTGGGAAATATCGGCGCCCAGGAGGCTGCCGACCTCGCCTTGACCCTGGAGAGGGATCTCAAGAGCGGGACCGATACCGGTATCGCCGAAGAACTCCAGCGGCTGGACCGGATGCTCCAGGGCTTGTTCGCCGTCGTTGGCAACTACCTGAGCGGTGTGGACGAAGCCTGCCCTCGAGATGGCGATGGGGTGCCCTTTGACCTTGACACAGACGCTATCGCAACGCTGTTGCAGGCCCTGAAAGAGTGGGATCTGGCCGCTGTGGAGCAGTTTGATGCCTTGTACCCCGCCATTCGAGCGCGGCTCGGAGTGGATCAGGCGCAACATCTGCGCACCGCCATGGACTGTCTCGAATTTTCTAAAGTGGAAAAGATTTTGGCCGATATAGAAACGCAATCATGAAACAACAACAGACAATCGTCAGGGAGTCCCGCATCCTGTTGGTGGACGATGATCCAGGCACGATCCGGGTGCTGGCCGAGATCCTCAAGGGAACAGGCAAGGTGCATTTCACCACCCGGGGCGCCGACGCATTGCCGCTTGCCCAATCGGTCGCCCCGGACCTGATTCTGTTGGATCTGGAGATGCCGGATCGCCATGGATTCATCGTATGCGAAGAGATCAAAGCCGATTCGTTGCTGTCCGACGTGCCAGTGCTGTTCGTCACCGCTCACACCGACGTGGAGTTAGAGGCTCGAGCCTTGAAGGCGGGCGCGCTCGATTTTATCCACAAACCACCGCATCCTCAGGTGGTGAAGGCGCGGGTCAGTAACTACCTGGCGCTCAAGCATCAAACCGATCTGTTGCGAATGCTCAGCTTGATCGATAGCTTAACCGGCATCGCCAATCGCAGGGCCTTCGACGAGGCAATACATAACGAATGGTGGCGCGCCTGCCGGAATGAGTATCCCCTGTCACTGCTGATCTTCGATATCGACTACTTCAAGCGCTACAACGATACCCACGGCCACCAAGCAGGCGATGATTGTCTGTGTACCGTAGCCGATTGTCTTGCCGCTAGGCCCCGGAGGCCGGGCGACGTAGTCGCCCGCTATGGCGGTGAAGAATTCGTGATGCTACTGCCTGGCTGCTCGCTGGAGCATGCCGTGACGTTGGGTGAGACGGTTCGCGCCCAAGTGTCGGAGCTGGAGATCGCCCACGCAAACTCCGACATCGTGGGGCAGGTGACTGTCAGCGTTGGAGCGGCTGCAAGCCAGACCTTGTGCGGACATGCGAAAATCTGTTGGCGCAATCTTGGCCGACATCATGGCAATGTCGCCTGTGGCTTGGCGCCTGCGAATCTCATAAAACTGGCCGACAAGGCCTTGTACCAAGCTAAGGAGGGTGGCAGGAACAGGGTCGAGGTAATCGATATCGAAACGGATTCAAGTGTGGCAGGGCATAAGAGCTGAGGTATTGCAGCAATCTTATTGGGATGGGAATCAGCGCCGGTAGGAATCAGGCATCATTAAGCCCTTGTCCGATTTTCGGATTTCACTGTACACCGTGCGCAACCGGTGCAAAGCCTCTTCGAAACGATAATCCATCGTGGCTTTTTCAATGGCCAGGAACGGTTCGATAGGCAAGGCTTCCGCCAGGACGCCCCGATGGGTGGCGAGATAATCCACTGCTTCGGCATCGTCATCGCTGAGCAGTTTCTCCAGGCGCATCAAGAGGGGGTTGAGTTGATCCCAATTCACCGTCAGCGCCGCTGACGGGGTGGACGGAGCGCTATCCAGGGCAGCGCGTAAATCAGTCATCAAGGTTTTCAACGCCTCACTGGTTTGCATTAATAACGGTTCCAGCTTGGCGCTATCCTTTTGTTCACGTAGCGCCTGTTCCAAGTCGCCCGCCAATTGCTGGATGGCGGTCGCGCCAATATTACCCGACACCCCCTTCAGGATATGCGCCAATCGTTCTGCGGTCACCCAATCGGCGCAAGCCAGCGCGGCCCGGATTTGCGTCACTGCCTCGGCTTGACCGGTCATGTATTTACCGAGCAATTCTCGATACAAGCGACGATTACCTGCGACTCGGCGTAAACCAGTAGCCGTATCCAAACCGAGCAAAGCTGGTAGTTCCAGTGCATCGCTGGATTGCAGCAAGGTGACCACCCGGCGCCGACGCAACCCCGGCAACCCCGGTTTAGCTGGATGCCATTGCTGGAGCGTGCGAAACAAGACCTCGGGTTCAATCGGCTTGGCGATATGGTCATTCATGCCAGCGTCCAAACAGCGTTGCCGTTCCTCGACTAGAGCATGAGCCGTCATGGCAATAATAGGCAGACCTGCAAACCGGGCGTCGGCGCGAATCTGGCGGGTCGCCTCGAAGCCATCCATCTCGGGCATCTGCAAATCCATCAATACTCCATCGAATAGCTCACCCTCTTCCAAGCTGGCTTCCAACTGCGTCACCGCTTCCTGACCATTATTGGCCACCACGACCTGCGCGCCGGCCGATTCCAGCAGCTCAACGGCAATTTGCTGATTGACTTCATTGTCCTCGGCCAGCAGCAACTGTAGCCCATCCAACCGTAGCAAGGGAAGATCCTGTCGCGCATGATAATGTTCCCGCACTTCACCGTTCGCCGGTGGAAATAGATTGAGCAAGGTATCCAGTAGCAGTGAGTAACTGATAGGCTTGATCAGAAAGCCATCAACCCCGACCGCCGCCGCATGGGCGCACACCTCCTCGCGCCCGAAAGCCGTTACCATCACCACGCGCGGCGGCGCCGTCAGGGTCTCGTCCTGTTTGATCCGCTGGCTGGTTTCGATGCCATCCATCGCAGGCATCTTCCAGTCGACAAATGCAATCCGATAGGGATCGCTCTGGTCGGCGGCCTGGATCTCAGCGAGGGCCTCCGCTCCCGAAGCAACGGCATTGACGCGCAAGGTCAGGGACGTTAATGCCTCCGTGAGAATATCGCGGGCAGCAGCGTTATCGTCCACTACTAAGGCGCGCAAGCTATTCAGCAGGGCAGGCAAAACCGGTCGCCACGCTGCGGGTTCCTCACCCACGCCGAACCAGGCCGTGAACGAAAAGGTGCTTCCTCTGCCGGGCGTCGAGTCCACCCAGATGACGCCGTCCATCAGTTCCACCAACCGCTTGGAAATAGTCAATCCTAACCCGGTGCCGCCGTATTTGCGGGTCGTGGAGCCATCCGCCTGGGTAAAGGCCTGGAACATCCGCCCACGCTGTTCTTCGGTCATGCCGATGCCGGTATCGCGCACCGCAAATTGCAGTTTGACCCTACCGTCGACGCGCTCCCGCTCCCGCACATCAACGATGACTTGACCCTGTTCGGTGAATTTGATGGCGTTATTGATCAAATTGACCAGAATTTGTCCCAGCCGCAAGGGATCGCCGACCAGATGCTGCGGCAGGGTGATTGGCTCGTGAAACAGGAGTTCCAACCCTTTGTCGTAAGCTTTTTGACTGACCAGGGTCGCGGCATTGTTGAGGACATCATCGAAGCGGAAATCGATGTGCTCCATATCCAGTTTACCGGCCTCGATTTTCGAGAAATCGAGAATGTCGTTAATAATGCCTAATAGCGATAGTCCGGCACCGTGGATCTTTTGCACATAATCGCGCTGTTTAGCGGTCAATTCGGTTTTCAACGCCAGGTGCGCCATACCGATGATCGCGTTCATCGGCGTGCGAATTTCATGCGACATATTGGCCAGGAAGGCGCTTTTGGCCCGAGTCGCTTCCTCTGCGCGCTGTTTTTCCCCAGCCAGTTCCAGGGTGCGTTCCGTGACCACCTCGCCCACCGCGATGGATGAGATCATGACCCGGGCGGATGCGGCGCCGATGGCTCCGGCCAGCAATTGCTCGATGTGGCGAATCAGCCAAGCATCGGTTTGCAACGGATAACCGCCATGATCCTGAGCATAACGGTCGAAGGCTTCGGTCGCGCGCTGTGGGCCGAGAAACCGGGTCAGCAGATCATACAGCTCGGTCGTTTCCACCACGCCCCGCCACAGCAGCGAATCGCCGTCATGGCGTTCGCGCTTGAAAATATCGACAAACTGGCTGCCCTGCACTTGTTCCAGAGGATCCGGCTGGCTCA
>Ga0209607_1001946_pt1 | contig 16970 bp, 16 predicted proteins | sample AD_UKC117_MetaG_FD_184413 | JGI IMG/M metagenome (GOLD analysis project Ga0209607, IMG submission 184413) | Active sludge microbial communities of municipal wastewater-treating anaerobic digesters from Hong Kong - AD_UKC117_MetaG (SPAdes)... | ecosystem: Engineered > Bioreactor > Anaerobic >... | reverse complement strand
AAGACGAGTTCAAGCCGCTGCGCCTGCAGAACGGCGTGTACCTGCAGCTGCACGCCTACATGCTGCGCGTGGCCATACCCTATGGCCAGCTGAACGGTGCGAAACTGCGCCGCCTGGCCGACATCGCGCGCGACTATGACCGCGGCTATGGCCATTTCACGACGCGCCAGAACATCCAGTATAACTGGGTGGCCCTGAAGGACATTCCGGATGCCCTGAACGACCTTGCCGGGGTCGAACTGCATGCGATCCAGACCTCGGGTAACTGTATCCGCAACGTGACCTCCGACCATTTCGCTGGCGCGGCCGCAGACGAGCTGATGGACCCGCGTCCCTGGTGCGAGATCATTCGCCAGTGGTCGACCTTCCATCCGGAATTCGCCTTTCTGCCGCGCAAGTTCAAGATTGCCGTGACGGCGGCCGAGCACGATCGCGCCGCGATTGCCGTGCACGATATTGGCCTGCGCATCGTGAAGCGCGGCGAAATTGTCGGCTTCGAGGTCCATGTCGGCGGCGGGCAGGGGCGGACGCCCGTACTCGCCTCGCTGGTCAAGGATTTCGTTCCGGAGACGGAGCTTCTCGACTATCTCGAGGCCGTCATGCGCGTCTATAACCGCCATGGCCGCCGGGACAACAAGTACAAGGCGCGGATCAAGATCCTCGTTACCGAGCTTGGCGAGGCGGAATTCACCCGTCAGGTGGATGCCGAGTTCGCCGCGCAGCGCGTCCATGAGAAGATCGACCTTCCGCAGGCGGAGATCGACCGGATCAACGCCTATTTCGCGCCGCCGAAGTTCTCGGTGCCGGCCAAGGCCGAGTTCGAGCTGTTCGAGGTGGCGAAGAAGAATGATCCGGACTTTGCCGAATGGACGGAGGTGAACCTGCATCCGCACAAGGCGCCGGGGCATTATTCGGTCACGGTCAGCCTGAAGCCGATCGGCGGGGCGCCGGGCGATGCGACGGAAGCGCAGATGCGCGTCGTGGCCGATCTCGCCGAGGCCTATGCCTATGACGATATCCGCGTCAGCCATGCGCAGAACCTCGTCCTGCCGCATGTGCCGGTCGTGCATCTTCACCGGATCTGGCGGGCGCTGAACGAAGCGGGTCTTGCGACGGCGAACGAGAGCCTGATCACGGACCTGATCGTCTGCCCGGGGCTCGATTACTGCAACCTCGCCAATGCGCGCTCGATCCCGGTCGGGCAGGCGGTGCAGAAGGTCTTCGCGGATCCGAAGTACCAGCGCGAGATCGGGCGGCTGCACATCAATATTTCGGGCTGTATCAATGCCTGCGGGCATCACCATGTCGGCCATATCGGCATTCTCGGCGTCGACCGGAAAGGCGAGGAGTTCTACCAGATCAGCCTCGGCGGCCGGGCCGACGAGAAGGCGGCCATCGGCGATGTCGTGGGGCCAGCGCTGAAGGGCGAGGACGTGCCGGGCGCCGTGAAGCGGATCGTCGATACCTATCTGCACCTGCGCCGTACGTCCGACGAGCTGTTCATCGAGACGCTGGCGCGCACGGGCGCAGAGCCGTTCAAGGAGGCGCTCTATGCCACTGCTTAAGAATGGCGCAGAGATCGAGAACAACTGGCTGCTTCTCGATCAGGATAGTGAAGCAGAACTAAAGCCGGATGCGGCGGTGGTCCTGCCGCTTGCCCGGTTCCTGGCCGAGGCCGAGACGCTAGCCGGGCGCAATGCGCCGGTGGGCGTACGCCTCGTTCCGGATGACGATGCAGAGCTCCTCGTTCCATTTCTTGAATGGATTCAATTGGTTGAGGTCTCTTTCCCCAAGTATACGGACGGACGAGGCTATTCGCAGGCCCAGCTCCTGCGCCGCCGGCATGGCTACCGGGGCGAACTCCGTGCGGTCGGACACGTGCTGCGCGATCAGATTTTCTACATGAACCGTTCAGGCTTCGACGCTTATGAAACGGCCCGCGCTGACCTACCTAGTGTTCTGGAAGCCCTCAATGAATTCCGGGACACCTACCAGCCCGCCGCCGATGGTCGCGTGCCGGTGTTCCGCCAGAGACACGGAAACTGACACAATGCCCTATGGCGATATCAAGCTCCGCCAGGCCGAGGACACGAGTGCGCGCCTCGCCCGCCTGAACGGCGAGCTGCGCGAGGCCTCGGCCCAGACGATCCTGCGGGTCGCCATGGTGCGGGAATGGCCCGAGCAGCTGACCTATGTGTCGAGCTTCGGCGCCGAGAGCATCGCCATGCTGGCCCTGATCGCCGATGTCGATCCGGGCCTGCCGATCATCTTCCTCGATACCGGCATGCACTTCCCGCAAACGCTGGAATACCGCGACGAGGTGATCGACCGGCTGGGCCTGACGGGCGTGCGCTCGATCCCGCCGAACGAGACCGAGCGCAAGGTGCTCGACCCGAAGAACCAGCTCTGGAAAACCGATTCTGATGCCTGCTGCGCGCTGCGCAAGGTGCGTCCGCTTGAGCCGGCGCTCGATGGCTTCAACGCCTGGATCACCGGCCGCAAGCGCTTCCATGGCGGCGCCCGGATGAGCCTGCCGGTGTTCGAATTCGCCGGGAACCGCTACAAGGTGAACCCGCTGGCCAATTGGACGGCCGAGGACGTCGACCTGTTCGTGAAGCAGCGAAACCTGCCGCGCCACGCGCTGGTCGACCAGGGCTATCCCTCGATCGGCTGCTGGCCGTGCACCCTGCCGGCTCAGGACCCGCTGGACCCGCGCTCCGGCCGCTGGGCCGGCCAGGCCAAGACCGAGTGCGGACTCCATCTCGACAAGGCCGAAAGGCCGCGCGTATTCTAGGGCTCTCTCCGGGCTGCCTTCTTCACACCAGGGGCTGCCCGATCGCCCTCTCCCTTACCGGAGAGGGCGTTTTCTATCGGGCCTTAGCCTTTTGCCGAAAAGACATGTGCGAGCGCGATCGCCCCGGCGGTCGCGACGTTGAGACTGTCGAACCCGGCTGCCATGGGAATGCGCACAGGCGTCGCCGCCGCGATGAGGGCGTCCGGAAGGCCGGGCCCCTCGGCGCCGAGCAGGATGGCAAGCTTGTCCGGCACGGGCAGGGATTGCAGCGGTGCGGCGTCCGCCCGGGGCGTCATGGCCCAGACCGTATAACCTGCTTTTAGAACAGCATTTACCATATCCAAGCCCGTCCCGCCGTGGGCATAGGGCACGAACAGGCTCGCGCCCGACGAGACGCGGATGGCCTTCCGGTAGAGCGGATCGCAGCACTGGCCATCGAGCAGGACGGCGCCTGCACTGAAGGCGGCGGCGTTGCGGAAGCAGGCGCCGACATTGTCATGGTTGGAGAGGTCCGAGAGGAGAAGCAGGGGCGAGGGTGGAGACTGCAGGAGGAACTCTCCCGGCGCTGGAATCTCCCCCTTCAGGCCGCAGGCGAGGACTCCGCGGTGCATGGGGAAGCCGGCGATCAGGTCCATCACCTCCTGCGGGGCGACATAGACCGGCACGTCGGCGGGCACGCGGGCAAGCAGGCCGGCGAGCGGCTCCAGACGGGACTCTGCCAGGAACAGGCTCTCCACCACGAAGCGCGCGCGGGTGAGCAGGGTTTCCAGCGTCACCTTGCCCTCGACGATGAACCGCCCGCCATGGCCGGAGGTCAGGTCCTTCTCGCGGATGGACGTATAGGCCGCAAGGCGCGGATCGGATGGGTCTGAAACACGAAGAACGGGCATGGGATGATCCCATGCCCGTTCCATCTCGCTCGATCAATCGACGGGGTGAACGATCAGTCGAGGAGGTCGATAATGGCTTCGGCGATGAGGCCGGTGGCGACCTGCGTCAGGTAGACGTCACGGTCGACGACGACATAGCGGTAGCCGGGCGGCGGCGAGCGCAGGTCGTAGTGCTGCCAGTGGTCGAAATAGTCGCCGCGATATTCGAGCGGCAGGTATTCGCCCTGTTTCCACATTTTCTTCGCGTGGCCCGGCGGCACCTTGCCCTGCTTGGCGAGGCCCGGCGGCAGGTCATAGCCGCGCGACTGGCCCGGGGGGTCGGCGAAGGCAACCATGCCGGCGCCCATGGCGGCCGCAAGCATCACGGTAACGTACTTGAAGAACATGATCGTACTCCTTTCATCTGCTGCCTACTAACGGCCAGCGGTCCCTTGCGGTTCCCGCCTGCAGCAGCCGGATATGAGGGCCCTTCACCGGCAACAGCGCCAGGGCAGGGCGGAATTGTGGGTGGTATCGGACGGCGGGGCTTACGCGCCCGCTGGCAGGCCTTGATCCTTGGCCATGCGCTTCATGGCCTTTTGCAGCTTCTCGAAGGCGCGGACCTCGATCTGGCGGATACGCTCGCGGGAGACGTTGTATTCCTCTGACAGCTCTTCGAGCGTCTTCGGTTCTTCCGACAGGCGGCGCTCCGTCAGGATGTGGCGCTCGCGTTCGTTGAGGTCTTCCATCGCGGCGGACAGAAGATCCATACGGGCGTCGTATTCCTGGCGGTTGGCGAAATCCTCGGCCTGGTCCGGCTCATCATCGGCCAGCCAGTCCTGCCATTCCATGTCACCATCGGTGCCCATCGGCACGTTCAGCGAGGCATCGGCGCCGGACATGCGTCCGTTCATCGAATAGACTTCGCTCTCTGTGACGTTCAGCTTCTCGGCGATCAGGCGGGCCTGTTCCGGCTTCAGGTCGCCCTCTTCAAGCGCCTGCATCTCGCCTTTCAGGCGGCGCAGGTTGAAGAATAGCTTCTTCTGGGCGGCCGTCGTGCCGAGTTTCACCAGGCTCCACGAACGCAGGATGTATTCCTGGATCGCGGCGCGGATCCACCACATGGCATAGGTGGCCAGGCGGAAGCCCTTGTCCGGGTCGAACTTCTTCACGGCCTGCATCAGGCCAACGTTGCCCTCGGAGATCACCTCGGCCATCGGCAGGCCGTAGCCGCGATAGCCCATCGCGATCTTCGCCACGAGGCGGAGGTGCGAGGTGACCATTTTCTCGGCCGCTTCGGTATCTTCCTGCTCGCGCCAGCGGCGGGCGAGCATGAATTCCTCGTTCTTCTCAAGCATCGGAAACTTGCGGATTTCCGTGAGGTAGCGGCTGAGCCCCTGTTCCGGGCTGAGCGCAATATTTGTGCTGGCAGAAATCTTGTTTGCCATTGTCTTTATCCTCCTTCCGGAACCGGTCCCGACAACCGGCGACGGTTCCAATGTGGAATTCCGATAGTGGTTTTAGCCCCGATCTTCGGCAGCGTCCTCTACCGGAATGCGCATGATTATCATCACGCTCGGGCATAGATAGGAATTGAGGCTTTGTTAGGGAAGAGGGGCTGGCGGCTGCTTCCCGGGAATAAACCAGGGCGTGTGCGGTGCCGCGATCCTGTAATTGCTGCGATGGTTCTGAGGATACAAGAAACGCTCCGGCAGGGCAAAAAAATCCCCGCTCCCGGAGAGTGGCGGGAGCGGGGGGAGAAGACAGGAACGGGGGGGAAGTCTCCTGGTCAGGTGGCCGGTATCGGGTCCGGCTTCTCGTTTAGGCGGGTGAGCGCGGCGCGCAGGGCTTCAAGACGGGTCCCGAAGCGCTTGTCCTCGCTGCCGGGCAGGGCATCGGCCGCGAACCGGTGCAGCAGGCGTTCGACATCCGGGTTCATGCCCGTGAGGTAGACGTGCTTGCCGGCATCGTGGGCGTCCTCGACGATGGTCTCGACCGCGCGGACGGCGGAGACGTCGACAAAGGGCACGCGGGCGAAGTCCAGCACGATGATCTCGACCTTGTCGCCGGCGCGGGAGCGGACATGGTGGCCGAGGTCTGCCGCTGCGCCGAAGCTGAGCGGGCCGCCGAAGTCGAACAGCATGACCCGGCCGCCGCAACGCGTGAGGAGGTTCACCTCCTCTTCGCTCGACTGGCGCGGCGCTTCACGCTGCACAGAGGCGATCTGGTCGTCGGCCAGCTTCTTGATGAAGGCGAGCGCGGCGAGCACGACGCCCACGGCGACGGCTGTGATCAGGTCCACGAAGACCGTCAGGCCAAGGACGAGCACCATCAGGGCAAGGTCCCAGCGCGGACCCTTGTGGGCACGCTTCAGGTAGGACATGTCGATCGTGTCGAAGCCGACCTTCACGAGGATGCCTGCGAGCACCGCATGCGGGATCTTCGAGGCGAGCGGCCCGAGGCTGAGCACGATGGCGAGCAGCACGAGGGCATGCGTAGCGCCGGAGATCTTGGTGCGGCCGCCGGAGCGGATGTTGATCACGGTCCGCATCGTGGCGCCGGCGCCGGGGATGGCACCGAAGAGGCCGGCCACCGTGTTGCCGATGCCCTGGCCGATCAGTTCCTTGTCGGAGTCATGGCGCGTGCGCGTCATGTTGTCGGCGACAAGGGACGTCAGCAGGCTGTCGATCGAGCCGAGCACCGCGAGGATGAATGCGGCTTCCAGCACGATAAGCGCGGTATCGGTGCTGAACGAAGGCAGCACGAATTGCGGCAGGCCGGTCGGGATGTCGCCCAGCACGGGCGCGCCCGGGAGGGCGAGGCTGACCAGCGTGCCGATCACCAGTGCCGCGAGGGGCCCTGGAACATAGGCGGCGAACTTCTTCGGCCAGGTGAAGACAATGAACAGGGTCAGCGCGGCAATGCCGACGGCGATCAGGTTCGGGTCCATCACGGCGCCCGGAACGGCGGTGAAGGCCGGAATTGTGCCGCCGCCGTCCGGTTCGTGCCCGAACAGGCGCGAAAGCTGGAGCGCGATAATGATGACGCCGATGCCGCTCATGAAACCGGAAATCACCGGGTAGGGCACGAGCTTCACGTACTGGCCGAACTTCAGCACGCCGAAGAGGACCTGCAGCACGCCGGCAAGGATGACGGCGGCGAAGACGAGCGTCGGGTTGCCGCCGAGGGCTGCATAGAGGCCGGCGAAGACGACGACCATCGGTCCGGTTGGGCCGGAGACCTGGGAGCCGGTGCCGCCGAAGATGGCGGCGCAGAAGCCGACGAAGATGGCGCCCCAGAGGCCGGCGATGGGGCCCGCGCCGGAGGCTTCACCGAAGGCGAGGGCAAGCGGAAGCGCGACGATGCCGGCGGTCAGGCCGCCGAAAAGGTCGCCGCGAAGGTTCGAGAGGTCAAAGAAGGCGCCGCGCCCCGAAGACGCGGCAGTCTGGGATTTGGTCATGGAGGCTTTCCGTGTGGTGTGCGTGCGGCTCAGGCCGCGCACTCATGCTTGGTGGCGAGGTCCCTGATCTGCGCCGCGTAGCGCGTATCGACGGTGATGAACCGGCCTTCGGCTTCGTCGTAGGCTTCGATCTCGCCGGTCTTGATGTCATAGACCCAGCCGTGCAGTTCGGTCGTGCCCTTGGCGAGCGCGGCGGCAACAGCGGGGTGCGTGCGCAGGTGCTGCAGCTGGAGCAGGACGTTCTGCTCGATCAGCAGTTTCATGCGCTCTTCCGGGTCTGCGTCGCCGGCAATGCCGTCGACGACATCGACTGCGGCCTTGGAATAGCCGAGCCACTTTTTCACGTGCGGCAGGCCGCTCAGGCCTTCCGGGTTCATTGCGCCTTTCATGGCGCCACACTGGGTGTGGCCACACACGACGATATGCGGCACTTTCAGGACAGCGACGGCATATTCGATTGAAGCGGTCATGCCGCCGGTATGTTCCGTATGCGGCGGAACGATGTTGCCGGCATTGCGGCAGATGAAGAGCTCACCCGGTTCGGTCTGGGTGATCATCGCAGTTTCGACGCGGGAGTCCGAGCAGGTGATGAAGAGCGCTTCAGGCGACTGGCCTTTGCTCAGTTCTTCGAAAAGGTCCTGCTTCTCGGGGAAGACGGTATTCTGGAAGCGGACGACGCCTGCAGCAAAGCGCGGCATGCTGTTCTCCTTTCATGGCTGGGAGGAAACGCTGAAAAGATAAATTCGGGAGGAGGTAGTCGGGTGACGCGGTGGGCGCCTCAGACCGTTCCCGGCGGGTCTACCACGGACCGGGAGACCTCGCTGTAACGGCGGCAGGCGCTGCGGTTTGGCGTGATCTGTTCGCGCACGAAAAAGGGCTCCAAGGGTCTGCACACTGGAATTTGGGGCAGCACAATAGATAGTTCCAATATAAAACATCTCTTGTTTCAATAGGAATGTGCTATCAAATAGACTACGAGACACAGGGAGAGTTCGATGCGCCCCACGCTGCGCCAGCTGCAATATCTCGTCGCCGTTGCCGAGACCGGAAAGTTCCACGAGGCAGCGCGCTCGCTGAACGTTTCACAGCCGAGCCTGTCAGCCCAGATCGCCGCGGCAGAGGAACAACTCGGGGCAATCCTGGTCGAGCGCGGCCGACACGGGGCCATCATGACGCCGATTGGCGAGGAGGTCGTGCGCCGCGCGCGGGCGATCCTCACACAGGTCGAGGACCTGAAAGCCGTGGCCCAGCGGACCGCCGGCGAGGTGGCTGGCCGTTACCGGCTGGGTACGGTGGCGACGATCGGGCCCTACCTCTTGCCGAGCGCCGTGAAAGAGCTGCACCGTCTGTTCCCGGAGCTTCGCATGAGTGTGCGGGAAGAGCGCGCGACGGATCTTGAGGAACGCCTGGCGGACGGCCGGCTCGACATGATTATCTCGACGCCGGAGGACCATGTGAACGGCGCCTGCATGCCGCTGTTCGAGGAGACGCTCTATGTCTGTGCGGCGCAGGAAGATGAAATCTCGAGCAAGACAGGCCCGATCGACCTTGAGGCGCTGAAGGGAAGGGAACTCCTCAGCCTCGGCCCGGGCCACCGGCTGAGCCTGATCATCCAGCGTCTGGCCGATGCCGCAGGCGCGCATGTCAGTACAGAATACGAAGGCACTTCGCTCGACGCCGTAAGGCAGATGGCAACCATGGGGGCAGGCGTTGCCATCCTGCCGAACCTCTATGCGGTCGTCGAAGCGCAACGCGATCCCACACAGGTTGTGCGCCCGATCCGGCATCCGCTGGCACGGCGGAATATCGGGCTCATCTGGCGGCAGGGGTCACCGTTGACGGAGACGATCGAGACGATGGGCGGAGTTCTCCGCGATGTTGCGGTCCAGTTGCTGGAGGAAGGCGTGCCCCGGCAGAAGCGGCGGCCAGGCGCCCGCTGATCAGTCCTCGCTGACCTGAAGGCGTTCCTCGGCGAGATAGTCGGTCGAGCGCATTTCGTGCAGGCGGCTCGCGGTCCGCTCGAACTCGAAAGCGCCGTCGCCTTCGGGGTAGAGGGCTTCCGGCTCGGCCGCAGCGCTGGCGACGAGTTTGATCTTCGCTTCGTAGAGCGCGTCGATCAGGGCGACGAAGCGCGCCGCTTCGTTCCGGTTCTCGGGGCCGAGCAACGGGATGCCTGACAGGATGATCGTGTGGAAGTTCGCGGCGATGGCGAGATAGTCGCGCGAATAGAGCGGGCGGGCACAGAGTTCCTGGAAGGTGAAGCGCGCAACGCCGGCCGCTTCGCAGGAGACTTCCAGCTTGCGGCCCTTGACGGTGAGCGTGACGTGCTGAGCCTGCGCGCCGGATGTCAGGCGGGTCCAGACAGCGTCGAGCGAGGTCTCGGTTGCAGGCCCGAGCGGCGCATACCAGACCGGCGCAGCGATCAGCCGGTCCAGCCGGTAGTCCCGGTCGGATGCGAGGTGGAAGATATCGCAGCGCTCTTTCAGCAGCCGGATGAAGGGCAGGAAGAGGGGGCGGTTGATCCCGTCCTTGTAAAGCTCGTCCGGTTCGCGGTTTGAGGTCGCGACCATGGTGACGCCGCGCGCGAAGAGCTGTTCGAACAGCCGGGCGAGGATCATCGCATCGGCGATCTGTGTCACCTGGAACTCGTCGAAGCAGAGAAGGTTCGCACTGGTGGCCACTTGTTTTGCGACCGGTGGGATCGGGTCGTCGCCGGCGCCTTTGACGCGCCAGGGCGAGCGCTTGCGCTCGGCCTCGGGCATCTTGCGCCAGGTATCGAGCAGATCCTGGATCTCGGCCATGAACTCGTGGAAGTGGACACGGCGCTTGGCAGACGGTGTCGCGGCCTCGAAGAAGAGGTCCATCAACATGGACTTGCCGCGCCCGACGCCGCCCCAGAGATAGAGACCCGTCACCGGTTCGGGCTTGGAGAACCAGCCTTCCTTCGGGCGGTTGGCGAGGCGGAGGGCGAGATCGTCAAGACGCCGGGCGGCTTCGGCCTGTACGGGGTCGTCGCTGAGGAGGCCGCCCTCCACGCGCTTCCGGTACTGACTGAGGACAGTTGCCATGAAACGGTCAGCCGAACTTGTTGGCGATCTGCTGCAGCAGTTCGTTGAAGGATTCCGGACGCAGCAGAAGGGTCAGGACCAGGCCGGCAATCGCGCCGCCTAGGTGTGCGCCGTGGGCGATCATACCGCCGCCGCGGCGCGAATAGATGAAGCTGATGACGATGAAGAGGAGGGCATAGAGGCCCGCCCAGACCGGAATGGCGAACATCAGGTAGATCGTTGCGAAGGGGAACAGGAGCCCGACCGCCGACATGAGGCCGGAGATCGCGCCCGAGGCGCCGATGGCGCGATAGTCCGGTTGGCTGCCCTTGTCGACGATTTCCCAGGCCGATCCGCCGAGGAGGGAGCCGAAATAGAGGATGATGAAGCCGGTCGAGCCGAATTCAGCCTCCAGCGGCGGGCCGAAATAGTAGAGCGTCAGCATGTTCACGAACAGGTGCGCCCCGTTCACGTGCAGGAAGCCCGAGGTCAGCGCTCGGTGCCACTGGTTCTGTTCCCGGATCGGGCGGATCCAGAGCGAGTTCTGATTGATGAACTCAGCCGAGGAGAAGCCGATCATGCTGGCCACGACATTCGCCAGCAGCAGGCTGAAGGTGACAGGCGCAGCGGTGAAGAAATCCATGCCGAAACAGCTTCCAGTGATTGGCCGGCAAAAGGAAACCGCCCGGAATGTCTTCCGAGCGGCTTAGCAAGGTCTGCCCCTGAAGGGCAAGCAGAAGGGATCAGGCGGCGCGGACCGAAAGTTTCGCGTCGGCGGCGCCCGGCATCAGGTCCATGAGGAAATCCTCGAAGGCTTCGGGGCGCTGGATGAACCGGTTGAAGGGCAGGCCGGCCTTGAAAACGGCTTGCGGGTGGATGTTCGCGCCGCAGCGGAGCGCGGATTCGACCACCTGGTCGCGGGTGTCCATCGAGGAGACAACGGCGATGCGGTATTTGCCCATGTTGGCGATGCGGGCGATGGTCATGTCCGGGTCGAGCGAGTCAGGAAGGCCGAGGTCAAGGACGACCAGGTCGAACCGCTCCAGACGCAGGCGCGATTCGGCAGCCATCAGCGTCGGGGCCATGACAAGATCAACCTGCACGCGCGACCGGGCAGCCTTGTCGGCGGCAATCGCCAGCATGTCGCGAACCGGCGCATGATCTTCAACCCAGAGAACCTTCATAAATATACCCCGATGACTGTCGTTTGCGGCGGGTCCTTAACCTGCCCCCGTTGTGCATTCACTTTGGCACGTGCCCCTTACGGCTTAGTAAAGCGATCCTTTCCGAAGTGTTGAAAACTCAACGAATTGCAGGGTACCGGGCATTTATTTGGAACGAAGACGCGGACGCTTCCGCGGGGCGGGGGCTTCCCCTATGCTGGGAGCCCGGAGAGACGCCCGCCCATGACAGAAGAATCGCTTTCGCCCCAGCCCCCGGTCCAGCCCGGAATGCCGCGGAAATCGGCTTTTCTGGACGTGGAAACCCCGGATGACCTGCACATCGTCGATGTCCTGATCGAGGAACGCTGCCCGAAACTGCGGGCGAGCCCGTCTTGGCCCCTGATCCGGCCGGTCCTTTACGGCCTCCTGGGGTATGGAAAGGCCCGCCGGATGGCAGACGAGATCGTCCAGCTGAACGGGCGGGACTCCTTCGACAAGCTCGCGGCCCAGCTTGCCTTCGACCTCAGCGTCGAGGGGATTGAGCGGATGCCGCGGGAAGGGCGCCTCATTGTGGCGGCAAATCATCCGACCGGACTTGCCGATGGAGTCGCCGTCTGGGACCTGCTGAAGCGGGTCCGGCAGGATATCGTCTTCTTCGCCAATGCCGACGCGATCCGCGTCAATCCGAAATTCGAGGACGTGATCATCCCGGTCGAGTGGGTGATGGCCAAGCGCTCGCCCGCCAAGACGCGCGAGACGCTGAAGCGGGCGGCGGAGGCCTTTTCGGAAGAAAAGTGCATTGTCATTTTTCCGTCCGGGCGGCTCGCGCGGAAGGAGGGCGACCGGCTGATCGAGAAGGACTGGTTCTCCACCGTGGTGGGCCTCGCTAAGAAGCAGGGCGCGCCGATTCTGCCGCTCAACCTCGATGCCTGGAATTCGCGGCTCTATTACCTCTTCTGCAATCTCAGCGACGAACTGCGCGATATCACCCTGTTCCACGAGCTGCTGAACAAGCGCGGATCCAAGATGCGGATGACATTCGGCCAGATGATCGGCCCGGACCTTCTTCAGGGCGATGCCAACGATCTGACCGAGAAGCTGAAGCACCATGTTTCCTACGAGCTGCTTGAGGATGCTTCGGCGGTCTTCCGGCCCTGAGGGCTCCTTTCGGAGCGAACTGCCGCGTGATAATTGACAATATCTTGTCAAAATGGCATCATATTACTTATGTCAAAGACACGTTACCCCCTGCATACGGATGCCGGCGCCGCGCTGACGGCGGTGATGCTGGACATTTTCCGCGCCAATGGCGCCTTGCTTGCCGCTGGCGACCGGCTGGTTGAGCCTCTGGGTCTGACCAGTGCGCGCTGGCAGGTGCTCGGGTCCATCGCGCTTTCGGACCATGCCTTGCCGGTGGCCCATCTCGCCCGGGTCATGGGCCTCAGCCGGCAGGCCGTCCAGCGGGTGGTCAATGACCTGGAGGCGGAAGGGTTCGTCCGGTTCGAGCCAAACCCGCATCACAAGCGCGCCCATCTCGTCGTCCTGACCGGGAAGGGGGCGGACGTCTATGCCGCTGCGTCTGAAAAGGAGGCGCCCTGGGCGAATGCGCTGGCCGAGGGCCTGTCCACGGAGGACCTGGAAACGGTCCATCGCGTCCTGGCCACTTTGAACAGACGCCTCGATACGGACTGACAGGAGTAGCACCCCGCCCATGATGAAGCGCATCCATCCGATCGCTGGCTTTGTCGGCTTCCTGACCATCCTTTGTTTCTGGACCTCGACCCTCCTTGCGGAACTGTCAGGCGATGCCGCAGCCATACTTGCCGTGAAGACCGGCATTTTGTGGGGCATGATCGTGCTCGTACCGTCCCTGGCAATTGCCGGTGCAACGGGATTTCGTCTGGCCGGGCCGAAGCCGGCAGGTCTCTCGAAGGCCAAGCAGCGCCGCATGCCTGTGATTGCCGTGAACGGACTGCTGATCCTGGTGCCTTGCGCCATTGTCCTTCAACGGCTTGCCTTCTCCGGCACCTACACGCCGGCATTCTATGCCGTGCAGGCCGTCGAGCTTCTTGCGGGTACGGTAAACCTGACGCTCATCGGACTGAATATCCGCGACGGATTGCGCATGACGAAGCGGCGGCGTGCCGTTCGGTCTGCCGAAGGAGAGACCGCCGCTTAGCGGGCGGCGATGCGGCTGAGGCCCGGCGGGTCGTCCGGGCAGCCCGGCTGGCGAATGACGGAGGCAGGTTGCGCGCTGCCGGCACGGGCGGCCGAGGTAGCCGCTGTCGACAGGTCCCGCGCATCGTGAAGCAGGACAATCAGCCGGGCCAGCGCCATTTCCGACGCGCGCGCCGTGCGGGCGCCTTCGAGCGCGTCCAGCTGGGTCTCGGCTTCCTCACCGAGGCGCCGGAAGGAACAGCCCATCGCAGCCGGGCTGCCGGCAGAATCGCTCCAGGCACCAAGCCGGCCGGCATTCAGGACGAAACGCTCCAGTTCTATCAGATAATCCTCATTGAGATCGGGTGCCTCGCCGCGCCGGGCGGCGTTCAGAAGGGCCTCGGACTGCGCCGACAGGCTGGCCGCCTTGGCGGCCCAGAGCTTCGCCAGTTCCGGACTGGCTGAGGCCGGATTGGCCAGCAGCGTGAAGACAAATGGAATGAGGGCGCGTTTCATCATGGGGCGGGGGTCCCTTTCTGGCACAGGCAGGGCAAGTGCCATGCCGGGGTGCCGTGACGGCCGGTCTTGCCAGACTGGAGGCTGCATCCCAGAGTTCGGGGAAAAGAAGGGGCAGGGCGGAATGAGCGGAGACAACAAGGGCATCGTGCGGGACCAGCCGCCGGAGATTCCCTCCGAAGGCGGGCCGCTGGCCGAATTCCATGGCGCCGTGCCGCCCGCGCCGGAATGGTTCCGAAAGGCCGTGTCCACGCCTTATGAGACGGGTTCGGTGATGGTAAAGGGCGCGAACGTGACCTTCCAGCGCTGGGGCCGCCGTGGCGCGCCCGGCTTGCTGCTGGTCCATGGCAATGGCGCCCATGCTCACTGGTGGGATTTTATCGCGCCCTATTTTGCCGAGAACTACAACGTCGCCGCCATCACCTTCGCAGGCATGGGCGACAGCGACTATCGCGACAGCTACGACATGGCGACCTTCGCGGAGGAGGAAGTGGCGGTTGCGGAGGCCGCGGGCCTGTTCGAAGGCCCGACGAAGCCGATCATCGTTGCCCACTCGTTTGGCGGCTTCGTCACCATCGTGACGGGGGAGAAATATGGCGACCGGTTCGGCGGCATGGTGATTGTGGACAGTCCGGTGAACCCGCCGGAGCGCCCGCATCGCGGACCGGACCGCAAAGGCCGCCCGAACAGGATCTATCCGGACCTCGCCTCGGCGCTCGGCCGGTTCCGGCTGGCTCCGCCCCAGCTCTGCGAGAACCTCTATGCCGTGGATTACATTGCGCGCTGGAGCCTCAGGAAGGCGGAGGAAGGCGGCTGGACCTGGAAGTTCGACCCGCTGATCTGGACGCATTTCTCGCCTGGCCGTGACCCTGGCGAGTTGCTGAAGGCCGCCCGTTGCCGCGTTGCCATCATCCGCGGCGAAGACAGCTCACTCATGCCGGACGATGTGCGCGAGTACATGCGCAGCCTGATGGGCTATCAGGTGCCTTTCATTTCAATTCCGCATGCGGAGCATCATGTGATGCTGGACCAGCCCATCGCCTTCATTGCGGCGCTGCGCACCCTGCTGGCGGAATGGGACCATTCCGACCCGCACCGGACCGTCTAGGCTTATTGAGAGGCGGGCACGACCACGCCGGCTATGCCAAGCCATTGCACGATCTTCAGGGCGGATTCCCAGAGCGGGGCATCGGGGTCGCCGGCCGTTTCGGCTTCGGCGGCCTGTTCGGACAGGACTTCGGCGGATTCCTCGACCCCGACGCGGCGCATCGTGGTCAGGGCCGTGGAAAAGGCCTGCTGGCCGCAGAATTCGGTGCGCGGACTGCCGAGCACCCAGGCGACGGCGTTGCCTTCCTCCTTGCGGCCGAGCAGGCAGCGCTTGTCGGGCTCGAGGCTGAGCCAGAGGATCGCCTGGAAGTCGGAAAAGGCGCCGCCGAAGATGTCGGAATGGCCGAGCCCGCCATCCGAGACGGCGGATGTGTCGACCGTGTTGAGAACGGGGAGCAGGACCGGTTCGTCGGATTCGCCGGCGCGGCGGCCACTGCCGTTAAAGCGGCGGGAGGCCTGAAGGGCGCGGTCTTTCGAGCTGGCATAGAGAGTGAAGTCATCCGCCATGGGTCCGAGATCGGAAACGCGCTGGATGAAGTCATCCGCATCGACATCCGGAGACGCGAAGACGACTTCGTTGAACAGGCGCTGGCCGGGCCGGTCTTTTGCCATGCGGTCCAGCGCGCTGGTCAGGAATTCATTGCCCATGGAATGCGCGACCACGCTGATCCGGTCGGCACCTGTGCGGTCTGCCAGGACCAGCAGGAAATCTTCAAGGTCCTTGACGGCGGCGTCGGTGATCTGGGCGCGGTCTGACTTGTAGCTGAACAGGCTGCCGGCCGAGGGCCAGGAATAGAAGACCGCCGCACCGTCGATTTCGAGGTCCACGGACAATTGCGCCGTCCGCTCGATCCCGGCGTCGAAGGCGGTATTGTAGCCATGGATCAGCACGAAAATCTCGCGGTGAGACGACTTGGCGAGTTCCAGTTTCACCTCGCGCACGAAAGCGTCCATGCCGGGGTGGATTTTCATGTCGCCGACAATGACATGCCGGGCGGGGTCCGGACGGACATCGAAACGCAGGACGCTCGGCTTCGGGATTTCGCCGAGAGCCCGGTTGCGCGGTACCGAGACGATCACCGTGCCGGTTTCGAGTTTACCGCGTGTGTTGCCGTAATAGGTGCGGGCGTCGAGGACGGGCTGGTCGGCGACCGTCAGCTTCTTCACCGGAGCAGGGGCGCGGTCGGTGCCGTAGAAGACCTTGATGAGGTCGAAGTCCGGTTCGGCGCCCATGGTGCGAGGGGACGGAAGGCTGCGGCCCGCGGGCATGGCGGCGCCGGTATCGCGGGCGCGGTCGACGCTGTCGGCGAGTGCGTACTCAGCTGCCTCGACAGAGTCGAAGCCGCCGGCTTCAGCCACCATGGCCATGTCGAGCCCGTTTGCCTTGGCGAAAGCGAGTAGCGGCGCCATGCGCGGATGGTCCTTGCCGAGATGGGTCGCAACGAGGGAGACCGCGCGTCCGGCATGCGCGGAAGCGAGTTCGGGCAGGCCGGCGCCAGCGGCGATTTCGACCATGCGGGATTCGAGGTCTATCAGGCGCGACCAGTCCGGCTCGCTGCCTGCGCTCTCGGTATCCACGGCGGCCTGATACGCCGCGAGCGCGGTCGGGGCATCGTCATGTTCGGCCATCAGGTCGGCGAGATCGAGCTTCAGGGGCTCATCCGTTGCCGGGTCGGCCATCAGTTCCCGGGCAAGCGCCATCATCGTGCCCGTATCGCCGGCCGCCTCGGCATCGCCGAGTTCCACCAGCAGGTCGCGCGGGGCGGCGACCGGAGGCGTTTCGGCCTCCGGTTTGGCCGGAGACGCGCAGGCGGCAACGATGGCCAGAAAAGAGGCCAGGATGGCGGTGCGGATGCG
>Ga0209607_1001942_pt1 | contig 16991 bp, 8 predicted proteins | sample AD_UKC117_MetaG_FD_184413 | JGI IMG/M metagenome (GOLD analysis project Ga0209607, IMG submission 184413) | Active sludge microbial communities of municipal wastewater-treating anaerobic digesters from Hong Kong - AD_UKC117_MetaG (SPAdes)... | ecosystem: Engineered > Bioreactor > Anaerobic >... | reverse complement strand
TGCTTGATTATTTGCACAGCCTCGATGCCTGTTCCAACATGTTGCTATGCGCGACGTGGAGGCCGAACGCCCCCACGTCGCATCTACTTGCATGGATGCCTGGGCTACTCAAGCCAGGCCTTCCAGGTATCCGCGTGCGCGTCCACCCACCCCTGTGCGGCCTCTTCCACACTCTTGCCGTCGGCCAGCATGCCCAGCATTTCGATCTGGTCGTCGGTCGTGTAGTTGAAGTTCTTGAGCAGGCTGTACGCCTCGGGCGCGGCCGCGGCCAGCTTGGGGTTGAGGATCTTGATCAGCCGATCCTCGGGATACGCGCAGTCCACGGTGCCCTCGGCGACCTTGGCCGCGTGCTCTTCCTGGGTGCACTCCGGCAGCCCTACGCTTGCCAGGTCATACTGCGTGAAGATGGCGTGCGGCACGTAGAAGTAGAAGAGGATCGGATCCTCGCGCGCGTAGGCGGACGACATCTGCGCCAGCAGCGCCTCTTCCGACGCCGTGTTGATGACCTGGAAGTTCAGGCCGAGTTGGTCGATGATCTGCTGGTCGTACTGCGTCCAGCCGAGCGGCCCGGCAAAGAAGGTGCCCTTGTCGCCGGTCTCGGCGGTGGCGAATTGCGTGGCAACCGCCGGGTCTGTGAAGCCTTCCCAGGTAGCCAGCGCCGGGTTGGCATCGACGACGTACTTGGGCGTGTACCAGGCGATGCGTCCGATGACACCCAGCTCGCCGCCACTCTCGACGACCTTCTGCTCGTCGATGTACTGGGCGATGCGCTCGCCGTGGCCCGACGGCCACACCTCGAGGCTGGCGTCGGCGTCGTCGCCGGCCAGCGCGTCCCACTGCGCCTGCTCGTCCAGCGCAATGATCTCGACCGGGTAGCCGAGTTGGCTCTCGAGGATGTTGGCGGCCACGGCAACGTTGAGTTCCGAGGCCGGCCACGTATTCTCGATGAGGCGGATCGTGGGCTTGTCGCCGCCCGGCGCGGCGGCCGCCTGTTCGCCGCCACCGGCGGCTGCCTCACCACCGGCGGCCGGTGCCGCGGGGGCCGCAGTACCGGCACACGCGCTGAGAAGCAGCGCAATCATGACCGATAGGGCAATCAACAATCTCTTCTTGTGCATGGGTTCCTCCTGAATACCGTTCTGAACACAACCGTATAAATCCATGCCCCGGTTGACAGGGCATGTGGGGAGTTGTCTGTTACCAGCACGACCTCTGGGCCGTTACGCCTTCATCCGTTCATTCTTTGGGTCGAAGAGCGGCTCGGCCGTGACCGTGGCGGCATAGCGACGCCCGAAGTATTGCACCTCTACCTTTGTCTGCGGCGCGGCGTACTCGTGGGGCAGGTAGCCGTAGAGGATGTACTTACCCACGGAGTAGCCGTAATTGGCACTGGTGACGTAACCCAGCACGCGGTCGCCCACCAGGATCGGCTCCTTGCCCAGCGCGACGGCGTCGGGTTCGTCGAGGGTCAGGCAACACAGGCGACGCTGCACGTGAGCCCTGGCCTGGAGCAGCGCATCACGCCCCAGGAAGTAGCCCTTGTTCAACCGCACTGCCCAGCCCAACCCGGCCTCGAAGGGGTTGTACTCGCTGTGGATGTCGGCGCCCCACAGGCGGTAGCCCTTCTCCAGGCGCAGCGAGTCAAAGGCGCCGCCACCCGCCGCCACCAGCCCGTGCGGCTGCCCGGAGTCCCACAGCAGATCCCACAGACGCAGGCCGTACTCGGCCGGCGCGTAGATCTCCCAGCCTAGCTCGCCGGCGTAGGAGACGCGCAGCGCCAGCGCCGGCACGCACTCGATCTGCAGCGGCCGCACGGTGTAGAAGGGGAAGGCATCGTTGGAGATATCCTCCTCGACGAGCGGTTGCAGGATGTCACGCGCGCGTGGCCCCCACAGGCCAACTGTGGTGTACTGCCCGCTCATGTCGCGGATGTAGACGGCGCTCTGCGTGGGTGCGTGCTGGCGAATCCAGGCCAGGTCGTGGGGTCCGACGCCGCCGCCAGTCAGGATCCAGAAGCGATCCTCCTCCAGCCGGCTGACGGTGAGGTCGGCCATGATGCCGCCGCGGCTGTTGCAGAGCGCGGTGTAGACGACGGTGCCCACGGGCCGGTCGATGCGGTTGGCGCAGATCGACTCCAGGAAGCTGAGCGCACCGGGACCGCTTACCTCAATCTTGGTGAAGGTGCTCAGGTTGAAGAGGCCGGCGCGCTCGCGCGTGGCCAGGTGTTCGGCGCCCTGGATGCGCGACCAGTTGCGCGCCGCCCAGCCGTCACGCTGCGGGATGCGGTCGCCGTACGCTTCCAGCCGCGCCGCATTCGCATCGTACCACTGCGGCACCTCCCAGCCGGCGCTGGCAAAGAAGACGCCCTGCTGCTCCACCAACCGTTGGTGGAAGGGCGCCAGCCGCACGTTGCGCGGCTTCTCCATCTGCTGCAGCGGGTGGATGATGTCGTAGACCTCCTGGTACTGGCGGTCGACACGTGCCGTCATGTAGGCGCGCGTGGAATCGTGCGGCTGGAAGCGGTTGATGTCCGCCTCGCGGATGTCCCACTCGGTCTCCCCGTGGGTCATCAATTCGGCGATGGCCTTGCCCACGCCGCCCGAATGCGTCACCCAGACGCCCAGCGCCGCCCACAGCCCGCGCACGAGCGTCTGCCCGATGATGGGGTAAAGGTCGTTGCTGAAGGCCATGTAGCCATTGAACTGGCGAATATAGCCCTTACCCCTGATGGGCGGCAGCAGTTCCTCGCTCGCCCGCTGGCAGATCTCCCAGTCCTCGGGCGTGAATTCACGCTCGGCGCGCGCGCCCACATAGTCGCCTTCGAAGAGCATGGACTTGTGGCGATAGTTGCCGATGCCGTAGCTGTCGTGGACCTGGCGGTAGTAGAGCGAGAAATCCTGGTGGCGCAGGATCGGATGCGTCACGAAACGCTCCTTGTCGGCGGCCAGTTCGGGCAGCGGCTCGGTGATGGCGTACTGGTGTTCGACGCCCAGCAGCGGGAAGCGGATGCCCACCTTGTCGGCCAGCACGGAGGCCCACACGTTGGTGCAGAGCAGCACGTGCTCACATTCGATGGCGCCCTGGTCGGTGACGACGCGGCGCACGCGGCCATTCTGCACCGGCAGATCCTGCACCGTGACGTTGCCTGCAAACTCCACGCCCTGCGCCGTGGCCAGCTCGGCCAGCGCGGCCGCGCAGTACCAGCCGCGCACGTCGCTGTCAGTGGGCACGTAGTAGCCGCCGCGGATGACACGCTCGTCGATGATGGGAATCCTGGCCTTCACCTCCTGCGGCGTGAGCAGGTGGCTCTCCAGCCCGTAGCTCATGGCTACGCCTTGCTTGCGCTTGAGTTCCTCCCATCGCTCCGGCGTGTAGGCGACCTCGATGCCGCCCACCTGGTAGAGACACTGTTCACCCTGATAGCGCAATGGTTCGAGCGTCTTTACCGTGTATTTGGCGAACTCCGTCATCATCTTGGAGTAGTTGGTCTGAAAGATGAGGCCGGGTGCGTGGCTGGTCGAGCCGCCGGTCTCGAAGAGCGGACCCTTGTCGACGACGAGGATATCCTTCCAGCCGAGTTGCGCGAGGTGATAGGCCGCGCTGCAACCGGCAATGCCGGCGCCGACGATCACAACGTGTGCATGCGTGCGCATAGATCGAGCTTCCATCCGTTGCTGAGATCAGTAGAGGGTGGTCTCCCTGTGTGCCAGGGAACGGCGTCGGCAGCTTCTGCCGAGGGCCGAATCGTTTGGCAATGATACCAGAGGACGGCGCCAGACCAAAGCGTCTTTTATTGCGCCGGGGCGCGGCCGGTGTCAACAAGGCACGCACTGCCAAGCGACGGGTCGAGCTTGCAGGTTTGCGGGCCGAGGGTCAGCGCCCGAGAAGCCCGCGCACTTTTTCTTTGTAGGGGTCGAGCCAGCCTGCACCGCCGGCGGAGAGTGTGACCTTTTCCTTGACCAGGTTGGTGGGCGGCTGATCGCTGTCATCGAGCAGCGCGGGGCGCTGCGGCGTGTTCCAGGCGCGGATGACGCCGTGGTAGGGGCCGGGCTGGCCGTCGGCATAGTCCAGGCGGAATTCGGAGAACCATTCCCAGCCGGCAAAGCCTGCGCTGCGCACCATGGCCTCGAACGCGGCGCGGTTGGGGTACCACCAGGTGAAGCCGCCCGGCTCGCCCATGTAGCGCGCCAGCGGTTCCGGCGTCGCCAGCGGATAGACGACCGTGGCGATGACGGCGACCTGCTGCGTGACCGACTGGATGCGCATGAGCGCGCGGGCCGGGTCGGTCAGGTGCAGCAACACGCTGCCGCAGAAGACGAGATCGAAGCGGCCCACCGTATCGGGGTTGATGTCATAGATGTTGATCATCTTGCGCCGGGCGTGCGAGCCGCGTGCTTCGTGGGCGAACGCGTACGGGTCGTGCAGGTACTGCTGCGCGCCGTCGTCGGTCATCTCCGACGCATACTGCGGGCCGAAATCATGCGCCTTCCATTGCGGCAGTTCGGTGGAGGTGACCTGCGCGCCGCGCCCTTCCAACTCGAAGGTGAAGTAGCCGCTGGCCGCACCGATGTCGAGGGCCGTGCAGCCGGTCAGGTCCTTGGGCAGCCCGTACGCGCCCAGATAGGGGTTATGGTCGTAGGCGCCGGGCGTGCGCAGGCCATCGCCGAGGTCGACGGTGTGATACCAGCTCAACTGGTTCATTCTATCGGCCAGGCTCTGGCGCTCGCGTGGGTCCATTTGGCTGCTCTCCCGTCAGGTTGCCGGCACCGAGCCGGGCGATATTTGTTATCTATCGACGGACAAGCATACACCAAACCAGCCGCCTGGCGAGAAGTGAGCCCATCGGCGGCACGCATTAAGCGGCGAGCGCAGCCAACTCGCCGTCGTGAACCCTGCCATTCTGGCCGGCCGGCGGCGGGCTGGCGGGGATGATGGCACGCACCTTGGAGCCACCCCCGTCCCGGCTGGCGATCTCCAGCGTGCCGCCCAGGCGGACCGCACGTTCGTGCATCGTGCGCAGCCCGAGATGACCGGGAAAACGGCCGTCGGGGTCGAAACCGCGGCCATCATCGGCCACAACCAGCACAACCCGATTGCCCTCGGTACACAACGAGACGGAGACCGACTGCGCGTATGCATGTTTGACGATGTTATGCAGCGACTCCTGGGCAATGCGATACAGCGCTTCCTTGACATCTAGCGACACATTGGGCTCTTCGCAGAGTGCCAGGTCCATCGTCACGCCAGCGCGAGCGCTCACGGCATCCGCTTGCCGGGTCAACGCGGCGACGAGACCTTCCTGCTCGAGCGATTCAGGACGTAGTTCGAAGACCAGCGCGCGCATTTCTGCGACGGCGGTGGCTGACATATTGAGGATATATTCGAGCGTGCCGCTTAGCTTCTGGGGAGCGCGTTCGAGTTGTTCGCGCGCGGCATGGGTGCCCAGCGCAATGCCATAGAGCGCCTGCGAGACCGAATCGTGCAGTTCGCGCGCCATCCGCTGGCGTTCTTCCAGGGTCGCAACCTTGCGCGCTTCTTCGTAGAGGCGAGCGTTCTCCATGGCCACAGCGGCCTGGTTGGCGATGGCAAGTGCCAGTTGCGCGGCACGTACGGTGAAATAATTCGCTTCGGGATGATCGAGGCGCAGCATGCCGATCACACGATCCTTGACGGTCAATGGGATACCGAGCCAGGATCGTGTACCCGCAAGCGTGTGGGAAAAATGGGCGTTGGCGGCAGCCATGAGCGTGCGTTCGAAGGGTGCGTCTCCATAGATATCGTCAACGATGACAGGAATTCGTTGCTGGAGTAACTCCTTGAAACCTGGCGCATGCGCCATGGGGATATGGAAGCCAAGCACTTCAACTTCGGGCAACGGGCCACGATAGGCAACAGCGGTGATGCCATCACCTTCCACCGTATAGACTGTGGCGGCACCGTAGTCTATCACAACCTTGATCTGATCCAGGACGACGTCAAGCAAGGGCTGGGAGAGCAATGTGGAGGCAACATTGTGGGAAATATCGAGTAGGGTCGCCAGTTCACGTGCCTGGTGGCTCATTTCGGTGTGTGCGCGATGCAGTTCGTCGGCACGATGTTCGGCCTCAGCGCTCATCTCCTCGATACGCTTGCGGGCCATGACCTGATCGGTAATGTCATGCGCCACGAGCAATAGATCCGGTACGCTGGCAGGATCGACTGGGAGGGGCAACAACGACCAGTTCCAATAGGTACCGTCGGACCCTGGACGTTGACAACGAAGCTCCGGATTGACATAGGCGCGCCCACTATCCAGCACCTGCTGGAAAATGTGTACCATCTCTTCACGCATATTGTCCGGATAAAGATCAGCGACGGTAAGCCCGGATATCTCGCCGGAACGCATTGGCTCGTCGAGGGTTTGATGGTAGCGGCGATTTGCCCACCGAACCCGCTGGTGTACGCCGTCAAAGAGGGCAATGGAGGCCGGCGTGTTCTCGACGACCGCTTGCAGCAGGTGCCGCTCTTCGTCGATCTGTTCCAGCAATCGGGCTTGCTCACGGGCAGCGCTTTGCCGTTCCGTCACGTCGCGGACAATCTGGAGTGTTGCGTTCTCACCTTCCACGCCACGAATGGACGTTCCGACCAATTCGAAGGCGCGCTGACCATCGGACGAGGTTCGTTCCCAACGCACAACAGCTCCGGCGAGAATCTCCGGTTTGCGGCATTGTTCGCACGGTTCGCTGCGCCCCATGAAATAGCTGTAGCACTTGCGATCGTCGATGGGGCCCCACTGCTCCAACATCGTGGGGTTGGCGTACTCGATCTCGTGTTTCGGGTTGATGATGCAAACGCCGTCAGGCATGGCGTCAAGGATACCGAGCAACTTTTCACGCTCGTCGTTCAGCGCCTGCGTTCGCTGCTGGACGCGTTGCTCCAGATCTTCATGGGAACGGCGGAGTGCTTCATGGGCTTCGGCCTGACGCGCAAAGTGATAGCGCATGAGGAAGAAGAGCAGCACAGTGGTCAGAGCGGCAAAAGCGGCGTCAGCCGGCGCATCGTGGTGGACATTGTGGGCGTCAATGACCATGAAGACGGGAGGCCCCATGTGGGTAAAAGTAACCCAGAAGCCAGCCAGGAGCCCAAAGAGCAGCGCGTAGAGCAACGCGGTGCGAGACGGGGAGTTGTGCATGAATCACCCTCGGTTGGCAACAATACAAACAGCGCAGCGAGTGCAATCAAATGGCACCTGGGGGTGCCGGTCGTCGTTTATGTAGCGAAATCGGCACGGCGTGACAGCACCTTGCCAGCGCGTACGGCGTAGAGGGCCGCCTGTGTGCGGCTGGCGACGTCCAGCTTTTGCATGATGCTTTTCACGTGGCTTTTCACCGTGGTCTCAGCGATCTGCAATTGGCGAGCAATTTCTTTGTTCGACCGGCCGTCAGCCAGGAGTTGCAGCACTTCAGTTTCGCGCTCGGTCAGGTGTTCCGAACTGGATGGGGTGCGAACCTCACGCAGCAGTACGGTTGCCGCTTCCGGCGACAGTTGCACCTTGCCATCGGCTGCGGCTTTGATTGCCTCGCGCAGGCGCGGTGCTTCGGTATCCTTGAGCAGGTAGCCGATCGCCCCTGCCTGGATCGCACGAAAGACTGAATTGTTCTCCAGAACACTGGTCAGGGCGATCACTTCGGTATCGGGCAATTCGCGGCGGATGTGGCCGGTAGCTGTGACGCCATCCATGACGGGCAGCAGCAGATCCATCAACACCACATCGGGGCGTAGTTGGCGGGCCAACTGTACGGCAGCCGCGCCATCGGCCGCTTCGCCCACAATGACGAAGTCTGGCTCCATATCGAGAAAGATCCGTAACCCTTGGCGCACAACTGCATGATCGTCGACAATGAGAACTCGAATGGACATGAGGGATTCCGTTCCTGCAATGGTCACAATACGGTATTCCTGCGGTAACTTCACGCCTCGTCTACAATACCACAACGTCGGCTAACGTTGCAGCCCACATTCCTTACAAGTAGCTGTCATGTTCGTGTCGTAACAATCCCGCCTGTTCATACTATGGACGGAGCTGGCATCCTTCCTAAGCAGGATGTATTTTCTTGAGTCTTCAGACTATCTTTTAGAGTACATCATCACTTTCTTGGAGTGCCGGTGCGCTAACGGCGATCCATCCAAAGCATTGACTACCTTATGATAGCCCAGACGGCTGTTTGCCAACGTAACCGAAAAGATTTTACTGTCCTCTTGGTCGATGATCAACCGAATGTGCGCGTCGGATTGCGCATGCTCCTTCAACTCGAAGCGGACAACACCGTCGTCGGCGAAGCCGGTAACGGTGCTGAAGCCGAGGCGCTTGCCCGCTCACTTGGCCCCGACCTTGTCATCATGGACGTGGAAATGCCGGGCATCGATGGTATTGCTGCGGCGCGGCGGTGCATCGATCTCCAACCACGATGCATGGTCATCATTCTCAGCATCCATAATCGACCCGAAGTGCGTGAGCGAGCGTTGGCTGCCGGCGCCTGGGCGTTTGTCGAAAAAGGGAAACCCCAAGAATTGCGCGACACCTTCCGGCAGGCCCTGGGCGTGTTGCGCTCGAACACGTTCGCCTGAGTAGCCGGTCACTGTAACGCGACCCGTCCCCATCTCTGAGTGGCCGTTTGGAAATTACCGGATTTGACGCAGAGATGTAGAGGTTCGCAGGGGATACACGACAACGAAGCAGGTCTTTTCTCTGTGTTTTTCTCTGAGCCTTTGCGTCTCTGCGTCAAGATTGCAATTTTCAAACGGACTCTCAGGCACCACGTTTTCGACGAACCCTGGCACGCGTGCCACGATCGTCCAGACCTGGGTGGATAACTCGAACGACGAATCTCGAATTGTCATCCAGCATGCGGCCGACCCTGGCCTCACGTCCAGCCTGGTCACGAACAATCGTGCGGCAGTGCCGGTGTGCGCCATGCCACCTGCTCCTTACATCGATTCGTGCGACATTCTATCGATCAGCATATCCTCCTTTTGGAGGATGCCTTCTCCCCCTCCGAACGCATGACTCCAGGTCATCCGTCGGCACGTAGATGACGAACTGGCAACCGCACTACAATTTCTTGTGTAGTCCAGACGGGCCGCCTGCTCCGCGAGGCATGTCCCCCTCGGGGCAATTGGGGCGAGACAAGTCTGCATCCTCTCTCAACCGCGGGCAAGCATATCGATGCTGGACGCCGCACCCTGGAACCCACAAGTAAACCGCTGACCTCACACATTCAAGTGCCACAAAGTCTATCCATCGGCGTGATGGATTGTCCTGCTTTGCGTCGAAGAGCATTCAAGTTGGGAAGGAACCAATGATGCGCAAACTACTCTCGTTCGTTATTCTTCTCGCTATGCTGGTGACCACCGTGTCACCGGCGGTGGCGCAGGACGTCCCCGATGCGGGGGACGCCAGCCCACATCTCTATCTGCCGGTCATTGCCGGCGACGGCAGCGCTTCGCAATTGGCGGCGCCGGATCAGCCCGTGGTACCGACGCCGGACATCAATCTGCCGGAAGCGGAGCTACCGTCGGTAGAGTTGGAAGATTCGGTCACTGTGATGGCTGCCGCCCCACCTGCTACGGCAACTGATACTACCAAGGTACCGCACTACTTCGGGCCGAACCCCAACTGGGCAAACAGTCCCTACACGCTGCCTGACGTCACCGTGACCGTCAGTGGTGACGGTTCCGGCGCAGCGGCCGTTGCATCGGTCGGCGCCAACGGCGCCCTGGCAGGAATTGTGGTCACCAACCCGGGTGTGGGCTATACGACTGCCACTGTGACGATTGCCGGAGCCGGAACAGGCGCCTCTGCGAACGCCAACGTGGTACAGTCGGGCATCGTCACCAGCATCAGGCTGGACACGGCCGGCGCCGGCTACACCAGCCCGGTCGTCACCCTGAACGGGGGCGGCGGCGCCGGCACCCTGGTCCAGGTTGGAAACACGCTCGCTGCGCGGGCGTACGCTACCGACTTTGCCACTGCACCAGGCACGCTCGGCCCAGTGCTGGTGGTGTTGCAGGCAGCCATGCCTGCGAACGGCGCGGTGCAGGCAATCCAATACTTCAACCAGGCGACCAATGGCAACAGCCCCACACCGTCCGCCGGCAACCTGTTCCATGCGTATGTGCTCAAGGCGACAGGCGTTCCGAATGAATACACGGTGGCGTGGGACAGCGGTGAGATGACTGTGCCGTCTACCGCAGACCCGGTAGGCGTCGTCGAGAGCATCAGCGTGCCAAACATTCCGGTCACCACAAATGATCGCATCGCCTTCTACGGCGAGGGCATCCCGCTCGACGTAGGCGGTGGCACGGACATCCTCAGCTATCTGGCCCCGGCAGCGCCCACCGGCACGATTACGGTTGGCGGCGCCGGCTTCCCGGTCTATAGCCAGGATCGAACCTACTCAATCGCTGCCAGCGTGGTCGACATGTCGGCCGTAGCACCCCTGACCGGCGCCACGGCCACTGCGTTCGGCGGTGTCGATGCGGTGAACCTGATCGTGCGCGGCTCCGGCTACACAATGCCGACGGTGGATTTCGACCTGCCTGACGCTCCGGATGGCGTGCAGGCAAAGGCACATGCTCTGCTCGACGCCAATGGTGGAATCGACTCCGTCGTGATTGACAACCCAGGTTCCGGCTATCTGCAGGCGCCCAATGTCGTCATTCGCGATGGCACGCTCTTCGATCCCATTGTCGCCGGTCCTGGCTTCACCGCAGCCGAAGCCGTTGCCACGCTTTCGCTTCAATCCATCACCGTCGATAGCTTTGGCGCTGGTTACACATCCGCGCCGGCAGTGACCGTTGCTGACGCAGTTGGCAGCGGGAGCGGCGCAACCGCGACTGCATCGATCAGCGCCGGTGGTATTGTATCAATCGACCTGACCGCAGCCGGCTCCGGCTACATCACGACGGGCGGTATTAAGAAGTTTATCGACCCGCTGCCTGGCCTGTGCATGCCGCCCGCCTGCCCGACGAGCGGCAAGTACATCCCCGTTGCGGTGCCGGAAGCCAAGGTCTACAATGGCATCGAGGCCGACGAGTATGTGATCGGCCTGGTGCAATACCGCACGCGCTTCTCCTCCAGCCTGCCGCCGACACTCGTGCGCGGCTACGCCCAAATCGAAACGGCGGCAAACGCCGGCGTCAGCCAGCACTACCCGCTAATGACCGCAAATGTCAACCCGAACCTGCCGGACACGCCGGTCCTGATCAACGGCCAGCCGGCCTTTGCGGTGACCGCACCGCAGTGGCTTGGCCCGACCATCGTGGCCTCAAAGGACAAGCCGGTTCGCATTGTCTTCCACAACCTGCTGCCCACCGGTGCGGCCGGCGACCTCTTCCTGCCGGTCGACGCCACGATGATGGGATCGGGCATGGGCCCCAATGGTGATATGGCCCCCATGGATCTGGGTTCGGTTACGGACGGTGTCCGCAACCCGCTCTGCACCCAGGAGCCAAAGTCTCCTGACTGCTTCAAGGACAATCGCGCCACGTTGCATCTGCATGGCGGCATCACCCCGTGGATCAGCGACGGCACGCCCCACCAGTGGATCACGCCGGCCGGCGAGAACGCCACCTACCCGCAGGGCGTCAGTGTCGGCAACGTGCCAGATATGAATGTCTGTACCGCCGCCGATGATGGCTGCCAGACCTTCTACTACACCAACCAGCAGAGCGCTCGCCTGATGTTCTACCACGACCATGCGTGGGGCATCACCCGTCTCAATGTCTATGCCGGCGAGGCTGCAGGCTACCTGATTACCGACAGCGCCGAGCAGGCACTTGTCAACAGCGGCACTATCCCCTCTGTCCAGATCCCGCTGGTTGTCCAGGATCGCACCTTCGTGCCCCAGGACACGCAGCTATATGACCAGCAAGACGTCGACGGCAACGTCACCAGCTATGGCCAGGACCCGAGTTGGGATCAGACACGCTGGGGTGGCTACGGCAACTTCTGGTACCACCATGTCTATATGCCGGCGCAGAATCCCGGCGACCCGGGCGGCATGAGTGCCTACGGCCGCTGGATGTACGGGCCGTGGTTCTGGCCGCCGGCCGCGAACACGGTCTACGGGCCTATCGCCAATCCGTACTACAATATGGATCCGAAGACCAACTTCACGACACCGCTGGCCGTGCCGTGCAATCTGGACGACCCGGCTACCTGGCAGTACCAGACCGATCCGTTCTGCGAACCGGAACTGATCCCCGGCACACCGAATGTCTCGGCTGGTATGGAACAGTTCAACGACACGCCGATCGTCAATGGCGTCGCCTATCCGACGTTAACTCTGGAACCCAAGGCGTACCGCCTGCGCATCTTGAATGCGGCAAACGATCGCTTCTTCAACCTGCAGTGGTACATCGGCGACGCCAGCACCGCAAGCACAGATGTGAACACGCTGGGCCAGGTCATCGGCGCCACCGAGGTTGCTCTGAATCCCGCCGAACTGGCCGCGGCGCAGACTGACCCGGTTGTCTTCCCGACGCCAATCAAGACCGCCGGTCCCGACTGGATCCAGATCGGCAGCGAAGGTGGCTTCCTGCCGGCGCCAGTCGTCATCGACGGTCAACAGCCGACGACCTGGGTGACCGACCCGACGCGCTTTGACGTGGGCAACGTGGATCTCCACTCGCTGTTGGTGGCGCCGGCCGAACGCGCCGACGTGATCGTGGACTTCGCACAGTTCGCCGGGCAGACGCTGATTCTCTACAACGATGCGCCCGCAGCATTCCCGGCCCGCGTGCCGTCCTACGACTACTACACCGGCTCGCCCGACATGAGCCCGAACGGCGCCCCGGTCATTCTGCCTGGCTACGGGCCGAACACGCGCACCGTCATGCAGGTGAAGATCAGCGGCACGCCTGCCCCAGCCTTCAACCTGACCAAGCTCCAGACTGCCTTCCGCCACAACGCGGCCGGCACCGGCGTCTTCGAGTCGAGCCAGCACCCGATTATCGTCGGGCAGGCGGCTTACAACTCGGCCTATGGCGCGTCCTTTGCGACGAGCGGCAACTGCAATGCCCCAGGCAGCACCCTCCAGCGCTGTGACGGCCTGGTGCGCGTCAACGACACGCAGTCGTTCGGCTTCAACACGTTGCGCTCACAGAACACCAAGGTGTCGATGCCGTTGCAACCGAAGGCCATCCACGACGAGATGAACTCGACGACCTTCGACGAGTTCGGCCGTATGCAGGCAAACCTGGGCGTGGAAGCGCAACCGCCGACACCGGGCGTCCAGAACGTCACGCTCTACCCGTACACCAACCCGGCGACGGAACTGATCGACGCAACCAACCTGCCGAGAATGGACGTCAGCTACGATGCCAACGGCAAGGTTGTCAACGACGTCAAGATCTCACCGATCTCGAACATGGCGGATGGGACGCAGATCTGGCGCATCACCCATAACGGCGTCGACACGCACCCGATCCACTTCCATCTGTACGACGTGCAGGTGCTCAACCGGGTGACGTGGGACAACATCATCCTGATGACCGAGCCCAACGAGCTTGGCTGGAAAGATACCGTCCGCGTCAGCCCGCTGGAAGACACGATCGTTGCGCTGCGGCCGATCATCCCAGAACTGCCGTGGGAACTGCCGAATGCGATCCGCGCACTCAGCCCGATGAGCCCCATCGGATCGCAGATGGGCTTCAACAATGTCGACCCACAGGGCAACCCGACGACGCCGATCCTCAACCGCCTGGTCAATTTCGGGTGGGAATACGTCTATCACTGCCACATCCTCTCGCACGAAGAGATGGACATGATGCGGCCGGTGTCGGTGGCAGTGCCGCCGGTTCGCCCCAATGGCCTGGCTGCCACAGTTACCGTTCAAGGCGTGAACTTTGTGGTCAACCTGACCTGGAATGACAACTCTATCGCCGAAACATCGTACCTTGTTCAACGATCGACCGCTGGCGGCGCCTGGGAAAATGTCGTGAGTATCGCTTCGCCACTTGACCAGGTCAACGGAACCGGCGTGCGAACATTCAGTGACACAACAGTCCTGCCCAGTACGACCTACCAGTACCGAATCGTCGCCTTGAACGAAATCGGCTATGGCAGCGAATTCCCAAGCATGACGGTCCAGTCGACGTCAGATCTAGTCACTGCAACCACGTCGGCTCCTCCTGTGATTCCGGCCGCGCCGACCAATCTGACGGCTACGCTGGGCTCAGTAGACCTGGCATGGACGGACAACGCCACCAACGAGACGGGCTATGTAGTCGAACGAAGTGACAATGGAGGCGCATACTTCGTACTCGTCTCACTTGCCGCAGACAGCGTATCCTACAAGGACACGGCCATCCTTCCGGGCAACACGTACAGCTATCGCGTGTTCGCGGTGAATGCAGTCGGGTCTTCTGCTCCTTCGAACACGGTGACCATGATTGTCCCGCCCTTGCCGCTGGCGCCAAGCAACCTGGTTCTCACAGTCCAAGGTTCGTTGACAACCGGACCGAGCATACGCCTTGTCTTCCGCGACAACCAAAACAACACCAATACTGAGAGCGGGTTCCAGGTCTTCCGCAGCGACAATGGTGGCGCTTTTGCCCTACTCACCACACTTCCGCCCAGAAATAACACCGGCAACGTGACCTACATCGACACGACGGTGGTAGGTGGCGGCACCTACAGCTACTACGTGGTCACCTTCAATGCGATTGGTGTCTCGGCACCGACAAACACGGCGACGGCAATTGTGCCACCAGCCCCTGCTGCGCCATCGAACTTCAGTGCTGCGGCAACGCTGACAAACCGTGGAACCCTTGTCAGACTCAACTTCAGTTGGACGGACAATTCCAACAATGAGTCTCGCTTCGTAATCCAGCGTGCAGACGATCCGAACTTCACGGTCAATGTTGTCAGCGTCAACCGTGGTGCAAACACGACCACGTGGTCAGCAAGCAATCTGCCACGCGGCGTCACCTATTACTACCGGATCATGGCGCAGAACAACTTCGGGCAATCCGCCTGGGTCAATCTGACGCCATTCCCCATCACGACCCCGTAACTGATGTCACGTCATCCGGCGCCAACCATCGACTGGCGCTGGATGATGGTGCAAAAAAGAGAACCTCGCCCTACTCTCAGGGCGAGGTTCTCTTTTTTGTCCGGTCTGCAACTAGTGGGCTGGTCCCCGCTGGATCCTGTTCACGTTCCGCCACCGAAACGACCGGCTGGAAGCAATTGATGCCCGGTCCAAGCCGGCGAGGCATACCCAACGCATCGGGCGTACATGCGACCGATGCGCTCTACCGTAACGGCAGTCACGCTCCGCACTCTCACCTCCCCAGAAAACTCCGCGTGACTTTGATTGCGGCTGCGCCAATCGTTTTCGGGCGGGCGACGTCGTTACTGCACTTCGACGACAAAGGCAGCCTGGCGCGTGTCCGGGTTCCTGAAGCTGAACCAAAGCTTGTACTTGCCTGGTTGGGGAAAGGTCAGGGAAAAGCGCATGTTGTTGATATCGACCATGTCGGCCACGAGGAAGGTCGTTACCGCTTCATCGATCGCGTACAAGTTCAGATGCTCCCCGGACTGCAATTCCAAGTCGGCGGAGCGCGACTGGCCCACATCGTCGCGTACATCGAAGCCAAGGATGGCCGGTTGGCCGGCCCGCAAGACGTCATCGCCCAACAACGTGATGCGCAAGCCGTCGATTTCTTGGGTGGGCGACGCGTCCGCCGAGAGGGCTACGGGCGGCGTGCTCACGCCCGCGACAGTGATCGGAACAGTGAGCAGGAGTTCGTCGCCGCCGCGCGGTTGGGTCTTGAGGAAAGCGACGTACTGCCCCGGCGCTGGGAAGGTCACGGTTGGCCGCACGACACGCTCGTTGAAGGGCAACTCATTCGCAGCCGCCAGGGGCGATGCCGGCTGCATGGCGCCGGCCATGCCACCCGTCATCGCGGCCCCGCTTGCGTCGTCGGCCGGCGCGGCCGAAGCCGGCGCGCTGCCGGCCGCAAGGGGTGACGGCGGCTGGTCGTCGCCGCCGGGTGCTAGCGGTGATGCCGGCTGACCATCGGCAGCCGGCGCTCCCATCGCCCCCATGCCGCTGACAATGCCCATCGGTGGGATCCCGTTGCCTAGCAGTTCACGGGCACTGCTCGGCTGCACGAAGAGCGGCGTTGCGGTCAGCGTGCTCAGATCGCGCGCGACGACCCCCATGTAGGCATAGGTGGCCAGCTTGCCGAAAGGCTCAAACGCATACTCCGACACGACGGTATCAAATTGGTCGAGAATCTTGATATCAAACTGGACCGGCACGCCAGCCTGCGCCGGCGCATCCGGCGCGATGGCAGCGCGGTAGGTATAGGTCATGACGGCGCCATCGGCCATGGCGCCGTCACCGGCCATTGGCTGGTCACCCACCATGGCGGCGTCGGCGGACATGGAGCCATCATCCGTCTGCATGGCGCCGCCGGCGGTCATGCGCGCATTGGCGCCGCCCGGATTGAGCCAGCCAATCGAGATGGCGATGAGAATGGCGAGCGAAATGGCGGCAACGGAGAGGCGGGGCGCCAGTTCCACGACCTGCCGCGAGATCGGCTTGGGCGCGCCAAACGAGTTCACGTCATAGCTGCGCAGGCGCAAGCTGTTCGTCACGACGAAAATCGAACTGAAGGCCATGGCGCCGGCTGCGATCATGGGCATCAACAACCCCAACGCCGCAATCGGGATCAAGCAGATATTGTAGAAAAAGGCCCAGAACAGATTCTGCACGATCGTCTGTAGCGTGCCGCGCGAGAGCGAGATGGCACGCGCCACGCCGCGCAGGTCGCCGCTGATCAGGGTAATGCCGGCCGCCGCCATGGCCACATCCGTGCCGGTGCCGATGGCGATGCCCACGTCGGCCTGGGCCAGCGCCGGCGCATCGTTGATGCCGTCGCCGACCATGGCCACCAACTGATGCGGCGCATCCGGAGCGTCTGCCTTGCCCTGCAGGCGC
>Ga0209607_1001938_pt1 | contig 17012 bp, 12 predicted proteins | sample AD_UKC117_MetaG_FD_184413 | JGI IMG/M metagenome (GOLD analysis project Ga0209607, IMG submission 184413) | Active sludge microbial communities of municipal wastewater-treating anaerobic digesters from Hong Kong - AD_UKC117_MetaG (SPAdes)... | ecosystem: Engineered > Bioreactor > Anaerobic >... | reverse complement strand
CAGCTCGCGGATCTCGAGCTCCACCAGCTCCAGCAGCTCGGGGTCGTCCACCTGGTCGACCTTGTTCATGAACACCACGATGTAGGGCACGCCCACCTGGCGGGCCAGCAGGATGTGCTCGCGGGTCTGGGGCATGGGGCCGTCGGCCGCCGACACCACCAGGATCGCGCCGTCCATCTGCGCCGCACCGGTGATCATGTTCTTCACGTAGTCGGCGTGGCCCGGGCAGTCCACGTGCGCGTAGTGGCGCTTCTCGCTCGAGTACTCCACGTGGGCGGTCGCGATCGTGATGCCGCGCTCGCGCTCCTCGGGAGCCTTGTCGATCTGATCGAAGGGCGTGTAGTCGGCCAGGCCGCGCTTCGACAGGATCTCGGTGATCGAGGCGGTCAGGGTCGTCTTGCCGTGATCCACGTGGCCGATGGTGCCGACGTTGACGTGATCCTTGGTCCTCTCAAACTTCGCACGAGCCATGACTGGCATCCTCCCTCGTGGGTCTCATCCACTTGCTACCGATTCCAGACACCCAGGTACCTCTGGGCGATCTCCGTTGCGATGCGGTCCGGCACGCGCTCGTACCTCGAGAACTGCATCGTGTAGTTGGCTCGCCCCTGCGAAAGCGATCGCACCTGGGTGGCGTAGCCGAACATCTCGCTCAGGGGCACCTCCGCGTCCACGATCTGGACGTCTCCGCGCTGCTCCATCCCGCTGATGCGCGCGCGCTTCGTGTTGAGGTGGCCCGTCACGTCCCCGACGTACTCGGCGGGAACGACGACCTCCACATCCATGACCGGCTCCAGCAGGACCGGTCCCGCCTCCTGCAGGGCCCGGCGGAAGGCCTCGGCTCCCGCGGCCTTGAAGGCCGCCTCCGACGACGCGTCCTCCTCGAAGGAGCCCCCCGTCAGCCGGATCTCCAGGTCCACCAGCGGGTTCCCCGCGAGGATGCCGCTGCCCAGAGCCTGGAGGACCGCCTCCTCCACCGCCTTGGCGTACACCTTGGGCAGGACCAGCTCGCTCACCTCGTTCGCGAAGCTCTCTCCCGCCCCCAGCCCCGCCGGCGCCACCGAGATGACGACGTGCGCGAACTGGGACTTGGCGCCCGCCTGCCGCTCCAGCCGGTAGTCCCGGCTCGCGGCTGCGGTGATGGTCTCGCGGTAGGCCACCTGGGGCTTGCCGACGTTGGCCTTCACCCCGAACTCGCGGAGCAGCCTGTCGGCGATGATCTCCAGGTGCAGCTCTCCCATGCCGCTGATGACCATCTGCCCGGTCTCCGGATCCCGCTTCACGCGGAAGGTGGGATCCTCCTGACTCAGCCCGTCGAGGGCTTCGTTCAGCTTGTCGCCGTCGGCCTTGGTCTTGGGCTCGATGGCGACGAAGATCACCGGCTCGGGGAACGTCATCGCCTCGAGCAGGATCGGCCGGTCCAGGGCGCTCAGGGTGTCCCCCGTGCGGATCTCCTTGAAGCCGACCAGGGCGACGATCTCGCCCGCATGGGCCTCCTGGATCTCCTCACGCTTGTTCGCGTGCATCTGGAGGATCCTGTTGACCCGTTCCTTCTTCCCGGTCCCCACGTTGAGGACCACGCCGCCCGCCTTGAGCACCCCGCTGTAGATCCTGACGAAGGCCAGGCGTCCCACGTAGGGGTCCGAGACGATCTTGAAGGCCAGGGCGCAGAGCGGTTCCGACTCGTCGGCCTTCCGCGCTTCCTTCTCCCCGTCCCGGGGGCGGATCCCCTCCACCGGCGGCACGTCCAGCGGCGAGGGCAGGTAATCCACCACGGCATCCAGCAGCTTCTGCACGCCGTTGTTCTTGAAGGCCGACCCGCACAGCACCGGAACCAGGGCCCCGGCCAGCGTGGCCCGCCGCAGCGCGGCGGTCAGGGCGGCCTCCTCGGGCTCCACCTCCTCGAGGTAGAGCTCCATCATCTCCTCGTCGGCCTCCGCCACCCTCTCCAGCAGCGTGGCCCGCGCGGCGGCGGCGGCCTCGGCCAGCTCCGCCGGGATCGGCTCGTCGCGCCAGGTGGCGCCAAGCTCGTCCCGGTTCGGGTAGCGGGCCGTCATGCCCACCAGGTCCACCACGCCCTCGAAGCGGTCCTCCGCCCCGATGGGGATCTGGATGGCGACCGGGTTGGCCCCGAGCCTGGAGGCGATCATGCCGACCGCCCGCCCGAAGTCCGCCCCGGCCCGGTCCATCTTGTTGATGAACGCGATGCGCGGGACCCGGTAGCGGTCCGCCTGCCGCCAGACCGTTTCGGACTGGGGCTCCACGCCGCCCACGGCGCAGAAGACCGCGATCGCTCCGTCCAGCACCCTCAGACTCCGCTCGACCTCGACCGTGAAGTCCACGTGGCCGGGCGTGTCGATGATGTTGACGCGGTGGTCGCGCCAGAAGCAGGTCGTGGCGGCAGCGGTGATCGTGATCCCGCGCTCCCGCTCTTGCTCCATGTAGTCCATCTGGGCCGAGCCCTCGTGGACCTCGCCGAGCGCGTGCACCCGGCCGGTGTAGTACAGGATCCGCTCCGTCGTCGTCGTCTTGCCGGCATCGATGTGGGCCATGATGCCGATGTTGCGGACCTGTTCCAACCGGACATGCGGCGGCACGTCGACTCTCCCATCCTCGCCCACGGGCCGCACGGATTCGACGCGCGCAGTTTCCGTCCTTGGACCTGCGCGTCGCCCTGGGCCTCGCGTCCCGCCGCCGCAGCGGCGGGCTCCTTGTGGGCTATTGAGTTGTTCCTTCGTTCTCCGTACGGTCGCGGTCGGCCTGAAACGGCGCCGCGACAGCGCTCAGCAGCTAACGAGAGGGACCATTACCAACGGCAGTGGGCGAACGCCTTGTTCGCATCAGCCATACGGTGTGTGTCTTCGCGCTTCTTGATAGACGGTCCTTCGTTCTTGCTGGCCAGCATCAGCTCGGCGGCCAGGCGCTCGGCATAGGTATGCTCGGAGCGCTGACGCGAGAAGCCGATGAGCCAGTTCATCGCCAGCATCTGCCGACGATCGGGGCGCACCTCGACGGGCACCTGATAGGTGGCGCCGCCGATGCGCCGGGACTTCACTTCCACGGCCGGCTTGACGTTGTTCAGGGCGGTGCGGAAGATGTCGATGCCTTCCTGCCCCGTCTTGTCCTTGATGACGTCGAACGCGCCGTAGACGTGACGCTCCGCCACGGACTTCTTGCCGTCGAGCATCACGTAGTTGATGAACTTGGACACCGTCAGATCATTGTAACGATGATCCGGGGTGATCTTGCGGCGTTCCGGTCGTCTCCGCCTGGACATGGTTCGTTCTCCTCGGGGGCTTTCGCCCGGGTCTTACTGGGGGCGCAAGCCTCTTACTTGGGACGCTTGGCGCCGTACTTGGAACGGCCCTGGCGACGGGCGTCCACGCTGGAGGCGTCCTGAGCGCCGCGCACGATGTGATAGCGCACACCCGGCAGGTCCTTCACACGACCGCCGCGCACGAGCACGATGCTGTGCTCCTGCAGGTTGTGGCCCTCGCCGCCGATGTAGGCGGTGACCTCGATGCCGTTGGTCAGACGCACACGGGCGATCTTCCGCAGGGCCGAGTTGGGCTTCTTGGGCGTCTGGGTGTAGACGCGGGTGCACACGCCCTTGCGCTGGGGGCAGCTGAGCAGAGCCGGGCTCTTGCTCTTCTCGCGGATGGTCCTGCGTCCCTTGCGCACAAGCTGGTTCAGGGTCGGCAATGCACTTCTCCTGTCCATGGGGCCCCGGCAGGCTTCCGGAGCGTCCTCTTGAAATTCAGGCCGTACGGCAGGAAAGCCTGCGCTTTTCCGGCACAGAAGCGTAAGACTATGCGCGGGACCCGCCGTTGTCAAGAAAATCCCTTCAAAACGGGCCCCGCGAGGGCGATCAGCTGGCCGCGTCGGCCGTCTCCTCGCCCTCCACCTCCTCCAGGGCCGCCCGTTCGGCCGCCAGCTCCATGGCGGCCATGGCGTCCAGGATGGCGTCCTCCTCCAGATCCGTCTCCGGATCCTCCACCCGCAGCGACTTGTACTTGGACAGGCCGGTGCCGGCGGAGATGAGGTGACCCATGATCACGTTCTCCTTCAGGCTCCGCAGCTCGTCCCGCTTGCTGCGGGTGGCGGCGTCGGTCAGCACCCGGGTGGTCTCCTGGAAGCTGGCCGCGCTGATGAAGCTCTCGGTGCTGAGGCTGGCCTTGGTGATGCCCAGCAGCAGGGGCTCGAAGGTGGCCGGCGCCATCAGGGGCTCGCCCTTGGCGCGCAACTGCTTGTTGCGCTCCACGATGCGCTGGTTCACCTCCTCCACCTCCTGGCGGAGCACCTGCATGTCCTCCAGGAACTCGGTGTCGCCCGAGTCCAGGATCTGGACCTTCTGGAGCATGCGCGAGACCACGACCTCGATGTGCTTGTCGTTGATCTTCACGCCCTGCAGGCGGTAGACCTCCTGGATCGCGTTGACCAGGTACGTCTGCACCTCCTGCACGCCCTTGACCGTGAGGATGTCCATGGGGTTGATGGGACCCTCGGTCAGACGGTCGCCCGCCACCACGCGCTCGCCCTCGTAGGTGCGGATGTGGCGGCCGTGCGGGATCAGGTACTCGCGCTCCACCCCGCCCTCGCCTTCCACGATCACGCGCCGCAGGCCGCGGGTGGTGCCGCGGAAGTGCACCACGCCGTCGATCTCCGTCACGATGGCCGCGTCGCGGGGCTTGCGGGCCTCGAAGAGCTCGGCCACGCGGGGCAGACCGCCCGTGATGTCGCCCGTCTGGGAGACCTCGCGGGGGATCTTGGCCAGCTTGTCGCCCACGCGCACCTCCTGGCCGTTGTCGGCCAGCAGGAAGGCGCCGGTGGGCACGATGTACTCCGCCAGCTTGCGCCCCGTCTTGGTGGACGTGATGCGCAGGGTGGGGTGCAGGGACTTGTCGTTGGGCTCCTTGATGACCGGCTGCTTCATGCGGGTCTTCTCGTCCAGCTCCTCGGCCAGGGTCACGCCGGGGATGATGTCCACCCACTCCACGAGGCCGACCTTCTCCGAGAGGATGAAGTCCGAGAACGGATCCCACTCGAAGAGCGGGTCGCCCTGCTTCACCTTCTGCCCGTCCTTGACCATCACCACGGCGCCGTAGGGCAGGCTCATGTGGCTGCGGGTCACGCCGCTGTCCAGCACCAGGTTGAGCTGGCCCTTGCGGCTCACGGCCACGCGGTTGCCCTCGGCGTCGGTCACCAGGTCGCAGTCCACGAAGACCACCTTGCCGTTGGCGGCGGCCGTCTTCACGTTCTGCACGGCGGTGCGGCTGGCCGTGCCGCCGATGTGGAACGTCCGCAGGGTCAGCTGCGTGCCGGGCTCGCCGATGGACTGGGCGGCCATGACGCCCACGGGCTCGCCGATGTCCACCAGCTTGGCCTCGGCCAGGTTGTAGCCGTAGCAGAGGGCGCACACGCCGCGGCGCGAGCGGCAGGTGAGGATGGAGCGGATGCGCAGCTTCTCCACGCCCGCCTCCTCGATGCGCTCGGCCAGGTCCTCGTCGATGAGCTGGCCCGCCTCGCAGATGGCGTCGCCCTTCTCGTCGATGACGTCCTCGGCCGCCGTCCGGCCCACGATGCGGTCCTTCAGCGGCTCGATGGTCTTCTCGCCCTCCTTCAGCGACTCCACGTCCACGCCCATGAGCGTGCCGCAGTCGTGCTCGGCGATGACGATGTCCTGGGACACGTCCACCAGGCGGCGGGTGAGGTAGCCGGCGTCGGCCGTCTTCAGGGCCGTGTCGGCCAGACCCTTGCGGGCGCCGTGCGTGGAGATGAAGTACTCCAGCACCGTCAGGCCCTCGCGGAAGTTCGCGATGATGGGCTGCTCGATGATCTCGCCGAAGCCGCCCGTCACCTTCTTCTGCGGCTTGGCCATCAGGCCTCGCATGCCGGCCAGCTGCTTGATCTGGTCCGCGGAGCCTCGGGCGCCCGAGGCGTTCATCATGTACACCGGATTGAAGCCCTGGTCGTCGTTGCTCAGGTTCTCGAACATGCGGTCGCGCACGTCGTCGGAGACCTGGGTCCAGAGGTCGATGACCTTGTTGTAGCGCTCGCGGTTGGTGATGATGCCGTTGCGGTGCTGCTTGACGATCTCGTCGACCTTCTTCTGGGCCGCGGCGATGATGTCCTTCTTCTCCGCCGGGATCAGGATGTCGTCGATGCCGATGGTGATGCCCGCCTCGGTGGCGTGCAGGAAGCCCAGCTGCTTCAGGCGGTCCAGGAACTGCATGCAGATCGTGGTGCCGTAGCGCTTGTGCACGTCGCCCACCAGGTTGGCCAGGGCCTTCTTGTTGAAGCTCTGGTTGGCGTAGGGCATGTCCTCCGGCAGGATCTCGTTGAAGAGGATCCGGCCCGGGGTGGTCTCCACGCGGGTGCGCTCGCCGGTCTTCTCGTCCGTGAAGCGCACGTGGACCAGGGCGTGCTTGGCCACGATGCCGGCGCGGAACGCCGCCAGGGCGTCCGCGGGATCGGAGAAGGCCTTGCCCTCGCCCTTGGCGCCGGGACGGTCCAGGGTCAGGTAGTAGCAGCCCAGCACCATGTCCTGCGAAGGAGTGGCGATGGGCGTGCCGCTGGCCGGCGAGAGGATGTTGTTGGGCGACAGCATGAGCAGCCGCGCCTCGAGCTGGGCCTCGTAGCCCAGGGGCACGTGCACGGCCATCTGGTCGCCGTCGAAGTCCGCGTTGAACGCCGAGCAGACCAGCGGGTGGATGCGGATGGCCTTGCCCTCCACCAGCACCGGCTCGAAGGCCTGGATGCCCAGGCGGTGCAGCGTGGGCGCGCGGTTCAGCAGGACCGGGTGGTCCTTGATGATCTCCTCCAGGATGTCCCACACCTCGGGACGCTCCTGCTCCACCAGCTTCTTGGCGCTCTTGACGGTCTGGACGTACCCCTCCTCCTCCAGCTTGCGGATGATGAAGGGCTTGAACAGCTCCAGGGCCATGGTCTTGGGCAGACCGCACTGGTACAGCTTGAGCTCCGGGCCCACCACGATCACCGAGCGGCCCGAGTAGTCCACGCGCTTGCCCAGCAGGTTCTGGCGGAAGCGGCCCTTCTTGCCCTTGAGCATGTCGCTCAGGGACTTGAGGGGACGGTTGCCCTGGCCCTTCACGGCGCGCGAGCGGCGGCCGTTGTCGAACAGGGCGTCCACGGCCTCCTGCAGCATGCGCTTCTCGTTGCGCAGGATCACGCCCGGCGCCTTGATCTCGATCAGCTTCTTCAACCGGTTGTTGCGGTTGATGACGCGGCGGTAGAGGTCGTTCAGGTCGCTGGTCGCGAAGCGGCCGCCGTCCAGGGGCACCAGGGGGCGCAGGTCGGGCGGCAGCACCGGCAGGCAGTCCAGGATCATCCACTCGGGGCTGTTCTCGGACGCCTTGAAGGCCTCCAGGATCTTCAGCCGCTTGAGCACCGACTTCTTGCGCTGCACGGACGTCTCGGTCTTGGCCTGGTGGCGCAGCTCATGGCTGAGGCCCTCCAGGTCCAGGGCGCCCAGGAGCTTGCGGATGGCCTCGGCGCCCATCTCCAGCTCCGCCTGCCACTCCGGGTGCTCCTCCTGCAGGTCCCACCACTCCTCCTCGGAGATGATGTCGCCCTGGCTGAGGTCCGTGTTGCCCGGGTTCATGACCACGTAGGACTCGTAGTAGAGCACCCGCTCCAGGTCCTTCAGCTTCATGTTGAGCATGTGGCCGATGCGGCTGGGCAGGCCCTTGAAGAACCAGATGTGCGCGATGGGCACGGCCAGCTCGATGTGGCCCAGACGCTCGCGCCGCACCTTGCTCTGGGTGACCTCCACGCCGCACTTGTCGCAGACGATGCCGCGGAAGCGGATGCGCTTGTACTTGCCGCAGTTGCACTCCCAGTCCTTGACCGGACCGAAGATCCGCTCGCAGAACAGGCCGTCCTTCTCGGGCTTGAACGTGCGGTAGTTGATGGTCTCGGGCTTGGTGACCTCGCCGTAGCTCCAGCTCCGGATCGTGTCCGGAGACGCGAGCTGGATCAGGATCGAGTTGTGGTCGGCCGGCGACTTGTGGTCGTCCATGGTCTTCAGACCCAGCATGGATATCCTCCTCGCTGCTCCCGCGGCGGGATCAGCGGTTCTGGTTCAACGCGGTGGCCTCTTCCAGGCGCACGTCCAGGCACAGGCTCTTGAGCTCCATCATCAGCACGTTGAAGCTCTCGGGAATGCCCGGCTCGGGCGGGTTCTCGCCCTTGACGATCGCCTCGTAGACCTTGCTCCGGCCGGTCACGTCGTCGGACTTGACCGTCAGCATCTCCTGGAGGCAGTTGGCGGCGCCGTAGGCCTCCAGCGCCCACACCTCCATCTCGCCGAAGCGCTGGCCGCCGAACTGGGCCTTGCCGCCCAGGGGCTGCTGCGTCACCAGCGAGTAGGGGCCGATGGAACGGGCGTGGATCTTCTCCTCCACCAGGTGGTGGAGCTTCAGCATGTAGATCGTGCCCACGGTGACCTCCTTGTCGAAGGCCTCCCCGGTGCGGCCGTCGAAGAGGGTGGACTTGCCGCTGCGCGGCAGGCCGTTCTCCTCCAGGGCCGTCTTGATCTCCTCGATGGTGGCGCCGTCGAAGACCGGCGTCTGCACCTTCACGCCCTCGGTGGACGCGGCCCAGCCCAGGTGGGTCTCCAGGATCTGGCCCAGGTTCATGCGCGAGGGCACGCCCAGGGGGTTCAGCACGATGTCCACCGCGGTGCCGTCGGCCAGGTAGGGCATGTCCTCCTCGGCCATGACCTTGGACACCACGCCCTTGTTGCCGTGGCGGCCGGCCATCTTGTCGCCCACGCTCAGCTTGCGGCGGCGGGCCACGTAGACCTTCACCAGCTTGACCACGCCGGGAGGCAGCTCGTCGCCGCGCTGCACGCGCTCGCACTGCTTCTCGTAGTCCACGTCGATGCGGTCCAGCTCGCGGTAGGCGGAGTCGAAGACGTCGCGGATGCGGCCGTCGGCCTTGGCGTCCTTCACCAGGGGCAGGCCCCAGTGCACCGCGGCCAGATCCAGCTCCTCCACCACCTTCTTGGTCAGCTTGCGGCCCGACTTGATCAGCACCTCGCCGGTGTTGGCGTCGATGATGTGGTGGGCCGTCTCGCCCTGCATCAGCTCGGCCAGGCGCTCGGCGCGCAGGTACTCCACCAGCTCGCGCTTGCGGTCGCGGTCCAGGCGCAGGGACTCGAGCTGCTTCTTCTCGTCCTTCTTGGAGCGGTCGCCCCGGTCCTGACGGGAGAAGACGTGGATGTCCACCACCACGCCGTCCATGCCCGGAGGCGCCTTCAGCGAGGCGTCCTTCACGTCGCCGGCCTTCTCGCCGAAGATGGCGCGCAGCAGCTTCTCCTCCGGCGACAGCTCGGTCTCGCCCTTGGGCGTGACCTTGCCCACCAGGATGTCGCCCGCCTTGACCTGGGCGCCGATGTAGATGATGCCGTTCTCGTCGAGGTTGCGCAGGGCGTCCTCGCCGATGTTGGGGATCTCCCGGGTGATCTCCTCCACGCCGCGCTTGGTGTCGCGGACCTGCAGCTCGAACTCCTCGATGTGCAGGGACGTGAAGGCGTCCTCCTTCACCAGGCGCTCCGACACGAGGATGGCGTCCTCGTAGTTGTAGCCGCCCCACGGCATGAAGGCCACCAGCAGGTTGCGGCCCAGGGCCAGCTCGCCCTGGTCCGTGCTCGGCCCGTCGGCCAGCACGTCGCCGGTCTTGACCCGCTGCCCCGGCCGCACCAGAGGACGCTGGTTGTAGCAGGTGTCCTGGTTGCTGCGGCGGTACTTGATGAGCTTGTACTCCACGATGCCCGTGGCGTCGAAGAAGCTCTCGGCCTTCACCAGGTCCGGGTTGTCGTAGCGCACGGTGATCACGTCGGCGGTCACGCGCTCCACCACGCCCGGGCCCTCGGCCACGATCACGGCGCCCGTGTCGATGGCGATCTTCTTCTCCATGCCCGTGCCCACCACCGGCGCGTCGGCCCGCAGCAGGGGCACGGCCTGGCGCTGCATGTTGCAGCCCATGAGCGCGCGGTTGGCGTCGTCGTGCTCCAGGAACGGGATCAGCGAGGCCGCCGCGCTCACCATCTGCTTGGGCGACACGTCCATGAACTCCACGTCCTTGGACGGGGTGTTCATGTACTCGCCCTTGTTGCGGGCCAGGACGGCGCTGTTGACGAACTTGCTCTTGTCGTTCACCGGCGCGTTGGCCTGGGCGATGGTGTAGTCGTCCTCCTCGTCGGCGGTGAGGTAGACGGTCTGCTTCTCCACCTTGGCCGCCTCCACCTTGCGGTAGGGCGTCTCGATGAAGCCGAAGCTGTTGATGCGCGCGTGGGTGGCCAGGCTCGCGATCAGGCCGATGTTCGGGCCTTCCGGCGTCTCGATGGGGCACATGCGGCCGTAGTGCGTGTAGTGCACGTCGCGCACCTCGAAGCCGGCGCGGTCGCGGTGCAGACCGCCGGGTCCGAGGGCGCTGAGGCGGCGCTTGTGCGTGAGCTCGCTCAGCGGGTTGGTCTGGTCCATGAACTGGCTGAGCTGGCTGCTGCCGAAGAACGACTGCACCACGGCGGACACGGTCCGCGCGTTCACCAGGTCCACGGGCGTGATGGTCTTCTCCTTGTCGGAGAGGTTCATCCGCTCCTTGATGATGCGCGCCATGCGGCTCAGGCCCACCGAGAACTGGTTGCTCAGGAGCTCGCCCACCGAGCGCACGCGGCGGTTGCCGAAGTGGTCGATGTCGTCCACCTCGCCGCGGCCCAGGAACAGGTCCACCATCTCCTTGATGATGGCCAGGAAGTCCGAGGGCAGCAGGGTGGTGGTCTTGGGGCTGGGCGACGAGACGCCCACCGCGCCGTACTGCGCCTTGAGGCGGTGGTTCAGCTTGTAGCGGCCCACCTCGGCCAGGTCGTAGCGCTTCTCGTGGAAGAAGAGGCGCTCGAACAGGGCCTTGGCCACCTCCTCGTTCGGGGGGTCGCCCGGACGCAGGAGCTGGTAGAAGCGGCGCAGGGCCTCGTCCTGGTTGGTGGACGGGTCCTTGCGCAGGGTGTTCAGGATCAGGCTGGGCTCGTTGAGCGTGACCTGGCCCTCGGCCACGATGGAGATGTCGCCCGTGGCGTCGTTCAGGATGGTCTCCAGCAGCAGCGGATCCACCACCTGGCCGGCCTGGGCGATGCGCTCGCCCGTCTCGGCGCTGTAGACGTCGGCGGCCAGGATGCGGCCCTCGATGGTGTCGGCCTTCTTGGTGCCCTTGCGCGGCACCTTGAAGGTCTCCACCTCGTGGAACAGCGGGATGATGTCCTCGTTGGTCCCGAAGCCCAGCGCGCGCAGCAGCATGGTCACCGGCTGCTTGCGCTTGCGGTCGATGTGCACGTACAGCATGTCGTTGATGTCCGTGCTGAACTCCACCCAGGAGCCCCGGTACGGGATGATCCGCGCCTTGAAGAGCTTGCGGCCGTTGGGGTGGAACTCGTCGCTGAAGAACACGCCCGGCGAGCGGTGGAGCTGGCTCACGATGACGCGCTCCGCGCCGTTGATCACGAAGGTGCCCTTCTGGGTGATCAGCGGCAGCTCGCCCAGGTAGACCTCGGACTCCTGGATGTCGCGGATCTGGAGCTCCGCCGAGGAGTCGGACTCGTCCTCATCCTTCACCACGAGCTGCATCTTGACCTTCAGCGGGGCCGCGAAGGTAAGGCCGCGCTCCTGGCACTCCTCGATGCCGTACTTGGGCTGCCCGAGGGCGTAGCTCATGTACTCCATCGTGAGGTGCCCGCGCGAAGACTCGATGGGGAAGATGGACCGGAAGACGGATTCCAGACCCGCGTTCTTCCGCTGGTCCGCGGAGACGCCGGTCTGGAGGAAGTCGTTGTAGGATTCCAACTGCACCGCGAGCAGATTGGGCATCTGGTCGTCGTGGGCGATCTTGGAGTAGTTGCGCCGTCCGGTGAACTTGTCGACGGGAATCTTCGAGGTCACGGGTGCCCTTCCTGGCCTGGGGACTGCGGGGGAGGCTCATGCCCCGGACTCGGGGAGGCCGCCGCCGCCTGCGACCCTCTGGCGCCGTGGCGCCGAGGCGAATCCGCCCCGCCCGGCCGGAGCCGGGCGGGGTCGTTCCGGATCGTCGAGACTACTTGATGTCGACGATGGCGCCGGCCTCTTCCAGCTTGTTCTTGATGGCCTCGGCCTCGTCCTTGGAGACGTCCTCCTTGACGTTGGCGGGGCAGCCCTCGACCAGATCCTTGGCCTCCTTCAGGCCCAGGCCGGTGATGGCGCGGACTTCCTTGATGACCTGGATCTTCTTGTCGCCGGCGCCGGTGAGCACCACCGTGAACTCGGTCTGCTCCTCCTCGGCGGCGGCGGGGCCGGCGGCCGGGCCGGCGGCCACGGCCACGGGAGCGGCGGCGCTCACGCCGAACTTCTCCTCCATGGCCTTCACCAGCTCGGCGGCCTCCAGCAGGGTCATGCTCTCGATGAGCTCCAGGACCTTGGCGCCGTTCTCGCTCAGCTTGATGTCGTCGGACATTGTTCTTTCTCCTTCATCGGTTCAGGCGGGCCGGATGTCTGGTCGACGCCGCCGTTGGTGACACACACTCGTTGGGGCGGCGATCAGGCGGCCTTCTTCTTGGCGACCGCGTCGATGGCCCGGGTCAGGGCGGCGGCGACACCGTTGGTGACGCCCACCAGGCCGCTGGCCGGGGAGTTGATGCTGCCCATCATCTTGGCGTACAGCTCCTCGCGGCTCGGGATCTTGGACAGCGCCACGACCTCATCGGCCGTCATGTAAGCGCCTTCCATGAACCCGCCCACCAGCTTCATCTTGTCGTGATCCTTGGCGAAGTCGACCACCAGCTTGGCGGGTTCGACCGGGCTGGACATGCCCATCACGAGAGCCAGCGGACCCTTGAGGTACTGCTTCAGACCGGGGACGTCGACCTGGTCGGCGGCGATCTTCGCGAGGCGGTTCTTCACCACGCGGCAATGGACGTCGGCCGCGCGGCACTTCACGCGGAACTCCGTCATATGCTCCACCGTCATGCCCTGGTAGTCGGCCAGAATCACGCTCTGGGCGGACTTCAGGGATTCGGCGATCGCCTCGACCTGGGCGACTTTCTCGGGACGTGCCATCTGGCACCCTCCTTTATCACGTTGCGCGGCGCTCGGCGCCGCGTCCCTGCCGGGTTGGGAACTAGCGGGTCACCTCGGCCACTTCCAGGCGGATGCCCGGAGACATGGTCGCGGAGACCGTCGCCGAGAGGACGTAGTGCCCCTTGACGGACGAGGGCTTGGCCCGCATCAGCTCCCTGAACAGGGCGGTGGCGTTCTCGGCCAGGTCGGCGGCGGCGAAGGACCGCTTGCCGACGGCGCAATGGATGATGCCCGCCTTGTCGACGCGGTACTCCACGCGACCGGCCTTGGCTTCCTGGACGGCCTTGGCGACGTCCATCGTCACCGTTCCGACCTTGGGGTTCGGCATGAGGCCGCGCGGACCGAGGATCCGGCCGCGCTTGCCCAGCTCGCCCATCATGTCGGGGGTGGCGATGATGACGTCGACGTCGGTCCAGCCCGCGTCGATCTTCGGCAGGAACTCATCGGCTCCCACGAAGTCGGCGCCGGCGGCCTTGGCCTCCTGCTCCTTGGGACCGCGCGTGATCACGAGCACGCGGGTCTCCTTGCCGGTCCCCTTGGGCAGCACCACCGTGCCGCGCACCATCTGGTCCGCGTGACGGGGGTTGACGTTCAGGCGGACGGCGACGTCCACCGACTCGTCGAACTTGGCCTTGGGGAACGTCGCGAGCAGGTCCAGGGCTTCGCCCAGGGCGTAATGCCGGTCACGGTCGACCTGCTCCCTGGCCTTCTGCCACATCTTGCCGTGCTTCATCTCGAATGACTCCCGTTCCTGTGAGGGTTCGAATGGGGGCTTGCGCCTCCCGCTTCTCCGCCGCCGGTCGCTCGCAGCGCCGGCGCCGTGTCTTCCCAGACGGGGAAGGCCTACTTGACCTCCAGGCCCATGCTCCGAGCCGTGCCGGCGATGATCTTCATCGCCGCCTCGATCGACCCGGCGTTCAGGTCCACCATCTTGAGCTCCGCGATCTCACGCAGCTTGGCGCGGGACACGGAACCGCAGACGGTCTTGCCGGGCTCGGTGCTGCCGGACTCGAGACCGGCGGCCTTCTTGAGAAGAACCGAAGCAGGAGGAGTCTTGGTGATGAACGAGAAGCTGCGGTCCTGATAGACGGTGATGACCGCAGGGATCACCAGGCCCATCTGTTCCTTGGTCCTCTCGTTGAACGCGTTGCAGAACTCCATGATGCTCACACCATGCTGACCGAGCGCAGGACCGACGGGAGGGGCGGGGTTCGCCTTCCCGGCCGCGATCTGCAGCTTGACCTGAGCCATGACTTTCTTCGCCATCGAATGACTCCTGCTTCTGAGGGTGGAACCCTTGGGCCCGGCCAACCGGCGATGTCCACAATCGCCCGGCCGCGCGTCCGGATCCCTCTGTTGTGACGAGTGCGGTCACCGGAGCTGAGAGGTCGCTCCGACGATCGCCTGCCCGGCGCGGGAACCAGACATCCCCGGGCCGGACGTATCGAGAGTCGGCCGCCTAGACGTCCTTCACCTGAAGGAAGTCCAGCTCGACCGGCGTCTCCGAACCGAAGATCGAGATCATCACCTTGAGCTTGCCCTTGTCGTGATTGATCTCGTTGATGACCCCCACCCAGTCGGTGAAGGGGCCGTCGATGACCTGCACGCTGTCCCCCACCTGGTAGGGGATCTCCAGCAGCGTGCCCTTCTCCTCCGCCGTGGTCATGCGGCCGAGGATGCGGTCCACCTCTTCCCGGGAGATGGGCTGCGGACGCAGCTGCGTGCCGCCGATGAAGCGGGTCACGCCGGGAATGGAGTTGATGAAGTGCTGGGTCTCCTTGCTCATGATCATCTCCACCAGCACGTAGCTGGGGAAGAACTTGCGCTTGGAGGTGACCCGCTTGCCGTTCTTCATCTCGGTCACGTCCTGGGTCGCGACCAGGACCTCGCCGAAGCTGTCCTCGAGCTCGTTGGCCTTGATGGCCATCTCGATGTTGCGCTTGACCTTGTTCTCGTGGCCCGTGTTGGCGTGGATCACGTACCAGCGCATGCCCTTGCGGAGCTTCTCCTCCTCCTCCGGGTCGGCGGACGATGCCGGAGCGGGGGCCGCGGGCGCACTCGCGGGCGCGGGCGCGGGCGCGGGCGCCTGGGCCGGCTCGTCGTCCAGGCCGTCGAAGGAGAAGAGGTCGTCGCCGCTCAGGGGCGCGGCGTCGTCGGCCGCGGCGCCAGCTCCGGCGCCGGGCAGCCCGTCGTCGTCCTGCAGATCCTTGCGGTCATCCACCACGTTGGCCCTCTCTTCGCGAGATCCGCCGCGGATACCGGCGGAAATCTCGTCTAATGCCGCACAGACAAAGAAACGCCCGCACCGGACAACACCTGTCCGGAAGGGCTTCCGTCCATCGCTTCCCGCACAGCGACCGCCCCGCGGGCGGCCGTTCCTAGGACATCAGGATGAGCTTCTTCTGGATGAAGCTCAGCACCTGGTCGACGACGAACACGAAGAACGTCACCACCGCCACCGTGGCGATCACCACCATGGTGGACTCCTTCAGCTCGGCAACGGTCGGCCAGGACACGCGTCGCATCTCCTGGGCGGTCTCGCGGAAGTACGTCATCAACTTGCCGAACATGTCGTTCCCTTCGTGGCCCGGGGAGTGGCAGGGGCGGCAGGGCTCGAACCCGCGACCCTCGGTTTTGGAGACCGATGCTCTACCAACTGAGCTACACCCCTGCAATCCCTCGGCCTGCGCCTACCTGGTCTCCCGGTGCGCCGTGTGCTTGTTGCACCGCGGACAGAACTTCCGGTACTCCACCCTCTCGGGCTGCAGACGCTTGTTCTTCTTCGCCGTGTAGTTCCGCGCGGAACATTCGCTGCAGGCCAGCACGACGAGATCTCGAGGCATGACGCCCTCTTCTTCTTTCAGCGGATCCCGCTACTGCAGGATCTTGGCCACCACGCCGGCGCCCACGGTGCGGCCGCCCTCGCGAACCGCGAAGCGCAGACCCTCCTCCATGGCGATCGGCGTGATCAGCTCCACCGTCATCTTGATGTTGTCGCCCGGCATCACCATCTCCACGCCGTCGGGCAGGTGCGCCGCGCCGGTCACGTCCGTCGTCCGGAAGTAGAACTGGGGACGGTACCCGGTGAAGAACGGCGTGTGACGGCCGCCCTCCTCCTTCGTGAGGATGTAGACCTCGCACTCGAACTTCACGTGAGGCGTCACGGAGTTCGGCTTGCAGATCACCATGCCGCGCTCCACGTCTTCCTTCTTCGTGCCGCGCAGCAGCAGACCAACGTTGTCGCCGGCCTGGCCGCTGTCAAGGATCTTGCGGAACATCTCCACGCCCGTGCACACGGTGTCGAACGTGGGACGGATGCCCACCAGCTCCACCTTGTCGCCCTGGTTCACGATGCCGCGCTCGATGCGGCCCGTGGCCACGGTGCCGCGGCCGGAGATGGAGAACACGTCCTCCACCGGCATCAGGAAGGGCTTGTCCAGGTCGCGCTGGGGCGTCGGGATGTAGCTCTCCAGGGCGTCCATCAGCTCCCAGATGCACTTGGCATCCTCGCTGTCGGCGTCGCCGCTCTCCAGCGCCTTCAGGGCCGAGCCCTTGACGATGGGCAGCTCGTCGCCCGGGAACTCGTACTGGCTCAGCAGCTCGCGGATCTCGAGCTCCACCAGCTCCAGCAGCTCAGGGTCGTCCACCTGGTCGACCTTGTTCATGAACACAACGATGTAGGGCACGCCCACCTGGCGGGCCAGCAGGATGTGCTCGCGGGTCTGGGGCATGGGGCCGTCGGCCGCCGACACCACCAGGATCGCGCCGTCCATCTGGGCCGCACCGGTGATCATGTTCTTCACGTAGTCGGCGTGGCCCGGGCAGTCCACGTGCGCGTAGTGGCGCTTCTCGCTCGAGTACTCCACATGGGCGGTCGCGATCGTGATG
>Ga0209607_1001935_pt1 | contig 17018 bp, 17 predicted proteins | sample AD_UKC117_MetaG_FD_184413 | JGI IMG/M metagenome (GOLD analysis project Ga0209607, IMG submission 184413) | Active sludge microbial communities of municipal wastewater-treating anaerobic digesters from Hong Kong - AD_UKC117_MetaG (SPAdes)... | ecosystem: Engineered > Bioreactor > Anaerobic >... | reverse complement strand
TTTATCCAGATTTATTAAATAAGGTTCTTTGTTAAATTCGAGATGGCAAATTTCAAAAATTTCTTCGGGGTAACTTTTTGTATTTTTTTTCGAGATGTTATCGAATATACCGGTTATCAGCTTATGTTCTGCGTTGGGGGTGGCTATATCTATATGATTATTACTCCATATAAAACCATACTTTTCTTTTGCATCAACTTCGCTTAAAAGCATGCATGCTTCGGCATCTTTATCGAGGTTTAAAGCAATATCGTACGATTTATTTTTTATTTTATATACCGAGCGGAATTCGAATTTATGTATTTCGTTAATTTCTTCGGGAGGCAAAATGGCAGGTGTATCTGTAACCCATGTAATGTGGCAGTCGGGGTATAGTTGCCTGTATTTTACAACCAAAGGTGTTGTTCTAATTACATCACCCATGGCTCCCAATTTAATAATCAGTATTTTCTTATCGAAAGCTTTGTATTCATCGCAGGTGTCGCATGTTTTATCTCTTAATTTATTCGGTTTGCACGGAATTTCTCCCCTGAAATGTTTACAATCGAATTTTAGATGTTCAATCATAATTTTAATTTGTTGACTGAATATGAAATATTTATGATTTTGTATTTTGCAAGGTAAAAATAGATAATTCTTGCACAATGGCAATAATTAATTTCTATTTATGATGGCTATCATATTTATTTTTTAGCATCTCAGCCACTTTTTTATCAATGGGGAAAGTAAATTTTTCCACATCCAATTCTTTAATCTTAATCCACCGGAACGATTGTTGTCCGTTTTCATCTTTTTCAAAATCAAAGGCTTTACCTGATATCTTAAATTTAATGGGCTCGGTAAAGCGTGCAAAATAGTAAATACTTATCAGTTGTCCATCAGGAAAGAATCGTGTGTTTTGAAAATAATCGGTAGTATAAAAATGCCCGAGCACTTCTACTGTTTGTCCAAACTCTTCTATAGCTTCCCGTTTAAGGCAGTCGACAGTTCCTTCGCCCAAATGCATACCTCCGCCCGGGAATTTTGTCATTCGCATGCCTAACTGAAATTCGTCACTAATTAAAACTTCCTGATAATCATTAATTATTAATCCGTAAACTCGTAATATAAATCGGGATATTTTTTGCATACTGTTTAAATTTTAGATTTTATAAAATCAACAATCAAGGCAAAATCGTTTGGGTTAAACCATGTAATTTCTTTGTCGCGCCCGAACCACGAAATTTGTCGTTTTGCGTAATGCCTGGAGTTTCTTTTTATCAGTTCAATGGCTTTATCTAAACTGATTTGCCCGTCGAAATGTTCAAAAAGTTCTTTGTAACCCACGGTATTTAACGAATTTAAATTCCTGTCTTTATAAAACCTCCTTGCTTCTTCAATCAAACCTTCTTTCACCATTTCATCAACTCTCAGGTTTATTCTTTCATAAAGTTCGTCGCGATTACGTTGTAAACCAATTTTTATAATATTAAAATTGCGTTTTTTATGGGGTTCGGTTAAGAATGATGAATAGGGTTTGCCCGTTTGAAGGCTCACTTCAAGAGCTTTTAAAATTCGTTTAGGGTTTTTTAAATCAATAGTTTTATAGGATATCGGGTCAAGCAATTTAAGCTGCATTCTTAAGCTTTCCAGTCCTTGTTCTTTAAATTGTCGTAAAAGCTCATCCCGAATTTCCTGATCGATGGTAGGCAAATCATCTATGCCATCGCATATCGCATTGATATACATTCCCGAGCCGCCTGTCATTACCACCTGGTGGTGTATTTGAAATAACTCATCCAGCTTTTCGAGTACTTCAAATTCAAACATGCTGGCATTATAATAATCGTAAATGGATTTATTGCCAATAAAATAATGCTTTACTTTTTTTAGTTGCTCATCGGAAGGTACTGCCGTTCCAATCTTTAATTCTTTATACACCTGACGTGAATCAGAAGATATTATTTCGGTTTTAAACTCAAGGGCAATATCAATGCTTAAATCGGTTTTTCCTATGCCTGTTGGGCCAAGTATTACAATTAAAGTCTTCATAGGAATTAATCCAGTCGGGTTAAAAAATCCATAGTATCGATATTATCGGCGTAATCCCAGAGTTCGGGCTGTTGGGCTTTGCCAAACGGAACGCTATTTTCTATTAAACCTTTTGCGGAAACAATGCATTGTATCTGTTCCTGGTTTATCAGAATGTATTGTTTAACCTGCTCAATATTTTTATAGTATTCGAAAAAAACCACACCTATGGGCGATGAAATTCCTGTATCTTCTTTAAGGATTAAAAAACCATTATCCAGATGCTGCATTCGGTTCATCAGGTAGATGGATTTGTTGTAATCGTAATTGTTGGCATATTTATTATGCTGATAGATAGAATTGTATTTTTCGATATATTCGAAAAAGTGGTCAAAACAATAATCCTGCGGAACAAAAATCTTGGATACATTGCGGCAACCTAATCCAAAATAACTAAAAATATCATTGCCCAGATTTTCAATATCTTCATTACTTTCAACTCCGTTAAGGACAGCAATCGAATTCCGGTTTTTTCTTATAATATGGGGGTATTTGCCAAAATAATATTCGAAATACCGGGCTGTATTATTGCTTCCGGTTGCAATAATGGCATCGAATTTATCCAGTTTATCTTCGGTAAAAAAGATGAAATCTTCAAACTTTTTATTTTCATGGATGATAAAATCAGTAATAAACTTTAAAAGCCTGTTATCTTTCGATGATAATTTTCCCACAAAAATATTTCCGGAAGCTAAAACACATAAAAAATCGTGGAATCCAACCAAAGGAATGTTGCCAGCAGTTACAACACCTATTCTTTTAGCTTTGGTTTTTAGCTGAAGGTTCGGATATTTTTTAATCCATTGTATAATTTTTTCTTCACCTAAACTTTCGCCAATAGCCTTAATTGATTGTATTATATTTTCCTTAGTAAACCACGGATTGTAAATATTATCATTTTCAATAAGTTCTGTGAGTTTAGAATCCCATTGTGCATTTTTATCATGAGAATAATTTGCCAGAAATTTTCCCAGTTGAATGAATGTGTTTAACCTTTCATTTATATCCATATTATAATAGAAAATAAAAAGGAAAAACCTAACAGGGTTCTTATTTATAGAGAAAACTGTTAGGTTTATATATTAAAAACTCAAATTAAAAATTTTCCCAGGGTAAAGTGGTGAATAATGTTCCAAGAGCAGCACCAACTACCAATAAATAAATAATAATAAATGCCAGGTAAAGTGATGACAGAATGGTTCCAATAATAGCACATATTCTACCGGCATTCATATTTTTGAATGATCCTAAGGTGTATTGTTCAGGGTTTGCATTATATAATGTTCGTGCTTTTCCAGCTAAAACCAGAGCAATAATACCCATTGTAATTCCGAATAAACCATAGCACCAGCAAATAGCTATCGATAAAATACCTAATACCAGAACTGCTGTTGAGTTTGGTAATTGTTGTTGCACAGCAGGCTGTACATTTTGTGTTGTAGTTGTATTTTCCATGAATCTCAGGTTTTATTAGATTAATATTTTATAAAGATAACTTAAAACTACGATTGCAGTATTAATTATAAAAAGATTTTTTAGAATATTGGCACCGTTTTTAAATTTAAATAGGATATGTAAAACAAGATAAACAATTAATATGATGGTTGGTATGAGAGCAGGGTATAAAACGAAACTTTCATAGAAATTTCCCTTAAGTAATTCAATAAATGAACGCTGCATACCACAGCCCGGGCATTCTACCCCAAAATGTTTTTTGTAAAAGCAAGCTTGCTGGTGCGACTCAAGCCAATGAATAAGTTTATCGAGCATGTTTCGTATTTTCTAATGTTCAAAAATAAGGATGTTTTATCATTTACAAAATGATATACTTAGCTTTTCGAAAAAAGTATAGAAACATAATCTACCACTTCATGCGAAGGAATGATTTCACCTGAATGGCCAATTTTCAGGATGTCAATATCCACTTTTGGGTTTGTAAGTTTCGAATACTCAATTAATGTCATAATGGGCCCATACCCACACACCGATATGTTGTTGCTTCGGATTATGTTTTCTATTGCCTGCGAATCTTGTTTTAAAATTTGCTCTAACACAAGCTGGTCTTTTTCTTTTCCTTCTTCGGGCGATAAAAAATGAGAGAAATCTGACGAAGCTATAAGTAGTATTTTTCGGTTAAGTTTTTCGGCTGTTTTTTGTAATCGTTGGGCTAAATTTTTGGCGTTTTTATAGGTTTGGTGCGAAAGGGTAATGGGTGCAATTTTAAAATTGTAAGCTAAAAAATATTGCAGGAACGGAAGCATTACTTCTCCAGAATGTTCATGCCTTTGTTCAATATCCGAAATAGGAATCCCTAGTGTTTCACCAAATTCAGTATCAACAGCTAATATGCCTAAAGGAGTTTCCCAAAATTCAAAGGAGTCGAAAGCTATTTCGTGCCCTAAGCCTGTATGATTCGGATTGATAATTACCACAGTGTCAAAAACCTGCCCGGATAATTTCAGGATTTCGAAGAAGTGCACCGCCTGGTATGCTGAAAACATATACCCGGCATGTGGTACAACTCCACCAATAATAGTTTTTTCTTTAAGGCTGGTTTTTATATTGGCTTTTTCTTTTTTGTAGATCGATTCTATCTGCTCAATTATAGCATCTTTGTGGGCAGGGTAAAAGCGTCCCGAAACTACAGGTTTTCTTATTCTCATTCATTCATGTTTAAATGTTCAAAAATTAAATTCCCACAATGTATACAACAACCTTTTTCATCCAGATTTTGCTTTGTTATGGAGTATCCTTTCCGGCTAACAATAAGTGTTCCACAATTAGGACAAATCGTATTATTCCCTTCGCTTAACATTACATTACCTAAATAAACATATTTCAGATATTTTCTGGCGATGTTATATAAATCGGTAAGTTTTTCTATGGAGGTTGGTTCAATATTTAATTTATATGTGGGATAATATCTCGAAATATGCAAAACAATATTTTCTCCCAGTTTATTTTTTATCCATTTTACCATTTGTTCGAACTCGTGTTCGTTATCATTTAGAGTTGGAATAACAAGATTGGTAATCTCCAGGTGTTTTTGAGCTTTAACAATATTTATTAAGGTATTTTGTACAGGTTCCAGTTCCGATTGTGTATATTTTTTAAAGAAATTGTTGTTAAAGGCTTTTAGATCTATACTATAGGCATCAATGTATTGGTTTAGTTCATTTAAGGGTTCCTGGTTAATATACCCATTGCTAACCATCACATTTTTAAATCCTTTTTTGTTTGCTTCCTTAGCAACATCCATCATAAATTCAAAAAAAATGGTAGGTTCATTGTACGTATATGCAATACCAATATTTGAAGGTCTGTTACCTGCTAAATGTACTATGTCTTCGGGTTTGTAAAATGATTTTGCCCTGTTGGTGTCATTAACTCCGCATTGTGATATTTGCCAGTTTTGACAAAATGCACATTTTAAATTACAACCAAAGCTGCCAATGGATAAAATTTCGTTGCCAGGATAAAAATGATATAATGGTTTTTTTTCGATAGGGTCAAATCCCATAGATGAAATTATGCCATAGTTTTCGGAAATAAGATCCCCCTTTATATTGCTACGCACCTTGCAAATGCCACTTTTATTTTCTGAGATTATGCAATTATGGGGGCAAAGTTTACACTGCACTTTGTTTTTTTCCAACTTTTGATAATACGATGCAAGCATCTTACTTTATATTAAAATCAGTATAATTATTCAGTGGGATATCGGTTTCAACAATATGGTCTATTGTCGACCAGGTAGGCCCTTGTTTACACCAAATTATGAATTGCTCCAGAATCTCTGGTTCTGCTTCTGCTTCGATATAAACACTCCCATCGCTTCTGTTTTTAACAAAGCCTGTAATGCCAAGATCATGCGCTTTTTGTAAAGCACTATATCGGAATCCAACACCTTGCACTTTACCGTAGATGTTTAATCTTACAGCTTTTTTCATCTTTAGTTTATATTATATCGTGTTTCCGTTTATTCGTATCTTGTAGTTTTAAAAAAATGAACTTCATCTTTAAAATCTTTCGCATTTTTTATTCCTGCTTTTTTCATTAATTCTTCTATTAACTGTTCAGGAGTCTTAATCCCTTTAGTGTCGGGTAGTATATAATATTCGTGTTCGCCTTTTTTAATATATACCCCGTGCTTTTTAGGTTTAAGTTCACTTATTTCTTCTACCTTGTGTAAATCGCTAACTACATCAACAAATACTTTAACCTGGTTTAATTTTGAACTATCTACTGCGGAGTACTTCTTGTTACCAGATGCTGCTTTTAGGGCATTTTCAATAATCTCATCATAAAGGTTCTTTTGTTCAGGTTTAATATTTCCGTAAAGGCTAAGTAAGTTGTTGTCATTGTCGTAAATAGAAACTATACAAGCCAGATTAAGTTTTAAATCGGCCGATATTTTTTCTTCTTTTTCTTTCCTTACCTGATTTGTTGTAACATAAAAAAGAATAGCATCAAAGGCTATTTTAGCATAATTTGTTTTGGGTAAATACATTACTTAAAATTTATGGTTAGAAAACTTGTTTTTATCTATAAGTAAAAATACAAATTTCGTTTTATAAGGTCAATGCCAAAGCAAGTTAGTTTATTAAAAACAAAAAAGACCCTTCTTATTGTTAAATTTGCGTAAGATAGTTTATTTTTGAATGTAGAATTTTGCTTATGTTTTCAAAGGGTTTATTTCGGGAAAATATGCGCATAGCCTTTAGTGCTATTCGCTCTAATATGGTTAGGACATTCCTGACAGTTTTTATTATTGCCTTCGGAATAATGGCCCTTGTTGGGATCTTAACAGCTATAAGCTCTATAAAAGGGTCTATTAGCGATCAGTTTCAGAGTATGGGTGCAAATACGTTTACTATTGTTAACCGGGAATCGCGGGTGAGCGTAGGAGGAAGGGTAAATCGTTACGAAAGCATTAAGTATCGCGAAGCCATGGACTTTAAAGACGAATTCCGTTTTCCCGCACTGGTATCAATATCTACCTACGCATCGGGCATGGCAACGGTAAAATACCAGTCGGAGAAAACAAACCCCAATACAACGGTAATGGGTAGCGACGAAAATTATTTGATTACCTCGGGATATGAACTAAGTAAAGGCCGTAATTTTTCGATAAACGAGATTCAGTCGAATGCACATGTGGTTATTGTAGGTGCGGGTTTAATTAAAGATATTTTTAAAGATTTCGAAGACCCTATAGATAAAATTATAGCCATTGGTAGTGGGAAATATAAAATTATAGGGATATTAAAGGAAAAAGGCGCCAGTTTTGGATCGGGTGGAGACAACATGTGTATTTTGCCAATAACCAATGTACGCCAGTATTTTTCGAGGCCCAATATGAATTTTAGGATTTCGGTAATGCCGGTAGATCCTAAGCTTTTAAAAGCTGCTATAAACGAAGCCGAAGGAATTTTCAGGGTTATTAGAAAACTCAGAAGTTTCGAAGAAAATAACTTTTCCATTGAAAGTAGCGATAACCTTTCCAATTTATTAATAGAGAATATAAAATATGTTACAATTGCTGCAACCATTATTGGTATTATTACGTTATTTGGAGCAGCCATTGGTTTGATGAATATCATGCTTGTATCCGTTACTGAGCGTACCCGCGAAATTGGAATACGTAAAGCTATCGGGGCAAAAGTTTCGGTAATCAGGCGCCAGTTCTTGTACGAGTCGATACTTATCGGGCAAATTGGAGGTTTTTTTGGAATAATTTTGGGAATTTTAATTGGAAATGTTGTATCTTTAATAACTGGTGGAATATTTGTTATTCCATGGGAATGGATAATAGGCGGAGTGATGTTGTGTTTTGTTGTGGGGCTTATATCTGGATTGTTTCCTGCAATTAAAGCATCAAAACTCGATCCGATTATATCATTACGTTACGAATAAAATTTGTTTTCTATGAACGAATTAAAAATAGAAAAAACAGTTAAAACACCTTATATTCACTTCGATCATAAATCGGGGATATTAAAAATTGTAGGGCGGTCAATACCTGAAAATCCTGAAGAGTTTTATGAAAAGCTTTTTACGTGGGCAAAGGAATATTTTAAGCAACCACAGGGCGAAACATTGGTTAATGTGCAGCTGGAATATATAAACAGTGGTTCATCTAAATTTATATTGGAGCTTTTTCAGTTGTTTCAGGCTTTTTATAAACAAGGCCATTCATGTAAAATAAACTGGTATTACGAAGAAGATGACGAAGCTATCCTTGAATTAGGCAGGCATTACCAATCGATTGTTGATGTGCCTTTTAAATTAATAGAAACATATTAACCCATTAAGATATTAAAAGAAAATGGCCTGCGCGGTTTTTCCGGCAGGCCTTATTTTTTATTAGATTATAATCGATCAAAGTAGATTTAGAATAACTTCTCAACAAGATCAACAACGCGGCATGAATAACCCCATTCGTTATCGTACCACGATAATACCTTAACCGTTTTTCCAATAACCATAGTACTTTGTGCATCGAAAATTGATGAGTGGGGGTTGCCAATAATATCAACCGATACAATTGGATCTTCGGTATATTCCAAAATGCCTTTCATTGGACCTTCTGCAGCTTCTTTCATGGCAGCATTTACCTCTTCAATGCTAACTTCCTTTTTCAGGTTTGCAACCAAATCAACTAACGATCCTGTTGGTGTGGGCACGCGAACAGCCATTCCGTCTAATTTCCCTTTTAATTCGGGTAAGATCTTGCCTACTGCACTTGCTGCACCTGTTGTTGTTGGTATTTGTGATACAGCTGCCGAACGGGCTCTGCGTAAATCAGAATGTGGTGCATCTAAAATCATCTGGTCGTTGGTGTAAGAGTGCACTGTTGTCATAAAACCGTTTTCAACGCCAAATTTGTCGTTTAATACTTTTACGATGGGAGCTAAACAGTTTGTAGTACACGATGCATTTGAAACACACTGGTCTTCTGGTCTTAATTTTTCTGTATTAACACCAAGTACAATCATGTTATCAATCTGGTCTTTTGCTGGTACTGTAAGTATAACTTTTTTCGCACCATTTTTTAAGTGGTCGCCATATCCGCCTTTAGGACTTTCCTTTGCCCTGAAAATACCTGTCGATTCAATAACAACATCTGGAGTGGTTCCCCAGGGGATATTAGCCGGGCTTTTTTCAGCACTTACTTTTATTTTTTTACCATTTACAATAATGTTTTGCTCATCGAAGGTAACATCTCCCTTAAAACGCCCCTGTGTAGAGTCGTATTTTAGCAAATGTGCCAGTGTTTTTGTGTTTGTTAAATCGTTAATGCCCACTATTTCAATGTTATCTCGCTCGAGGGCAATCTTAAAAACATTACGGCCTATTCGTCCGAAACCGTTTATTGCAACTTTTATTTTTGACATGATATAATGTTTTAGTTGATTTTAATTGACTTCAAAATTATACATTAAAAAGGATTTGATCAAGAATTAAATTGTATTTCAGGAAAAAATAAGCAGGATATTACCTGTTTCGTTTTAACAATCTGATTTTACGTTTTTGTTTTTTAAGGTATTCGGGCGATAGCTCTTGTGCATTGGTTACTTTTCCAAAACGGTAACTGGCGAAAAGCACCAAAAAATATTGTTGGTTATCGTCAACAGCCATAATATCGAGATTTTTTAAATAAGCTGTAAACATTGCACCTGCTTCTATTGCGTGTATTAGAAATTCCGATTGGCTAAATTCAAAATTTACTCCCAGTTTGATATATGCTCCCGGAATAAATTTCAATTCATCAAACCCTTTAAAAAATGATGCTTTTCCGCTAATGTCTCCCGAGGTGTGTATATCCGGATTGAATTTCTCTTCTCTTACGCCGTAAACACTATCGTTTAACGGATAAAGTATTTTGTAATAGATCGGTTTAAGGATAGCTACCGAAGGGCCGAAAGAATAAAAACTTCTGACAGCTACACTGCCCGGGGAGCGTTTGCTGTAGATTTCATTTTGTTTTCCATAACCGGCTCGTAAATCAAAAGCATAATTCAGTTTGCCAAATATGATGGATTCTGATGTTATAAACGAAGATGTTGATTTTACTTCCTTGGAATGTTTGATGAGTGAAAGATCGACCTCATAAAGTTTTTTTTCGAAATAATTAACCCGGTCGCCATACCGGTACCCTAATCCCCATCCATTAGTGAAAAGGTTTATTCCCAGCGTTTTTTCGTTACGATAAAATATTTTAGGAAAATCTGAATCTTGATCCTGACTGAATAAAGCAAATGGAAAGCTTATGATTATATAGGTCAGAAATAGTAATTTTTTCATAAAATAAAATTCTGTCTCAAAAATAAACAATTTGAGACAGACTCATACGATTAAAAAGTAAATCTTTAAAAGATATACTAAGCGTTATTTTCGGTTTGTTCAACAGTTACCTGGCTATAAGCAGGACAATCTTTACTTTTGCATGAGCTCAGTACAGCTAGGACAAAGAGCGAAAATAGAACAGCAACAATAACTTTTTTCATGATGGTTTTGTTAATTTTTATATCAAATGTTATTATATGATAAACAAATAATTATGCATTCTGTTCGGTTTGGTTGTCGTTGTATGAATATGCAGGGCATTTTTCACTGAAATGACACGACGCACACATAACGACTAAAATAAAACCCACTAAAATTAATCTAATCTTTTTCATATCCATAATTTTTTTGTTAAAAAATCTAATTTTTCGATTAAGTAAGTTAATAATAAAGATAAATACATGCAAATATACGGTTCAAAAAAATGTTGGTTTCTTTATTCGTAAAACGATAATTTATTTTCATCACTTAAATAAGGACGTTTGTCAAATAAGAAAGCCGGAATGTAATTTCCGGCTTCATTTTTGGATTTTCAGTTTCTTATTTTAGTACAGGCACTCTTCCCGGTGTCCATGGGGCTTTTGCCAGTTCTAACTTTTCTTCTAGCTTTTTAACATCAACATTACCAATGGTTTTTAATTTTTCAATTAATGCTGGTAATTCTTCGTTAATTATTTCATAAGCTAATTTGCTGGTTGATGTTATTTCAGATGTCGAACCTGATTGTCCATACATAATATATTGCATCCTGTCGGCAAGAGGAACCGGACTAGGTGGAATTTCTTCGCTACTAGCTTTTGGTTCTAAACCTTCAAACACAAACTGAATATTTTCCAGTTCTTTTTCAATGGCACTGGCTTCTGCCAATAAATCGTTTCCGGCTTCAGGTGTACTAATTATAGCTTGTTTCAGGTAATGGATTTTTTCAAGTAGTTCTTCGTAATAACTCATGGTTCCTGTCATTACCCTGGCTAGTTCGTCGAACTTACGTTGGAAATTAACCATCTCCTGACGGTTGTTTGCCGGTAAGCTGGTATTGTTTAATGCCACTACATTAAATGGTTGATTTTTAACTAATTCCTTAGTGTTGCCTTTTTGATACATATCAATGCTAAGGCTATATTTACCTGGCATTACTAACCAATATGCACTTTCTTTCTTTAAAGGGTCGTATTTTTTATCGTTTAATCTAACAGGATAAACGTTCTGGTATTTTAAGTCCCAGTTAACACGATTAATCCCTTTTGATGGCGCTTTATTAAATTTACGCACTATATTTCCTTTTTCGTCTTTAACCGTAAAAATCAAATAGGGGGTAATTTCTTTAGCTTCTTCTTCAAGCTCTTTCCAGCTAGGCTGAGGTATAGGTTTTCCAGCTTCGAAAAGTTCTTTTTCTTTTTCTTTGCGGATTTGTTTATCGGTTTTAGGAACATCTTTTAAATAATACGAAAATGTAGCCCCAAATTCAGGATTTGGTGCGGTAAAATAAGTAGCACCCTGCCCGTATTTTTTGCTTGTTTGTATATAAAGCAATGCGTCTTTTACAGGGAACATATGCACTTCTTTTTCGGTTAAGGCCGGATTTACTTCTCGCAAAGGAGTATAATCGTCAAGGATGTAGAATCCACGTCCGAATGTTGCAATTACCAGGTCGTTTTCGCGAGGTTGGATAACCACGTCGTACACGGCAATTGTGGGTAAACCAGCTTTTAGTTCAATCCATTTTTGGCCTGCATTATACGAGAAATATACTCCAAATTCGGTACCTGCAAATAATAAATCTTTGTTTACATGATCTTGTTCCAGAGTGTGTACTGAACCATTTTCAGGTAAACCGTTTGTTGCAGGTTTCCAGGTTTTTCCTTTATCATTACTCACAAGGATGTATGGTTTAAAATCATCGCGTTTCAGGTTACTGAAAGTTGCATAAACTACATTCTCATCAAATTTGGATGGCATAATATCGCTAACATAAGTATTGGCAGGTATGCCAGCGAACGTCGTATATTTTGACCAGTTTTTACCACCATCTTCGGTAACCGATATAACACCATCGTCGGTACCAACGTAAATTAAACCGTCTTTTAATGGTGATTCGGCAAGAGAAACAGCCATTCCGAATAACGAGGTTGATACATCTTTAGCAACAGCATCGGCACTCCAGTACTTACCCATTACAGGCCAGGTGTTACGGTCAATATTTGCGGTAAGGTCGCCACTTATAACTTCCCAGGTATTACCACGATCGTCGCTTTTAAACAATATGTTGGCAGCCATGTATAAACGGGTATGTTTGTGATGGCTTATTATAAACGGAGCGTTCCAGTTCCATTTGTGAGTTAATTCTCCTTTACCCGGCATAGGCTTAATATAAAGCTCTTCGCCACTTTTTTTGTCGTAACGGTAAATATTTCCATACTGATACTCGTTGTAAACAATATTTGGGTCTTTTGGATCTATGGCAGCCCAGAATCCATCTCCACCAATGGTAACAGTCCAATCGTCACTTATTATACCATCGCGGCTGGTAGTTTTTGAAGGGCCAACACAGCTGTTGTTATCCTGAGTTCCTCCGGAAACATTATAAAATGGCAATGCATTATCCACATTTACCCTGTAAAATTGGGTAACAGGCAAGTTAGATACCTGACGGTAATTTGCTCCATTATCATATGTAATATATATACCTCCATCACCTCCAATTATCCAGTTATTTGTATTTTTAGGATTAATCCATAAAGCATGGTCATCAACATGTCGGTCTTTTAATCCAAGGTTTTTCCATGTTTTACCACCATCCATTGTAACTTTCGAAACCGTTTCAACCGAGAAAACTCTGTTAACATCCACTGGGTCGCAATATATCTCATTGTAATACTGCCCGCTGGAAGAATGATCACTCATTTTTTCCCACGATTCGCCTCTGTTAGTTGAGCGGAAAAATCCTCCTTTATCTTCGGCTGCTTCAACAATAAGATATAAATAATCCGGGTTTACAGGCGAAATAGCTATTCCCATACCACCTTTATGTACTCCGGGTAAACCCGATTCTATTTTTCTCCAGGTTTTTCCTCCATCGGTTGATTTTTGAACGCTTGATTCCGGCCCGCCACCAATTTTTGTATGCACATGCCTGCGGCGCTGTTCTGTGGTTACATAAATAACCTGCGAATCGCGGGGGTCGAGAATAACGTTATTTACACCGGTGTTTTCGCTTATGTTTAGAACTTTATTCCATGTTGTCCCTCCATCGGTGGTTTTGTATAAACCTCTATCGCCACCAGCTCCCCATGCAGAACCTTCTGCTGCAACATAAACTATATCTGAATTGTCATGGTCTATAGCAATCATACCAATTTGTCGTGATTCTTTTAAGCCCATGTTTTTCCATGATTTACCTCCATCAACCGATTTGTAAATCCCATCTCCATAACCTAAGGCACGTTGGTGGTTATTTTCACCGGTACCTGCCCAAATAACATTCGGGTTGTTAGGATCCATAGCTAAACATCCTATAGAATATGCGCCGTAGTTATCAAAGACAGGCTCAAATGTTATACCGTTGTTTAATGTTTTCCAGATATGGCCCGATGCTACAGCAACATAATATTCGAAGTTATTTTCGGGGTTAACGGCAAAATCGGCAATACGGCCCGAAGCAAATGCGGGCCCAATACTCCTGAATTTCAATCCGCCTAATATGCTTGAATTTACCGGATCTTCGGCTTTTTTAGGTTCTTCTTTTTTGGCATACAAGCTGAAAGCTGCAAACAAGAACATTGCGCTTAAAAAACTTGTAATCAGCAGTTTGTTTTTTCGCTGCCAGGTGTTGTTTTTTAATTTCATAGCTTTAATTTTAAGGTTATTGTTGTTTGTAATGTGATTTAAACGATCTGGTTTTTTAGACAAATTTTTATAAAAATAGTTTAACCCGGAAATCTTATAACTTAATGGTGATTTATTGCTCGCATGCAATTACCCGTTAGGTTCTAAATATACAAAAAAACCTTTTAAGGCAGGCTTAAAAGGTTTATAAACAGATGTTATTTAAAGTTTATTTAGGTAGTTTAACTTTATAATCAACATTAAATTTACCTTTCATTATAGAATTTAGTTTCCCTTTTATTAATCGTTTTTTTAGAGGAGCTAAACGGTCAACAAATAAGATGCCTTCCAAATGGTCATATTCGTGTTGTATAACGCGGGCAGCCATTCCATCAAACCATTCATCGTAAAAGTTGAAATTTTCGTCGTAATATTCCATCCTTATTTTTATTGGCCTATCTACATCTTCTCTTAAAAGAGGTATGCTTAAACAGCCTTCGTTGTATGGTATTTCTTCTTCAACGCGTTCGGTAATTTTTGGGTTAATAAAAACCTTTTTAAAATTTTTTAACTTCGGTTCATCTTCTTCCATAGGTGAGCCATCAATTACAAATAAACGTACTGATTTGCCTACCTGCGGTGCTGCTAATCCTAATCCATCCGAAAAGTACATGGTTTCCCACATATCCTCAATAAACTCTTTCAGATTCGGATAATCGGGTGTAATTTCTTCGGCAACTTTTCTTAAAACCGGTGTGCCGTATACATAAATTGGATAAATCATTTTAATATTTTGATTTTTGTTCTAAATATGATTGTAAAATAATGGTTGCACTTATGGTGTCAACCAATGCTTTATTTTGCCTTGCCTTCTTTTTTAATCCCGCATCTATCATGGTTTGATGTGCCATTTTTGATGTAAACCGCTCGTCAACTTGTTTTACCATTATTTCAGGATAAGTTTTTATAAGTTTTCTTAAAAACGGATTAATATATTTAACAGCCTCCGATGCTTCGTTGTTCATTTGTTTAGGATACCCAACTACAATACATTCAACCTGTTCTTTTTTCAGGTATTCATCTAAAAATGCCCAGATGTCTTTGGAGTGTATTGTGGTTAGCGCATTTGCAATAATCTGCAAAGGGTCTGTAACTGCTAACCCCACTCTCTTCCTTCCATAATCAATTGCCAGTATCCTTGCCAAAATAAATGCTTTAGGCTGCAAATTTAATCATTTAAATAGATTAATTAAAAATAATTTTTATAAAAACGTACGGAGGTTTATTTTTATATTATGTTTATTAACAGGATATTACGTTTTTTGGTGCGGATATTTTTAATTTGGTTTTAAATAATTGTAACTTGTTGATATTTAACGGATGATATAAAACATAAATTAATATCTGGTTAATAATTAATGTATTTCCTAAATCTTACACAAATTAGGCTATACAACATATATTGTTCGTGTAAATTTTTATTCTTTTGTTACGTAAAAGGCTTAATTTAAAAAGTAGATTTAAATAAAAAAATATATGGGTAAAGAAATAAAATTCAGTTTGGTTTATCGTGATATGTGGCAATCATCGGGGAAATATGTACCCCGCGTAGATCAGCTTAAAGAAATAGCACCTGTAATTATCGATATGGGTTGTTTTTCGCGTATTGAAACCAATGGAGGGGCATTTGAACAAGTTAATTTATTATATGGCGAAAATCCGAATAAAGCAGTAAGGGAATGGACAAAACCATTTAACGAGGCTGGTATCCAGACTCATATGCTTGAAAGAGCATTAAATGGGATCAGAATGTTTCCGGTACCTGCTGATGTGCGCCGATTGATGTTTAAAGTAAAAAAGGCTCAAGGAGTTGATATTGCACGCTCATTTTGTGGATTGAATGATCACCGTAACCTCGAATTATCAATTAAATATGCCAAAGAAGCAGGAATGATTTCGCAGGCAACACTGAGTATAACGTATTCTCAAATTCATACTGTCGAATACTTTATGGATATTGTGGACAAAGCTGTGGAATACGGAACCGACGAAATTTGTTTAAAGGATATGGCAGGAGTCGGACGTCCGGCAATGTTAGGGCGCCTGGTATACGAAATTAAAAAGAAATACCCGCATATTATCGTTCAGTATCATGGCCATTCGGGCCCTGGATTTTCAGTTGCTTCTATGTTAGAGGTTGCAAAAGCAGGAGTTGATTATGTGGATGTTGCTATGGAGCCTCTATCATGGGGAATGGTTCATCCTGATGTAATAACCATTCAGGCTATGCTAAAGGATGCCGGATTTAAAGTGCCCGAGATAAATATGAAAGCTTACATGAAAGCCCGTGCCTTAAGTCAGGAATTTATAGATGATTTTTTGGGTTATTTTATCAATCCTAAAAACAGGTATATGTCGTCATTACTGGTTCAGGCAGGATTACCAGGCGGTATGATGGGAAGCATGATGGCCGACCTGAAAGGGGTGCATCAGGGATTAAATCAGACATTAAAATCGCAGGGTAAAGAGGAACTGAGCGAAGATGATTTGCTGGTAAAATTGTTTGATGAAGTTATTGATATATGGCCTAAATTGGGTTACCCACCATTAGTAACTCCTTTTAGTCAGTATGTTAAGAATATAGCTTTATTGAATTTGGTTCAGGACATACAAGGGAAAGATAAATTTTCTATGATTGATAATAACGCCTGGGATATGATTTTAGGTAAAGCAGGGAAATTGCCCGGGCCATTAGCTCCAGAGATTGTAGAACT
>Ga0209607_1001933_pt1 | contig 17026 bp, 8 predicted proteins | sample AD_UKC117_MetaG_FD_184413 | JGI IMG/M metagenome (GOLD analysis project Ga0209607, IMG submission 184413) | Active sludge microbial communities of municipal wastewater-treating anaerobic digesters from Hong Kong - AD_UKC117_MetaG (SPAdes)... | ecosystem: Engineered > Bioreactor > Anaerobic >... | reverse complement strand
TGAATCTGCGCCGGGCACCGTCACCGTGCAGGACGTGCGCGTGGCGGACGGCCAGGTCACGTGGACCGGCTACGGCACCTTCCCCAGCCTCAATCCCGGCCAGACCTACAACGCGCAGGTCAACGCGACGATCACCACCTTTGTCAACGAACTTCACGAACTGCGCGCCTTCAACGACGGCCAGAACAACTCGTTCCAGTACATGCTCCAGCCGGGCAGTTGCCCGGGTGGCAGCCCGCCACCGCCGCCCCCGCCATCCGACAAAACCAAGCGCTTTGGCGAAGCCGAGTGCCGCGTGACGCCCAAGGCGGGCGCTTCCATGTACGATCAGCCGCACGGCAACCGCATCGGCAAGTTCGATGGATCGCGCCTCGACGTATATGAAGCCAAGCGCATCAACGGCAAGGTCTTCTACGAGGTCTTCGTGCCGACAGGTACGGGCGCGCCGGCGCCGGTCTGGGTGAAGGAGCAAGACGTTTCGTCCATCAAGAACGCCTGTCGCTTCTAGCCCGCTTTCTTGCCATGTCTACGGCCCGCTGTCGAAATCATCCGGCAGCGGGCCGTTTGCGTGGTCGCGCAATTCCTGTCGCTGCGGTTTTGGCGCGCAACCGGGAATCGAGTACAGTCACGGCAACCTAGCGATAACTTGCCAGCATGAATGGGGAGCTTTTGTGAAGACGACGCCATTTTGGACCGAGGAATGCCCGCGCCCGGCGGATCTGCCGGTCAGCGACCTGCCGGAGCGTGTCGATGTTGCCGTCATCGGCAGCGGCTACACGGGGCTCAATGCGGCCATCGCGCTGCGCAAGGCCGGCGCGAGCGTGGCGGTGCTCGAGCAGCAGACCATCGGCTGGGGCGCAAGCAGCCGCAACGGCGGCATGGCGACGACGGGGCTGAAGGAAGAGATGCCCAACGTTTTCAAGCGCTACGGCGATGAGATGGGGCGGGCATTCTGGCGGTGGGCACTGGACTCCATCGACCACGTCGAGCAGATGGTCGAGGAGGAGGAGATCGCGTGCAATTTCAGCCGCTCCGGTCACGTGACGCTGGCGTTCAAACCGAGCCACTACAAACACTTCGCCGGTGAGGCGCAGTGGTTTCACGACAACCTGGCGTATGAGGATCTCTGGGTCGTCGACAAGGCGCAGGTGCGCGCCGAGATTGGCTCGAACGCCTATTTTGGCGGCATCGTCGATCGCAACAGCGCGGCGTTGCATCCGGCGCGCTATGTCTTCGGGCTGGCGCAGGCTGCCGCGCGGCGCGGCGCACACCTGGTCGAACACGCCGAAGTCACAGGGCTTGCGCGCACGGCGACTGGCTTTCGCATCCTCACGCGCAAGGGAGAAATGCAGGCGGGCGACGTTCTCATGGCCACGAACGGCTACACGGGCAATGTCGTACCAGGGCTGCGCCGCGGCATTTTCCCGGTGGGCAGCTACATCATCACCACCGAGCCGCTGCCGCTGGAACTCCAGCAGGAACTGAGCCCGCGCGGGCGCATGTTCTTCGACAGCCGCCATTTCCTCAACTACTTCCGCATCACACCCGACGGTCGCATGCTCTTTGGCGGGCGCCACAATCTGTCGCCGAATCTCGACCTGCTGGAGAGCGCACAGATGATGCGCAGGCGCATGGTCGAAGTCTTCCCGGCGCTGCGCGATGTCCCGCTCACTCACACGTGGACCGGCAGGCTGGGGCTGACCTTCGACCTCATGCCGCACGTGGGGCGCGTCGACGGCGTTGCCTATGCCTACGGGTACGCCGGCCACGGCGTCTCGGTGGCGAGCTATCTCGGCAAGGAGGCAGGCGAGATGCTGGCCGGCAAGCGGGCGACGAGTCTCTTTGCCCAGATCAAGCACGATCGGTATCCCTTTACGCCCTACGACAAGCTCTACCTGCCCATCGTGTCGCAATGGTTCCGCTTCCTGGATCGGGTATCGTAGCGTCTGGCTTTTCTTGATAACCCGGCAAGCGCCGGCGAGGGGCGTCCATGTCAGCCAAGCCCTACTCGATGGTGACATCCGCCACTTCGAGCCACTGCGCATGGTCCAGCGCAAGCACGCCATGGCCGAAGCGTCCCTCCGGCGTGGCGACCATCCACTGATTGTCGATCCAGATGACGAGGCCGAGCGGGCCGCGTGGCGATGGTGCGCGCAGGATGGTCTGACCGTCTACGGCAAAGAGAGTTGTTTTATATCCCCAATCAATCACGTATTCATGCCAGTGGGTCATTGAGATACGCAGTCGCGTCTCGGCTACCCCCAGATCGCGCTGAATGGCCGGCCATAGCTGGCGCCGCCACTGCGCTCGACGCAGCAAACCCGGCAGGGCCGGTGCAAGCGCTGCCCAGCGCCAGGCGCGGAGTTGCGTCGCGTCGAGCGTGCCTGCCTTCCAGCCCTGTCCCGGTACGGAAGCCGCCAGGGGCATGTCCGACGGCGGCGAGGCGAAGAAGAACCAGGCGACACTGGGCGGGGCGGGCATGCGCCAGCCGGTCATCAGGAATGGATCGTTCCAGAACCCAAAGCCCGCTGTGCCGCGCAGCGAGTCGGGTTCGTGTGAAAATCGGGCGCGGAGGCGAAGACGCAGCGGCGGGCGCCACCGGAAAGCGCGGCGCGGCAGATTGGCGTAATCGTCGATCTGGGCGTTGGTGTAACGCTCTTCGGCGTGCAGGATCATCAGGCGCAAACCGTGCGCCGTGCGCATGATGGCGCTGCCGGGTAGGCGGTGTACGTTCATGCACAATGCTCGTGATCCACTGGACCGGGCCGGCGTTCGGCGCGGATGACAGCCACGTCTGCCCAGCGGCTTTGTCGCCAGTGAATGCCGGCGACGAATCCTGCCGCCTCGATTCGGGCAATGAATCCCGCTGCCTCGGACGCCTCGGGCGCGCGATAGAGCAGCGGCAGGTTGATGGCGTGCCGCCCAAGCACCGGCACGATCCACACGCCGGCGATGATCAGCCGGCCGCCCACTACCAGCACGCGCGCACACTCCGCCAGCGTGGCCGGCTCTACGATATAGCCGGCAGGAAACGTAGCGATTACCGTGTCGAACGAGCCGGCCGCGAACGGTAGCGCCAGTGCGCTGCCCTGTGCGAGCGGTACGGGCAAGCGGGCGCGCCGCAATTTGGCCAGCGCAATGGCCTGCATCTGTGGTGACCGCTCCAGCCCAACGATGGGCCGGCATTGTTCAAGCGCGGCCGCAATGAGTTCGCCCGTGCCAAAGCCGAGTTCGAGAATCCGACCGGTCGCCGCCTCCAGCGCCAATGTGCGCCAGTCACCCCATGCCCCGCCGCTCACGCCCCAACTGATTGCGTCGTATGCCCAGGCCAGATCGTGATAGATCTGTTCGCACGCCCATGCGTATGCTTGGGCCAGGAGATTGTCGTGGCGGCGCGGTACGGCGCAGGTTTCATCGATCATCTTTGCTTTAACGTTATTTCTTAAACGGAGTCAGAAATTCGAGGGTCAATTGTAAGCAAAATATCCTTTACAACAAATGACGTATCTGTTATCGTGAGGTAGTGCCTTGGTGTCCATGTTTTGGATACCCTTTGTGGAGTACTGGTATGTCAACTATGGCCAGTCATCAAGTCAATCACTTGCTCCCGCCGTATGGCAGCGGCTATCCAGTATTACCCAGATTGTTGTCGACCAGACGCTAGATTCATGCATTCTACCGCAGAACTCTTCGCCGCTTCGCTCATTTCCCCTGCGCCTTTGGCCTGGATTGAAAAGCTTCAGGCCATTTGGGCGCGCACTGCTGGAAAGGAGGAGAATTCCACGCCCGAGCTCGTGTTGGCATCGGTGATGTACCCGCCGACTGAATATAGTGTCCAACTGTCAAAAGTTCCAAGGAGACATTGATGAAACGAGTAACGCTCAATCTTCTGCTTGTTGCGGCCCTCGTGCTGGGTGTTGTCGCACCTGTCTTTGCACAGGATGACGCGCCGGACAGCCCGGATGCCGCAAACAGACTTTTCCTGCCGGCGATTACGCAGGGCGGGAGTGCCCTCTCCAGTGACCAGGACGATGATCTTTCGGCTCCGGTCACGATGGTTTCGGTCGACGCGGCCAGCTTGAGCCGCGCCGGCGCAAGCGCACCGACCGGACGCGCGTTGCCCTCCTGGGCGGCCGATGCCAAGCTCGCCAGCCCGATCAGCCTGACGGGCGCTGACGTCAGCCGCCTCAAGCTGAGCCCGGAACTGACCGGTGATGCCGCACAGAATGTCGTCATCCGCCTCAGCCAATCTTCGGTTGGCGAGACGATTGCCGCAGCCGCTGTGAGCGGTGCTTCGGTCTCGTCCGCCGATCAGGTGGCGCAGGCTGCCGCCGTCGAGCAGCAGCAGTCGGCCGTCGTTGCCCAGCTTCAGCAGTTGGACAGCAGCGCCCGCGTGCTCGGCACGACCCAGGTTGCTCTGAACGCGGTTCTGGCCAACGCCACGCCGGCCACCCTGGCCGAACTCGCCAAGAATCCGGCCGTCGTCGCTATCCGTCCCGTGAAGAATTACGAGAAGGATCTGAGTGAGACGGTTCCGTATATCGGCGCCGGCATTGTGCGCACCTTTGGCTACGATGGTAGCGGCGTCAGCGTCGCTGTGCTGGACAGCGGTATCGACTACACGCATGCCAAACTCGGCGGCACCGGCAATGTCTTCGAATTTGCCAACAACGATCCGACGATCATCGAGCCTGGCACCTTCCCGACGGCCAAGGTAGTAGGTGGCTATGACTTTACCGGCTCGGTCTGGCCGAATGGCCCGGAAGCACCGGATCCCGACCCCATCGACGACGGTCCTGAGGGCGGTCACGGCACCCATGTCGCCGACATCATCGGCGGCCTGCCCATGCCCGACTCGTCGCGTGCACGCGTGCGCGTTGTCCACGCTTCGCCCGACGCCCCGGCCGTGGACGTGTGGGTCAACGATGCCCTGACGCTCGAAAATGTGCCGTTCAAGGCGGTTAGCGACTATCTGACCGTGCCCGGCGGCACCTACAACGTCAAGGTCGTGCCGACCGGCGCCACCGAGCCGGTGGTGATCGACGCCGATCTAACGGTCGAGGCCGGCACGGACTACACGGTCATTGCCAGGGGGCTCTTGGCCGAGATCAGCCCGCTGGTGCTGGTCGACAACAACAGCGCTCCGGCGGCCGGCGACGCGCATGTGCGCTTTGTGCATCTTTCACCCGACGCGCCGGCGGTTGATATCGCCGTAGCTGGCGGCCCGGTCGTTATCGGCAATATCGCGTTCGGCGAAGCCAGTGCCTACACGCCCGTCCCGGCCGGCACCTACGACCTGGAGGTCCGCCTGGCCGGCACGAATACGGTTGTCCTGCCGCTGCCCGGCATCGCGCTGGCTGACGGCGACGTCTATACGGCCTACGCCTTTGGCCTGGCAGGCGACGGCTCGCTGTCGGCGGGTCTCAGTGTCGACAATGCCAGCGGCGGCGAAGGCGTTGCGCCTGGCGTCGATCTCTACGCCGTCAAGGTTTGTTCATCGGTTTCCACCTCGTGCAGCGGCGTTGCGCTGATCCAGGGTATGGAATATGTCGTCGATCCCAACGGTGACGGCGATACCAGCGACCACCTGGACATCGTCAACATGTCGCTCGGCTCTTCCTACGGCCAGGCGTACGACGACGATCTGTCGCAGGCTGTCGACAATGCTTCGGCGGTTGGCGTCCTGACCATCGCCTCGGCGGGCAACTCGGCCGATAAGCCCTTCGTCACCGGTACGCCGGCGGCTGCCCCCACGGCGCTCTCCGTGGCGCAGACGGCGGTGCCGTCGTCCTTCCTGGCGCTGTTGCAGGCCTTGCCGCCGACCACGCCGGCCAATGTCGCCGGCCAGTACCAGGCCGTCTTCCAGCCGTGGGCCGCGCCGCTGACCGAAGCGCTTGAAGGACCGCTGCAATTCGGTGACGGCGCCGGCGGCAACAACCTCGGTTGTGTTGCATTCGCCCCCGGTTCACTTACTGGCAGGATCGTTCTCGTCGATCGCGGCGGCTGTGGCTTCAGTGTCAAGATCAGCAACATCGCCGCTGGTGGCGCGTTGGCCGGCATCATCGGCCTGGTTGCGCCGGGCGAACCCTTCGAGGGCGGTTTCAGTACCGGTGATCCGACGATTCCGGGTTACATGATCAGCCAGGCTGACTCCAGCCGCCTCAAGAGCGGGCTGGGCGCCGGCGTCACCGTGCGCCTTGATCCGGCCGTGGGCATCCCGCTGGTGCGCCACATGGTTGGTTCGTCCTCGCGCGGCCCGTCCATGGGCAATATCCAGGTCAAGCCTGAGATCGGCGCCCCGGGCGCTTCGATCTCGGCGGTGGCCGGCAGCGGCGTTGGCCAGCAGCCCTTCGGCGGCACCTCCGGTGCGGCGCCCATGGTCTCCGGCTCGGCGGCGCTGCTCAAGCAGGCCTATCCTGGCCGCACGCTCATGGAACTGAAGGCGGCGCTCGTCAACACGGCTGAGACGAACATCACCAACAAGGCTGCCATCGGTGGTGGCGCGCTTGCGGCCATCACCCGCATTGGCGGCGGCGAAGTGCGCGTCGACGAGGCGCTAGTCTCGCCGTTGATTGCTTACGAAGCCGAGACGGCCGCACCGTCACTCTCCTTCACCTTCCACGAAGTCAGCCAGACTAAGCTCAAGCTGTCCAAGTGGGTGGCAGTGCGCAATTACAGCGACAAGGAGATGAAGCTGCGTGTCTCGTCGGACTTCCGCTTTGCGGATGATGCGGCGCGTGGTGCGGTAACGGTCAAGGTGCCGCGCAACGTGGAAGTGCCGGCCAATGACTGGGGCTACTTCGAGGTCAAGGTAGAGATCGAAGGCGACAAGCTGCCGAACTGGAACCTCAACTCCGGTTCGCTTGGCGCCAGTGGCGATGCACTGACGGCGATGGAGGTTGATGGCTACATCTACATGACCGACCAGAGCGACGCGGCCAATCGTATCCAGTTGCCGTGGCACGTACTGCCGCGCAAGGCAGCGAACGTGACGCTGCGCAACATGAAGGGCCCGGACGTGCAGGTGCGCAACCGCGGCGTGGCCACGGCGACGGTGGAAAGCTACTCGCTCATCGGCGCCAACTACAACCTGCCGGAAGGTCCGGCGGGCGGCCAGGCTCCGGTACCGGACTTCCACTACCTGGGCTATGCGACTTATCCGGTGCCCGCAGGCTTCTGCAGCGCGGATGAGTCCTTCCTGTTGGCCTTCGCCGTGAACACGTGGGAGCGGCAGACACATGCCGTTGCTCCGCTGAGCATCGAAGTCTACCTGGATACCAACCGTGACGGCAATGACGACTACCTGGTCATCAACCGGGATGTCAGTCTGAACAATATCACGGATGGGCGCAACCTGGTGTGGGTGATCGATCTGAGCACTGGCGCGGCCGATGCCTTCTTCTACACCGACCACAACACGAACAGCGGCAATACCGTGCTTCTGTTGTGCGGCGAGCAGATCGGCATGAACGCGGCCAACTTCGGCCAGCCGATGAATCTCAACGCCTATGCGACGGACTTCTACTTCACCGGCAACGTGACCGACAAGTTCGAAGGCATCACGGTGGCGCCGCTTGGCGAGCGTTACCTGGGCCTCTTCGCCAACGGTGGCCTGGGCTTCTCGGACATCGGCTTCAAGCAGAATGACGTGCTGACCGTGGTGGACACCGGTTCCACGACGAACAACACCGAAATGGGCTTGGTGCTGCTGTACCGGCCGGGGGCTCCGGTCGGCGCTGAAGCCGGCGTCGTCGTCGTGCGGTAAGCTGCGGCGGGCGCCGTGGCGCTCGCACAGCTAGCCAGAGATAGAGAGAGCGGGGCTCCAACTGGAGCCCCGCTCTCTTATTTATCGGGCGTTTGCGCCGGAGGGACGCGCAACGCACGCTCGCAGAGCGTGAAGGATCCCCGCTGTGTCGCCCGGTAATCGAGCACGGTCTCCCCCGCCTGGATCAGAACGTGATACCCATCCACGAGTGCTTGCGTGTACATCATGCCAGGTTGCGGGCATCCCAACGATCCGTCCGGCCAGACAACGGCCTGATCCTGGATGATTGCCAATGCACTGGTATCGAGCCCCGACCGCGCCGCTGCGTCGGCAAGGATGCGTTCCAGTAACTCTTGAGGCGTTTCACCCTTGACTGCGCCGCCACTGTCAGGTCGAAGGGTCTGTGTTCGGCTTGGAAACAACGGTGACGCTATCGGTGAAAGTGCCGACTGCTCGGCCGGACGCGCAGATCCCAGGGCTGACTGGTTTGCAACAGACAAGGACGGATCTGTACACGCAGTGAGTAGAAAAGATGCGGATATTCCAAAAACTGCAACAGCCGTTCGTATGTTCAAGTGCGGCTCCTCTCGCAGACTTCGGGGCAGGTGGTCTGTACGCTACCTATGCTTTGCCTCAATCTCTAGGACGGTCGTATACCTCTGATTGTTCCTGTATGCCTCGCACTACTACGCCCCTTGTTGGCCCAAACCATACATTCGCCACGGAGAATCGTAAGGCGTGATGCCGCGCGAGCCGAAAATTGTCAGCTTTCTCCGTTGAATTTGGTTTTCTGCGGTCTTATACTAGTTCGTCATAGCGCAAAGCCAGTCTTGCTTACTCCAGCGGAACAGCGCACAATCCAAGGAGGTGACCCACATAACGGGTATCATTCTGTTTTCCCATAACGCTTTGCACTTCTTATCCATCCATCGCAGAAAATAGGAGAACTCTGTATGTCGTTGAGGCGACGGAATTTCCTGGCACTTCTCGTGCTTGTTTCTCTACTGTTCACCTCTGTAACCCCGGCATTTGCCCAAGATGTCACGCCCGATGTGCCTGATCAGGCCAACCGCATCTTCTTGCCCTCAATTGCTTCCGGCAGCGGGGATGTCGTCTTGCAGTCACCCACGCCAACTGGCCCACTGGCGCCAGGCGAAGCGCCGGTTGCCGACTCGACCGAGAGCGGCGTCAAACCGAGCGTTGCCGCCAGCGCGCAAGGCTCCCCCGAGCAGTTCCGCGTGGCAAGCGTCATCGTGGTGCTCGATGAAGGCGCTGATCCCGCGGCTGCCGTTGCAGCCGGCGGTGGACAGGTCGTTCACCGCTACACCAAGGTCTTCAACGGCGTCTCAATGGTGCTCCCGTCCGACAACGTCGTCGACGTGGCTGGCGCCCAGGGCGTCAAGGCCGTCTATCTCGACGAACTGGTTCAGCTCGACACTGATGCCAGCCCGGCATTCATCGGCGCACCGGCAGCCTGGGGTGCCTTGGGCGGGCAGGGCAGTGCAGGTGAAGGCGTGGTCGTCGGCATCCTCGACTCTGGCATCTGGCCCGAGCACCCCTCGGTTTCAGACCCGGACCCCGCCGGCAAGCCATATGCGCCTCCGGCCGTCGTGCCTGGTTCGAACGGTTTTGCGGGCGGCGTGCCACGCAGCACCTGTGATTTTGGCGATACGACATGGAATCCCAATGACGCGCCATTCACCTGCAACAACAAGCTGATCGGCGCCTACGATTTCATCGACACCTACAAGGCATTTGTCGGTCTGCTGCCCACCGAGTTCGATTCAGCACGCGATGACAACGGCCACGGCACGCATACCATGACGACTGCGGCCGGCAATGGCGGTGTCGCTGCCAGCATCTTCGGCGAGTCGCGCGGCACTGTCTCTGGCATTGCCCCGCGCGCCCACGTGATTGCCTATCGCGTCTGTGGCGACCTCGGCTGCTACAACAGCGACTCGATCGCAGCCGTCGAACAGGCGATCCTGGACGGCGTCGATGTGATCAACTTCTCGATCAGTGGCGGCAACAACCCCTTCGGCGATGCGGTCGAACTGGCTTTCCTCGACGCCTACGACAATGGCATCTTCGTGGCGGCGTCGGCCGGCAACTCCGGCCCGACGGCGGAGACCGTTGCCCATCGCGGCCCGTGGGTGACCACCGTCGCAGCAAGCACGAGCAATCGCCACTTCCTCAGCACGCTGACGCTGACGGCCGGCAACGGCGACACACTTAACCTGGTTGGCGCCACCGTCACACCGGGCGTCGCCTCGCCGCTGCCCGTGGTCGTCAATACCGCCGACCCGCTCTGCCAGGTCCCAGCCGCGGCCGGAACCTTCACAGGTCAGATTGTGGTCTGCAACCGCGGCGTCAATGCGCGCGTCAACAAGAGTTTCAATGTCAGCCAGGGCGGCGCAGCCGGTATGATTCTGCGCAACCTGGCGCTGCAAGGCCTGAATACGGACAATCACTTCGTTCCCAGTGTCCACATCGACGGCCCCGAGGGCGCGCAGCTTGGTGCATTCCTCGACTCGCACACCGGCGTCGTAGCCAGCTTCACCGGGGGCACCGCGACGCAGGTTCAGGGCGACGTGATTGCGTCCTTCAGCTCGCGCGGCGGGCCAGGCCAGACGTTGGGCGTCAGCAAGCCGGACATCACCGCACCAGGCGTGCAGATCCTGGCCGGCAACACGCCAATGCCCGCCACCGAAGACGGCGGTTATCCCGGCCAGCTCTTCCAGGCGATCCAGGGCACGTCCATGTCAAGCCCGCACATCGCCGGTGTGGCGGCACTGCTTGCAGACCTGCACCCAGAGTGGACGCCCGGCCAGATCAAGTCCGCGATCATGACGACAGCCAAAATTGGCGGCGTCGTCAAGGAAGATGGCACGACCCCGGCCAATTCGTTCGACACGGGCTCCGGTCGCGTTGACGTTGCCGCAGCCATCAACCCGGGGCTGACCTTTGACGAGAGCGCGGCCAACTATGCGGCGTTGCAGAACGCAATGTGGAACGCCAACTACCCGAGCCTCTACCTGCCTGACATGCCCGGCAAGATCATCGTCAAGCGCACCGTACGCAGTGTCGACAGCCGTGCCCGCAACTGGCGCGTCAGCGTCTCTGCTCCGGCCGACGTGAGCATCTCCGTGCCCAAGCAGATCCGCCTCAATCCGGGCGAGGCCGTCACCTTCGACATCACGGTCGACGCACGCTTCGTGCCCATCGGCCAGACGCGCTTCGCCACGATCGAGTTCAAGCAAGGCGACAAGGTGCTGCGCTTCCCGGTCACACTGGTGCGCGGCGAGCCGGATGTCAACATCGCCAAGGTGTGCGACCCGGCGAGCATCGCCCGCGGCGCCACGACGAACTGCACGATCACGCTGAAGAACACCACGTTCAACTCCGCCGAGGTGGACTTCTTCGACCAACTGCCCGACCAGTTGCGCCTGCTGCCGCAGACCGTCACCAACGCGACGGTCTGGGGCAACAGCGTCCTCTACACGGGCCCGTTAGCCGGCGCACAGCCGCCGATCGTGACGATCGCCGCCACCAACGACTCGCCGGCCGGTTATCTGCCGCTCTCACTCTTCGGTATTGCGCCGATCGCCGGTGTGGGCGACGAGACCATCACGAACTTCAATGTGCCGGCCTTCACCTATGCAGGCAAGAGCTGGACGCGGCTGGGCATCGTGAGCAACGGCTACGTTGTCGTGGGCGGCGGCACGAGCGCCGACATCAACTTCGTCAACCAGGTGCTCCCCAACGCCCTGCGACCGAACAACGTGCTGGCGCCGTTCTGGACTGACCTGAATCCGGCCACCGGCGGTGCACTGCGTATCGGCACGTTGACCGACGGCGTGTCTTCATGGGTTATCGTCGACTTCGAAGGGGTGCGTGAGTACTCCACGACGCGGACAGTGAGCTTCCAGATCTGGATCCGCATCGGAGCCGTTGAGGACATCACCTTCACCTACGGGACGGTCCAGGGTAACGGAGACGGTGGCTTCCTGACCGTGGGCGCCGAGAACGAGTTCGGCAATAGCGGCCAGAACTACTATGCCAACGGCACCGGCACACTGCCGGCAGTAGGGACCGAACTGCGTGTTACGTCTATTCCGGGCGCACCCGGCGAGAGCCGTGTCATCACCTATCAGGCGGTGGGCGCTCGCAAGGGTGTCTGGAGCAACTGTGGCATCATGTGTGCGCCGAGTGTATTCCAGGGTGACAACATCGCCTGCTTCAACATCGAAGTCAAGTAACACAATGTCCGACGCTGTGTGGAGCAGCCGGTAAGCGCAAGCCAACCGTGACTGCGCAGCGAAACCAAAACAGGAGCCCGGGAAGTCCCCGGGCTCCTGTTTTTCTCGATAGTTGTGACTGGCGGAATATCAGCTTCCTTCGCCCCCTACGCCCGGCGGTGCTGGTTCAGTCGGAGCCTTGCATAGAAATGGCGCCCGCCTTCCGCCGCTGTGATACTCGTAGAGAACAGTGTCGGCGGTGAGACGAATGCGGAGGCCATCCTGCTGCACTTGCGGGTAGGCCATGCCGGGCTGGGGGCATCCCAGGCTGCCATCGGGCCAGATGACCATTTCCACGCTGACAACGTCTATGGTCGACGGCGCAATGCCCAGCATCGTCGCCAGATCATCGACCGCCTGGCTGACCTGCGGCAGGTTCATCAACACCACGTCGGGCTTCTCCACGGAAATCACCTCTTCTTGAATGATCGCGCCCGTATCGGTGACAGTCAGCGCGTTGGTGTTTGCGATTGCTGGCGTGGTTGCCGGCATGGCTTCGTTGCGCCCCGGCGGCGATACAGGCGTACAGGCGAGAAGGAAACCGCTTGCGCAAATTATGACTGCCAATCGCGTTGTTTTCAGCATAACACCCCCGTATCCGGCCTTCGGCTGCTCGTTATCTACTGACATCTATAACGAGGACGACACTATCAATCCTGATGTTCCACCGCGCTCATGGTATGATCTTCTTGTCGATCTCACCAATCTACAGATAAAGAATATACGAGGCTGAAAATGCACTACGGCACCATTCCCGGCGTTACCAAGCCGGTCGCCCGCCTGATTCAGGGCACCGTCATGATTGGGTCGAACAATCTCGATTACAGCTTTGGCCTGCTCGACGACATTCTTGCCCTGGGCGGGACCACGTTTGACGCGGCCCATGTCTACGGCAACGGCGACAACGAGCGCACCTTCGGACGCTGGCTCGCCGCGCGTGGCGTGCGCGAGCAGGTGGTCCTCATCACCAAGGGCGCGCACCACAACCAGGATCGCCGCCGGGTCACACCCTTCGATATTTCGGCGGATCTGCATGATTCATTGGCCCGGCTGGGCACCGACTACATCGACCTCTATCTGCTCCATCGCGACGACCCGTCCGTCCCGGTCGGCCCGATCATCGAGGTGCTGAACGAGCACCTGGCGGCGGGCCTCATCCATGCCTTTGGCGGGTCGAACTGGAGCCACACGCGCATCAAGGAAGCCAACGAGTACGCGGCGGCGCGTGGGCTCACCCCCTTCGCCGTGGCCAGCCCCCACTTCAGCCTGGCGGTGCAGGTGGAGGAGCCGTGGGAGAATTGCATTTCACTCACCGGAGAGAAGGGCGCCGCCGCGCGGCACTTCTATGCCGACAACGGTATGCCGCTGCTGACCTGGTCGAGTCTGGCCGGGGGCTTCTTCAGCGGCCGTTTCCGTCCCGATAACCTGGATACCTTCACGGAATATCTGGACCGGCTGTGTGTGAAATCGTACTGCTACCCGGACAACTTCGCCCGCCTGGAGCGGGTCAAGGAACTGGCCGAGGAACGAGACGCCACGGTGGCGCAGGTCGCCATGGCCTATGTCGTTGCCCAGCCATTCAATGTGTTCCCGCTCGTCGGCTGTGCCAACGGCGGCGAGTATGCGGCCAATGCTGCGGCGCTGGACCTGGCGCTGACGCCGGACGAAGTGCGCTGGCTCGAGACCGGCGCGCGCGACTGAAGGAGTTTCGTTGCTTTTTGACAGCCCTCGCGGCGAGTGCTATGCTTGCCCTGTAGCGATGGGTTCGGCACGATTCGCCTTGAGATGCCGTGTAGCCGGGATTGGCTGCGCTTCGCATAGACAAATCGTGCCGACTATTTGGGAAGAAAATGAATCCTGATCAACGTTCATCGGGTTCGGTGCCGACGCAACCGGACCCGGACAGTAGTAAGCCCGAGGCGGAGCCGTCTCTGCGTATGCTGCAACGGAAACTCCTGGGCATGGCTGCTGTCGCGCGAACACGTTGCGGCGCAGACCGCAACATACAACTGAATCGTCGTTGTCCGCACCCGACAGGCAGCCGGTGGGCTGGTGATGTCGTCAGTTTGCGTGCCGGACACGGTCGACGCCAAAGGTTCGTACGCTGCTAGCACGCCGGGTGGATCGAGCCTTTGACTCGATCCGTCTCCGTTTCCTCGCTTGTTGACCACCTGCCACTTCCACCGGCGGGTGGTTTTCTTTTTTTTCGCCACTCCCTGCCTATTGGGCTGACGCAGCCGATCGTGCACCAGCGGGGCCGGCTTGGCTGCGGTATGCCCGACGCGCGCAACGGCATATAGAACCGAACCGTTTTTTGTGAAGGGGGTGGGAAATGGTCGATCCCATTGAATTGAACGATGCCCTGGAGCGCGTCTCCGCGTTCCTCGATGGCGGCGATCTCGCGGGCGCTGTCGATTACCTACGCACCCTGCATCCGGCCGATAGCGCCGAGATTCTGGCTGAACTGGAACCGGAGGAGCAGGCTGCGATCGTCGACCGCTTGCAGGTAGGCGAACTGGCCGAGGTCTTCGAGCAGCTTGACGAGGACGAGATGGCCGAGGTTGCGCAACATCTCGACGTTGAGATGCTGGCCGACGTGCTCGATGAGATGGAGCCGGACATGGCGGCCGACCTGCTGGGCGAGTTGGAGCCGGAGCAGGCCGCCGAAGTGCTCGAACAGATGGAGGAGCCGGCAGATGTTGCGTCGCTGATGACCTTTGCGCCGGACACAGCGGGCGGCATCATGACCTCGCCGCCGCCGTCGCTGCGACGATTCTGGACCGTGGCTGAAGCAACCAGTTTCCTGCGCAAGCACTATGAAGAGGAAGAGGACTTCTTCTATCTGTACGTACTCGACCGATACGCACGATTGATTGGCCTGGTCAATCTGAAATCCATCATCCTGGCCGGCCCGGAACAGACTGTCGAAGAGATCATGTCGCGCAACGTCATCTCCGTGCGCGCGTCAGCCGATCAGGAAGAGGTGGCCCAGCTTTTGCAGCGCTACGACCTGGTGTCGCTGCCCGTTGTCGACGATGAAGAGCGCTTGATCGGCATCGTGACCATCGACGACGTGATCGACGTCATTGAGGAAGAGGCGACCGAGGATATCTACAGGCTGGCGCAGATGAGTCCGGATTCGGAGATCTACAGCCCGATTCCCGAGGCCGTGCGCAACCGTCTGCCCTGGCTCATAGTCAACTTGGGGACGGCGTTCATGGCTTCCGCGGTCGTCTCGCTCTTTGAGAGCACCATCGCGCAGGCGGCCGTGTTGGCGGCCTTTATGCCCATCGTGGCCGGGCAGGGCGGCAATGCCGGCACGCAGACCATGACGATTATGGTGCGTTCGCTGGCGCTCAAGGAGATCGAGCCGCGCGATACGTTGTGGGCGCTCTGGCACGAGGCGCGCGTGGGCATCATCAACGGCCTCACGGTTGGCGTGCTCGTGGCGCTGATCGCCTGGTTTTGGCAGGGCAACCCGTACCTGGGGCTCGTGATCGGGCTTGCCATGTTGGGCAATCTCATCGTCGCGGCAATTGCCGGCGTCATCGTGCCCATGGTGCTGAAGAGCCTGCGGATCGATCCGGCGCTGGCCTCCAGCATTTTTGTGACGACCTGCACCGACATCACGGGCTTCATGTTATTCCTTGGGCTGGCGACCTATTTTCTGTACTATCTGCTTTGATGTGATGGCCTGTACGAACCCTAAAACGGCATTTGACAAACGATTTCCGGTATGCGATACTCTGCGGCAGCTAGATGAGTGGTGAATCCATCGTCCAGCCTGACTCCGCTATCCCAATAAAAAGGAGGTGGTGTACATGGACAGTACCCGTTGTAGTTCGTGTCCGGTAGCATCACCTCAGGGATATACTCTCTAGGTGCTACCGGACACCAAAGAAAAGGCTCTCGTCATCGACGAGAGCCTTTTCTTTGGTGCCTGCCAATCAGGTGGGGCGACCAGTGGGGATTGAACCCACGACACCCAGAGCCACAATCTGGTGTTCTACCTCTGAACTATGGCCGCCATGCAGCCAGGCACACGCAAGTATATCACAAGCGGCAATAAAATACGGGGCAGGTCACCCTGTCCCGTATTTGGCTGGGGGACAGGGATTCGAACCCCGATTGACGGATCCAAAGTCCGTAGTCCTGCCGTTAGACGATCCCCCACCGGGGAGGTACTTCAGGTGCCGAGGCCCAGACTTGAACTGGGGACACCAGCATTTTCAGTGCTGTGCTCTACCGACTGAGCTACCTCGGCTCGTGCTTCTCATTAAAAGAGCCGGCCGTATGGCCGACCCTTTCGAGAGCGGGCGATGAGATTCGAACTCACGACCTTCTCCTTGGCAAGGAGACGTTCTACCGCTGAACTACGCCCGCTAGTACACTTTCTACGCAGTGGCCTGTGACGGCTCGGCGCCCGTGTGGGAGGTGGACCCGGTCGGATTCGAACCGACGATCTTCTCCTTGCAAAGGAGACGCCTTCCCGCTAGGCCACGGGCCCCTAGACCGGCCACATCGTGGTGCCGACGAGAGGACTCGAACCTCCACACCTTGCGGTAATAGATCCTAAGTCTATCGCGTCTGCCAGTTCCGCCACGTCGGCATTTCTGCCGCTGCGTGAAAGTGAGTATACAACACGCAATTTTACTTTGCAAATTCAGGGCAACTTTGTACCCCCGATTCTGTTCACAATGAGCCGAATTGCTTCGACGCACTGCTCTGCCGTCATCTGTCTCGGCCTTGCCGGCCGGCGCTGTGTGGCTTGCCAGGCGTGACCTGACCTCGCCCGTAGCGCTGCGATGAGATCCAACCTGCCTGATGGCAAGCCGGACCCACTCACCTTGCTCCCCGTTGCACGCTCGCCCAGCCGGCGACATTGCTGTCACCGCTGGTGGGCTCTTACCCCACCCTTTCACCCCTTACCGGCATGCCGGCGGGACTGCTCTCTGTTGCGGTT
>Ga0209607_1001932_pt1 | contig 17026 bp, 11 predicted proteins | sample AD_UKC117_MetaG_FD_184413 | JGI IMG/M metagenome (GOLD analysis project Ga0209607, IMG submission 184413) | Active sludge microbial communities of municipal wastewater-treating anaerobic digesters from Hong Kong - AD_UKC117_MetaG (SPAdes)... | ecosystem: Engineered > Bioreactor > Anaerobic >... | reverse complement strand
CTGATATAGGTATCCAAGCTGTGTTTGTCTGATTCAGCAGCAAAATTAAGATCATGATTTCCAGGGACGTGATACAGTGGGATCGCCGAGTGTTCACACACTTCCAGGTAATAGGGGAAAAGTGAAATATCATTATCCATGATATCTCCCAAGATAATGGCGAATTCCTTTGTTGAATTGACCAAATCACAATAGATATCATCTCGCAGATAATCGATCTGTTCAGCGGTTTTAGTCTGTGGATCACCGATAGCTAAAATCTCAAAATTCCCTTTAAAGGTGCTTTTGTAGAGCGGGAAATTTATTTGATCAGGTAATTCTCCGGTCGGTTGAATTGCCGGATAATTTAATTCTGGTGAGCCTTGAGGATAGTGTATATAGTAAAATTGAGGGATGTTACTTTTATTTACAGGTGTTATATAGCCTACCGGTTTTGTAATGAAAACCACGCAGTCTTCTCTCAGTGGGAGTTCATAAAACCCATTTTCATCGGTTGAGACGCACTCAAGACCGTTAGAAACGACAACATGATGTATACCTTTCTCAGTTTGATCAAAAGTCCCGTTTTTGTTTTCATCCAAAAACACAAATCCACTGAAAGAATCCGCAAACAAAAGAGCATATGAGCATATTAAAATGCATGTAATAACCCACTTTTTCATGATCCTTCTCCCTTCTTTTTTGTATTAGCCATGATTTCCACTCATTTTCGTGGAATTAATTATATCATGCGTGTGTTTTTTTTGGATACGATGCACTCAATGTAAGGATTAAATTAAAGCAGACTCTTAATGTCAAATATTTGATTTACTATAGTAATTCAACTTGTGTATCACTACTACTAGAGAAGCTGCGATTCTTATTCAATAGCTTGCAAATGATTTCATCAAGGTTCCCGTATTCCCTGTATATGGGCTGGAACAATAACGTTTTTGATTTGATAATTTATTTATACCCCAAACGCAATACCCTTCATAAAAGTTGAACGTCAAAGTTGACAATCCGTATTGTAAAATGCTTCGTTAGTTTCTCATAGAACTTGAGTAATCAAAATTAATTGTTACTAATCTTCATTTCTTTTAGTGAGAATGGAACCGAATGATCAGACCATTGCTAATCATATTTCTGTGTTATAATAAGTCGAAAATGCCAACAGAGGGGGAGAAAAACCGTGAACAAGACAAAATTGATTTACGGGCTGTTGTTTTTGTTTTTAGGAGTTGTTGCATTGTTAGCAGCTATCGGAGTTGTAGTATTGGAATGGGATTATTTTTGGCCTTTGTTTTTATTGTTACCCGGATTGTCATTTGAATACGGTTTTTTTTCTAAGAAAAACAAACATTCCGGAAATACCGCAATTTTGATTCCCGGGGGAATTCTCATCACCGTTTCTATTCTTTTTTATATCAACATCTTTTTTGGATGGGAACTAATGAAACTCCTTTGGCCTGTTTTTATTCTTGCACCTGCAATCGGTCTCTTTCAGTTTTATCTATTCGGTTCAAGAAACAAAGGAATATTGCTTCCGGTAGGAATTTTAACAGGTATAGGTGTGTTTTCTCTGATCATAACCATGTTGCACATCAATTTTTTCGTCTATATTTTCTCTGTGATTCTCATTACAGTAGGTGTTTATTTTATTTTCAAAGGTATGAAAAGAACGGAATAATCGTTTAGGAGGCTATTGAGAATATGACCGACAACGAGGAAAGACTATCCGAAGAAGAAATGGAATTAATATTGGAAAAGTACAGTCGAATAACCGGTAAATCAAGGTTGATACTTGATGCCAATGAAAAATTGAAGCAAATGGTACAAGATTATAAAGGTAAACATGGTGAGGAAATTCCGGATGCTGAAGTCCTGTTGGATTTTGTTCCCTATCTTTTAGAGAAAATAGAGAAATTAGAACAAAAATAGGGCTTGCAAAATTTAGGAAAAAAGGGCAAGAAAAGGTTCGTTCTAATTAAAACTTTCTTTTAACAAAAAAGAACAAGATATACAGCAAGTTAGAGTATTCACCGATGGCAAAAGTTGTCAGGATTGCTATTAGTGGAATGATCATTAAGTATAGACATCGATTGATTTGATTATGAAAAACGGCTGTAGTTGCAATATCATTTTTTGTCAAATCTTTGTTTTTTTTGATATAAAGCCACTTTAACAAGCTGAAAACTTCAATCAAAAAAATATTGATGTGAAAAAGAATCGGGGCAAACACAATAGAAGAAAAATCATCTTGAACCGAGGTTGTAAAAGGAATAAGGACAATGAAAAACAAACAGAGTAAATTTAACCACATATGAGTTTTATTTGTTTTATTGAGATAATGAATCTCCTTGTTATTTGCGATCCATAGAGAAGCCAGAATAAAAAAACTGGTGAAATACTTTATAAAAGTCAAATGCATATTTCCCAAAGCGAGTAAGAACTCACCAGAAGTCGTGATGCGATCGTGATTGGGAATCTCGATGTCAAGCACCAACAAAGTCATGGCAATAGCCAGAATACCATCGTATAATGCTTCGGTACGATGCAAACTCAATGTCAAGCTCTCGTCTGAACTCTTCTTGTTTGTGATTTCGCAGTTGTCTTCTTGCTTTTTCAACACCTTAAACATAAACGTCACCCGACAGATTATAACATTTATTTTGCTTCAAGGTGATTTCAGATAGTGATGTATCATCGCTATGAGCTGTGACAAAAATATCTTAATAAATCTCATTTTGTTTCCATAAAAATAATAAAAATATTTGATGTATAATGCTCAAGGGAAGTTTAGGTTGAGGAAAGGTCATGATGGAAAAAATAGTGGTGATTGGAACAGGACCTGCAGGATTAATGGCCGCCCTGAGTGCAATGGGCAAAGGCCACAAGGTGCTTATTCTTGAAAAAAATGAAATACCAGGAAGAAAATTGTTGATTAGTGGATCCGGTCAGTGCAATTTAACCCATTCGGGTGAGATTGTTGAGTTTGCTAAACATTATGGGGAAAAGATCAAAGAAGCATTGCAAATTTTAAAGAGGTTTTCTAATCAGGATTTGATCAATTTGTTTCTTCAATTAGGTTTAAAGCTGACACAAAGAGAGGATGGGAAATATTTTCCTCAATCCTTTAATAGCAAAGATGTGATTAACTGCCTCATTAATTCCTTAATCAACAATCGGGTCCAAATCGTTTACCGTAGTCCGGTTATTTCAATTCAGGCCTTTCAGAATAATTTCGCCATTATCGCCGGGAATGAGTGCTATCAGGCTAATAAGGTTATTTGTGCAACAGGTGGGAACACCTATCCCAAAACAGGATCAGATGGAGGTTTTTTTTCAATTGTTAATAAACTAGGACATCGAATCGTTCCCTTGGGAAAAGGATTATCCCCTATTATCACTGAAACAAACGAATTCAAACAATTATCAGGAATATCACTTCGAAACGCTGGACTGAGATTCAGGACAATGTCCAATAGTCTGATTAGTAAGCGGGGAGAATTGTTGATTACGCACAGAGGGTTTTCAGGACCGCTGATCATCGATCATTCAAGGAACTTCAGTTCCAGGATGTCGATTGAGCTAAATTTCACATCATTTGAAAATTCTGGTGCCTTGGAAAAAGACATAATAAATTATGCGATAAATAATGGTAAAAGAACGATTCTGTCTTATTTCGATAATCTCGGGTTGCCAAAAAGGCTTGTAACTACTTTACTCCAACTGGCTAATATCAATGGATCGATATCACTTTCACAACTTTCAAAAGAAACCCGCAGAAAAATCTCCGAGCAGTTTACCGCTTTTAAAGTGAAGATTCATGCCCTAGGCAATATGAACGAATCAATGGTCACGACTGGTGGGATTGATTTAAAAGAAATCAAATTATCTACGATGGAATCCAAAAAATTGAAAGGGCTTTATTTTTGCGGTGAAATGATCGATATAGATGGAGATACGGGAGGGTATAATATACAAATGTGTTTTTCCACCGGTTTTATTGCGGGCAATGCTGCCTCTAAGGCCGGATAAAAATGCTTTTTCGATGAAATTTGATTCCTTTTTAGGTATCAATTTAGGCATCAATCGCCTTTCTCATGTTATAATGACATGAAAAAAAGAAGGAGTGGAAATGGAGCAAACCCTTTATCGGAAATACAGGCCAAATCATTTTGCTCAATTGGCCGGACAAGAACATATCAAGCGCCTTTTTTCGAAATCACTACAAGAAGATAGTTATGCCCATGCCTACATTTTTGCCGGTCCCAGGGGAACGGGGAAAACTACTGTGGCGAGGATAGTTGCTAAACGTCTAAATTGCTTAAATCCCATTAATAATGAGCCTTGTAATGAATGTAGTCAATGTAAAGCCATCAACGAAGGCTCACATATAGATGTCATAGAAATGGATGCTGCTTCTAATAGGGGGATAGATGATTTTCGGGCAGTGAGAGACCGTGTAGCCTATCGACCGGTACAAGGAAAAGTCAAAGTATATATTATCGATGAAGTTCATATGTTGACTAACGAGGCCTTCAATGCCATCCTAAAAACCCTTGAGGAGCCGCCGGAGCATGTTGTATTTATTCTAGCAACTACTAATCCGGAAAAAATCCCTGAAACCATTATATCCAGATGTCAAATTATTCCTTTTAGAAACGTTGCCGTCCAAACCATCATCGAGCACTTACAGATGATAGCGACAAATGAGGGTTATACCGTATCAGAAGATGTATTTTCATATATTTCAAAAAGAGCAAAAGGCTCAATGAGAGATGCGATTGTCCTTCTTGAACAGGTATTAAGATTCCTTCCAAAAGAACAGACCATTAGCAAAGCAGAGATTTTACAAGTTTTGGGTGACGTAGATGATGAAGAGTATTTTAGGTTTATTAATTTGATCAAAAACAACGAAGCTTCAAATATTATTGAATTCTCAGAGCATTTATACAACGACGGTATCAATTTTGAAGTTTTTTTAGATGGTTTAACGGATTATATACTCACTCAATTCTCCATTAAAAACGTGATTTTCGACCAAAAGTTACTTCTAAGAATTGCGAAAAAGTCATCAGAGCTAATTAAACAGATTAAATATTCAGACAATCCAAACATTATCTTCTCAGTGGAATTCTTAAATTTTTCCGAAAATAATATCGTACAAGGAACGAACCAACAGATAGAAAATAAACAGCATAAACAGTCACCATTGACAAAAAAAGTATCTAATCCCATTCCTTCAAATGAGGAATTTTCAACAATAAAAAACCTTAAGGATTCGATCGACAAAAATGGATTGCCCGATGATTTGCTAAAAGAGATGAAAGAAAGGGATATGGATTTGTATATGGCTTTACTCTACCTCAAAAATGAGATCGTTGAAGAAGGAACGGTAACAATTTCCAAAAATAAGTCGTATCCTTTCTCTAATTACGTCATTGAAATGAAAGAAAAAGCATTAAGGAGTTATTTTAATAATTACTCCCTGAAAGTCATCATTCAAGAAGACAAAGAGGAATCGATTCAACAGATAAAGCAAGATGATAATTTGAACGAAAAGAAAGTTATACCAGTTGAAGTGAAGGGAATTTACGAAAAGCTGCAGAAACTGTTTCCCGGAAGTGAGATTGTAATCAAAGACAATAAACAATAGTGAAAGGAGCGATTTTGATTTGGCTAAGAAAATGAGAAGTTTTGGTGGAAAAAGCTTTAGAAAGCCTTCTGGAGCTGGACAACCCAAAGTGAATCAACTGATTCAAAAAGCACAGCAGGCTCAAGAAGAAATGCAAAAAAAAGAAGAGGAATTTAATGAACAGGAATTTGAATTCTCCGTAGGAGGAGGTGCCTTAACGATAAAAATGAAAGGAGATCATACAGTCACGGCAATTGATTTTGAAGAAGATTTATTAGATGAACCGGATGACTTTAAAGATCTTGTGATTGCAGCATTCAATCAGGGTGTTGAGGAATGTTCAAAAAAGAGAGAAGAATTGATGGGAGACCTTGGAAATGATCTGGGTCTGGGAGATCTAGGTTTTTAATTTCTTATTTTATGATATAATACCTGTGAAAAATTACACAAACAATATCTGGAGGTGTTAGTGAATGGCTAACGTAAGAATTGCAATTAACGGTTTTGGAAGAATTGGGAGACTCGTGTTCAGAGAAATGATGAAACGAGGGGGATATGATGTCGTTGCAATTAATGATTTAACAGATGCAAAAACCCTCGCACATCTTCTTAAATATGATTCGGTACACGGTAGATTTAATGGGACGGTAGAAGCCAAAGATGGTGCAATGTTTGTAAATGGAAAAGAAATCAAAGTGACTGCGATTAAAAATCCCGCTGAGATTCCTCACGCCGAAAACAAAGTTGATATTGTGATTGAAGCCACAGGTGTTTTCTTGAACAAAGAAAAATGTCAAGGGCACTTGGATGCAGGGGCAAAAAAGGTTATTATTACTGCACCGGCAAAAGGCGAAGTAGATGCAACAGTCGTATTGGGTGTTAATGACAATGTCATCACACCAGACATGACAGTTATTTCAAATGCCTCTTGTACCACAAACTCCATTGCGCCAACAATAAAAGTATTGCATGAAAAGTTTGGTGTGATAAACGGATTCTTAACCACTATCCACGCTTATACTGCAAATCAGGAGATTATGGATGGTCCAGGAAAAGATTTCAGAAGAATGAGAGCAGCAGCTGTTAACAGTATTCCAACATCAACAGGTGCAGCAAAGGCTGTGGGACTTGTTTTGCCCGAGTTAAAAGGGAAATTGGATGGTATTGCAGTAAGGGTTCCAGTAGCAGACGGGTCTTTCACAGATCTAACGGTTAATCTCAAGAAGGGGACTTCAGTTGAAGAGGTCAATGCTGTTATCAAAGAAGCTGCATCAAACGAACTGAAAGGAATTTTAGAATATACAGAAGATAAAATTGTGAGCTCGGATGTTATCGGTTCCACAACTGCCGGTATATATGATGCCGAACAGACAAGGGTAATTGAAGGTACATTGGTAAAAGTTGCCTGTTGGTATGACAATGAATATGGCTATAGCTGCATGATAGTCAATCTGGTTGATAAGCTTGAAAAGATGCTTTAATAAAGGATAAGCGAATAGAAAATCTGAAATCCACAAAAAAAAGGCACAGAGATCCTGTGCCTTTTCTTCAACAGATAATGAAATAGGAGGATAGTCATGGAAAAACTAACCATAAAAGATGTCAAACTCGAAGGGAAACGTTGTTTAATGCGAGTGGATTTTAATGTGCCGTTGGATAAAGAAACCTATCAAGTGACCGATGACAACCGTATAAAAGGTGCATTACCGACCATTCAATATGCATTAGATCAAGGTGCAAAGGTTATTCTGATGTCTCATTTGGGAAGACCAAAAGGGGAAAGAGAAGCCAAATATTCACTTAAACCAGTAGCTGAACGTCTGAGTGAACTATTGGGTCAAGAGGTTCTCTTTGTAGAAAATCTCATAGGATCAGATGTTACGGAGGCTGTAAATGGTCTTAAAGCCGGACAAGTTCTTTTACTTGAAAATACTCGATTTGAAAAGGGTGAAAAAAAGAACGATCCCGAGTTATCCAAACAATTGGCTGAGCTGGGAGATGTTCACGTCAACGATGCTTTTGGAACTGCTCACAGAGCGCATGCTTCTAATGTTGGCGTTGCAGACTATTTAATTTCCGTCTCCGGCTTTTTATTAGAAAAAGAGATTGAATTTCTCGGGAATGTCGTAGAAAATCCTGAAAAGCCATATGTAGCAATTCTCGGCGGTGCAAAGGTTTCAGACAAGATCGGTGTTATTGACAATCTCATCAACAAAGCAGACAAACTCATCATTGGTGGTGCCATGATGTTTACGTTCTGGAAAGCCAAAGGATATGAAACAGGAAAGTCTTTGGTGGAGGAAGATAAAGTCGATCTGGCAAAAGAATTGATGGAAAGAGCACAAAAGAACGGAGTCGAACTCATTCTGCCAATTGATACCCTCGTTGCAGAAAAAATGGAAAAAGGGGTTCCGACAGAAACAGTTAATGCCAAACAAGGGGTTCCAGAGGGAATGATGGGTTTGGATATCGGTGAAGAATCGATCAAACTTTTCAAGGAAGCGTTAAAAGGGGCAAAAACAGTTATTTGGAATGGACCGATGGGTGTTTTTGAAATTGATGATTTTGCAAAGGGTACTGAAGCAATTGCGAAAACACTGGCTGAAATGAAAGAAGCAAAAACGGTCATTGGTGGCGGAGACAGTGCAGCTGCTATTGCAAAGTTCGGTTTGATAGATAAAGTCACCCATGTTTCAACCGGGGGAGGCGCTTCACTTGAGATGCTTGAAGGAAAGGATCTTCCAGGTGTAGCCAGTTTAGCTGACAAAAAAAAACGACGGGTGATAGTAGCCGGTAATTGGAAGATGAACAAAAAGCCCAGTGAATCCGTTGCTTTTGCCAGGCTTTTGCTGAATAAGATCAAATCAACAACCGAACAGGTAGAAGTGATTGTTTGCCCAACCTTTGTGGCGCTGTCGGATGTGCAGAATGTTTTGACTGGAACAAGTATCAAAGTGGGATCCCAAAATGTTTACAAGGCATTAGAAGGCGCTTTTACAGGTGAAATTTCACCTGCCATGCTGAATGACTTGAATATTGAATATGCCATTATCGGCCACAGTGAAAGAAGGGCAATTTTCAATGAAAGTAATGAACTGATCAATGAAAAAGTTAGATTTTCTCTTAAACATCATTTAACACCGATTTTCTGCTTAGGTGAAGTGTTGGAAGAAAGAGAATCCGGAAAAACATTCGAGATACTTGAAAAACAGTTGAAAGAAGGTCTGAAAGATGTTTCGTCTGATGAAATGGTCAGAACGATCGTAGCTTATGAACCCGTTTGGGCGATAGGAACAGGAAAGGTGGCAACCAATCAACAGGCTCAAGAAGCCATCCAATTTATCCGTATGCAATTAGCTAAAATGTACGATGAAAAAGTAGCCGATCAGGTCAGTATTTTATACGGCGGTAGTATCAAACCCGACAATTTCGCCGGGATTTTGGCTCAAAAAGACATAGATGGTGGCCTTGTGGGCGGTGCTTCTTTAAAGGAAAGCTTTGTAGACTTGGTTGAAATTGCACAGTTAATGACGAAATAACTCAAACAGACAACAGACGGAACAATTCCGCCTGTTGTCTTTCTTTGGTATGGATAGAGTGCATTCGTTTTAGGGGGGATGAAATGAAAGCAACTATAAACATTCGATCCGTTTCAGAAATGGCAAAAGGTCAAGGAGTGGATTCTGCATTCAAGGAACATTTTGCATTGTTAAAAAAATCATCGCTTTTTGAGGCATTTAAAAATGATTCGAAAATTCATGATATTCTACACGTCCATACATTTGATCTGAGATCTTATTTTATGATAAAGAAACACAAAAAAAAGGGGAAAAAAGTTGTAGTTTCATGCCATGTAATGCCTGATTCTCTTGAAGGATCTTTAAAAATTCCCAAAATCTTCTTAAAATTTCTGATCAAATACATGATCAGATTTTATTCTTCAGCCGACAGACTGGTCGTTGTCAATTCTTTTTATAAAGAGGAATTACAAAGATTGGGATTACCGAGAGAAAAAGTCTTTTATATTCCAAATTATGTTGCGAGGGAGGTCTTTCGTGACTGTGAAAGAGACGTAAAGCATGCTATTCGCCAGTCACTGAACATCGAAAAAGATGCCTTTGTCGTTGTCGGAGCGGGTCAAGTTCAAAAGAGAAAAGGAATCGATGACTTTGTTGAGACAGCTCAAAAATGTCCTCAATATCGATTTATTTGGGTAGGGGGATTTTCTTTTGGAAAAATCACTGATGGATATGAAAAATATAAAAAGATACTTGAAAATCCACCTAAAAATCTTCTTTTCACCGGAATCGTCGATCGTGAGAAAGTAGCCGAGTATTTTCAGGCTTCAGATATCCTTTTTCTTCCTTCCTATCAAGAGTTGTTTCCCATGACCGTTTTGGAAGCGGCAAATTGTCATTTACCTTTACTCTTAAGAGATATCGAACTATACGAAGAAATTTTAATGAACAAATATGTCAGCGGTCATGATAGTGCAGAATTTGCTTCATTGATCCATCAACTAAAAAAAGATCAGGAATTTTACACAAGCACGAAACAAAAATCTATTGAATTATCAGAATACTACTCTGAAAAAAATGTTTTGCGGCTGTGGGAATCCTTTTATTCTGACCTTATGAATGATTGAATAATCAGTCTTAAAAAAATATTATAACCACATTTTTTAATTAGTCATCGGGTTTTGAGTGAACTCAGGTGGCCTTTTTTTTGTTAGATGAAAATTCTTAAGCGCAAGAAGAAATGAACAATACAAATCATCTTAGTGATTATACTCCATGTGTCCAGATCACAATACAAATGGTATAATAGGTTTAAAGCATAGGGGGGATATAGATGTGCGGGATTTTTGGAATAGTCGGCAACAAGCATCGTTTAGGGGAATTGATTGAAGGACTAAAGAAACTGGAGTACAGGGGATATGATTCAGCCGGGATTGCCTATGTTTCCAATGCAAGAGTGGAAGTCGCTAAGCAATCCGGAAGAGTGGCAATGCTTGAAAAGATGTACTCCGATCGTAAAGATACCTTTATTAATGTGGGTATTGCGCATACCAGATGGGCTACTCATGGTAATCCAAATGACATCAATGCCCATCCGCATACAGATTGCACCGGTAAGATCGCTGTTGTTCATAACGGCATCATCGAAAATTTTAACGAGCTGAAACAGCAGCTGCAGGATTCGGGTCATTTTTTTAAGTCCGATACCGATACAGAAATCATTGCTCATCTGATTGAAGAATATTATGGCGGGGACATTTTTGATGCAGTTAAAAAGGCTGTCAAGCGATTGAGGGGGGCATTCGCAATAGGGGTTGTATCGTCTGATCAACCTGAAAAACTAATAGCCGCAAGGGAAGGCAGTCCGTTAATAGTTGGTAAGACAGAAAAAGGCGGTATTATTGCCTCCGATATCACGCCTATTTTGAAATATACAAAAGAAATGTATTTTGTAGACGATGGCGATATCATAGAAATCAACCTTAATGAGATACGATTTGAAGATTTTTATGGAAAAGCAAAGAAAAAGCAAGTTCAAAAAATTGATTGGGAAGAAACCGCAGCGGAAAAGTCAGGCTTTAAATTCTTTATGGAAAAAGAGATTAGCGAAGAACCAGAAGTGATTAGAAATGCACTTACTGGAAGAATTGCAGGCGAGACAATCACTCTGGATGAGATATCCGATTGGGATTCTTTGCTCAGTGGATTGACAAACATCAAAGTGATTGCAGCCGGGACCAGTTACCACTCAGGTATGGTCTTTAAATACTTTTTAAATGAATTGCTTCCAATATCCGTTGAAGTTGAAATCTCGTCCGAATTCAGGTACATGAAGCAATGGCATTATTCAGATGAAACGTTGTTTGTCTTTATCTCTCAATCCGGTGAAACTCTAGATACGTTAGAAAGCTTGCGCCTTGTCAAAAAACTTGGCGGAAAAACTCTCGCCATATCGAATGTCGTTGGTTCTACCATTACAAGGGAAGCGGAAAAGACCATTTTTATCAATGCCGGTCCTGAAATAGGAGTTGCTTCAACCAAAGCTTATGTCGGACAATTGATTGTCCTTTATTTGCTGGGAGCTTCAATCTGCTCTGCCAAAGGATGCCAATTGGACAAGGAATTTTATCATGACTTACAAAAAATGAGTGAGTTGTATAAAAATGCCCTCAGTAAAAGCAATGAAATAAAGGGAATTGCCAAACAATATGCCCATTTTCTTCATTTCATGTACATAGGAAGGAAGTCTAATTATCCAACGGCGATGGAAGGTGCGTTAAAACTGAAAGAAATATCCTATATCAATGCGACATGCTATGCCGGCGGAGAATTAAAACACGGACCTATTGCGCTTTTAGACAGAGAGTTTCCGGTTTTTGTAGTGATTCCCAAAGATTTGCTGTATCAAAAAATGAAGAGTAATGTGATCGAAACGAGGGCAAGAAACGCCAGATGTATTTCTTTGACTACGGATGACAACCATGAAGCTTTACAATATTCTGATCATGTTATCTATATGCCCCATTGTTCGGATTATTTGTTACCGCTTTTATCGGCACCTTATATTCAGTTATTCGCCTATCATATTGCCGATATGAGAGGGCTTGATGTGGATAAACCGAGAAATTTGGCAAAAAGCGTTACGGTCGAATAAATACATCTCCTTTTGCATGAATCGGCCTATTTTAGCTCCTGATCAATAATGTCTTTTATTTGATTCCATTCATTACTTAGGATGGTAAAGTTGTTCTTCACAAAATCAATGTTCTGAGATTGGGTTTCGATTTCTTTTGCTATATGCCCAAATCTCATAAAACAGATTTCAAATGAAGTACCTTTGATCGCATGAATCTCTTTTTTGATCATGGGGACATCTTCTTCTTCGATAGCATGCTTGAGTGTGTTTAGCCTAGCTTCAAGATCTATCTTTGCCGTTCTTAATATCTCTCCCAATGTCCGTTCATCGCCGCCAATTTTTTTGAGAATTCGATTGCGATCAAAATGAAGTGCTTCGTTTTCAAGCTGCCTGTCATTTATTGTCCCTTCCTGTGCTTTATTGATGGGTTTAAGGTATTGACGAAAACAACTAATGAGTTTCTTTTCATCAACCGGTTTTGATAAAAAATCATCCATGCCGGCTTCAAGACTTCTGATTTCTTCCTCTTTAATAGCACTGGCGGTTAATGCAATAATTGGGGTTCGATAATCTTTGTTTTCCTCAATTCTTCTTATTTTCTTAGTTGCTTCTATGCCATCCATTACAGGCATTCTCAAATCCATCAAAATCAAATCATACTGATTCTTCTCAGCTAATTTCATGGCTTCATATCCATTGGCAGCCTGGGATATTATTACATCTTCAATGTTTTTAGTAAGAAGTGTAGAAAAAAGTAGCATATTCATCGCAACATCTTCAGCAATCAACACATGAGGTGGTTTTTGAAATATTAGTTTGTTGGTTATTTCAGGTTCTATCCGATTCAGTAGTTGTTTGTCCATCAGACAATCTTGAATGTCTCTGTTAGAAATAGGTTTTAATAAAGAATAATTTGCTTTAAACGATTTCAACATTGGTTTTACATGCTCAAGTGAGCGAGGTGAGTTCAGTAGAATAATTTTAGTGTTATTCTTGAATGTTGAGGAAGTGGCACTTAACCAAGCTATAACTTTATCTAAAAAATCTTGATTGATAGCTGTATCAATAAACCATAAATCACATGAGTTGATTTGAGAATCTTTTAACAACCACTCATCAGTAGAACTGGCGGTTTCAACATCAATCCCAAGGTGGCGAATTGACCTTTTCAACAGTTGTAAAACCGATTGATTTTCACTGATCAACATTCCCTTTACATAGGCATGCTTTGTGGTCTGTCCGTACCAGTTATAATCACTGTAATCCGTCATAATGGAAAAAGAAAACCTCGAACCTTTAAGGGGTATACTACTTAATTCAAGGTTACTACCCAGTTTTTTAACCAAAAGATTCGAAATTGCTAATCCCAAGCCTGTTCCGCCAAAATTCCTTGTGATGGATACATCTGCTTGAGAAAAATTACTGAATATTTTTTTCATCTGTTCTTGGTTAATTCCAATACCGGTATCGACTACCGAGAAAATGAAATTTCCTTTTTCCTCATCTTTTTTTTCAAAACTCAACTCAAGTCTAACTTCTCCATTTTCAGTAAATTTCACTGCGTTTCCAAGTAAGTTCACTAGGATTTGCCGAAGTCTTGTTGGGTCTGTGAGCATGAATCGTGGAACATCCGGTTGAATCATTAGAATTAATTCCAGATTCTTTTCAAAGGAAGGATATCTGACAATTTCGATGGTTTTATTTAATATTTCGTTTATATCGATTTTGATCATTTCTAATTCGAGTTTCCCCGCTTCTATTTTTGAAAGGTCTAGAATATCGCTGATAATCCCTAATAAAGATTCAGCTGATGAATTGACACTATTCAGATATTGTTTTTGAAGCCCATTCAAAGAGGAGGTGTTTAGTAATTTACTGAAACCAATAATGCTGTTTAGCGGGGTTCGTATTTCATGACTCATATTGGCTAAGAATTCACTCTTTTCCTTACTTGAAATCTCGGCTTTTTCTTTTTCTATCTTCAGATCAGTGGCTAATTTGATAAAATAAATAATCATAGCAATGACTGAGATGTAAATCAAATAAGCCCACCAACTTCTCCAAGGTGGATTGTCAATAACGATTAAGATGCTTTTGGGATTTTCATTCCATACTCCATCACTGTTAGTGGCTTTTACAAGAAATTCGTATCGACCAGGAGACAGATTAGAATAACTGACATAATTCCTGGTTCCTATATACACCCAGTCATTGTCGACGCTGGTTAATTGATAGGCGTATTGATTTTTTGATGGGGCATGATAATCAATAGAGATGAACTCAAAAGAAAGGAAATTCTGATTGTATGATAAATGGATCTCATCAAGTAAATAATAAGGCTGTTCACTCTTAAGCGGGCTGTTCATCACATTGATATTTACGATTTGAATCATTGGTTTATAAAAATTGACCTTGTTTGGCAAAGAGCTGAATGAATACACTCCATGCATTGCTCCGAATAACAGCTCGCCATCGGCGGTTTTAGTGTGGCCGGTATTAAACTCCATTCCCCATAATCCATCTTCTTCAGAAATCAATGTAATGACGCCGGTGTCAGGATCGATAATGTTGATTCCGTAAGAAGTTGAAATCCAAATATCACCCTTGTCATCTTCAAGCATAGATAAAATGGCATTATCTGAAAGCCCGTTATTCCGGTTGTAATGTTTGAAAACACCGGTTTCTTTATCAAGTACATTTACTCCACCGCTTGTGGTACCTATCCAAATCCTTCCTTTTGAATCTTCAAACAGCATTCGGGTGGTGTTATTGCTTAGAGAATTCAAGTCATTCGGATTGTTAAAGAACGATTTGAATGAATCATCCTCTTTATCGAATAAATTCAATCCGTTGTTTGTGCCAATCCAGATATTTTTATCTCTGTCCATAATCATCCAATAAACCAGATTATCGCTAAGGCTTCCTTCATCTTCCGGATTTAGTCTGTAGTTAATGAAATCTCCCGCTTCCAGATCCCACCGATCAACCCCGTTTTTATAATAACCGATCCATAAATCTCCGGTATCATCTTCAACCATTGAATAAGGGATTGAACCAGTCGGTTTATTTTGTGTACCATCAGGGAGATAAGTAACGAAATCGTCTGTATCTGGTTTATAAAGGTTTAGGCCATTATTGGTACCAATCCATATATTGTTTTCACTGTCTTCATAGACGAAGGTCACAATGTCGTTGCTTAGCGAGCGGCTGTTTTCTGGATTGTTTCGATAATTCATCATTTCATCGTTTTTAGGGCTATATCGATTGAGACCACCATCGTAAATGCCAAACCACAAATCACCGTTATGGTCTTCAATGATTGAACTGACTTTTCCGTGTGAGAGGCTTAACGCATTTTGAGGATCATATGAAAATCTGCGATAATCGATTTTTTCTTTGTTCAACTTATTCAAACCATTACCGTTGGTGCCAATCCAAAGCAGATCAGAATTATCCAAAAAAATCGAATAGATGACATCATGACTAATACTTCCTGAATTATTTTGATCGTAATAATATTTATTTAACCGGTCATGTTCGAGGTTATATTCAAACAAACCACCACCCCAGGTCCCGGCCCAAATTCTTCCAGCATCTTTCGCATTGATCACATATATTCGATTATCCTCTGTCACAATCGAATCCTCAAAGATCCCTTTGTCAGGAAGAAATTTCACAATTCCTTCTCCCCAGTTACCAATCCAAATATTTCCTTGAGGATCTTCAGACATTGACATAATATAAGGGCTTTTAAGATTAGGCGTATTTTCAGGTGTATATGATATAAATTGATCATTATCAGGATCATAAAGATTCAGACCATGATAAGTACCAATCCAAATTCTGCCTTTGCTGTCTTTTAGAACAGACCTGACTGTATCGTCCGAGAGAGAAAAAGGATTATCGGGATCATGATAGTATTGTTTAAACAGACCCGTCTCAGGGTTTAAAACATTCAAACCCTTCAAAGTGCCTACCCATACTTGATGATCATTGTCGATAGTGATGGCTGTGACCACTTCATTGCTTAGACTGGATTTGTTTTTTGGGTCATGTGGATAATGTTTGAATTGATTATTATAGATATCGAATTGGGCTAGGCCATTATAAGTACCGATCCAAAGAATGTTATTATCATAATCCAAGTACATCGTTTGAATGAGACGATGAGGTAGAGAATTAGAATCAAATGGGTCATGCTCATAAACAATGACATTTTTGCCATCGTATCGGTTTAAACCGCCTTGCGTTCCAAACCACATAAAACCATCTTTATCCTGAACTATGGAGGATATTGAAGAGTTAGAAAGCCCATTGATTCTTGAAATACGGTCAAAAATATAGCTTCCTTCTGCTCCAATCATTAAAACGTACAAACATAATAATGGAAATAGAATTCCGTATTTTTTTAACACTCTCTATCACTCTCGTTTTCTTAATTTTTAGATGAAAATAAATAACTCACTTGATTGTATAGTTTTTTGTTTTCATCGTGAATACTAATTGGTTAATTTTAGACTTGCAATTTATAGAGCATTTGTTTGATGCTTTTACTGAAAAGATACTCAAACATAGTCTCATCAGGATCAATATTGTTTGAATCAAAATTCGCTCACTCGTGACTCAAACCCCGTTACCATTAATTAACACACGTGGAAGACGGACGTAATTGACAAAGCGAGTGTGAAATGGTAATATACATCCGCTGCGCCGAAAACGGGCGACGGGAAGAGAAGCCTGGAGGGAAAAACG
>Ga0209607_1001930_pt1 | contig 17039 bp, 14 predicted proteins | sample AD_UKC117_MetaG_FD_184413 | JGI IMG/M metagenome (GOLD analysis project Ga0209607, IMG submission 184413) | Active sludge microbial communities of municipal wastewater-treating anaerobic digesters from Hong Kong - AD_UKC117_MetaG (SPAdes)... | ecosystem: Engineered > Bioreactor > Anaerobic >... | reverse complement strand
AATTAAACCTTAATTGAATAAAATTTCCATTATTCCATTATTCCATTATTCCCTTCAAATTTTTTTCAGTGTACCCAATATCAAATCAATAACATTGTGCACATTCTGGTTAAATATTTCCAAAACTGCCTCCCATGTTACAGCCTCCTCGTCTGTTTTCCAGCAATCGTAATCGGTGCTCATAGCAATAGCAGCATAAGGTATGCCTATTTCGTTAGCTAAAACAACCTCAGGGGCTATCGACATATTTATTACATCGGCACCCCATAAACGAAACATGTTGGATTCGGCACGGGTCGAAAAACGCGGGCCCTCAATGGTAATTACTGTTCCTCTTGGGTGGAAACTCAATTTTAGTTCTTGTGCCGATTGTATCAACTTTTCACGCAGCACGCCATCAAAAGGGTCTGCCATAGGATGGTGCTTCATTTCCCCATTTTCAAATTTTTCGTGAAAAGTAGCAACCCTGTGTTTCGTAAAATCAATAAATTGGTCGAGGATTACCAGGTGCCCCCTGTTAATTTCTTCTCGTAAGCTGCCACAGGCTGTAGTTGCCAGAATATATTCGCAACCTGCTTCTTTTAATGCCCATATATTGGCTCTGTTGTTAACCTGAGTTGGCGGAATGGTATGCTTTTTCCCATGCCTCGATAAAATAACCACCTCTACATCTCCGATTTTTCCTGTGGTTAACTCCGACGATGGCGCTCCATAGGGTGTTTTAATTTTAATATGCTGTGGTGATTTTAAAATATTGGGGTCTTCGAGACCCGAACCACCTATTATTGCAACTTTTGCCATGCTATATTTTATTATAATATTTTATTAACGTACGGAACGCTAACTCAATGGTTTTACCATAACTTATAATTCCTTCGGGATGCCCTCCCATGATGATAATTCCATTATCTGCCTTAGCTAATTTTTGTATTTTCAGGGCAATTTCGGGTGTCCCAAATTCTGCTTTTTTATCACTTGTAGGTAATGTATTTACATATTTCTCCCACATTTTTTTATGATGCACATGTATAACCGCATTTGCTTCGGGGTTTATTGCGTAAATAGCTGCATGGCTAAGCGATTCCGACGAAGCTTTTGATAATCCGATACAATGAATTAAGTTTTCGTTGATATTAAATTTATCAACCAAAGCATAATGTTCTTTTTTTAACTCCGAGAAATTGCCTGTTGCCGATCCCGAAATAATAAAGCGGTTTTTTACTTCTCGTATGCTTATATTCCCAAATCCTATCCCTCCCGTATATGCTCCTATCAGATTTAATTGATAGAGTTTCTCTCGCGTAGTATTTAACAACTTAAACTGCTCGTCGCTAAAGTCGAATTTCTTTTGTTCCCAGTACAAGTTGAATTTAATATAACCCTCGTTATTGTTTTGTTGCTTATTCGTCTCCATTTTTTAATAAATCGTATAAGACCCTTAATTTTATTAATCGAAATAAAAAAGCAAAAAATACAGATAGTAGAATTACCGAAGTAAATTTTATTATCCAATTTATGTCGATATGTACCGAATATCTGGATATAATCCAAACCGCAAGAATAAACAAGGCAAGTGTTAAAATTTTACTAAAGCTGATATGAAAATGAAAAACCTTTTTAACCATAAGAATCTGAATGGCTGCAATAATGGTTTGAGTAAAAAGGCTTGCCATAGCTGCCCCCCAGGCATAATACCGGGGAATTAAGATGATATTCAGGACAATATTCAACAAAGCCCCTCCGGCTGACAGAATATTCAAATATTTTAAGTTTCCGTTTGCAGTTAACAAGGTGCCAAAAATATAGCTGGATGATATTCCGATAAAACAAAATATTAAAATGCCAAAAATATCGGCTGCATAACTTACATGATGATGATACAGTATATCGATTATTTGTAACTTATAAAAGTACGATGCAAAAACAAGCCCGATAGCCGGAACAATAAGCAATAAAAACGAAAACTGAACCAATGATACTACGGGCTGCCGGTTTTTTATCATCCTCGAAAACATAGGAAGCAATAAGGCTGCAAACAGGAACGAAAACATGGAAGCTGCATCAAGTATCCTGAAGCCTTGCGCATAAATACCTGCTTGTTCTTTCCCGTCGGGTAACATCCTTTCAATCATAACCGAGTCGATGCGGTAATATAAAGCCATCAGCAGACTTAATAAGGCAAAGGGATAACTCTTTTTAAGGATAGCGAGAAAATAAACCCTGTCGAAATTCAGTTTAAAAAACCCTGATGTATTTATTACTATTAAAACACTAATTAGCAGTGTAATGGAGTAGGCAAGGGTTTGTGCATATACAAACCACTCTATCTTAAACGGGCTGTTTGTTATTCCTCCCCAAAGTAAAATACCACAAATAATAATCATTAAAAACCGGTCGAGTACCGAAAGTATACTATCTGTTTTAAAAAGATGCAACCCACTTATGTTTGAGCGCAGGTACAAAATAAACGATGCAATAAACTGGTTTAGGATGAGATAAAATAAAATATAAAATTGCCTTGAAGAATATCCTATAAAATAGGCCAATACAATAGTAACAAAAGCATACAACACAGCTAATAATAGCTTTAAGCCTATTATTCCCGAGAGCGACTTACTCAGCATTTGCCCGTTTTGTGCAATATTACGGTTGTTGTAGTTGTTTATGCCCAGGTCGAGCAGAATATTCAGAAGAATTGAAAAATTAAAAAGCGAAAAATAAAATCCGTATTCCTGTGTACCAACAACATTCTGAACCGTGCGGTCAATGCCAAATATCCAGAATGGCTTTACCAGCAGATTTAAAAAAATCAGAAGCGAAATATTGGTAAAAAAGTTCCGTCTCAAGGTTTGGTATTTTTAAACATACAAAGTTATAAAAGTTTCATCCTTTGCGTGCATTCTTTATGTATAAAGAAAAAATTCTGCACATATTTTTCACCATCATACAACTTTAAATGCCCATTTGTATTTATATAACCTTTATAACTCCAGCTTTCAAGCAATCCTATACATTTTTCGCGCATATCCGAATTCCAAAGTTCCATATACATCAGAGGCTTATTTTGTTGAATAATATGCTGGGCTCCCTGTAAAACAAAGAACTCGTATCCTTCAACATCTATCTTAATTGCCGTAACCGGCTTATCTTTTAATTCCTGAACATCGTCGAGCTTATCCATTTCGATATATACCTGCTCACCTTCTGTACTATCTGTTGTATCCGAAATATGGCTTAAACCATGTAAAATAACATCTCCCTTTTTGGGGATTAACATACCTACAGAGCCTTTTTTATCACCCAGGGCTAGATTATATGTCATTACATTTTTAAGCTTAAACATCTGAACTATCCTTTGCAGGATTTCATAATTTAAAGGCACAGGCTCAAAGGAATGTACGATTGTATTACCAGATTTTTTTGCAAAATGGTAGGTCATTACACCTATGTTTGCTCCAATATCAATTGCATGCCCTCCGTTTTCCATAAGTTTTAGAAAAAGGATAAAATCCTTTTCCTTTTTATCGTAAGGCAGCTTATAAATCATAAACCGGGCAAACAAATACAGATAATTATGTATGCCCAGTGTTTTTTGAAGGATGTATTTGATAAAAATCTTCAATTTTTTAGCATCTTTGTTACAAAGATAGGATAATACAAATTAAAAAAGATTGAATATTGCAGTAAATACACGTTTGTTGCTCAAAGGCAAACTCGAAGGAATCGGATGGTATACGTTCGAGACTTTTCGACGAATTACAATCAGCCATCCCGAGCATCAGTTCTTTTTTATTTTCGACCGCCCTTACGATAATTCGTTTATTTTTTCTGATAATGTATATCCCATTATTGCTAAACCAAAAGCCAGGCACCCGTTTTTGTTTTATTGGTGGTTCGAGAAGGTTATTCCCAAAATCTTAAAAAAGATAAAAGCTGATATTTTTATTTCTCCCGATGGCTATCTCTCTTTAAAAACAGATGTTAAATCGTTGGCGGTAATTCACGATATTAATTTTATGCATTATCCTAAGGATTTCCCTTTTTTGATTCGGAAATACTACCATCATTTTTTCCCGCGATTTGCCCAAAGAGCTAAGCGTATTGTTACGGTATCTGAGTTTTCCAGGCATGATATCTCAAAAACATTTGGTATTCATCCGGATAAAATAGGGCTTAGCTATAATGGGGCAAACTCGATATACAAACCAATAAGCAATCAGGAAAAAGAAGAAATAAAAAAAAACATTACCACCGGTAATGATTATTTTCTTTTTGTCGGGGCACTAAGCCCACGTAAAAATGTTGCCCGTTTGCTTTGTGCATTCGAGCAGTTCAGAAACAAAACCCAAAGTGCTATAAAGCTGGTAATTGTGGGTGAAAAAATGTTTAAAACCCACGATATTAAAAATGCATACCGGCAAAGCAAATTTAAAAATGACATTATTTTTACAGGCAGATTATTACCCGAAGAGTTAAGAAAATTTTATGCAGCTTCCCTTGCATTGGTATTTGTCCCTTATTTCGAAGGTTTTGGTATTCCCATAGCAGAAGCCATGTATTGCGAAACAGCAGTAATAACAGCTAATGTAACCTCAATGCCCGAAGTTGCAGGCGACGCCGCTTTATACGCCGACCCCTTTTCTGTTGATTCGATTGCTGATGCCATGTATAAGATGTATAGCGACCCGGAATTAAGAACAAGTCTTATTGAAAAAGGAAAAATACAGAAGAATCTTTTTAGTTGGGATAAAACAGCAGAAGATTTGTGGAAAAACATCGAAAAGGTAATGTATGAGTAAGCTAAACGAGCTACAAAAATGCTTTAAACCGGAAGTATTGGAAGCCGGGTGCGACGAAGCAGGGCGCGGTTGCCTTGCCGGGCCGGTAGTTGCTGCTGCCGTTATTCTGCCAGAGGGTTTTTACCATCCCTCACTGAACGATTCAAAGCAGATATCTGAGAAAAAAAGGTACGAACTTAGAGGAATAATCGAAAAATCAGCTTTAGCTTTTGCTGTCGGAATAATTGACAATCACGAAATCGATAAGATTAATATTTTAAAAGCCTCCATAATGGCTATGCACAAAGCTTTAGACGGTTTAAAAGTACAACCCCAACACATTATAATTGACGGAAATCGTTTTATAAAATATAAAAACATTCCACACCAGTGCATTGTAAAAGGCGACTCCAAATACCTTTCTATAGCAGCTGCTTCCATACTGGCTAAAACTTACCGTGATGATATTATGACTGAACTACACAACCAACACCCTGAATATCTGTGGTTAAAAAACAAAGGTTATCCTACAAAAGAGCATCGTACAGCCATAAAAAGGTTTGGCACAACTTCATTTCACCGAATGACTTTCAGGTTGCTTGATGAACAGCTAACACTTAACCTATAAAATCAAGTGTTAATTCATTCTATCTTTCGCTTTTTCCAAATAAGGTAAAGGAGATATAAGTTCAAATTCGTTGGAAACATCAAAATACCAGTTTAACAAATTTAAATGTTCTCTTCCAATAATCAGAAGAATTTTATCGTCAGAACCGACAGGAATTCTTTGAATGTTTCTGAAAATTCTCAGGTTTCTGCTAAACCATCTTCCTGTTTCGAAATCTACGCCAGTAAAATCACCTTCTTTCTCTTCATATTTAAAAGGAACATCTAAATAAACTGCCAATCGTTTTTTTATCATCTCAGAATCGTTCAAACAATAAAGTTCTTTAGTTATACTTTTTACTTTAGGAGCTTCTTTACTTTCTGTTAAATTGTTATAATAGTACTGTTCAAAATTAGCAAGACGAGAACTGTCTTTAAATAAATCTTCAATATTTTCATATTGTTTGCCCCAATCATTTACACAATATATCTTTGGAATATTTAGTTTCTTACCTATTCTAAAACCTAATTGATACTCTTCTGCCTTTTTCAAATCAAATTTTCCAACTTTATAAAGTTTATATAGTGAATCTATTTCATTTTGCTTTTGCGGATCTAATTCAATTGCAATTATGGTAGGCCTGAATTCGCAAATGGCATTGGCAATAGCAATAATTTCAGACTGATAAGGTTCTTCCAGTACAGAAATCTTGTCTTCATTATTTGTTTTAACAACATCCAGATTTGGATAATCAAAATGAAATACTCCTAAGGTCATTATTTCGGTTTTTCTGTAAGATTCATCTTTTTGTCCAAAAATTTTAGCAGCAAAAAACAAAACCGTAATTAATACAACTAATTTCTTCATAATATTTCGTTTATTTTTTTAAAGGACGAAATACAATTAAATACGTTGCTTCTTAAGATTTATAATTTTCTTTTAATATTATATATCCGTATTGTAGATAAATCCTCAATTGATTTTAAAACCAACTCAAAAGAAGATCTTAAGAAAAATCTTTCTCTGTAAAAGAAAACCTACGTATGATTTGAATTAGCACTAAAGGAATGTCAATAAGCTATTGTTTTTTTCTCCCTGCCAGTTGCCCGCAAGCTGCATCAATATCCTGGCCCCGGCTACGGCGAACATTTACAACTAAATTGCGGCTTTTCAAAAATGTAACAAACTGATCAAAATTATGCGATGATGAACGTTTAAAACGCCTGTCGGAAGTTGAGTTATATTCTATAATATTAATTTTTACTGGGAAACTTTTGCAGTATTCTGCCAGGTCTTTGGCATCTTTTAACGAATCGTTAATGCCATCCATCAGTAAATACTCGAATGTAATACGTTGCCCGGTTTTAGAATTAAAATAAACCAATGCATCACGCAGCATATCCAGGGTATTTCTATCATTTACAGGCATAAATTCGCTGCGCTTGCTATCGTTTGCTGAATGCAACGATACAGCAAGGTTAAACTTTATATTATCATCAGCCAGTTTCTTTATCATCCGGGGCAAACCTACGGTAGACAATGTTATTCGCTGCGGCGACATTCCCAGGCCTTTATCTGAAGTAATCATGGCAATAGCCTTCATTACATTATCGTAATTTAACAGAGGCTCGCCCATACCCATTAATACAATGTTGGTTAGTGGCAAATTGTATTTTTCTTTGGCAAGTTTCATTATTTCCACTACCTGGTAATATATCTCGCCAATGCTTAAATTCCTTCGTAAACCTAATTTTCCGGTAGCACAAAAGTGGCATCCCAGGTTACACCCAACCTGCGACGAAATACAGGCCGTAGCCCTGTCTTCGGTAGGGATTAATACTCCCTCAATAAGTGATTTGTCAAAAAGCCTGAAAACCAGCTTAATAGTTTTGTCTTTACTTACCTGTAACTGGTCAATGTTTACCGATTGAATAAAAAAATGCTCAGAAAGAAGTCCCCTTAGCTCTTTGGATAAGTTAGTCATATCATCGAAATGGCCAACCGTTTTTTTCCATAGCCACTCATACACCTGTTTTGCCCTAAAAGATTTTTCACCATTTTTTTCTAAAAAATCTTTGATTTCATTTTCACTTAAACCGAGTATATCTTTTAATTCTTCTTTCATCTTTAGCCCTTTACAAAAATCCCTAACTTATTTATCGTGGCAAAGTTAAACTAAAATTCAATCATTTTTGTTTCTCATTAAACTTGTTTGGTTCAAATTAATCTAATAACATTGTATTATCAATTTAAAAAACTAATCAATTAAAATTAATACACATGAAGAAAATTTTAAGTGCGATAATTGGTTTAGCCCTTATCGTTAATCTAAACGCAAGAGCCGACGAAGGGATGTGGCTATTGCCATTGTTAAAGCAATTTAACATTGAAAAAATGCAACAAATGGGTTGCGAACTTACTGCTGAAGAAATTTACAGCATTAACAATACCAGTTTAAAAGATGCCATCGTAATTTTTGGTGGTGGATGTACCGGTGAAGTTATTTCGGAACAAGGCCTGGTTTTAACAAACCACCATTGTGGGTATGGAGCTATCCAGCAACACAGCACTCCTGAAAAAGATTATTTAAAAGATGGATTCTGGGCTATGAGCATGGAAGAGGAGATTGCTACTCCCGGTTTAAGAGTTACTTTCCTTGTACGTATTGAAGATGTAACCGACCAGGTAAATGAAGTAATTAACAGCCTTGCAACAGAAGAAGCCCGCCAGGACTCAGCTTACCAGGTTGGTAAAAGAATAGCAGAAAAAGCAACCGAAGGCACACATTATATGGGCCGGGTACAAAGTTTTTATGGTGGAAATAAATATTACCTGATGGTTTACGAAACATTTACCGATGTTCGAATGGTAGGAGCTCCTCCTTCATCTATAGGTAAATTTGGTGCCGATACCGACAACTGGATGTGGCCTCGCCATACCGGAGATTTTTCTATCTTCAGAATTTATGCCGATAAAGACAATAAACCTGCTGATTACTCTCCAGACAATGTACCTTACAAACCAAAACATCATTTACCGGTTTCTTTAAAAGGTATTGAAAAAAATGATTTTGCCATGATTATGGGTTATCCTGGAAGTACTGAACGATATATGACATCATGGGAAGTGGATGAATTAATAAAAATTTCAAATACAAACAGAATCTATATCAGAGGAATACGTCAGGATTTATTACTGGAAGATATGTTGGCCGATGATGCTATCCGTATCAAATATTCTTCTAAATATGCCGGTTCATCAAACTACTGGAAGAATTCCATTGGTATGAATAAAGCGTTAAAACGATTAAAAATTTACGATAAAAAACAAGTAGAAGAAAAAGAATTTTTACAGTGGGTTAACGCTGACAATAGCCGAAAAGAAAAATATGGCGAAGCTTTAAACCTTATTCAAAAAGCCGTTGAAGGAAGAAAAGAATATTCGCATGTTAGCCAATACATTTCTGAAGCTTTATTGCGTGGTACCGAATTAATGTATTTTGCATCAGGAGCAGAAAGATACAAAGATGCTTTAGATTCAAAAAATCCTGAAGAACTGGCAAAAACAGTAGCTAAAATTAAACAGGGAGCCCGTTCGTTCTACAAAAACTACAATGCACCTACCGATCAGAAAGTTGCTAAGGCTATGTTTAAGATTTTTGCACAAAATGTAGATAAAAAATACCACCCTGCAATATTTAACACAATCGAAACAAAATATAAAAACGATTATGTTAAATTTATTGATGATATGTATAGTAAATCTGTATTTACAGATTCAACTAAACTTTGGGCTTTCTTAGAAAAACCATCATCAAAAAAATTAATGAAAGACCCTGCGTATTTAGCTGCAACATCTATTTTCAGTAAGTATCGTGAGATATACGAAAAACAAAATCCTTTTAATGCAGATTTCGATAAAGGGCATAGATTATATGTAGGTGGTATCATGGAGAAAAACGATGGCAAAGCAATCTATCCTGATGCAAACTTTACCATGCGTTTAACTTATGGCGAAATTCTTGATTATTATCCTATGGATGCCGTTCATTACGATTATGTTACAACATTAAAAGGAGTAATGGAAAAAGAAGATCCGGATAACTGGGAATTTGTTGTTCCTGAAAAATTAAAAGAGCTTTATAAAAATAAGGATTTCGGACAGTATGCAATGGCTAACGGCGAAATGCCTGTTGCATTCCTATCAACAAACGACATTACAGGTGGTAACTCCGGAAGCCCTGTAATTAACGGAAAAGGAGAGTTAATTGGTACCGCATTTGATGGAAACTGGGAAGCAATGAGTGGCGATATCGTTTTCGAACCCGAATTACAACGTACTATTAGTGTTGATATACGTTATACTTTATTTATTATTGATAAATATGCTGGTGCAAAACGTTTAATCGACGAAATGACGATTGTTAAATAGTTTTACATGATACAATAAATAAAGGGTTGGGAGTTTTTCCAGCCCTTTTTTATTATCTTTAGCAAAAAAATATATGCCTCCTAAAATTATTCTATATACCGATGGTGCAGCTCGCGGAAACCCCGGCCCTGGAGGGTACGGTGTTGTGCTTATGTCGGGCCCGCATCGCAAAGAGCTTTCGGCCGGATACCGAAAAACAACTAACAACCGTATGGAGTTGCTCGCAGTAATTGTTGGCCTCGAAGCATTAAAAAACGAAAACTCAGAAGTGGATGTTTATACCGACTCTAAATATGTGGCCGATGCTGTGGAAAAAAAATGGGTTTTTGGATGGGAGAAAACATATTTTAAAAAGAAAAAAAACCCCGATTTATGGATCCGCTTTCTGAAAGTTTACCGAAAACATCACGTACATTTTCACTGGGTTAAAGGACATGCCAATATTCCCGAGAACGAACGCTGCGACCAACTTGCTGTTAACGCATCCAATTCGAATAAATTATTAGTTGATGCGGCTTATGAAAATTCTGGTGATACTGCCATTTTTTAAAACTTCTTTTTAATTTAAATCATTTTTATTAATTTAGGGACACTTACCAAGCCTTAAAAATCATGAGTTCCTTAACCGAATTTCGAATATTGTTCCCACTGCTTTGCAAGGACAAACTTGTTTTCGACGAATTTTTTATCAAGACCAGTCTCTGTTTATTTCTGTTAGATAAAACTGCTTGTTTAAACGATTTAAATCCGGCATCGGAAAAGCTTTTAAACCAAAATAAAGAAACAGCCATTGGTAATAATCTTATAGGTTTGCTTAATTACGAAAAGGAGAACAAAGAATGGGATGAATTTTATAAAGCAATTGAAGCACCAGACAATAAAAATCAGGATAAATACTATAAGCTAAAAACACGTAAAAATCCTGAAGAATTAAGGTATTTAAATGTAACTGTAATAACTTGCAACGATTTTTTAGAAGATAAAATTTTGATTGCTGCCGAGGATATATCCGATATATTTCTTGAAAAAACCAAATCGCAAAAACAGGAAGAAGAACTACATATAGTTTTTGAAAATGATGCTGTAGGTATAGTAATTAGCGAATATAAAGACAACATAAAAATAGCAAATCAGAAATTTGCTGACATCACTGGGTATTCTATTGAAGAGTTAAAATCAATTAAAATAAGGGATATAACGCCTAAGGAAGATTGGGAAAAAGAACAAAAGGTTTTTCAGCAGGTTATCAATAAAAAGAACAAAAAGTTTTCGCTGGAAAAAAGATTAGTCCGAAAAGACAACTCTATCATTTGGGTAAAATTACACACAGTTTTTCAATGGGATACTAAGCAGGAATTAAAAGCTATTGTAGCTTTTATAGTAGATATAACTCTTAAAAGAAAAGTTGAAGAAGCTTTAAAAGAAAGTGAAAAAAAATACAGGTTTATTACTGAAAAAGCATCCGATATAATCTATTCGGTATCACTCGATTATAAGATTAAATTCCATAACAAAGCCATTGAGCGGATTTTCGATGAAACTATTGAGGATATAGAAAAATTCAGGTACGACCACATGATGCTGCCCCAGGACAAAGAACTGGCAAAAGAATTACACGAATCAAGACTGCGAGGTGAACGTTCCGCTATTTTCAGACATGGTTTTAAAACCCCTAAAGGCAAACTGGTTTACCTCGAATGTTCGGTTAGCCCTTTATTTGATGATAATAACAATGTAATAGGTTCGTTGGGGATAGCCCGCGATATTACCGAAAGAGTTTTAGTCGAAGAGAAATTAAACCAGCAAAATAAACAACTTAGCGACTTAGTGGCCACCAAAGACAAATTTATTTCGGTAATAGCACACGATTTGAGAGACCCGTTTAATATACTCCTGGGATTTACAGAATTATTAATAGATAACTTTGATTCATTGCCTGATGAGAAAAAGAAATATTACCTGGAGCAAGTCAGTGCTTCGGCAAACACCGGGTATAATTTGTTGAAGAATTTACTGGATTGGTCGCGGTCGCAAACCGGGCAAATTAAGTTTATGCCTCAATCCTTAAAATTAAACACCCTGATAGAAAGTGTTATTCAAACGGTGCGTATTTCTGCACTGAATAAAAAAATCATCATACTTTTTGATTTTGATAAGGAATATATTGCAAATACTGATGAAAACATGTTCCGAACAGTACTCCGGAATTTATTAAATAACGCGATAAAATTCTCGTTCCCGAACAGTAGTATACTGGTAACTTTAAACCAAACAGGTCAGGAGTATATCATAAGTATCAGAGATACAGGCATTGGAATAAAACCTACAGAAATACTTAAGCTTTTCGAGCCTGGTGAAAAAACCATAAACAAAGGTACACAAAACGAAAAAGGGACAGGCTTAGGATTATCAATTTGTAAAGATTTTGTTGATACCATGGGTGGCCGCATTTGGGTTGAAAGCGAATATGGACAGGGAACCGTTTTTTCTTTTACCGTTCCGGCAAATTAAAATAATGAGAGTGCGAAGTAATTAATATTTACATTTCTAATTGCCTGTGCTTTGCAGTTTGTATTTAATAGGAAAATTGGAATAATGGAAAAATAAATCCGAGAAATTCTCTTTATCACATTGTTCCATTGTTCCAACATTCCATCTGCTGATTGCCTGGCTGCTTAATTATTAAAAATAAAATGATAATCTTTTTCCTATTTCGGACTAACGTTAAAATAGATAAAACGTAGCAAAAGCAACCGCAAAACCAACACCCCAACCAGTATAAATCTGGTAAGGCTTGTGTTTATTTAGTTTTAAACGCGAATAACCTAAAATGCCCGATAAAAGTACGGAAACTATAATAAAGTACTCGAGGTTCACTTGCAATCGGAATGCAACAGCTATTAAGGCACCTACAAAACCTCCAATACCAGCCAGGTGAATACTTATCTTCCATTTAAATGTGATCATAAAAGTGATCAAAACCACGTGTGTTGCTGCCAAAACAAACAAAGAAATAGTTTCGGGTACATTTAATCGCACCAACAAGCAATAACATAAAAAATACAACAGTGTAGTAACCAAAAGGGGTATCAGCCTTTCTCGGTTTTGTTCCATCTGCACATTACGCACAATACGCTGAAAAATATAAAAAGGTATAAAGGTTAAAGGCAATATTGCAGTACAAACAAACACAATTACCAGTATTATTTTTTTTGCCTGAAAAGGAATAAACTCTAATACCGATCCCGAATTAAAAAGAATCATAATACCGAGTGCAGGCAAAATAATGGGATGGAAAATAACCGAAAAAAAATGTGCCAACTTTTTACCCATGCCTATAGCTCCTTTCTTAATCGTGCAACAGGAATATTAAGTTGCTCCCGGTATTTAGCTACTGTCCTGCGGGCTATCAAATAACCTTTTTCTTTCAATATTTCAGTTAGTCTGTCGTCGGTTAAAGGTTTTCTTTTATCCTCCTGTTCAATGCATTCCCTAAGTATCGATTTTATTTCGCGTGTTGAAACTTCCTCGCCCGATTCAGTTTGTAATCCTTCTGAGAAGAAATATTTCAAAGGATAAATCCCAAAATTGGTTTGTACATATTTACTGTTAGCTACACGCGAAACAGTAGAAATATCTAATCCGGTTTTTTCAGCAATATCTTTTAAAATCATTGGCCTTAACATCGATTCGTCGCCATCCAGAAAATATTCGTACTGGTATTCAATAATGGCATTCATAGTAAGCAATAAGGTGTTTTGCCTTTGCTTAATGGCATCGATAAACCATTTTGCCGAATCCAGCTTTTGCTTTACAAAGCTGATAGCTTCTTTATCGCCACGGGTTTTTTCCTGTTTGTTTTTGCTGGTGTACGACAATAATAATTCTGTGTAAGTACTGTTTAATCGTAGTTCAGGTACATTTCTTGAGTTTAACGAAAGTTGGAGTTCACCGTCTTTATTTTCAAGGACAAAATCAGGAACAAGGGTTTGTATTACTCTCGACGAATCAGAGAAACTACTTCCGGGCCTCGGGTTTAGCTTTAATATTTCGTTAATAGCTGCTTTAAGCTCATCTTCGGATAAGTTAAGTCGGGTTATAATTTTTTCGTAGTGTTTTTTGGTAAACTCATCGAAAAAATGTTTTAACACCTGTCGTGCAAGCTTTATCTCTGTTATATCCTGGTCTTTTGTCTGTATTTGAATCAACAAACACTCCTGCAATGTGCGGGCACCAACACCTGCAGGTTCCAGGTCCTGAATAATCCTTAATACCTCGAGTAGCTCTTCTTCGGTAGTTTCAATATTTTGCGAAAAGGCAAGGTCGTTAACAATCGACTCCAGCTTACGGCTAAGATATCCATCATCATCAAGATTTCCGATAAGATAATAGGCTAACACCTCCTGTTTTTCGCTAAGGCTGCGTAATCCAATCTGGTTTTGAAGATGCTCATGAAACGATACTCCAACAGAAAAAGGGATTTCCTCCTTTTTATCGTCTTTGGAATAGTTATTGGATTGCAGCTTGTACGATGGGACATCTTCATCGTTTATGTAGTCTTCCAGCGAAAACTCGTCAATATCATTTTCTATATCGTCTTCGTAAACCTCATCCTCCTGATTATCGTCGTAATTTTCGTCTTCTTCCCTTCCTTCTTCTAACACAGGATTTTCTTCCAGCTCCTTTTTAATTCGTTGTTCAAGTTGTATGGTGGGTATTTCCAACAACTTAATCATCTGAATTTGCTGTGGAGACAGTTTTTGTAATAACTTTTGCTGTAAGCTCTGTTTTAACATATCCTGTGCTTAATATCTGCTTAAAAATAATTAAAATTCTGCATTTTTAGGAGTCCTTGGGAACGGAATTACATCGCGGATATTCGACATACCCGTTATAAAAAGAATAAGCCTTTCGAAACCTAATCCAAATCCGCTATGAGGAACTGTTCCAAACTTGCGTGTTTCTAAATACCACCACATATCTTTCTCAGGAATACCCATTTCGTTCATTCGTTGTACAAGCTTATCGTAAATTTCTTCACGCTGCGAACCTCCAATAATTTCGCCTATGCGAGGGAACAAAACATCCAGTGCACGTACTGTTTTTCCATCGTCGTTTTGTTTCATATAAAACGCCTTTATTTCTTTAGGATAGTCGGTAACCATTACCGGTTTTTTATAATGTTTTTCAACCAGGTAACGTTCGTGCTCCGATTGCAGGTCGCTACCCCATTTTACCGGGAACTCAAATTTCTGATTTGCTTTTAATAAAATATCTATCGCTTGTGAATAAGCTATTCGTTCGAAATTGTTTTCAACAACAAACTTTAACCTGCTAATTAGTTCCTTATCATACATTTCGTTTAAGAAGGCTAAATCGTCGGCACAATTTTCAAGAGCATACGATACCAGGTATTTTAAGAAATCCTCAGCCAAATCCATATTATCCTGAATATCATAAAATGCCATTTCCGGTTCAATCATCCAAAATTCAGCTAAATGCCTTGGTGTATTTGAATTTTCGGCTCTAAAAGTAGGGCCAAAAGTATAAATATTCGATAATGCTGTAGCTCCAAGTTCACCTTCTAATTGCCCGGATACAGTTAAATTGGTTTCGCGCCCAAAAAAATCCTGAGTATAATCTGTTTTTCCGGTTTCGTTTTTAGGCAGATTTTCAATATCGAGTGTTGTTACACGAAACATTTCTCCGGCACCTTCGGCATCCGAAGCCGTAATAATCGGGGTGTGTAAATAGTAAAAATTGCGGTCGTTAAAGTATTTATGTATAGCATAAGCCATAGCATGGCGAATACGAAAAACGGCACCAAAAGTATTGGTTCTGAACCTTAAGTGCGCTATTTCGCGTAAAAACTCCAGCGAATGTCCTTTCTTTTGCAACGGATAAGTTTCCGGGTCGGCTGTACCATACAACTCTATTTCATTTGCCTGTATCTCAACCGTTTGCCCTTTTCCCATCGACTGCACAAGAGTGCCTGTAACGTTTATACTGGCACCGGTTGTTATATTTTTTATCAGATTTTCGTCGAATTTTGGGATGTCAACAACAACCTGTATATTTTTTATTGTAGAACCATCGTTTAAGGCCACAAAAGCAACCTGCTTGTTGTCGCGTTTTGTCCTAACCCATCCTTTTACATTTACTTCTCTGTTTATTTCAGAGCTGTTTAATAAATCTTTAATAAATTGTCTTCTTCGTTCCATACATTAATACATCAAATTTGAATAGCAAAAATAATATTTTTCGAACGATATAAAACATCCATTCATAAGATTATCCATTTCGGATAAAATTAATCCATGTTTAATTAATTATTATTCAACTTCCTGAGTGAAAGCTACATTTAAAAAACCCCTGTTTTTACTTGATTTAAGGACTTATATTTTGTAACTTATAAAAAATTGACAGAATAAAAACACAAACCAAAAACCAATTTACAATACATCTAAAACCCTTATTTTATGGATAAATGGAACATACATAGTACTATTTTTGACGACAAAGAACTAAACGAACGTGTTTTAATAGTAATACATGAAATTTTAATCGAAATAAACAAACTTATCCCCAACGGCCCACCTTTAGGATTCAGAGAAATCAAGCTTGTAAACGATCCTGTGGCGGGGCCAACCATGTACTGGCCTAAGGAAGGTTCAGCCTATAAAATTGCTTTAAACATTTCAGATGTTAATCACAACCAGATTGCTTTCCAGTTTTCGCAGGAAATATGCCGTATTTATTGCAGCCCTAAAACTACAAACTGGTTTGTACAGTTATTAAGCCACATTTTAGCTTTATACATGTTGGATTTTTTAGGCGAGAAATGGGAAAAAAATCCACCTTTAACCGATTTGAAGGATTATTGGTACAATTTCGATTCATATAAAAGCAACCTGCTGGGAGCTGCTTTCAGTAAAGTAGATATGGTAAGATACCAGGTAGCTAATGAGTGGGTTGAGCAACAAATTGAAAAAATACGGCGCGAAGGGAAAATAAACAGAGGTAAAATCCTTATTATAGCCTACGAGCTTTTGCCTTTGTTTAAAGAAAATCCCGAACTATGGAAAATGTTGCCTTTAATTGAAAAATGTACACCAACCGATGCTATTGAGAGTTCTGCTGACAGATTTTCGGAACCCGATTTGGATAAACTGATTCAGGATTTACCCGAAAATCTGAGTCCTGTTGTTTTTAAGTTTTTAAAA